>Ga0075163_10000748_pt1 | contig 42982 bp, 30 predicted proteins | sample JI1023141ADNA_FD_71478 | JGI IMG/M metagenome (GOLD analysis project Ga0075163, IMG submission 71478) | Wastewater effluent complex algal communities from Wisconsin, to seasonally profile nutrient transformation and Carbon sequestration -... | ecosystem: Engineered > WWTP > Effluent > Algae...
CGCCGGTTGCCCTCGACGAGCTGCTGCGTGAACGACTGGGCCTGGCCCATGAGCCAGACCTGCGCCTGCGCGGTCTGGCGGAAGTTCTGCCACATCATTCGATGCAGGAGCTGGATGCCTGCGCTGACCCCGACCTCCTGAGGAGGGGCGTCGTCGTCGTCGTCGTCGTCGACATCCTCATCCTCGGGAAGTGCACGTCCACGGTCCGGCTCCCGGCGCCGCGTGAACTGGTCCCGCGCGTTGGTGACGTACCGCGCCGTCGACCCGTACCGCTCCTGGAGCTCATGCAGCGCCGGCCCCACGTCCGCTTGATGGAGGTTGGTGCACTCATCCACGACGTCGCGGTTTGGGCCGAGCACGACGACCGCGTAACCACCCATGCTTCCACGCTTGGCCATTGATACGACGATAGGCGGTCCGCAGATTCCTGGCCACCGATATTTTCGCGCATTCTGCGGCATACGCGGTCCAGCAGGCAACCTGACCGTTCAGACACTGACTCGAAGCCTTCCTCGAAAATTCGCCAGACAACGATAAGCCGAACGCGAGCCTGTAGCGCCACGCAGCCCGGGTTACTGCGAGATCGCACCGCCGACCGGCGAGGCGTGCGTTTGTACGCATCGGCCTCGTGTAGCGCCCTTGACATGGTAGAACGTTGATATTCCTCGAGCGCTTACTCCAATGTGCAACCCGCGAGCGGGATGTGCTGGAGCGAGGCGTCAAAACAACGATTCGTGCGTCCCATTGTCCTGTTTGTGCGACATCCTCCGCGGATTTTAAAGCGTAGTGAGGCATCCTGCGAGTGCAGGCATACAAATCAACGTTCTATCGCGGTTCTTCGCGATGCGTCGTGGTGATGTACCGGCACGATCGGCCTTTTCGACGGGGGCCGGTCGCACCAGCTCCCGCGAACAATGTCCGACGACCGTTCCTCCGCGAAAGACGTTGGGCTCGCGGGTTCTGGAATCTGCCACCGGCCCGTCGCATCAGCGACAACAGCAGCAGGTTTTCAGCGGACGCGTCCTTGTGTAGGGTCTTCGGCCGGCGATGTTGGGGGGCGGGCGGGACAGGTCCACGTGGGACGAGGAGGCGAGCGAGCTGCTGGCTCGCTTTGCCGAACGTCGCGCGCGTCGCGAAGGACTCCGCAGGGGCGAGGATCCCAGGGACATCGACTGGAACCTCCAGCCGAACGGGCGTTTGGTCCTGCCGGTCCGCGAAGGCCACGTCATGGCCCTCCCCGACGACCCTGCTCGCGGCTTGTGGAGCAGCTACATGCTGTGGGAGGGCGGCTACGGGCACGCGTTTCTCGCTCGTGCGTCGCGTTCCGAGGTCGAGCGGATCGCCAGGCGGATCCAGCAGCACGGCCCCTCTCGTGGCCCGGATCTCTGCGAGCAACCGGGGACGTGGCGCCGCTTCGACGACGACACCGAGCACGCGTCGATCGAAGAAGGCGAGCTGCGCTTGATGCAGCCGATCGCCTTCGACGACAGCCTCCTCATCCTGGCGCGCAGCGACAAACACGACTCCGTCGCCGTGCTCGGCGTGCACGAGCACGAGGAGCTGCGGGAGAACGCCGAGGCGCTCGGCAGTCGGGCCGGAAGGAGCCTGCGGCTCCGGATCGGCGGCCAGCCTCGCTACCTGCAAGCGCTCGGAGCCTGCGGCATCGTCGGCTACCTCGAGCACGGGGACGACTTGTTCGTGCTCGGGCACCTCGGCGGCGGCGAGTTCGGCCTCGCCTGGCAGTCCGGCGACGTCCAGCGCGGGCTCCGGCGGTACACGCTCCGCGAGGTGATGCGCGGCGACCTCGGCCCTGTGCTCGACTGGGCCCACCGGCCCGCCAGCGGCGCACCGTCGGCCCGGGCAGCATCCGCCCGCCGCGAGGACCGTCCCAAGGCCGCGTCCCGGCGTGCTGCCCCGACAAAATGTTCCCGCCTTGCCGGTCTCGAGCTGATGAGCGCGCTCGATCACCTCACGCCGTGCAAGTCCTGGCTCGGGGTGGCCTCGACCGTGGTCCCGTTGCTCCTCGACGCGATCCGAGCGCTCGTCCAGCTCAGCCTGGGCAACGAGACCCTCTGGGCGAAGGACCTGCTGCCCTTCATCAGAAAGCACACCAAGCAATCGATCTTCTGCTGCCGCAAGATCTTGAACGCCGCGCTGCGCATCATCGCCAGGCGGACGAAGTTGCTCGTGAGGCGAGGTCGTCGCTGGCTGTTCCGCCTCGGCGACCTGCGCGTGAGGGACTCCAACCTGCTAAAGTGGATGATCTGGCGAGGGCCGCTCGACAGTGATCTCGACCCTCGCAGGCGTGCGAGTCGCGAGCACCACGCCAAGTCGGCGCAGGCACGCGGGGCGCCGTCCCCTGCGACCACGCCCACGACGACCGCGGCGCCCGGGGCCAGCGGTGCGCCGCGGGACACCGACGCGGCGACACCGGCTGCGACCGAGCCGAATACACCGACCATGGCCAGCCCGTCGACGCCGGCTGCGACCGAGCCGAACACATCGATCACGGCCAGCCCGTCGCCGCCGGCCGACGTCGAGACGCCAGCCGCGCCCGAGCCGGCGAGCGCGGTCGGCTCGTCATCAACGCCAGCCGACGACAAGACCCCATCGGCGGGTGAGGAATCGACATCACCCGCAGCCGACGTCGCTCCACCAGCGGGCCGCTCGTCGACCACGGACAGCTCGTCGACTACCTCTGCCTCGACAAGGCCGGGGTCACATGCGGCTGCGGCGTCGGGACCGTCGCCCGCGTCGCCGTACAACAACCTCCCCCTCCCGCCAGAGGTCGCGCAGTGGATGCAGACGCTCGCGGCGTTGTCACCCGAGGACAATCCAGCAGCGCTGGCACCGTGGCTCCCGCGGTGGATGAAGTCGTTCGCTTCCTTCCAGGCATGGCTCAAGAAGACCCTGCAGTCGGGAGCGAGGCGCTCAGAGCGAGGTCCAGGGGAGACTTTCCGGGGTCTGCCCTCATGGACCGACGAGGAAGAACTCGGCGATCTGTTTCCTTCAGGGCCGCGTGCGCCACGAGGTCCATCCGGGAAGCGGCGGGACCGGCCGCCATAGGGCTGCGTTTTCCGGACTGACCTGGGCACCGAATCCGGCCTGACCTGGGCGCCCGCTCCGGGCACCTGGGCAGCGAATCCAGACCATCTGGGCGCCCATTCCGGGCACCTGGGCGGCGAATCCGGACCACTTGGGCGCCCATTCCGGACACCTGGGCAGCGAATCCGGACCACCTGGGCCCAGGCGGGCAACACGGCGGCTGGTGTGGCGAACACCCCCGAGAGGGCCGAGACCGGCTCCGCTCTCGGCTTGGAGCGCCACCGCATGCGGAGAATCCGAGAAGTCCTCCACCTCAAGCACGAGTGCGGGCTGAGCAACCGCTTCTGCGAGCTGTACCGGCGCTTCGAGGCGAAGGTCGACGTCGTGATGCGGCAGGAGCACCGCGCCGACGAGCGGCTCTTCATCAACCACTCGGGCAAGCGCCCGGTGATCTGGAACCGCGAGACCGGCGAGGCCGAGGAGGTCGAGCTCTACGTCGCGGTGCTCGGGGCCAGCAACTACACCTACGTCCAAGATTGGCCACGACGCCTGCCTCGAGGATGTCCGCTGCGAGCCCGGCCGCGACCTCGACAAGGCCGTCGTCCGCGACCTGGCCACCTGCCGCTGGATCGACAACAGACTCAACGTGACTGTACACTCGCGCGGTCATGACCCTCCGCACCGCGACCTGCACCCTCGCTGCGATCTTCGCGTCGACGTGTGCGCGCAACGGTGACGTGGCCTCGTTTTCAGGCGGGCCGGGGCCAAACACCGGCGTCGCCGCGAGCTCCGGCTCGGACTCCGGCCCCGGCAACCAGGACGGCGGCGGGTCCAGCACCGGGGCCAACAACACCGGCAGCAGCGATGACTCGAGCGCGAGCATGCCGGCGATGTCGACGGGCACGTTCGACGTCGGCATGCCGCCCGACTTCGATCTGCCGCCGGTCGGCTGCCAGGGTAAGATCGACTTTCTGTTCGTGATCGAGTCCCTGTACGCGATGAAGACGTATCAGGACCAGCTCCAGACAGCGTTCACGACGTTCACGACCATGATCGGCCAGGAGTTCGCCGAGTTCGACTACCACATCATGGTGGTGGACGCGGGTACGACCCCATTGTTGCCCGACTGCGACGGCTGCTACATGTGCGATTGGTGTGACGGTCCAGGCTGCACGCAGTTCAATGGACCGCCTGACTACCCTTGCGACTACGTTCCATCCGCCTGCGACATCACCCCGGGCGCCGGGGTCACAGTCACGGGCAACTTCGACGCCTCGAACCAGCCCTGTAAGCTGTTCGGCGGTAAGCGCTACATCATCAAGGACGAGCCCGACCTCGCCGGGACGTTCAAGTGCATCGCCAGTCTGGGCCAGGGCCCCAAGACGCCGGTCGCGGCAGAGGTGATGCTCGCCGCGCTCGAGCACGACATGGTCAGTGGCGGCTGCAACGATGGATTTCTGCGCGACGACGCGTTACTCGCTGTCGTCGAACTCACCGGCAGCGGCGACAACTTGAGCCCTGGGTCGCCCCAGAGCTGGTACGACGCGCTCGTCGCGGCGAAGCACGGTAACGAGGATGCGGTCGTCATTCTGGCGTTCTCGCACGACCTCGACGATCCACAGCCGCTGTGTCCGGGTGATAGTTTGGGTCGGGCTCCGCAGCGAGATTTCATCGACGCCGCGGCACACGGCCTCTGGGAGAGCACCTGTGTCGACAGCTACGACACGGCCCTGGAAAAGACGGCAGAGATGATCCTCGAGCAGTGCTCGGTCTTCGTCCCGCAGTGATTACCCACGTAAGAGGCCGGCGATCCACTGGATGTCGCCGTCGACAGTCTCGGCTCCGACCCACGCGCATTTGTACTCGCAGTCGAGCGCCTGGACGCGATCGTCGCCATTGCTGGCGCCGTTGTGCTCGCGATAGTCGATGAGCACCGAGGCGGCGTCCTCGACGGCGAAGATCCACTGGTTGTTGCTCTGCCCGTTCTTGTAGAACTGCGCGCCGATGATCGTCGCACCGTCCATGTTGTAGCCGAGCGCGTTGCAGACCGCTTCGCCCGAGGTACTCTCGAGCCGCGGCGCCTTCACCTCCTGGAGATCCTCGCCGTGCCAGCGGATGATGATCTGCTTTTTGCTCTCTGGATCATCAGGAGGCGTGTGCGCGTAGCCGCAGGTGGCGAAGCCCTCGTCAGTGGCGACCGCCGCGAGGATCGCGTCGTACTCGAGCTTGTCCCCGCTCGAGGTCCACTCGCCGATGAACTTGCCCTTGCCTTCGAACAGCAACGCCACGCCGCGCATAGCTACTGTATTGATATTCGGGTCAAAGAACTCCCGCTCCCCGGCGATGACAACGTTGCCGTTCTTCAGCACCGCGACAGCGCGGCCGCGTTCGTTCCGAAGATTTAGCTGGTCCTCTGGGTCGCTGTAGGTGAACGGACCGTAGGCGGTCTTGTCAGGGCCGTAGACGGAGATCTCCATGTCCCAGCGGTCTGGATTGACGTCGGTACGCCGTGCGCCCGCGACGTAGATCGTCCCGTCCGGCTGCACGCCCACGCCGCGGGCCTCCGTCCCGACGAGACCGGGCTTCTCCCAGTGGAATGTGCCGTCCGGGTAGAAGCGGGCGACGTAGCTGCGTGGCTCGTCATCGTCGATGGCGATGCCGACGAGGATGATGTTACCCCCCGCGTCGACCGCGAGCCCGGTGGGCCCGAGGTAGGCGGTCGCGAGCCAGGGCAGCGCGGTCCACTCGGTGTGCGGCACGCTCCACCCCTCCGCGGTGCCGAACCAGTCGCCGCCCAGGTCGTACCGGCGCAGCGTTCCCACGAGCTTCGAATTCGTCCAGTGCACACCCGCGGCGACAACATAGTTGCCCTGCAGTGCGACGGCCGATGCCATGCTGAGCAGGCCGTCGTTCGGCTCGAGCTTCGTCCAGATCTCGGTGCCCGGTTCCTTGACCGTGCTCGGCTGGTAGATGGACGTCTCGCCGGTCTGCCCGACCTCGTCGTGTACACGGATCGTGATCACGCTGCCGGGGTTATTGTGCGGCGCGCTCGTCACCGGGAAGATCAGCGGGTCCCCGGCGGGGCCGGTGGCGACGACCAGGCCGTCGTCCAGCAGCTCCGCCACGGTGGCGTCCGCGCTCGGCTCGTAGGTGCAGGTGACCGGACCGACCTCGTCGGCCTTCTCCGGATCGCAGGCGAGCTTCTCGACCGTCGGCGGCGGATCGATCGGCAGGCTCGCGCTCGTCTCGGTCATGGCGCTCGACGTCTGCCCGGCGTCGTCGCCCGTGGTTGTCCCGGTCGCGTCGCTGCTGTCCGTGGTCTCCGCGCTGTCGTCCGTGGTCGAGGTCAACGCGCCGGAGGTCGGGGTACCTGCGCCGGAGGTCGACGTGCCCGCGCTGTCCATCGTGGAGCCGGACCAGTCGGCATGCTCGATGAAGGCGTCGTATGCCGGGGAGGTGCACCCGACGAGCAGGGCCATGGCGGCGAGCGACAGGCGGGACATGGCGGTCAGTTTAGCAGAGAAGGCGATTTCGCGCATGACTAGAATCTCCCGCGGATCACCAGTCCGCCGGCCTCGCGCGAGCCCCAGGGCGCCACCGCCATGCGACGCTGCCGCGTGCCAGCTCCCAGGAGCGCCGCGCCGGTCACGACGAGCACGGCGCCCGTGACCCCGAGGACGATCGCCCCGGTGGTCGTCGCCATGTAGCGCTGGCTGAGCGCAGCCGCGGTGGCGTAGTCGGTCTCGGTGTTGGGTCGCGTCGTCGCCTCGATGTCGACGGCGGACAGGTCGCGCTCGCCCGCGGCGCGGTAGGCCAAGAGCCCGGCCATCGGTGCGAACAGCACGAGGCCGGAGACAAGCGTTCCCACCCCGGCCCGGATCTGACGGCGTCCGAGATGATCGCCGGGCGGGGGTGGCGAGGGTAGTACACGCGCGGCGTTTGACTCCGTGGCACCCGCCGCACCTGGGTCGCTCGCACTCGCCGCGACTGCCGGTAGCTCCGCCTTGGTCCCCGTGGTCGTCGATGACGCACCATCTGGCTCCGCCGCCGAGGAGCAGGCGGTCCGCCACGTGGGGCCCAGCACCGCCGCGAGCTTCTTCTCCGCCGCCTCGGCCGCCGCGAGCTTCGCCGCGCTGCCCCTCGGATCCAACGGGACGACGTGGCGCAGGATCGCCGCGGCCTTGCACAACTCGGTGGGCGAACCACCTGTCTCGTAAGACAGCTCATAGTTCTGCCGCGCGAGCCCTCCCAGTGCCACGCGCACGGGCGCATCCAGGTCCTCGCGCCTGGCGCTCTCGTCCGCCAGGGTTGCCGCCTCCGCGTACTGCTTGGCAGCACGGTGGGCCGAGACCCGCTCCATCAACTCGGCCGGCGTCTCGCCGCCAGCGAGCCTAGGGCTGGTGAGTGTCGCCACGATCACGATCAGGTTGAGGTGGACCATCACGGTGATGGTACATCCAGCGGCGCGGGGCGATCATCAACTGGACGGCCCGGGTCGATGAAGCTCCCTACTACTAAGGCACCGATATGGCGAACCAACTCGGACCCACGATCCTGTGGTCCGGCGGTTGACGCCCATGCGCTCTGGCGGCACGCTGGGCGCATGGTTACCCCTGCCGCCCCTGACTTCGTGCCCGAGAAACTGGCGGGATGGACCCTCCAGCGCCCGCCGGAGGGCGTGCCCGAAGATCACGTGGGGCAGTTTTTCGCCGGCCGCTACATGCTCCTGCGGAAGATCGGCGGCGGCGGCATGTCGACCATCTACATGGCGCGTGACGCGACGCTCGGGAAGTCCGTCGTCGTCAAGATCATGCGTGCCGATCTGCCGAGCGACCCGGTCGACCGCTTTCGCCGCGAGGCCGTCGTGCTGGCAAAACTGTCCCACGAGCACATCGGGGGAATCCTCGATCGTCAGGACCCGGAGGAGGGTCCGCGCTTCTTGGTCGCGGAGTACATCGATGGCCTCGATCTGAGTCATCTCCGCCGACGCGGCCCGATGCCCGCCGCTGTCGCCGTGCAGATCGGCCTGCATGTCTCGGCAGCGCTGGCCTACGCGCATACGCACGGCGTGATCCACCGCGACGTGAAGCCGTCCAACGTGATGCTGGTGCGGCACCCCGGCGGCGATGTGTTCGCCAAGGTCATCGACTTTGGGATTGCCAAGCTCGCACGCGGGTCGGACCTCGCGGACGACGCCCCCGCGGGAGCGCGGCGGGAGACCCGCGGCGACGCGGTCGCCGGCACCGCCCCGTACTGGTGCGGCCAGGAGGGCCCCCGGCGCGACGTCTACGCGCTGGCGCTGACGCTGTCCGAGCTGCTGACGGGCGAGGATCCGAACCCCGAGGCCGACCTCACGCGCATGCAGATCCCGCCCGGGCTGGCGGACGTGATGACACGCGCCTTGCGCGGCGCGATCGGCACGATGGACATGCTGCACGGGGCCTTGCGCGAGGCGGACGTCCAGCCCCCCGCGGAGGCGGAAGCAGAGCGCCGCCGCTACATCTCCCAGGTGTTCCAGACCGCGTCTGCGAGCGAACCAGCAACGGACGGCGCGGCGCGTTTCGCCGGCCGTTACATCGTCTGCGACGAGCTCGGCGAGGGCGGCATGGGCCGAGTGCGAGCCGCGTTCGACACGGTGAACCGGCGTCGGGTCGCGCTCAAGACGATCCAGGCGCGGCGCGCCGGCATAACCAACCTCGAGCATCGGTTCCGCCGCGAGGGGTGGGCACTCGCCGCAATCGATCACCCCGGGACGCCGATCCTGTTCGAGAGCGGCGCAACGCCGGAGCCGTTCTTCACGATGGAGATCGTGGAGGGCGTGACACTCGCCACGATTCTTCAGGCCGGCAGATTGCCTCCGCTTCGCGCCCTCGGCGTGGCGATCGACCTCGCCGCCATCCTGCGCGCCGGGCACGAGGTCGGCGTGATCCACCGCGACGTGAAGCCGGATAACATCGTGCTCGGCCAGGGCGACCGTGTGCGCCTCCTGGACTTCGGCGCCTGTCTGCTCATGCCGCGCTTCTTCCAACGCCACCTGATGTTCCCTGCGACCCCGCCAGAGCTGCGCTACGCGACCGGCGAACTCGAGCACGTCGGCACGCCGGGTTACTCCGCGCCCGAGGTGATGACGAGCGGCGGCACCGGTCCGCGCAGCGACATCTATTCGGTGTGCGTCGTCCTGTACGAGATGTTGACAGGCCGGCGGTACGAGAGCCCGACGGTAGGCCGGGCGCGGCCCATTGACCCGGGCGAGTTCTCGGCCGCCCTCGGCCCGGTCGCGGATGTACTTCGCCGCGGTACTGCCCGCGAACCGAGCGAACGCCCGTGGAGCATGGCCGACCTCGAGCGAAGCTTCGAGATCTTGCGGGCTGGGGCGGTCCATGCACAGCGGCGGCGTCAACTCTGGGTCGTCGCGCTGCTGGCCGTCGTGGCAACCGGCGCGATCGTCAGTTTGGCCTTCCAAATCCTCATCGGAACCAACGGCACCACGGCCGTGGTCGTGGAAAGTGTGGCTCCACCTTCTATCGCGCCGCCGACCACAACATTACCCGTCAGCCTGGCGCCGGCCCCCGCCGGTGGACCGGCCGTGCCGGCCGTGCCCCCAGACCACCTTGGGCCAAAGCCGCCGGACGACACGAAGACCGGCGTCAGGGAGAAAACGGTGAACAACATCGCCATGCTCACGATGTCCATGGTCCGGGCGCGTCTGATGAGACGACACAGCAGACTCGAGAAGTGCGGTGCGCCCCTGCTCACGCTGGACCTCACGATCGACAGAGGGCAGCCGGTGCTTGGCACCGTCAACGGGATGGCCGACGGCGATCCCACTCACGACTGCGTCCGCGACGAGCTCCGTGGACTCGTCTTCCCCTTCGCGGGGATGCCGCAGGAATTCACCGTGACGCTCGACCTCGACTCGAAGGTGAAGTGATGGACCACGCCTCCCAGATCGAACCCCTCTACGTCTTCGCGGTGTTCATGCTCGGATCGCGTGAGGCAGCGTTCGTGGCGGTGGCCGACGTGCTCGGCGAACACCCCGGCGCCTCCGGGGCGTGGCTCCCGGCCCTCGTCGCCCGCCTCGTGAATGGAGAGAAGGCCGCACGGGTGAACCGCTTCTCCGAGCTGACCGACATCTTGCGCACCAACTCCACGATCCCGGTCGGCCTCTCGCACCCGCTCGTGCAGGGTGATGTGCGCCGCCTGAGCACGCTGCTGTGGGAACTGCAGCGCACGTGCCTGATCACGACGCTACGAGGAATCACAGCGGAGCGCCGCGCCGTCTTCACGCTCCTGCATGTCCTCGGCATGTCCATCGAGCACACGGCCGCGGCCTGCAGCACCACACCGTCTGCCGTCCGGGTCACGGACATCCGCGGCAGGAAAGACCTGGCGAACTACCTCGGGCCACGCTGCGAGCACATGGACGAGAACAACCCCTGCCACTGCGTGGACCGCCTAGGCAACGCTCTCGAGGGAGGTCTCGTTCATTGGCCGAACCATCACGACCACGACGGGACCCCCTTCAGTCCACAGGTCCATCACGATGTCGGCAACCTGTACGCGTCTCTGCCGCGCGTACGACTCCCGATTGTGATGTAGCGAGCACGCACCAGCACCTCGTCTGGTCGGACACGGTCCTCGATGCGCGGGTCGTCCGTGGCACGCGTGGCACGACTCCCGAGCGATTCGCCGACGAGGCGCCGCATCTGCGGCCGCTGCCGGCGCTACGTGACAGGAGGCGGCCTCATGGCCTGCCAGGCGGCCCCCGCAGGCGGACGGTGCGACTGTCGCTGCCGGGCCGGGCCAGGACAAGACCAGACCGCGGATGCCAGGATGCCAGCAAGACCGGGGGGCCGCCAGCTCATGCCTGCCCGTTTCACGCGGAGTTGCATGATGTTGCAGGTGGATTCGGGATTCGGTGGCACCGCTGCCGATGGGCGGTTGGCGGCGTGTGGCTCGGCATAGCGCATGCGCCGGCTCGAAGTCCTCACGGATCATGGGCCTCTTTCGCCCACCGCCAAAGGGCCTCATCACGCTCCCCCGCATTAATAAACAGATATAGCATCTCCTTCTCGGCAAGCGGCGCTATCTGCTTCCGTTGCAACAAATCATACGTCAGCGGCGGAAGCATACAACCAATCGACACAGTCGCCCATACAGAGTTACTGACAAATTCCGAAGCGTGATTCACAACATACGCCACCCGAATATCCTTCTTCTGACGCACCGCACACCAGAACAAGTCCTCCCACATCTGAGATTTGGCAACACTATAATCACCGCACCTAACATGAGGGCTTCGCTCGAAATTCCGATTTAAAATTCGATCTTTCTTTGCTGCGTCCGCGCGACAAGTCTCGATCTTAAAAGCGTGAAAACTCGGCGGTGGCGGGTATGCCGGGCGCGGCAGACTGGGCTTCTTGGCTATGCTCTCTTCAGTTTTTTTATCCTCGCCACTCGCTCTCGAGTCGTTGTCCAAACTCTTAACTTCAACATCTGAAGTCCTAGAGCCGGAGCCACTGAACGGTTCTTGAGGGATCATCCCGACAACAGAACCCTCGCCAATCGTTTTGTTGACAACGAGATCTTGAGCAGTGAAACCGGACGTATCGTCGCTTCCAGCGTCGACAGATGAACCTTCAACAGGTGCCACTTCTCGTACCATTATCCGTGTGTCACGTTGAACTTGCGCCAGATCCGTCTCAACCTCTCTGGCCTTTCCAAACGCCAATTGTAGACGATTGTTGATTTCACTGATCTGTTGTTCATACTGAAGCAGCTCCTGCCTTGCCTGCGTTATTCGCTCTCTTCGCTCACGCTCAGTGTCCTTTTTTCGAGCCTTGGCTGAAATTTTACCCTGGTTCAACTCTTCGATGCGCAACTTCAATTCGTCTCGCGCCCTGACCAATTCATCGCGCCTTGTCACGAGGTTCTTGATATCAGTGTTCAGAAGGCTTAGCTTCGTTGCCAAGTTCTCATACTTGATTGAAAAATCGTAGTACGAACGAGCAAATTCGCGTTCTCGCATCGCTACGATCGAAGACGAAAGCACCAGAGCTCCTGCCACGCCCAGCACCGCACGATTTCTCTTGATCCACCAAAGCCATCTTCGCACCCGGGCCCGAGACCGCGCATGTGGAGTTTCGTAAATTTGAAGCTCGCGGATCAGATCTCCTACAGAGTAATAGCGGCGTCCTGGAGACCACTGTGTAGCCTTTCGCACTATTGAGATAATCGCCTCAGGGTAGCCTGCAAGATTCGACAGATGTGGGTCTTGTTCTATTTGATAGCCCGGCGACCTTTCAAGTAGCATGAAGTATAAAAGACGACCCAAGCTATAAATATCCGATCTCTCGTCCGCCGCGTTGGCGTCCTCAAGTTGCTCAGGTGCCGCAAAGACGGGAGTTCCAAGCCCCCCTATCGCTAGATCCAACTCGGTCACGAAGCGAATCTCCGCGATATCGAAATCAATCAGAACCGGCTTCAGATCATCGTCAAGAAGTACATTACTCGGTTTAATATCGCGGTGAATAATGCCCATGTCGTGAGAAAACGCTACCGCCCGACAAACGGCGGAAAACTTCTCAACCTTTGTCTTCATCGACCACTGATGCTTTGCAATGCCGCTCAGGTCTCCGTGGCGACACAATGGCATTGAGAATGCGAGTGAGTCAGCAGCCGCCATGTAAATCCGCGGAAGGGAGGCAGGCGCAGATTTTCTACCCATCCTCGCCATAGCATTCAGACTTCGCCGGAAACTCCACAGCATTACACCATCGGTAAGCTTCGATAAATGAAAACACTTGGTTGCCATCGGTTTCCCGTCCTGCGTCCGGGAGCGCCACACTGTCCCGAAATTACCGATGCCAATTATTTCCTCAAGGATGGTTCCGGCAACTTCTGCCCCCGCCTCATAACGAATATCACTTTGGAGTATATGTGACAGTTCGGTCGCCCTTTTCGTGAGGCGGGCAAATTCGGGTGCCCTGGAGTCAAGGGATTCCCGTTTAATGTTTATTTTCTCAAGATCTTCCACCAGCGTGAGGTTATAGCACTTCACCTTCGTACGCTCGTGTTCTTGCCATTCGTCTCTAAAAAGGGCAGCGACCGATTCAATCTCCTTACTGCAGTAGGGCCGTTCTTTGCACAATCTGCGAAAAAGCGAATCGTCGATAAGTTGCCATCGGTCGAGTGCGTCGATTGCAGCAGTCGTGAGCGCAGACAGACTGGCTGTGGGACCAGGCAAGTCTGCCGTGATTTCTTTCCCGCTCGGTCCGAAACTAAGAAATGAACGGAGTTCGTCGGCTGAAAACGAAATCCGCAAGAAGTTGAGCAGTTGTTTGCGTGGCGTCATGTCCTGATGGCGGGCGCGGAATACAACAGCAAACCCGATTCAACAGGCATGGTAGCCTAACATGGGATACTGGCTCAAGTCCGCCTGTCATGCCGGCGAGGTCTCGACGAAGGGTATTTACGGCGAGAAACGCTTCAATCGCTGCGGTACTTGCGGCACGCCCTCTGCACGAGCCCTGCTCGAAGTCCCCGCACACGCCATGCTCGACACATGCCGCGGTGCTTGCCCGCATGACGAGATGACCATTCTCACACTCCCTGCCCACGACGCCCCTGATCGGGGTCCCCCTCGTCGGGCACCAACGTCTACCATCATGCAATTCAGCCACGCCCACGATGCAAAGATCGCTGCGATGTTCATGGCAATGTTCACCGCCACAGAGCTTCGGCAGTTCATCCACGAATGGGTCGGAGGCTCCATCGCGCGACAGTTGCCTGGTGAAATCGTGTCCCTCGATGTCCTCGCGCGCGGGGCCGTCGCCGTACTGCGTCGCAACAATCTGTTGGATCGGCACCTGTTTGATGAACTGCTCCGTGTCCGACCGCACCAGCAGAGCACTATGGCAGAGCTTGCCGAACAATGCAGCGCGGGTGCGCTCGCGGTCGTCGCACCCGACGCGACGGCGCTCGCACTGCCGAGCCACCGGACTCCCGACTACGTCATCCAGCAAACGTACGAATCTCTGCGCGCCCAACGCGATCTCGTGAGGGTGTTGGTCCACCACTTTTCACCCGCCCAATTTGTCCTGTCTGTGGATAACGCGAGCGCCGAGCGGGAGCCTCTGAACGCTGTCAGGGCGTGGATGGACGCGCATGCCGCTCAGATCGCGTATCCGCCAGTGCGCCAGGCCATGCAAGCCCTCGGGCTGGCGTACGCGGGGCTATCTGCGCGAGACGAGGGGATCCAGATGTTCTCTGCCATCATCATCACCTTCCTCGCCTCGGAGCCAATCAAGTCTCACATCCGTACCGTTCAGCAGTTCGCCCAGTTGACCGAGGTTCAGCTCTACGACCTCGTGCTTCAGGAGGTGGGCCACGAACAACGCGCCTTGTGCTGAAACGCAGGCCCGCGGCGCCTCGCCGGGTCGGCGATGCCGACAGCAATGTCAACGTGCATATCCCGTTCGCCATGTGCGCGGACGTGTCCCGGACGTGGCCTCGAGGCCTCGGGCGGGCTCCACCCTCACGGGGCGCCGGGAGGCATTACGCCCCCGACGTCGTCGGAAGCGCCGCGATGCCACTACACTCCCCGACGCTCCCACCCTTCGACAGCAAATAGTGTGTTCTGCAATACACATATTTCAATCCGCCCTACCGTGAACAACACCGGCCGCGCCCGCGTTCGTGCGTCCACGATGTCGGACCAGCAGATCTCACAATTTCGCCGCCGATGGCAGCTCCTCGAGCTCCTCCAGCACGCCGAACGCGGGCTCACCGCGGCCCACCTCCTCGATCGCGTGAAGTGCGGGCGGATGACCCTCTACCGCGACCTCGACTTCCTCACGAGCTGCGGCATGGGCCTCGAGAAGACGACCGTCAATGGCGAGAAGCGATGGATGCTGAGCGCCCCCCAGCTCCCGCCCCTGGTCCTGTCCCCCCTCCAAATGCTCGCGCTGCAGCTCGCCCGCGGCTTGCTCGGCCCGCTCGAGGGCACCGCCGCGGTCCAGGAGCTCGACGCCCTGCTCACCCGCTTCAACCCGCGAACAACCTCCCCCGCCGCCGTCTCGCTGGCCCCACCGCGCGTCACCCCGGCCAGCACCATCAACCGCCTCGTCGACCAAGCCCTGCGCCAGCGCAAGCAGCTGCGCATCCTCTATAAAGGCCTCGACGACACCGCCCCCGAGCCCCGGACCCTCGATCCGCTGCGCCAGCGCCTCGCCGACAACGACCTCTACCTCCTCGCCTTCGACCGCGATCGCCGGGCCGTCCGCACCTTCAAGATGGTGCGCATCCACGGCGTCGAGGTCCTCCCCGACCCCGCCGACGACCACCCGGAGTTCGACGAGACCGCGGTGTTCGCCGGCACGATCAAGGCGTGGAGTGGAACACCTGTCCAGGTCGCGGTGCGCCTCTCGGCCCGCGTCGCCCCCGTCGCCCCCGAGTATCCGCTGGTCGCCGATCAACGCCTGGAACCACAGCCGGACGGCAGCGTCGTCGTCCACGGCACGACCGCGGGGATCATCGAAGCGATGCGCTGGGTCCTGTCCTGGGGCCGCGAGGCCCGCGTGCTCGCCCCGCAGTCCCTCGTCGACGCTGTGGTGGAACAGATATCAGGCGCCCTTCATCGCTACGATCAAAGCTGAGTTGTATCAACCGGGTGGTACACCACGCGCGCGCCCCCTCTTTCATGAACGTACCCATGTCGGTACAACCGCAGCCGATGAACGCCGCGAACCCTGTCGTCTTCGTCGACCTCGCATTCTCGCTGCGCGGCGCCGCCGTCCCCCTCGATCACGGATATCCGCTGTTCGCCGCGCTGAGCCGCGTCGTCCCGCGGCTCCACGAGGAGACCGGCTGGGGCGTCCACCCGATCCACGGCAACCGCACCGCCCCGGGCCGCCTCGAGCTCCTCGAGACCTCCCGCGTCAAACTGCGGATCCCCGCCGCCGAGATCGCGGCCCTGCTGCCGCTCGCCGGCGCCACCCTCGACGTCGCCGGCGCGGCGCTCCACCTCGGCGCCCCCACGGTCCTCGCGCTCCGTCCGGGCCCCGACCTGCTCGCCCGCATCGTCATCATCAAGGGTGCGAGCGAGCCCGGGCCCGTCCGCGAGCACGCCCTACGCCAGCTCGCCGCGATCCCCGGCGTCCCGCACGACGTCGCCCTGGAGGTCGGCCCGCGCCGCGTGCTCCGCGTCGGCGAGCACACCGTCGTCGGTTTCCAGCTCGCCGTCACCGGCCTCGACACTGCCGCCTCGCTCGCCGTCCAGTGCCGCGGCCTCGGCGGCCGCCGCCACATGGGCGCCGGATTGTTCGTCCCCCCGGGGAGGCGCCGGTGACCCGCCTCCACGCCAAATCTGCCCGCCGAGATCAGCGCCCCGAGGACGCCCTGAGCCTCGCGCAGCACCTCGCCGATACCGAGTCCGCCGCGTCTGAGGTGTTCCGCACCGATCGCCGGTGGGGCCCCGCCTGGGTCCGCTTCTTCAAGCTTACCCCCGCCGACGAGCCCCGCTTCCTCCCCAACCTGCGGGTCGCCGCGCTGTTCCACGACATCGGCAAGGCCAACGACGAGTTTCAGCGCGCCCTCCGCCCCAGCGCCCAGGTCCAGCAGACCCTCCGCCACGAGCACCTGAGCGCCCTCGTGCTCGCCCTGCCCGCCGTGCGCGCCTGGATCGCCAGCGACCCGCGCCTGGACCCCGACATCATCACCGCCGCCGTCCTCTCGCACCACCTCAAGGCCGCCAACAAGGGCGACTGGGCGTGGGGCCAGCCGCGCGGCGCCGGGACGCTGCAGCTTCATCTCGACGCCGACGACGTGCGCGCCACCCTCGCGCGCATCGCCGAGCAGATCGGCCGACCGCCGCCGGCCCTGCCGCGCGGACCATGGACCCCCACCGCCGGCGTCTGGGCCGAGGCCCTCGCCAGCGGCATGAAGCAGGCCCGTCGCCTGCTCGGCCGGGGCGCCCGCGAGCCGCTCCTGCTCGCCGTCAAGGCCGCGCTGATCGTTGCCGACTCGGTCGCCTCGGGCGTCGTCCGCACCCACGGCCACAGCGACGGCATCAAGCCCTGGATCGACGACGTCGTCCACCGCCCGCCGCTCACCGCCGCCGAGATCGAGGACAACATCCTCGGCCGCCGCATCGCCGACCTCGAGCGGATCCGCCGCGCGCCCTTCACGTACCACGCGTTCCAGAACGGCACCGCCGCGCTCGGCCCCCGCGCCCTCGTCCTCGCCGCCTGCGGCGCCGGCAAGACGCTCGCCGCCTGGCGCTGGGCCGCCGCCCAGGCCAGGTCTCGCCCGATCGGCCGCGTCATCTTCCTCTACCCGACCCGCGGCACCGCGACCGAGGGCTTCCGCGACTACGTCGGCTGGGCCCCCGAGGCCGACGCCGCCCTCGTCCACGGCACCGCCCGCTACGAGCTGCAGGCCATGGAGCGCAACCCCAGCGAGGCGCTCAAGGGCAAGCGCCTGGTCGACGAGCAGGCCGCCCGCCTGTTCGCCCTCGGCCTGTGGTCTCGCCGCTACTTCAGCGCCACCGTCGATCAATTCCTCGGCTTCCTCGAGCACAGCTACGACAGCTTGTGCCTGCTCCCGGCCCTCGCCGACAGCGCCGTGATCCTCGACGAGATCCACAGCTACGACCGCCCGCTGTTCCGCGCGCTGCTCTGCTTCCTGGAGTCCTTCGACGTCCCGGTCCTCTGCATGACCGCCACCCTCCCCCCCGCTCACCGCGAGGACCTCCTGAAGCTCGGCCTCGAGGTGTTCCCCGCCGCGCACCACCGCGACGAGCTCGCGGACCTCGAGCATCAGGAGCAGCGCAAGCGCTACGTCCACCGCGCCCTCCACAACGCCGACGCCGCGATGGACCGCGCCTGCGACGCCTTCCGCGCCGGCCGGCGGATCCTGTGGGTCGTCAACACCGTCGACCGCTGCCAGCAGCTCGCCCTGCGCCTGCGCGCCCAGCTCGGCGAGCACCCGCTCGTCTATCACAGCAGGTTTCGCCTGTGCGACCGCCAGGGCGCCCACGAGTCCGTCGTCGGCGCGTTTCAGGGCGACGCCGCCGCCCGCATCGCCGTCACCACCCAGGTCTGCGAGATGAGCCTCGACCTCGACGCCGACGTCCTGATCACCGAGGTAGCCCCGGTCACCTCCCTCGTCCAGCGGTTCGGCCGCGCCAACCGGTCCGCGCACCGTCCGCTCGAGTTCCGGGCCGAGCTCTACACATATCCGCCGGACACCAACCTCCCGTACGACCCGGCCCAGATCGCCGCCGGCCTCGCGTTCCTCGCCAGCTTCACCGCCGAGATCAGCCAGCGCGACCTCGCCGAGGCCCTCGACCGGTTCGCCCCCGAAGCCCCGCCGACCGACCCGCACAGCGGCTTCACCACTAGCGGCTACTACGCGACCCCGGGCGACCTCCGCGACACCGACGACCGCACGCGCTCCTGCGTCCTCACCGATGATCTCGCGACGGTCGAGGCCCTGCACGCCCGGCGCGCCCCGCTCGACGCCTACCTCGTCCCGATCCCCAAAACCGCCGCCCAGCCCGGCCCAGCCTGGCTCCCGCCGCACCTCGGCGTCGCCGACAGCGCCCGCTACGACGCCCGTCTCGGCTTCCTTTCGTCCGCCCGCCTCGCAGGAGCCTCCACGTGAGCAAGCCGCGCACCACCCCCGCCCCCACGACGCTTGAGCTCCCCTTCCTGCTCGCCGAGCTCCCGTCCTCGCAGCACCGCGCCGGCCTCGCCGGCCTCGTGCTGACGATCCACGAGCTCGAGCGGCGCCGGTCTCGTCCGCCCGGCATCCTCGAGCTCGTCGATCTCCGCCCCGCCGGCGTCACCCTCCGCGTCGACCAGCCCGGCCTCGCGACCCTGTTCGACACCATCTACAAGGCCGAGCGAGTCCCCCGCGAGGTCGACAAACCATTCCCGAAGACCGAGCCCGACGGCGAGCGTCAATTCGAGGAGCTTGATGCGAAGGGCAAGCTCAAGCTGCGCACCAAATACATCTACAACCTCGTCCGCCCCGACGGCGCCTGCCAGCGCAGCTGGGACCTGCAGGACACCCCGGCCGTCGAGGGCATGTGGGTCAAGCTGTGGCGCGACATGGTGTGGAACATCCTTCGCGGCGTCCCGGCCCAGCGCGAGCCGTTCAACGACCGCGCCGACCACAAGCCGCCCAGGGACGTCGCGGGCGTGTGGGACAGCCTCCAGCGCCCCGGCGCCACCATCCCGCTGCCGAGCACCTACTTCCTCGGCGCCCAGGCCGTCACCGCCGAGAACGTCGACTTCACCGACCTCGCGCGCGACCAGCTGCTCCTCCACTTCTGGTCGTTCGCCGCCCCGATCTACGTCCCGCGGCTCGTCACCATCGGCCCCGATGGCGCCCCGAAGTACGAGTTCGACGACTACGTGCTGGCGATCCCCGACATCGGCGACCTCGTCCGCTATTGCGAGATCCTGCCCGACATGCTGCGCGCCCGCACGACCGAGCGCACCGGCTACCGTCCGCGCGAGGCCGTCGTCGACCTCCCCGCGGAGTCCGCCCTGAGCGCCCTCGTCGCCCTGCGCGCGCAGCTCCGCGTACGCCACGCCCGCGCCGACATCGTCGACGTCATCCACGGCGTCGACGCCTTCCACGTCGGCAAGGACGGCAACAACGTCCGCATCCGCCACGTCGTCCGCGTCGATCCCGTCGGCCCCCTCCTCGACGAGTACGATCAGATCCACAGGGCCCTGTGGAACCCCCTGTTTCGCCGCCAGCTCCTCGGCAACCGCCTCGCCGGCCGCCCCTGGCACAGCGGCTTCGATCGCCTGCTCACGACTACCCCATGGAAACATGTCCTCGGGGACAGCCACTACTTCGCCCACGACGCCCGCACCGCGCCCACCCTGTTCCCGGACGCCGCCATGACCACAGAAGACCCGACCACCGAACCCACCACCACCGCATCGATGATCTACAGCATGGTCCGGACGTACCTGTCACGGAAGCTCGCCCGCAAGCACGACCTCGAGTGGGACGCCGTCAAGGACGACCCGCGACGCAAGGCCGATTACAACGACAAGAAGGAGCACCTCGCCCGCGAGGCTTTCCTCGCGATCCGCAGCCGGACCGGCGACGACTTCGTCGAGTACTTCACCGCCACGCTGTGCTCGGTCCCCCACTACATCCCGGAAGACAGATTCGTCCATATCGCGCACAAGCTCCACGACGGCGACGGCCGCGACGAGCTCCGCACCCTCACCCTCCTCGCCCTCAGCGCCCACGGCTCGGCGCCCAAGTCGAAAGAAGCCAAGGAACCCGCATGACCTCGCACAACCTGTTCGCCACCATCCTCACCGCCGCCGCCCCCAGCTCCAACTATCGCGGCGAGAGCGAGGAGAACCGCACCGTCCTCCAGAAGATCACTCGCGGCAACCACGAGTACCCCGTGATCAGCCCCGAATCCATGCGCAACGCCCTGCGCGACATCCTCGCCGCCCGCGGCCTCCCGAGCAACCGCCGCCGCCTCGCCAACGAGGAGCAGCTCGCCGTCGAGTTCAAAGAGTTCCCGAACGCCGACAAATACGCCGACGACTTCCTGTTCGGCTACATGGTCGCCGACCCCAAGGCGATCAAGGACAAGCCGAAGAACCACCCCGCCAAGCGCGACAGCGTCCTGCGCATGAACATGGCCGTGGCCCTCTCCCCCTACCGCTTCAACGCCACCCTCCACCAATCTCCGCAGAACGCCGGCGCCAGCACGTGGAAGAATTCGGCGAACTCGGCCCTGCTCCACCGCGAGGTCGTGCACACCGCCTATCAATACCCCTTCGCCCTCGCGCTCGGAGATTGCTCGGTCGGCCACGGCCCGACCTGGACCCGCGCCCTGCTCGCCGCCATCGGCGAGCTCACCAACGTCGCCGGCGGCCACGCCCGCAGCTACTACGAGATGGCCCCCCGCAGCCTCGTCGCGCGGCTGACCCCCAGCCTGGTCGCCGGCTTCGACACCTACGGGTTTCGCCAGGCCAGCGACGACCGCATCAGCTTCCCCGAGCTCGCCCGCATCGCCGCCAGCGACCTCCCGGGCCACGAATTCTGGATCGGCGGCGAGATCGTCCGCAGCTTCCCCGCCGACGAGCGCGCCCACCTGACCGCCGCCGGCGCCCACCTCTACGACAACCCGCAGCGGCTGCTCGCCGACCTCGCCGAGGCCGCGTTCGGGAAGGCCGCCGCGTGACCCTCTGGCTGCACGTCCGCGCCCCGTTCGCCGCGTTCCGGTGGATGCAAGCCGGCGTGTTCCGCGGAACACTCCCGATCATCCCGCCGTCCGCGGCGTGGGGCCTCGTCCTCAACCTCGCCGGCGTCGACACGCGCGCCGACCCGGCGCCCAGCTCGCGCGAGGTCACCACCCAGATCCGCCCCGACGCACCCGCCCTCCGCATCGCCTGCGGCGCCCGCGGTGAGCCGCAACGCGGTCTGCTCTACCAACAATTGCACAGCTATCCGGTCGGCAGCTCCGGCAAGGAGCTCGCCGCGCGCACCCACGGCGCCAAGTACTGGATCGCCCCGGTCCGGCGCGAGGTCCTCCTCGACCTCGACGTCGTCCTCGGCGTCGAGGCCGACGACCCCTCGCTGCTCGCCCGCGTCGCCCGCGGCCTGCGCGGCGAGCTCCCCGACCAGCGATATGGCCTCCCATTCGCCGGAGACAACAATTTCCTCATCGACCGGATCGACGTGCTCCCCGCGCCGATCCCCGCGCGCTGGTACGCCCCGGTCCGCGACACCGACACCGAGCCGGCCCCCGGCTCGTGCCGGGTCACCGTGGGCATCGATCGCGCCGACAGCGGCCGCACCACCAGCCGACTCGTCGCCCCGACCGTAGAATCCACGCATCCGCCGGACGCCGCCTGGATCTGGGTGCCACGCGCTCCCGTCCAGTAGTCGATCGATCGACCACCCCCTCCGCGCCACGCATCCACGTGGCGCGGCGTGCATTCACCAAAAGGATAGAAGATCATGGAAGCACCCCCGACCATTCGGGTGATGGGCTTGCACGCCCTCGCCTATTGTGAACGCCTCTTTTACCTCGAGGAGGTCGAGGAGATCCGCGTCGCCGACGCCGCCGTGTGGGCGGGTCGAACCTTGCACCTCGAGCTCGACGAACCGACCGAGGTCGTCGACCTCACCCTCGAGTCCGCGGAGCTCGGGATCCGCGGACGCATGGACGCCGTGCGACGACGCGACGGCAGCCTCTACCCCGTCGAACACAAGCGCGGCCGGGCCCACCGCACCCCGGACGGACGGCATGCCGCCTGGGACAGCGACCGCCTGCAGGCCGTCGCCTACGCGATGCTGCTCGCCGAGCACAGCGGGCGCGACGTCCACGAGGCGAGGATCCGCTACCACCGCGACAACCACACCGTCCGCCTCGAGGTCACCGACGCCGACCGCTGCGCCGTCGTGGCCGCCATCCAGCGCGCGCGCGAGCTGCTCGTCGCCGACGAGCGCCCGCCCGTGACCACCGACGAGCGCCGCTGCGTCCGCTGCTCGCTCGCCCCCGTGTGCCTCCCCGAGGAGACCCGCCTCGCCGCCAGCGAGACCGGGGCACAGCCGACCCCGCTGCGCCTGTTCCCGTCGGACACCGAGCGACGCTCGCTCCACGTCGTCACCCAGGGCGCCCGCGTCGGTCGCTCGGGTGAGAGCTTCGCCGTCGCCGATCGCGAGCAGAGCCTCATGAAGCTGGGTGCCCGCGAGGTCAGCGACATCGTCCTGCACGGCCACGCCCAGATCACTACCCAGGCCCTGCGCCTCTGCGTCGACCAGGAGATCCCCGTCCACCTCGTCACCACGACCGGCGCCTATCTCGGTACGTCCTCGCAGCCCTCGGCGGAGCGGCGGCCACGGTACCGGCCATGGATCCCACGGCCCTCGGCCGTCACTGGCTGCGTCACGGCTGGATCTGGATCCTCGCGGACCCCGGCGGCGGGGACCTCGATCAACCCCCCGGCGTGCACGTCTTCCGCAGCGCCGGGAACGACCCCGGGAGGCCCCATGGCTGAGCCACGCCACTGGTACCTCGTCCTCTACGACGTCTCGGATCCCCCCGCCCTGCGCCGGGTCCACCGAACCCTCACGAGCTGGGGAAAACCCGTGCAGCTGTCCGTCTTCCGCGTCCGCTGCACCACCCGCGAGCTCGAGCAACTCCGCCACGAGATCACCCGCCTCCTCGCCCCCGACGACCGCCTCATGGTCGTACGCCTGTGCGACGGCTGCGCCAGTCGAGTCACCGTCCGCGGCGCCGATATGGTAGCCTTCGACCCCGAACCACCACCCTTCAAGATCGCGTGATCAAGCACCCGACCGCGTGCCCACACCGAGATCCCCGATCCCTGAAAATTCCCCAGCGAGAACAAGAACTTACGCGGTTCCAGGACCACCACCGATGCGTGATCGTCCCAAACACCCAAAGAACCGCATCCTGGACCCTTTAAACATCACCTCCCCCCAACACCTCCACAACCCCCAACAACCCACGTCCCCATGCCTAACAACCCACCCCGTTTCGTGAACAAATTCGACGATGTGCACCAACGGGGTCCCCTTCGCATTGATGCCACCCGGCGTTGAGCACAGGTTGTCGGTGACGAAGCGGCGGTAGGCCGGGGCTGTCCCCTTCGCATTGATGCCACCCGGCGTTGAGCACATCGCCTGTCTCAAGGCATGCACCCGCGCTGGCATGTCCCCTTCGCATTGATGCCACCCGGCGTTGAGCACTCCAGCTCGAGCGTCATGGTCAACGTGTCGTCGCCCAGTCCCCTTCGCATTGATGCCACCCGGCGTTGAGCACACCACGAGGATGCCATCGTCGAGCAGGCCCGCCGGAGTCCCCTTCGCATTGATGCCACCCGGCGTTGAGCACACGCCGACGGCGAGCACCAGCGGCGGCACGAAGATCGTCCCCTTCGCATTGATGCCACCCGGCGTTGAGCACAAGTATTCGGTGACGCGCTTGCGGAGTGCTGCGTGTCCCCTTCGCATTGATGCCACCCGGCGTTGAGCACAAACGCTACACGATCAGCTTCACCCCGCGCGAGGAGGTCCCCTTCGCATTGATGCCACCCGGCGTTGAGCACTACGGCGACACGACCCTCGGCGTCGATGGGCTGTTGTCCCCTTCGCATTGATGCCACCCGGCGTTGAGCACACAGCGACGATGGCGAGTAGCAGCGCAGCGCCAAAGCCTAGTCCCCTTCGCATTGATGCCACCCGGCGTTGAGCACTGCGGGTGGGCGCACGCAATGTGCGGAGATCGCGGGGTCCCCTTCGCATTGATGCCACCCGGCGTTGAGCACACCAGCGGCACGTACCCGGCGGTAGGGCTCCGTCTCCGTCCCCTTCGCATTGATGCCACCCGGCGTTGAGCACTCCCGACGCGGGCGAGTGCTCCGGCGGGCACCCTGTCCCCTTCGCATTGATGCCACCCGGCGTTGAGCACTACGCGATCAGCGGAGGCATCGGCGACGGCGTGGCGCGTCCCCTTCGCATTGATGCCACCCGGCGTTGAGCACCCACCAAAGGCGATGGTGACGCCCGGCTTCGCCTCGTCCCCTTCGCATTGATGCCACCCGGCGTTGAGCACATCGATGCTCGCGGCGCCGCTGCGTGCGCGCGGCGGGGTCCCCTTCGCATTGATGCCACCCGGCGTTGAGCACCCCATCGTCATCGAGGAGCTGAACGGGAAAAAGAGGTCCCCTTCGCATTGATGCCACCCGGCGTTGAGCACCCGCAGGCCGAGGCCGGTCTGGAGGTGTCGTAATGGCCGTCCCCTTCGCATTGATGCCACCCGGCGTTGAGCACTGGAGCCGTACTGCCAGATCAATCACGGAGTCCTCGTCCCCTTCGCATTGATGCCACCCGGCGTTGAGCACATCGACGGCGCGGCGCAGAAGCCCCTGAGCGCCCGCGTCCCCTTCGCATTGATGCCACCCGGCGTTGAGCACCGGGGTCCACCTGGACCGGGAGCGCGTCGAAGAGCTCGTCCCCTTCGCATTGATGCCACCCGGCGTTGAGCACAGCCCCTGGATGCGGGGGACACTCCGGTCGGTGTGGGTCCCCTTCGCATTGATGCCACCCGGCGTTGAGCACCTGGCCTTGCCCTCGAAGCCGAGGCGGGCGTGCTCGGCTGTCCCCTTCGCATTGATGCCACCCGGCGTTGAGCACCAGCCCACCAGCTCGCCGTCCGCGTGCGCGTCGCAGTCCCCTTCGCATTGATGCCACCCGGCGTTGAGCACAGGCCCTGACCCCGCGCGTGGCAGCCGGTGGGCATGGTCCCCTTCGCATTGATGCCACCCGGCGTTGAGCACCTGGAGGCGCTGGAGCCGTTCATCATCGGCAGCTTCAGTCCCCTTCGCATTGATGCCACCCGGCGTTGAGCACGTGCCCTGCGTCGACGCGGCAGGCTCCAAGGGGTGGGCGTCCCCTTCGCATTGATGCCACCCGGCGTTGAGCACGTGGCCGCGCGCCCGAGGCCGAACTCCTCGTCGTCGTCCCCTTCGCATTGATGCCACCCGGCGTTGAGCACACCAAGGCCGCGGTCTCAAAGATCATCGCCGCCGCCGGGTCCCCTTCGCATTGATGCCACCCGGCGTTGAGCACCTGCTACGCCCGGGCGTCGCGGGGCCGTGATGCGTGTCCCCTTCGCATTGATGCCACCCGGCGTTGAGCACACGCCGAAACGGCGACGGCCGACGCAGGGCGCGCGGTGTCCCCTTCGCATTGATGCCACCCGGCGTTGAGCACAAGTTGCTGATCGAGATGGACGGCCTCGCGCTCCGGTCCCCTTCGCATTGATGCCACCCGGCGTTGAGCACGCGGAGAAGATCGCCAGGGACCTCCAGCTGGCCGCGTCCCCTTCGCATTGATGCCACCCGGCGTTGAGCACTCCAAGCTGACCCAGCGGGACGCCCCCGACGCGATCGAGTCCCCTTCGCATTGATGCCACCCGGCGTTGAGCACTTCACCCAGTCGCGCAGCGCACGCGCGGCTGTCATGTCCCCTTCGCATTGATGCCACCCGGCGTTGAGCACCTGCACTCCGGGACGAGCCCGGGACCGGCTACGCGGAGGTCCCCTTCGCATTGATGCCACCCGGCGTTGAGCACCCCTGCGCAAGCTGGCGGACACGCTCAAGGAGGGCGTGTGTCCCCTTCGCATTGATGCCACCCGGCGTTGAGCACTGCTGCTCGAGCGCGTCGATCTCTGCTAGCCGTTCCTGTCCCCTTCGCATTGATGCCACCCGGCGTTGAGCACGCCTCCGAAAAACGCACCGCCGCCGCCAAGAAGGGTGTCCCCTTCGCATTGATGCCACCCGGCGTTGAGCACGCCATGTCGAACACCTCGGCCTCCGCTGTCCAGAGTCCCCTTCGCATTGATGCCACCCGGCGTTGAGCACCACTGGAATTTAGGACCATGTCCTCGTGGCTGTGGTCGTCCCCTTCGCATTGATGCCACCCGGCGTTGAGCACGTCCTGCGCTGGTTGCCGCTCAGATGGGCGGGGTGCACTTCGTCCCCTTCGCATTGATGCCACCCGGCGTTGAGCACTTCTTGGTGAAGACGTCGGTGATCATTTCCAACCTGTCCCCTTCGCATTGATGCCACCCGGCGTTGAGCACGTCGCCCCGCGCGCCGCCGCGGCAAGCAAGCCGAGCGTCCCCTTCGCATTGATGCCACCCGGCGTTGAGCACGACAGGAGGAAGATGCTGGTACGCATGCGGCCGAGGTCCCCTTCGCATTGATGCCACCCGGCGTTGAGCACTCACCATCGACCACGCCCGCCTGCTTGCCGCCGTCAAGTCCCCTTCGCATTGATGCCACCCGGCGTTGAGCACACAGCGCCGCCGCGCCTCCTCGACTCGGTCTCGACCGTCCCCTTCGCATTGATGCCACCCGGCGTTGAGCACATGCGCGTCGTCCCGGGCGTCCCCGACGTTCTGCCGGGTCCCCTTCGCATTGATGCCACCCGGCGTTGAGCACGACGCCGGCACGCTCACCTCGAGGTCACCGGACACGTCCCCTTCGCATTGATGCCACCCGGCGTTGAGCACGGAGCCTGATGCGGATGGTGGAGGACGAGATCGATCGTCCCCTTCGCATTGATGCCACCCGGCGTTGAGCACCTCGGGCACATGGCGCTGATGGGGGTGCCGTGCCGGTCCCCTTCGCATTGATGCCACCCGGCGTTGAGCACTCGCCGCTCGGCGCGGTGCGCTGGCGCAGGCCGCCGTCCCCTTCGCATTGATGCCACCCGGCGTTGAGCACTTCGAATGGCTCGCTCAGGCCATGGTCCGCGTCAAGTGTCCCCTTCGCATTGATGCCACCCGGCGTTGAGCACAAGGGGAGGGACATCACCGAGGCTCGCGCATTCGTCGTCCCCTTCGCATTGATGCCACCCGGCGTTGAGCACCGGGGGCGTCTATGACGGAAGAGACTAGCGGGAAGTCCCCTTCGCATTGATGCCACCCGGCGTTGAGCACGCGCTGGCAGCCGCCTGCCCGCCCTTGCGCGCCTCCGTCCCCTTCGCATTGATGCCACCCGGCGTTGAGCACTCCGCCCCCTTCATCCTCGTGGACATCGCGGACCACCAAGTCCCCTTCGCATTGATGCCACCCGGCGTTGAGCACGCCAATGAGGCTGAGCCAATCGAGCACCCCGACGGGTCCCCTTCGCATTGATGCCACCCGGCGTTGAGCACAAGTAGGGGTGCGCGTCAACCGTGAACGCAAGTGTGTGTCCCCTTCGCATTGATGCCACCCGGCGTTGAGCACATGAAGGGGGCCGAGTATGGCCTGCTCCCCCAGACGGTCCCCTTCGCATTGATGCCACCCGGCGTTGAGCACCCGCTCGGCTGGCGCCTCGAGGTGCGGGAGACGATCGGTCCCCTTCGCATTGATGCCACCCGGCGTTGAGCACTGCTGCAGCGGAACGAGGGACGCGCAGGCATCCCGTGTCCCCTTCGCATTGATGCCACCCGGCGTTGAGCACTGCCCGCTGACCGCTCCAAGCAAGCATTGATGTCGCGTCCCCTTCGCATTGATGCCACCCGGCGTTGAGCACACGGCGTCGGACGCCTGGTGCAGCTGGCCGAATACGGTCCCCTTCGCATTGATGCCACCCGGCGTTGAGCACTCCAAAAAAGCAGGCGTAATCCTCATCAAGGTCGCGTCCCCTTCGCATTGATGCCACCCGGCGTTGAGCACGGCGTCCGGCCGACCGTGCTGGTCGTCGGCTCGAGCGTCCCCTTCGCATTGATGCCACCCGGCGTTGAGCACCTTGCCACCGGACGACAGGGTGCCGGCCCATTGATCGGTCCCCTTCGCATTGATGCCACCCGGCGTTGAGCACAAGCGAGTCGTCGGCACGCGGCGCCACCCTTCGCGATGTCCCCTTCGCATTGATGCCACCCGGCGTTGAGCACATGGCGCGGTGGGGCCTGCGCATTGATGCCACCCGGCGTTGAGCACACGTAGTACTTGGCGTTGACGGCCTCACCGACGCCGTCCCCTTCGCATTGATGCCACCCGGCGTTGAGCACCTTCCGTACACGGACATCCGAAAGGCGTTCGTCAAGTCCCCTTCGCATTGATGCCACCCGGCGTTGAGCACCCCGCGACGTCAGCGGCCCGCTCGGCGGCCTCCTGTCCCCTTCGCATTGATGCCACCCGGCGTTGAGCACCTCCGCGGCCCGCGACTCAACTCCCAACGATCGAGTCCCCTTCGCATTGATGCCACCCGGCGTTGAGCACTTCGCGGCAGTACGGCGGTCAAAGGTCCCCAGCAGGTCCCCTTCGCATTGATGCCACCCGGCGTTGAGCACCACGACTGCACCTCGCACTTGACCGCGGCGGCGGCGTCCCCTTCGCATTGATGCCACCCGGCGTTGAGCACCGGCGGTTCTGGACCTGGGCCGCGCTCAGGAACCGCGTCCCCTTCGCATTGATGCCACCCGGCGTTGAGCACCGCAGGTCCTCGTTCTCCTCGCGGCGGCGCTCATGGGTCCCCTTCGCATTGATGCCACCCGGCGTTGAGCACCAGTCCAAGGGGGACCGGATCCGCAACCTGGCGAAGTCCCCTTCGCATTGATGCCACCCGGCGTTGAGCACAACGCCGCGCCGTCTGGCCACTCCTGCACCTGCAGGTCCCCTTCGCATTGATGCCACCCGGCGTTGAGCACCAGAACATCGACAGCGACAGTCACGACATCAGCGACGTCCCCTTCGCATTGATGCCACCCGGCGTTGAGCACACCAGGAGGTCCTCGCGGTGCACGATGCGGCGGACGTCCCCTTCGCATTGATGCCACCCGGCGTTGAGCACAAAAAAACCGTCCGGCACAGGTTCGGCCACATTGTCGAGTCCCCTTCGCATTGATGCCACCCGGCGTTGAGCAGACTGGCGGCCAGGTCCAGGCGCAGTGGTACTCCCGTCCCCTTCGCATTGATGCCACCCGGCGTTGAGCAGTCCAGGTGAACATCAGCGTGGGGGGCGTCGTGCGCGTCCCCTTCGCATTGATGCCACCCGGCGTTGAGCACCCCGCGGTCTGCGGATTATTGGTGACGGCTGCGCCGACCTCCCCTTCGCATTGATGCCACCTGGACGCAGCTCTGCACGTGACCCGCTCAAAAGCGTGTCCCCTTCGCATTGATGCCACCCGGCGTTGAGCACTTCCCGTCTCGGCGGGAAACCCTACCCGGGCCGTGTCCCCTTCGCATTGATGCCACCCGGCGTTGAGCACTGGATAGCGCTGCACGAGAAGGTGTGGCGCTGGCTGTCCCCTTCGCATTGATGCCACCCGGCGTTGAGCACCCGAGCTGCGGGCGCGAGCAGCGGATGGTCACCTCGTCCCCTTCGCATTGATGCCACCCGGCGTTGAGCACTGCGAGACGACGCGGCGGACCTCGCGGCCCGTGTAGGTCCCCTTCGCATTGATGCCACCCGGCGTTGAGCACGTGGAGAACCCCGCCGGCCTGCTGGATGACGGGAGTCCCCTTCGCATTGATGCCACCCGGCGTTGAGCACGCGGCCTGTGGCAAGGTCGCTGGCCACGCCGAGGAGTACGTCCCCTTCGCATTGATGCCACCCGGCGTTGAGCACATCGGCGACGGCTACCACCCGCTCCCCATGCACTGTCCCCTTCGCATTGATGCCACCCGGCGTTGAGCACCACGCATCGCGAGGTGCCGCGTGACCGAGGCGACCGTTCCCTTCGCATTGATGCCACCCGGCGTTGAGCACGCCGCGCCCTCCGTCGGGCTGATATGGCTCCGCCGCAGTCCCCTTCGCATTGATGCCACCCGGCGTTGAGCACGAACGACCCGGTGACGCGTGCGCTGAGGCTCGAACCAGGTCCCCTTCGCATTGATGCCACCCGGCGTTGAGCACAATCACGAGCCCAGCGTATGTGCCTGCGCCGACGTGTCCCCTTCGCATTGATGCCACCCGGCGTTGAGCACAAGACAGCCGTTCTGTCCACGCTTGACTACCGCGAGTCCCCTTCGCATTGATGCCACCCGGCGTTGAGCACGGCGCACAGCAAGCCGCGTGGGCCGCGTGCCGGACGGGTCCCCTTCGCATTGATGCCACCCGGCGTTGAGCACAGATTGGCCAGGTACCCGCCCGCAGCAAGCCGCTCGAGTCCCCTTCGCATTGATGCCACCCGGCGTTGAGCACGTCGTGTCGCCCGGCGATCTGCTGTGGACCGACGCGTCCCCTTCGCATTGATGCCACCCGGCGTTGAGCACCCCTGGGTGGTGGCGCGGGCCTTCGTCGCCAGCGCGTCCCCTTCGCATTGATGCCACCCGGCGTTGAGCACGTCCTGACCTGCTCGGACCCATGCTTGGCCCCCTCGAGTCCCCTTCGCATTGATGCCACCCGGCGTTGAGCACAGCAGTTCGTGGACGTCGCGGGCACCGTATGTGCAGTCCCCTTCGCATTGATGCCACCCGGCGTTGAGCACTGGCCGCTCGTGCGCGACAAGGCTGCGCAGATCGCCAGTCCCCTTCGCATTGATGCCACCCGGCGTTGAGCACTCCGGCTGCCGGTACAGGCAGTTGATCGTCTCCACGCTGTCCCCTTCGCATTGATGCCACCCGGCGTTGAGCACCCGAGGAGCGGCCCGCCCTCTGCGAACGACTTGAGCAGCGTCCCCTTCGCATTGATGCCACCCGGCGTTGAGCACAACACGTAGTCGCGGCCCTTGCCGCAGACCAGTACACGTCCCCTTCGCATTGATGCCACCCGGCGTTGAGCACAGCGAGGTCGTGGCCCTGCTACGAAAGCGGCAGGCGTCCCCTTCGCATTGATGCCACCCGGCGTTGAGCACGGATCAACGGCAGCACGAACCCGATCCGCTTCAACCACGTCCCCTTCGCATTGATGCCACCCGGCGTTGAGCACTTCCCAAGCGAGGCCGTGTGGCTGAGCTCGTTCACGTCCCCTTCGCATTGATGCCACCCGGCGTTGAGCACGAGGCGCTGCTACTCCTTCTCATCCTCACCGCGTTCGGTCCCCTTCGCATTGATGCCACCCTGCGTTGAGCACTTCGACGTGACGTACCTCTGCCTCGATTGCACGTACCAGGTCCCCTTCGCATTGATGCCACCCGGCGTTGAGCACTCATCCTCCATGCGGTGGATCCGCGTGATGACGTATGCCGTCCCCTTTGCATTGATGCCACCCGGCGTTGAGCACTTGTCGCTGGCGGTGCTGATCGGCACGCGGTCGTCGAGTCCCCTTCGCATTGATGCCACCCGGCGTTGAGCACCAGCGCGTGCAAGTTCGTCAGGCGCGAGTAGTCGATCGTCCCCTTCGCATTGATGCCACCCGGCGTTGAGCACACCCAGGTCTGAGCGACCTGCTCCTGCTTGACCGCGGTCCCCTTCGCATTGATGCCACCCGGCGTTGAGCACATGTCCATGCCATCGCTCTCACCCGTCGTCGGGTTGGTCCCCTTCGCATTGATGCCACCCGGCGTTGAGCACCCGAGCGCGGATGGTGATGGTGACGTGCATTGCTGGGGTGTCCCCTTCGCATTGATGCCACCCGGCGTTGAGCACTACTACCGTCCGGTCCGCCTGTCAACGACTAAATAAGTCCCCTTCGCATTGATGCCACCCGGCGTTGAGCACCGGCGGGTGCTGGTGGGTCGCCCGCCGAGGTGCTCCGGTCCCCTTCGCATTGATGCCACCCGGCGTTGAGCACCCAGCGCCGCAGGTCGGATCGAAGATCCGCGCGGGGGTCCCCTTCGCATTGATGCCACCCGGCGTTGAGCACTCGAATGACTCGGCGGCGTACGCGTCGAGGGAGCAGCGTCCCCTTCGCATTGATGCCACCCGGCGTTGAGCACAACTGGTGGGTCACCGCGCTCGGGATCGGCGGGTTGTTCCCTTCGCATTGATGCCACCCGGCGTTGAGCACTTCGACACCGAGGCCCGCCGCTCGTCGTACAACTTTCTGGTCCCCTTCGCATTGATGCCACCCGGCGTTGAGCACAGGACGCGCAGGGAGTAGGTGCCGCGCTTGGGCGTCCGTCTCCTTCGCATTGATACCACCCGGCGTTGAGCACCTCGCGCTTGCGGCGGGCCTCGGCGCCGTGGGCTTCGTGTCCCCTTCGCATTGATGCCACCCGGCGTTGAGCACATCTGCAACTCGTTGCGATCGAGTGCGACGAGGCCGTCCCCTTCGCATTGATGCCACCCGGCGTTGAGCACTTTGGCGACCTGGGACGACGCGCCAACGATCTGGCCGTCCCCTTCGCATTGATGCCACCCGGCGTTGAGCACGAGCGTGTGGGGCAACGGGGTGGCCGCTTGAGGTCGCGTCCCCTTCGCATTGATGCCACCCGGCGTTGAGCACGCTGCATCGCCCGCCGTGCGTCCTCTTGGGGCCCGGTCCCCTTCGCATTGATGCCACCCGGCGTTGAGCACAGGTTGGCGCCGCGGAGGATGGCGTCGCTGACGTTAAGCACCGCAGGTCGACCTGTTCCTGCATCTCGGCCTCGTCAGTCCCCTTCGCATTGATGCCACCCGGCGTTGAGCACGTGGTCCCCCGCTGGCGGTGCCGGCCGAGGTCCGCTCAGTCCCCTTCGCATTGATGCCACCCGGCGTTGAGCACTTCGAGCCGTAGCCCGGTCTTTGGCGAGACGCCCGTCTCCTTCGCATTGATGCCACCCGGCGTTGAGCACGGTAAGACAGCACTCGTCCTCAACATCGCCGCGCGTCCCCTTCGCATTGATGCCACCCGGCGTTGAGCACTGGAACCTGTACACGTCGGCGGGCTTCGGCCTCGGCCCGTGTCTCCTTCGCATTGATGCCACCCGGCGTTGAGCACCAGGCCGTGGGCGGTGCCGGATCCGGCGCGAACGAAGTCCCCTTCGCATTGATGCCACCCGGCGTTGAGCACTCCTCGAGGGCCACCTTCGGCAGCGTCAGCGTGCCGCTGTGTCCCCTTCGCATTGATGCCACCCGGCGTTGAGCACAGGGCGAACAGGATGAGGGTGGAGGTGGACATACGCATGTCCCCTTCGCATTGATGCCACCCGGCGTTGAACCCCCGGCTCGCGGAGTGCTGGTCCCCTTCGCATTGATGCCACCCGGCGTTGAGCACCAGCTCCGGGCGCCACCCGGCGTTGAGCACACGACGGCGCGGAGATGGAGAACGCGTTTGTCATGGCTGTCCCCGTGTCCCCTTCGCATTGATGCCACCCGGCGTTGAGCACCGTCGTGCTCCGGCGTTGAGCACACGACCCCACTCGAACGCGAGCAGCTGGCAGAGACGACCACGCCATCCGCGTCTCATCGCGGGGCGGGTCGTCTTGTACCGATTTCATCGGAAACGCGCCGTGCTCCACGAGAGCTTGGCGCGGTGGATCAGGGCTCCGGCGGCGTCTGCGGGCATTCGTTGATGCAATGCGGGGACTGCGGTGGCGGAGCGCAGTCGGTCACACTGACGGGGAGCTTCGTTGTGTTGACAAACCCGTTGTCCGTCGCCTTGGCGGAGACTAACCCGCTGCTCGCGTTCGCGGTGCCGGTGATGCGGATCCGCTTGTTGCCGTTCTCGAGGTTGTATGTCCAGCCCGCGGGGACGGTCCACTGGATGTCCGCGGGGCTCGCGGACGTGGTGACCGTGTAGAGATAGGTCCCGAGCCCCATCTTGTTGCGGCACACCGAGGTCGCGCCGGAGACCGGGGACAGGTGGAGGCACGGGACGTGTTGCGCGCCCACCCCCACGGCGCTCCAGGCATTCGTCGTCGCGGCCACTTCGTCGGAGCATGCCCCGTAAAGCGTCTGTGCCGCCTGGATCGCGCCAACACGTGCGTCCGCGTAGCCGGCGGTAGGCGGCAGCGTGACCATGTTGCGGTAGGCGATGGCCGCGGCCTTGACCGCGCCGACGCCGGTGACCGCGACGCCGAGCTGCGATCCGCCCTCGGACAGCAGGTAGAACCAGTGGTTCTGGACCCCGGCATTGCGGTGCGGCTCGTTGGCGAAGTCCCAACTCTGGCCCTTGTACACGCTGGGGTCGCCGAACGACTGCGGCGACTTCATCGAGCGCAGCACCTTGGCGTCCTCGCCGACCGTCCAGTTGTCCGCGCTCGCGCCCGCGGTCGTGCGCTCGATCATCGCGCCGAAGATGTCGGCGAACGACTCGTTGAGCGCGGCACCCTCCGGGCTGCTCAGCTTCGACGTCGAGTACACGACCCCGTGCGTGTACTCGTGGCCGATGACGTCGAGGGTCGCCATGTTGCCCCACCCGGGGCCGCCCGCGCCGACCAGGATCGAGTTGTCGGACGACCAGCCCGCGTTCGGCTCGCCGAACCCGTAGTCGGGGTAGACGTAGAGGCGCCATCCGCCGCCGTTGACCCCGTTGCGGCCATGGCTGGCGACGAAATAGTCCCACGCCCGCTGCGCCGCCCAATGCGCGGTCGCCGGTGCGCCGCTCCACTGGTTGTCGCTGTCCTTGTAGTTACCACCGCCCGTCTCGCGCGTCCTAATCTCGTCGCCGCGGCACTCATCGGTCAGCCGGTAATGGTTCCAGAACGGCTCCCACGAGTCCTTCGTGGTGAACGTGCGAGCGCCGTCGTAGAGCGTCTGGACCCCACCTGTATTGCAGCCATGCCACAGCAGGCTGCGCATCGCCACGACCTCTCCGGTGTGGATATCGATGAGCACGGCGATCGGGTCGATGCCGTACGAGTCGCGCTGCAGCTCGACGCGGTAGGCCGCGACGAACCGCCGCGCCGCGTCCGTCGTCGGTGTGATGACGATCTCCACCGCCGCGTCGGCGCTCGCGTCCCCGTGCGGGGCCGTGGGGTCGGGCGCATCGAACCCGGCCGCGTTCGCGGCGATCCGCACGGCTTCCTCGGCCGAGAACGCCGGCTTCACATCGATCGCCAGCCCCGGCGCGACGTCGCCGTTCGCCCACAGCAGCCGGCCCTCCTGGGAGCTCAGGACCATCTGCGCCTGCTCGACGACGACCCCGTGGTGGCGCTGCTGGTAGCGGTGCGCCACGAAGTCGCCGTCTTTGATCGTGTCAACCAAATCCATTGTATCCGCGGGGCCCAGGCCGAACGCACCGTGCCTGGCGAACAGGGCAGCCGGATCGACAGCGACGTCTGGGCGAAACTGCAGGTGGCGGTTGGTCGACGCGCTCGTCGTCAGCACCGCAAGATCGGCGGGGAGAGCTGCGTGGTCGATCTCGGCGGGGAAAGCCTCGACGACCGCGAGAGCGGCGGGCCCGCCTTGCTCACCAGGGGCGGGGCCACCCTCCGAGGGTTCGTCGCAGCCCGCCATGAGGGCAGCGGTGAGGGTGAAGAAGGCGATGGTGCGTGAATGAATAGTGACGTGCATTCGAGGTGCTCCTGTTGCGGATATGCCGGGTCGGCCGGTCAGCGCAGGCTGGCGGCCTGTTGCCGTGGTTTGTGCCGCGGTCTCATCCGACGAGTGCAGGTGGACCAGGTGATCGTTCACCGCTCACGTCGATTTATTCGATGTGGACGGTTCAGAGCAGAGCGCGCAGGGCTCACAGGCTCTCGACGGTGATCTCCGCAATGCCGAAGCGGAGGTGACGGGTGCCAGGGCGACGTTCTGGGCGACGGGACACGGCGCAGAAGCGCGCTGGACCCTGCGGCCTGGCTGAGCTCCCGGCGTGTTCGCTGCCCGGGTGAGCCAGAGCGCCGCCCCGACGGCAGAGACTCCGACGCTGCCGATCTCGACTCCGGCCGACACGAACCCGGTGACGGTGCAGACGATGGCGCCGGTTGACCCGGCTCCCGCAGCGGCGCCAGCCCCGGCGGCTCCGGACTCGTTTCGGCGGCGCCAGCCCCGGCGGTTCCGGCCCTGTCCAAAAGGGAGCTACCTACGCCTGTGCCGGCAGCGCGGCCGCGATCTCTGGGCTGAGCATCGTCCGCTCCACGGCGGCCCACGTCAGCCGGGATTTCGGCGTCCACGCGAGCCCCGTGGACGCGCGTGGCAGCGGCGGGGGTCGGCCTCGTGGACGCGCGCGGCAGCGACGCGTTGGCCGGCGCGCGGAGCCTTGGGTCGGCGACGCCGGGCCGTAGGGGACGCGCGGAGCTGTTGGTCGGCGACGCAGGCGGCGGGTGCGCGAGGGGCGTTACAACCGAGGTAGCATTACCCGCCGTTCTTCACGGTAGAAGCCGGTACGGCCGCTCGACGATCGGCCCATCTTCGGGTCCGCGCCAGTAGGGCTTCACCCACCGCTTCCGCTGGTCCTTCCACCCCGGACTGGCCCGGCGGCGGTAGCCACGAACCAGGCACTGATGGATCAGCGCGCTACTCACCGCGCCGCGTTTCGCTTCCCGGATCGCTCGGTACACTTTGACGTCGATCGAGCCGGGCAATTGAAACACCCGCTCCTCGGTCCTTCGCCTGTGCGGCCGGGGCTCCGACCGCGACGAGGTCGGCTCCCGAGCCACCCATTGCCCACGGGTCGAGGTCATCTCGAGAACCGCATGGACGACGAGATGCAGCAGATGCCGTAGTGGGACACAGGACCAAAGCGGGGCCAGCTCGCCGGCGTCGATACCGGGCGCCTCGCTCCGGAGAATGTCAACAACACGTGCCTCTGGATCGATCGGAAAATCGCGACCGATCACCGCCGGCCACTCGTCGCCATCCGCGTCGCAGGTGAACACCACGCGGATCCCGCGGCGTCCTCCGGCCAGTGTGACGTTGTGCAGGTAGGCCGTGAGAACCCGGAGGATACGGCCCCGGAGCGGCACGCCCGGCATCCGCGCAAGCAGCCGCTCGGCCAGGCCGAGCGCGTAGCGGTCCGTGAAGACGAGCGCCAGGCAACCAAATGGCAGCCGCAGCTCCTCGCCGTAAATTTCATCGAGAGAGCTGGCGCTGAACATCCAACTCAGCCCTTCGTCGACCCATACCGCTTTACGTAGGTGGAGTTCGAAGTTGCTGAGAAGGCCGAGGTGTGCCGCGAGTAACTGGACCTCGCCATTGGTCCGCTCGAAGTCGGCACCTTGCTGGGCCCGCGCATGGATGTGATCCTGCAGAAACCGATGCACCCGTGGATCCCGAACGACGGTGTCCGCCGGGATCGTCCACTCGAGGTCATGATTACGTGAGTCGCGGTGCTGACGGGCGACCTCTGCGGCCACAACGGAAAGGCCAGGAACCAACGCCGCCATCGTCTCGTGACCGAGCGGCGGCGGGCGATCAGACGATCCATCGCGCAGCGTCCGGAGGTCGAGATCGTCCCAGAGCAACGACGGATCGAACGCCGGCTCGTCGAGGATCAGCCGGCGACCGTACTCGTGCTCGAGCTCCCGCAGCAGTTCGACCAGACGCGGCTGCAGCTCTGGGGACGCAGCGGCTACCCGTGGCGTGGCCCCGGCGAGCCGGTCGCTCGCAGTGTCGAGCCAGCCGGCGTACTGCGCGTGCAGTCGCAACTCGGCGGCCTCACGCTCTGCGTCGGTCCGCACTGGCGTGGGCTCCATTGTTGGCGACGGTGTCGGATCGTTAAGCAAACACCATTGGCGGAAGAGGATCGGAGCGAGGGACTTGCGTTCATCACGTGCAGCGCCGTCCCCTTCGCTTCGTAGCATGGCGATTTCGTCGCGCAGCAGTCCGACCAACTTCGTGCGCAAGAACCCGGGAAAGGTCAGACTGGTACCGTGGAGCGCTACCCGGCCCGACTCGCCCCAGGTAACGACCCGCGCGGCCAGGAGCGCAGCGCCCTCCTCCACCCTGCCGATCAGTACGTGGGACTCACCGTTCAGGACATCGCGCAGCACGATCTGTGAACCCCGTCGCCGCTCGGTCACTTCGTAGAGGCGAATCGCTGAGTCACGCATCGCCGCGGCATAGGCCCGCACGCCCCGCGGCAGCCCGTCAGCAAGCAGGAACAGGTCGACGAGCCGCGTCCCGTGATCGTCACGGGCGTCGAAGTACAGCCAGTCGAGAAAGACCTCGTCCTCAGCGCGGCCGGCTGAAGACTGCTCCTGCGACCCGTAGAAGATGTCCCACGGGCGATCGGACCCGCCGACCCACGACTCGGCGAGGTCTTTGAGCGCTTCGAGGCCGCGCGCCACGTCCTCTCCGGTGAACCCCTGCGCGCAGCAACGCTTGTACTTGAGCCCGCTCCCACACGGGCAAGGTGTGTTCCGTCCAGGGCCTGTCACGGGTCACGACGATCGCAGGTAGAGCGTTCGTCTTCAAGTATGTTGTCGCCGTGTCCTGCGAGATCGTCGTCTGGCTGGCTTCGAGCCCGGCGGTGGCGTCCTTCCGCGCACGAGATGTTGACGCTACACACGCCGAACTGCAGCGCGAAACTGCTAGTAGCAGGGGCGAACATGCGCAGCTTCCGGTCGGCCGGGGCATGGTACTCTGGGTTTATGGTGGGTTTAGCGGGAGAGATCTCGAGCTGCAACGTCTCAGGATCGTCAGGTACTTCTGTTACACTCTTTACCGCTCCGCTCCAGCACAATGCGAGCAACAGGTATTCGTCTCCCAAAATTGAGATAGTGATTTGAGGAAGCGCCACCTGTTCCGGTTTCTTATGGCGGCGATACCAACCCTTTGAGACCAAGACAGACGAGATATTTACGTCTGTGTTTTCCGAGCGGAGGATAAGCACAGCGTTATACACCGATTGCAACTCTTCCGACCGAGCGATTATCGAATCGATGGTGCAGACCGTGTCGATGCATTCAAAAAATTTGCCGACTCCCACGCCTCCTCTAGCGCATCGCTCGCGACTTTAGCTCTCTCTTCGCTTTCCGGTGCAAGAGTAAAGGTCATTTTCCGTTCAAAAAATGCGCTCGCCGGGAATCTCCACTCTGAAGAGGGTCGATACGAAGTTAGTTTCACCTATAAACGAGACCCGAGCCTGTCGTTGAGATGTGATGTCTTGGGTAACGAGGATCCGACTGCCGTCCGACGTGTCGACATCTGCAACAACACGTTCAACTCCAAACCTTCGTTCAAGCAGCCGAAATGCGCCTCCTTCCAAATGATCCGCCAATCCTGTGGCAAAGTTAGCCAACAACTCGGCCTGGTTAGGACGCTCTCACGCAGGCTGGACAGGCGTGAACGCGCGTCAGCTCACGTCCGGGTCGCTGATCGATCGGATACGCGGACGCTACGTTGCGCACGTGGCTTCCTCCGCCGATCAGGCCCCTGCGCGCGCAACGGACCCGCCGCGCGTGTTCCTCGTGCACCACGAGCAGGACGCCGACGCGGCCCGGGAGCTCGCTCGCGGGCTGCGGGAGGAGTATGGGGTCGACGCGTGGTTCAAGGGCTGGGAGTTGCTCGCGGGCGACGTCATGTCGACGCGGATCGAGGAGGGTCTACGGAAGGCTGACGGCGGGCTCGTGCTGGTCGGGAATCACACGCTCAGCGGCTGGTCGGGCGAGGAGTACGCGGCCCTGCTCGGGCGGGCGCAGGTCGAGAACAGCCGCTGCTTTCTCATCCCGGTGGTTTGCGGCGACACGGCACCCATACCGCCGTTCCTCGACAGCCGCATCAAGCTGCGCGTGGACGACGTCGAGGGCATCGTCCGTGCAGTCTGCCTCCTGCTCGGCATCGCCACCGGCGACAAGCCGCGGCTCGGCGTACGCTGGCGCCCGCGCGATCCGGTCGAGGTGGCGCTACGACTGCGACGCGAGGGCGACGTGGTGATCGTGACCGGCGACATGGGCGAGGGACGCGCCAGCTTACCGGTCGCGGAGGCGGCGGCGATGGGGCGGCGGCTCGCGCCAGGGCGGACGCCGACGCGCGAGGCGCCCGCGTCGCCGGTGGCTCAGGCGTTGGCGGCCGTCGGCGGGCGGCTCTCGGAGATCCTCGCGGGACCGGTCGCGGAGGCCCTCGCGCTGCGCCTCGATCCCGCCGCGGATCGTGGGGATGCGCTGGTGCGGCTAATGTCGGAGGACCTGACGCTGCTTGCCCTTCCGTGGGAGGCTGCCGGGATCCCGGGACGCGGGCCCCTCGGTTTGATCGCGCACACCGGCGTGATGCGGGAGGTCGCGCCGACGCATCCTCGCGGGCTCGCGGACATCCCCGGGCCGCTCCGCGTGCTCGTCGCGGTCGCGGCGCCCCATGACGACCTCGACACCGCGCGCGAGCTGGACAACATCCTGCGGGCAGTCGACGGCGCGCGTCTCGGGCACGCCCGCGTGGTCTTCGTCGACGAGAGCGCGGCGACCCTCGACGGCCTTCGTCGTGCGCTCGAGACCGAGCCGTTCCACGTCGTGCACATCGCGGCCCACGGCGGTCCAGGCGCGCTGCAGTTCGAGGATCCGGACGGCGACGCCGTCGCGGTGACGCCATCGAAGATCGCCGGGCTGCTCGTCCAGGCGGCGCACCGCCCCGGCCTTGTGATCTTGTCGACCTGCTCGAGCGGCGCGGCGTCCGGGGAAGCCGGACACGTCCACGCTGCGGGCGTCCTCGTGCGGGCGGGCGTGCCGCAGGTGATCGCCATGCAAGGTCCGGTCGGCGACGGCTACGCGACCGAGCTGGCGCGGCACTTCTATCAGGCCCTCGCCCGCAGCGCGGCGCCGACCGCGGTCTGGGCGCTCGCCGTGGCCAGGCAACAGGTCGAGTACGAGCGCTGCGAGCACGCGAAGCAGGGGCAGCAGTTCATCGCGTCCGAGCCGGAGTACGCGACGCCGGCGTTCTATGGCGCGCCGGATGTCGGCGACCGTCCGCTGTTCGACGGCACGAGCCCGGGTGACCCGGTGGATCCGCCTCCCGCGATGATCCACGTCCCCGGGCTCGCGGCGCGCCCGCTCGGGGCCATCGTCGGGCGCCGTCGACTGCGCCGACAGATCCGCCAGGTGGTACACAGCGACGGAGGCCACACCGCGCTGCTGTGGGGCACGGGCGGCGTCGGCAAGTCGTGCCTGGCGGCCAATGTGCTCGACGGGCTGCGGCGCGACGGCTGGTCGATCGTCGTGGTCGTCGGGTCGTTCACCCTCGGGGAACTGGGGCGCGAGTGCGTCGTGCAGCTCAGACCCCGCAGCGAGGCGCTGGGCCCGGTTGGGCGCGCAGCGCTCGACGCCCTGCGGGGGGCCGGGGGCGACGAGTCGATGCTCCTCGGCGCGGTCACGGCGCTGCTGGCGAACGAACGCGTCGCGCTGCTGCTCGACAACTTCGAGGATAACCTCCAACGCGACGCCGCTGGTGGTGTGCCGACCTTCGTCGACGGCCCGCGGACACGGACGCGGCTGGCAGAGCACCAGCGGCCGGTCGTGCCCAGGCTCGCGGCCGCCGCCACATGCGGGGCACTGCTCGTGACGTGCCGCTATCCGGTCGCGGCGCTGCTCGACGGGCGGGTGCCGGTGACGGCGATCGAGGTCGGGCCGCTGGCAGTCGCGGGCGTCCATCAGCTCGTCTGGCGGCTCGCGGGTCTGCGCAGGCTGCCCCCGGCCGACTTGCGGGCGGCGCTCGACGTCCTCGGCGGTCACCCGCGGGTGCTCGAGTTCGCCGACGCCCTGCTGCGCACGACGCCCGGGCGCTGGGACATCGTGTTCTCCGATATCCGGGGGAAGATCGAGGAGCTCATGGACCGGGGCGGGCTCGAGCTCCCACGGGCCGGGGCGACGATGGCCGAGCGGCTCGAGCTGGCGACGCGAATGGCGGCCAGCGATGTGCTGCTGGACGCCCTCCTCGAGACCATCGACCGGGACACCCGCGAGTTTCTAGGGGCCGTGGCGGTGTACCGGCGCGGCGTCCCGGACGCAGCCCTCGACGTGGTCGCACGGGCGACGGGGCTCGCGTGGGACGGCGCGCGGCGGCGGCACGCGACGGCGCTGCTGGCGGGGCGCACGCTGCTGTCGCGGCTCGAGAGCCCCGAGCAGGACTGGGTGGTCCACCGCTGGACGGCAGCGGAGCTGCATCGGCGCGCACCCGCCTCGGCGGCGGTCCATAGCGCCGCGGCGAATTGGTGGTGGGCACGCGGTCAAACCTGGGATGAGCATCTGGAGGCCATCGAGCACTGGCTCGCCGCCGGCGAGTTCGAGACTGCGAGCGGCGGTGCGGAAGAAATGCGGATAACCGCCGAACAGGGCGGCGAGAACCTCGCGGCCCTGGCGCTGTGCGAGCGCATGGTCGCAGGTCTCCCGGAGGGCGACCTGCACGCGCGCTGGCTCGTCAACATGGCGGGCCACCTCGCGGTGCTCGGGGAAACAGAGAAGGCGGTCGCCCGCCTCGAGTCGGCCCTGGAGGTGTTTCAGGCGCTGGCGGAGCGCGAGCCCGGGCGAGCCGACCTGCAGCGCGACCTCTCCGTCTCGTACAATAAGCTCGGTGACCTGCACCGCGCGCTGGGGGACGGGGCCACCGCTCGCCGCTACTACGAGGACTCCCTGGCCCTGCGCAAGGCGCTGGCGGAGCGCGAGCCCGGGCGAGCCGACCTGCAGCGCGACCTC
>Ga0075163_10000749_pt1 | contig 42973 bp, 34 predicted proteins | sample JI1023141ADNA_FD_71478 | JGI IMG/M metagenome (GOLD analysis project Ga0075163, IMG submission 71478) | Wastewater effluent complex algal communities from Wisconsin, to seasonally profile nutrient transformation and Carbon sequestration -... | ecosystem: Engineered > WWTP > Effluent > Algae...
GCGACGAATGCGGGGGTCTGAATGTCACCGTGCGGAGTGTGAATGGTCCCGGCGCGCCCGCGGCGTCCCGGCAGATCGGACTCGATCGTGAAGAACGGCGGCGCGGTCCCCGCATCGTCCGACTGGGGAGCATCGTCCGACTGAGGATTATCTGACACGAGGGTATCTAACCCGATGTTTCTCCCAAACCCGTGACCATCGGCAGGTCGCGGACCATACTCATACGGGTAGCTCTGTCAACACTGACGGGTCGCAACAACAAAAGGAGACAAACAGGTGAAGCGTGGGTTGGTGGTAGCCATCAGTGGCGCCGCAATCGTGGCAACTGCCCTGTCCGGCTGTTCGAAGGACGAGAAGAAGACAGAGTCGACGGAGACCACGAAGTCTTCCGCGGCATCGGTGACGTCAGGATCCGTGAGCGCCAGCGCAGGCGCGGGTGCGGCAAAGGTCACCATCGATGGCAAGCCGCAAGACGTCAACGGCCAGGTGGTGTGCGCCGCGGCGGGCGGCAACTACAACATCGCCATCGGTGAGGCGACCACCGGCATCGCGGTCGTTCTGTCCGAAGATGCCTCCGCAGTGCACTCGGTCGGCCTGGGCAACGTCAACGGTGTGACCCTGGGCTACCAGGAGGGCGCACCCGGCAGCGCGAACGCCAAGGCCACCAAGGACGGCAGCAAGTACACGATCACCGGTTCAGCCACCGGTGTCGACATGGCTAACCCCATGCAGCCCGTGACCAAGCCCTTTGAGATCGAGGTGACCTGCCCCTAGTCGGCAGCGCACGTCGCACAAAGACCCTGGCCCGTTCATCGATCCTGTCGGTGGACGGGCCACTGGCTTATGGGCCGGCAGTGTCCATCGGCGAGCACGCACCCCCTGGAATCGAACCTGTGACTGCGGGTATTGCCTGTCTACACTCGACTACTTACCCAATCAGAGGAGCGCGCAGTGGCAGATTCTGCGGACGCCATCTATGTCGGTGACGACATCATCACCGTCGACAGATCCAATCCGGCGGTCCAGGCTGTCGCGGTCCGAAACGGCCGGATCAGTGCGGTCGGTGGCCGCGGCGAGGTCCTCGAGCAGCAGCGCGGACCGGATACCACGGTCATCGATCTCGATGGTGCGGCACTGCTGCCCGGTTTCATCGATCCGCACAGTCATTACATCAACTCGTTGACAGTGGCCAACCAGGCCAACGTATTCGCTCCGCCCGCCGGCCCCGGTTGCGACGTCGATGCCATTGTCAGGACCCTGAGGGCTTTTCGCCAGTCTCACAACGTGCCGGACGGCGAAGTGATCGTGGCGTACGGATACGACGACACGTTGATGCCCGGCGGCAGGACACTCTGCAAGGAAGACCTGGACGTCGACTTTCCCAACAACCCGGTGATTGTCGGTCACGTCTCGATGCACGGGGCAGTGCTCAATTCGGCGGCGATGCGACAGTTCGCCATCACCGCGCAGACCGAGACACCGCCCGGCGGGGTGATCGTCCGAAAGCCCGGGTCCAACGAGCCGGACGGCCTCGTGATGGAGACGGCGTTCCTCCCAATTTTCGCCGCGATGCCCAAACCGAATAGGGCACAAGAGGTTTCGTGGAGCATCGCAGGACAGCAGCTGTATGCGGCGGCCGGGATCACCACTGCACACGAGGGCGCGACGCACGCCGCCGACGTGGAGTTGATCTACCGCGCGGCAGCAGGTGGGGCCGGATTGATCGATGTCGTCGCGTATCCGTTCATCCTCGAACTCGACGAGGTGCTGGAAAATCACCCGCCGCAGGCATTCGGCAGTTACTACAACCGGGTGAAATTGGGCGGCGTCAAAGTCACCTTGGACGGCTCACCACAGGGGCGTACGGCCTACTTCACCACCCCCTACCTGGCCGACGGACCTGACGGCCAACACAATTGGTGCGGCGAACTCGGGTTCTCACAGGACACCGTCAACAGCTGGTTCAAGAAGGTCTACGACCTCGGATTACCGCTCGACATTCACGCCAACGGCGACGCCGCGATCGATGTGGCGCTGGCCGCCCACGAGTTCGCCGCAGCCGGCGATCTGACCCGGGATCGCCGCACCGTCATGGTCCATTCGCAGTTCGTTCGCCCCGACCAGTTGGAGCGCTACGTTGAGTACAACATCATTCCGTCGTTCTTCACCGAGCACACCTTCTACTTCGGCGACGCCCATGTCGCGCTGCGCGGAAAGGCCCAGGCCGACTTCCTCTCCCCGATGCGTGCCGCGATAGACATCGGCCTACAACCGACGAACCACACCGACTTCGTCGTCACTCCCCTCGATCAACTGTTTCTGATGTGGACGGCGGTCAACCGGATATCCCGAAGCGGTGCGACCATCGGATCCGATCAGCGGATCTCCCCGTTGGAGGCCCTCGAAGCGATCACGATCAACGCGGCGCGGCAATACCGCGAGGACGACATCAAGGGTTCGCTGGAGGTCGGCAAACTGGCGGATCTGGTTCTACTGGATGGCAATCCGCTGTCGGTCGACCCGATGACCATCAAAGACATCAAAGTGGTGGAGACCATCAAGGAAGGTCAAACCGTCTATCGGGCGTGATGGGCCTAGGCTGGCCGGGTGGCCACGATAAGTCTGTGCATGATCGTCAAGAACGAGACGAACACAATCGCCCGATGCCTGGAGTCCGTCGCCGGAATACCCGACGAGATCATCATCGTCGATACCGGATCGGCCGACGACACGAAAGAAATCGCCGCAAGGTTCACGCCGCGAGTTCTCGATTTCGAATGGACTGACGATTTCGCTGCGGCGCGCAACTTCTCCTTTGCGGCCGCAACGATGGACTACATCCTGTGGCTCGATTCAGACGACGTCCTACTTCCGGCAGATCGCGCGAAACTACTGGAGTTGAAGGCCGCCATCGCCCCAAATGTCGATGCGGTGTCGATGGCTTACAACGTCAGTTTCGACGCGAACAACAACCTCACCTCCAGCTCCCGCAGACTGCGGTTGGTCAGGCGGACAAGCAATTTCACCTGGACCGGCGTGATTCACGAGGATCTGGAACCGGCCGGCCCCTACACGCTTCTCAACAGCGACATCGTCATCACGCATCAGAAAGAGATCTCCGCATCGGGGCCGTCCCGGCGGAACCTTGAAATCTTCGAGAAGCACATTGCGCAGGGCACCCAGCTACGACCGACCGACATCTTCAATTACGGGCGCGAACTGCAGATGCATAAGGAGTTCGACAAGGCGATCGCCAGCTATCTGCAATTCCTGGACTGCAAGGACATCAAACCCGAATTGGCTCTCATCACCCTCAACAATCTTGCTACCAGCTACTACATGGTGGGCAAGCCGGACAAGGAGTGGGAATGCACTCTGAAATCACTCGAAATCGACATTCCGCGACCGGAATTCAGTTGCCGATTCGGTGAGCGATTCATTGCCCAGAAGAAATTCGCCCAGGCCATCTTCTGGTACGACTTGGCGCTGAAGAACCCCGGAGCGGATCCGCAATCCTGGTCTGTCGACAGTCATCCGTTCAGTACCTGGCTGCCCCACAAGCAGCTGGCTCTCTGCTATTACAGCCTCGGCGACTACGCCCGCTCACTGGAACACAACAAGGCGGCTCGCGCCTATCTGCCTGACGATGCCGACATCGCCACCAACATCCGGTTTCTCGAGACCATGCTGACCCGGCAAACCTGACGGCCGCGCGACGGCTCAGAAGTGCAGCGCCCGAAAGCGCCAATCCAGGACCGCCCTGTCGGCCCAGTCTTCCCCGACGGCGTAGACGAGCGATCGCAGCGTGAGAATCCCGCCACGGTCGTCGGGCAGCGATTCAGCGGCTTCGACGTGAACCTCGCTGTAGACGGTGTCGCCTTCGCTCACAGGTCCGGTGTGATCGCAGGAATGCCAGCCCAGCACCGCCACCAGATTCGGCAACAACCGGCTGACCTGAGCCAGGGCCAGCCCGATGGTATGCCCGCCATATACCAGGCGGCGCCCTCCGACTCGTGCATCATGATGGGTGGCAGCGATATTCAGAGTCAATCGGGCCAGCTCCGGCGCTGAACTGACGACGTCACCGGTGCTGTGCAACACCAGGCCGGCCATACCCGGCTGGAAGTACGGGCCCGGAACCCGCCGTCGAAACACGTCGGCACGCCAGCCGGCAGTCGGGTCCGGAACGTCAACGCCGACATCGACGCCGATCACAGACAGATCGTCGGCGTGGCCGGTTTCGGCATCGGCCGAACATGCGGGAGAGAGTGGCAGCATCGCGCATCTGACGAAATCGAGAACCTGGCGACCGTCCTGGTCCACGGTAGTCATCCGCAACGCCGCCATGCCGGTGGGCTGACGTCCTTCCTGCCGCCGGTTCTGGCGCAGCCCGACCACCTCGGTCCGAGTGGACAGGGTGTCGCCGATCACCGGAAACCTGTGAAAGCTCAGACCGCGGTAGAACAAGTTGGCTTTGACCCGGCCGGTGACCAGGGTCGACTGCCCTATCGCCACATCGCAGACCAGCGCGGGGTGCGCAATGGGAGCGTCGGCGCCCGCCACGGCGCGCCCCAATTCGACGTCCAGGGCCAGTCTCATCCGATCGCCCAGAATCGACTGGTGCGCGGCCGCAGCACCGGACGTCAGCGTCATCGACGGCGCCCAGTCGAACACGTCGCCCACTGCCAGATCGTCGAAGTAGGGGCCGCCAGCCTGTTGAATGCCGCCAGACACAGTCACGGCTGCCATGCTGACACGGGTGAGCACGAACCTCAACGCCGAAGAAGCCATGCTGGTGCAGACCGTGCGGGCGTTCATCGACCGGGATGTGAAACCGAAGGTCCGCGAGGCCGAACACGCAAACAGCTACCCCGCGGCATGGATCGATCAGATGAAGCGGATCGGAATTTACGGGCTGGCGATCAGCGAAACCTACGGCGGGTCGCCGGTGTCGATGCCCTGCTATGTCGAGGTGACCCAGGAACTCGCCCGCGGCTGGATGAGTCTGGCCGGGGCGATGGGTGGCCACACAGTGGTCGCCAAGTTGCTGGAAACCTTTGGCACAGAAGACCAGAAGCGCGCATACCTGCCTGCCATGGCCACCGGTGCGCTGCGCGCCACGATGGCACTCACGGAACCGGGCGGGGGCTCGGACCTCCAGAACATCACCACGACTGCCCGTCGTGTCCCCGGGGCCGGCGGCGGCGACCTCATCATCAACGGGAACAAAACCTGGATCAGCAATGCCCGCCGATCAGGTCTGATCGCACTGCTGTGCAAGACCGATCCCGATGCCACCCCTGCGCACCGCGGCATCTCCATCGTGCTGGTCGAGACCGACCCCGATGCAGGGACGAGCGGTCTGAACATTTCCCGCGATCTGCCTAAATTGGGATACAAGGGTGTCGAGGCCTGCGAATTGGTTTTCGAGGACTGCCGGGTTCCTGCCGGATCCATTCTGGGCGGCGAAGCCGGCAAGGGATTCGCGCAGATGATGAAAGGCCTTGAAACGGGCCGCATCCAGGTCGCGGCGCGGGCACTGGGGGTTGCCACGGCGGCACTCGAGGATTCACTTGCGTACGCACAACTGCGGGAGAGCTTCGGTCAGCCGATCTGGAAGCACCAGTCCATCGGAAACTACCTGGCCGACATGGCCACGAAACTGACTGCGGCACGCCAACTCACGCGGTATGCCGCGCAACGCTTCGACAGCGGCGACCGTTGCGACATGGAAGCCGGAATGGCGAAACTTTTCGCTTCCGAAGTGGCCATGGAGATCGCGCTCAACGCGGTCCGCATTCACGGAGGGTACGGATATTCAACAGAATTCGACGTCGAGCGCTACTTCCGCGACGCTCCGCTCATGATCGTCGGCGAAGGTACCAATGAGATCCAGCGCAACGTCATCGCCGCGCAGCTGGTTGCGCGCGGCGGAATCGGGTGACGAAATCAGTCAGATCGCTTGAACCAGGCGGTGATGTACAGAACCATCGCGGTAGCCAGAGCGATGAGAACCCACAGCACGATAGCCTCATCCACCCATGAACCCGGCGGTGGATCGCCCGGCAGTACCGAACGAATGGGCACCACGGAGAAGAGCATCGCCGCAAACCAGGTGCCAAACGGCGGCTGGAATTTCCTTCGCCCCAACAGCATTTCGATCGCAACGAACAGTGCCAGAGCAGGAAGGGTGATCAGAACGAGGCAGATCCCGATGATCAATGCCAACGGCCCCCTGGAACGCCAGAACAGGATGGTCGCGGCGTCGTCCGGATCACCGGAATGAGTTGCGGGACCGGACCGATCGGCACGGATGTCCCAGCCATAGAGCGATCCGTAGATCTCCACGCGGGCGGGAACGTAACGCCTGGAATCACCTGCGCCCACGAACACCTCGGCGCTGATGGTCTTGGTCGCGTAGACGTCGAACGGCCATCTATTGGCGTCGCCGACCGCCAGCATCGATGTTGTCGCCCGCGCCGGTGTCTGACCGGCGGGATAGTGAAGCTCGCCGAAATCCGTTGAGGGAGATAGGCGCACATGAATGTCGGTGTTCAGAACACCGAATTCGGGGTCCAGAAATTTCTTGTCGGGTATCACCAGGACATTGGCTTCGACCCTGTTGTCGATCGGGTGTATCGATGCCAATTCCAGGAGCACCACCGTCTCGTAACCAGATTCCAGGTCCCTGGGAAGCACTTCATGCGCGTTCTGGTCGAGCAGGAAGTAGCCGACCAGCGAACCGACATAGATCGCGACGATGGCAAGAACCGACCCGACAGAACGGATCTTGCTCGACTTCTTGCGAACCTTCGGTGTTACGGATCCGGCATCGGTCGTCACTGCTAGCTGAGTCGCTGCTTGAGCGCTTCGAACTCGTCCTTCACGCTGGTGGGCAGCTTCTCGCCGACGAACTCAAACCATTCCTCGATCAGCGGCAATTCATCGCGCCATTCGTCCGCATTGACCTTGAGGGCCTCGTCGACGTCTGCGGCGTCGACGTTCAAACCATCCAGATCGATGTCACCTGCACCGGGAACGATCCCGATCGCGGTGGACTCTCCCCCGGCCGTCCCCTCGACACGCTCGACGATCCACTTGAGCACACGGCTGTTCTCGCCGAAGCCCGGCCACAGGAACCGGCCGTCGTCGCCGCGGCGGAACCAGTTGACGAAAAAGATCTTCGGCAGTTTCGACTCGTCGGAGTTCTTGCCCAGATCTATCCAGTGCTGGAAGTAGTCGCCGACGTTGTAACCGATGAAAGGCAGCATCGCCATCGGGTCGCGGCGGACGGTGCCCACCGTGCCTTCGGCGGCGGCGGTCTGCTCGCTACCCAGGGTCGCGCCGATGAACACACCGTGCTGCCAGTCACGCGCCTGGGTGACCAGCGGGACGGTGGTCTTACGGCGGCCACCGAACAGGATCGCCGAAATCGGCACTCCCTGTGGATCGTCCCACTCGGGCGCCAACGTGGGGCACTGCGACATAGGCGTGCAGTAGCGCGAATTGGGATGTGCCGCTTTGGTATCCGACTCTGGCGTCCAGTCCTCGCCTGTCCAGTCGATGAGGTGTTGCGGGTCGCCTTCGAGGCCCTCCCACCACACGCCGCGCTCGTCGGTCAGAGCGACGTTGGTGTACACGGTGTTTCCGGCCTCGATGGTCTTCATCGCGTTCGGATTGGATGACCAGTTGGTTCCGGGGGCGACTCCGAAGAACCCGAACTCGGGGTTCACGGCGTACAGACGGCCGTCGTCCCCGAACCGCATCCAGGCGATGTCGTCGCCGAGTGTCTCAGCGCGCCAGCCCGGGATGGTGGGCTGCAGCATCGCGAGGTTCGTCTTTCCGCACGCCGACGGGAACGCGGCCACCACGTAGTAGGCCTTGTTCTCCGGGGAGATCAATTTGAGAATCAGCATGTGCTCGGCCATCCAGCCCTCGTCGTGGGCCATCGCCGAGGCGATCCGCAGCGAATAGCACTTCTTGCCGAGCAGAGCGTTGCCCCCGTATCCGGAGCCGAAGCTCCAGATCTCCCTGGTCTCAGGGAAGTGGGTGATGTATTTGGTGTCGTTGCACGGCCAGGGAACGTCGGCCTGGCCGTCCTCCAGCGGGGCGCCGAGCGAATGCAGCGCCCTGACGAAAAAGCCGTCGGCGCCGATCTTGTCCAAGGCCGCCCGGCCCATCCTGGTCATGGTGCGCATCGAGACCACCACATACTCCGAATCGGTGATCTCGACCCCGAGCTTCGGGTCCTCGGCACCGAGCGGACCCATACAGAACGGCACCACATACATCGTCCGGCCGCGCATGCAGCCGCGGTACAGGCCCGTCATGATCGACCGCATTTCGGCGGGATCCATCCAGTTGTTGGTGGGTCCGGCGTCGATCTCACGTTCGGAGCAGATGTACGTCCGTGATTCCACCCGGGCAACGTCGGATGCGGCCGAACGGGCCAGGTACGAAGTCGGATGGGTGGATTCATTGAGCTTGGTGAAAGTCCCCGCCTCCACCAGCAGGTCACTGAGTCGCTCGAATTCCTCGTCGGAGCCGTCGGCGAAAACAACCCGATCCGGTTCGGTGAGCTCGGCAACTTCCCGAACCCAGGCGAGTAAGCCCTTGTGCTCGGTGGGCGCGGTATCCAAACCGGGAATGATCGTTGACGTCATCAATAGCTCCTGCTTCGGTTTCCTGCCAGGACGCAGGACTGACTCCGCTACATTCGGGGTAGTCCTCCCTGATAGGAAATCAAGATTAACGCGGCCGTTAACACCTTCGTTAATCGGGATTATCTCCGGTGATTCGCGGTCGAAGATCAGGAACCGGCGACGATCCCGCCAAATCTGCCAGCTCGCTGTCGATCGCCGCCAAAGCCTGCCGGATCGCCGGAATCCCCGGGTGAACCCGGACGGCCCGATCGATGTCCGCAAGCTGCCTGGAGTGCAACAGAGCATCATGGGCGTCCCGTTCGGCTGCCGCTTCACTCCAATGCGCTTCCACCCCCAGCATCCGCCAGGTGACCCAGCCCTCCAGAGCCGTCCGCGCGCGGTCAGCGATGTCGCCGACCCAGCGATCCAGGACCGCGCGGCCATGGATGACCTGTCTGGCACGAACTGTCCAGAACGCCGCCGCCAATCCCATACCGCCGCAGCCAACCCCACATTCCAACGACCAGCCGGGCGCAAATCCGGCCAGTAATCGCCAGATCGTGAGCGCCAACCCGATTCCGAATCCCGCGCCGACGAGGGTCGCCAACCGCGCCTCCTGACGCGATGGACGAGGGGGCGTCGGGCAGGTGTCACGAATCACCTCGCCGATGGGTGCTCTCGGTGTGCCGTCGTTCGCGGCCACACGCTGCGCACCCAGACGCTCCGTGCCGAGCCGGCGATCGGCCTCGCGGACCACTTCCCCGGCCAGATCCGCCAGCATGGCGACGGCCCGGGAGGGGAACGCCGCCAGCTCGGATCGCGACGTCGCCGAAAGGGTGTTCAGCAATGTCGCGCGGGTCGATACGCACCCCTCACGTACGAAGTCGAGCAGTTGAACACGGCTCTGTTGCACCTCCATGCGCAAGGCGATCGATTGCCCGGATCGTGCGAGTCGGCGTGCACGCACCACCGAGTCACGTTCCGCCCCGAGTGCGTTCAGCGCGCCGACACGTTCGCGTTCCAGCCACATCAAGCGGGACTGCGACGCGCGCAACTCATTTCGGCGCGCCAAGTCGCCCTCGGTCAGCGCCGATCGCAGTGTCTCCGCCAACGCCCCGACGTCCGGTTCACCCAGATCGGGAACCATCGACGCGCCCACCCACCACACCCGCCGCGGGCACTCGAAATGCGCGGCGAGAATGTCGCGATTCCTTTCGAGCACATCGCGCCAACCGCGGTGTACATCGATCTTGGACACCACGGCGATCATCAGGTCCGTGACGGACGCCGGGGTGTCGAGCAAGCGACAGTCCGACGCCACCAACGGTGCGGCGGCCGATACGACGAAGACAATGGCGATGGGACCCTCGCCCTCGGCTAACCGCTCGACAAATCGCCACTCCGGCAACCGGTCGCGCAGCACGCGGGCCAGGCTCGTCGCTCCGCTCAGGGGCGGCCCGATCACCAGAACGGCATCGCGGCGGACAACACACGGCGCGGGTGCCGGTGACGCGCTCACGGTCGGACGACTCCTCCGGACCACAGGCGCAACGCCGCGCGGACGATATCGGCAGCGCATGACCGATGAAGTTCGGAGACGGGCCCCTGGGCATAGTTCCGCCAGAAGACAGCGCGTCGCAGGTGCGCATCGGGCGTCTGGGGACCGGTGATGTCGCTGACGGCCATACCCACCGACGACATGACATCCATCGCGGCCGCCTGCCTGGCAAAAACGATCTCGTCGGCGGCGAGCAGCTCGGCAATCCCCCTGCCGGCCGAACCCGCCGACAGTTCGGTCAGCGGTGGAAGCGCGGCCTGGATGCGCCGATAGCGTGCAGCCGCGCTCTCCCGCCCGATCGCCGTGAGCAGCCCACTGATGCCACTGGTTCTTCCCAGCAGTCTGCGAACTCCGTTCGCTTCGGCCCCGCCGCGCACCGCCGAAGTGACCAGCGCAATTCCGAACAGGCCCAGTTGGTCCAACATCCGTTCCCGGACCTGCGCCGGCAACCGATGCGGCCGCCCGAGGAAGGCGTCGACCGAGCCCAGGTCAGCCGGATCGGCGGCCAGGACGCGGAATGCGTCCATCGCCGCCGCATCGACGACCCGCTCATCGTGAGCGGCCACGGCGAGCAGACTCGCAACCGGATAGGTCGGGATGCCGGTGTCCCGGCCGATGCGCCCGCAGCGGACGGCGGCAGCGGACAACGGTCCGTCGCCGCCGAATCCGGTGAGGTCAGCCTTGTTGAGTGCGGCAACACAGGGCCGCGACGATCCGGCCAAAAAGTCACGGTCTTCAGGCTTGAGCGTTTCGGTGAAGACATAGACGTACAGATCCGGGACGTAAAGACCCGGCCTGCCGGGGTCTGCGTCACCACCGACCCGGCACGAGATCCCCGGGAGATTCGCCACCCGCAGCGCCTGCACGACCGTACGACACCCGACCCCCGGCCGACCGACGACACCGACACCCAGCGGTGCCCGCAATCCCTCGACGATCTCCGCCAACCGTCCGTCGCCGGCAGCTTCGGGACCGGCCACGGCGGCGATACGAGCCAGCTGTTCAGTGAACGCCCGATGCCCCGACACCGGAGGATGGTGGCACCGCCATCAGCGGCCCGCCAGTCACTACCAGGCGATGACAACTGTTGGGTATCAATCTCGCCGGCGATGCGGGAACACCGGCGTTCATGGTCCACGATTGACGGATGCACGCGCAGCGCGATGCCGGTTCGGTGGATTCCGAAGCGGCTGACACCCCCGCTGTACAGCAGTTTCATCCCCGCGTGACGAGCTTCCGCTCCCGCCGGGCCAGCCTCAATGAAGCCCAGCAAGAGGTGTGGGAACGCCTGTGGCCGCGCTTGGGCACCCAGGCTCGCGCCCGCTCCGGAGCCACCGAAACCGACGATCCGGCTCAACCCCTGGACACCCTGTCGTGGTTCGGCCGGGAGGCTCCGATCATTGTGGAAATCGGCAGCGGAACCGGCACCTCCACACTCGCGATGGCGCAGGTGGAGCAGCATGTCGATGTCGTCGCCGTGGAGGTCTACCGGCGCGGTCTGGCTCAACTCCTCAGCGCCATCGACCGCACCGACGTGTCCAACATCCGGATGGTCCGCGGAGACGGAGTGGACGTCCTGGAACGCATGTTCCCCACCGGAAGCCTGACCGGGGTCCGGGTGTTCTTCCCGGACCCCTGGCCGAAAGCACGGCATCACAAGCGCCGGCTCCTTCAGCGACACACTGTCGCGCTGATCGCCGACCGACTGCGGCCCGGCGGTGTTTTCCACGCGGCAACCGATCACGCCGGCTACGCGGAGCAGATCGCCGAAACCGGCGACGCCGAACCTCGACTGCGACGGGCCGAAGCCGGCGAAGTGTTGCCGATCTCGGTGCAACGCCCCATCACCAAGTACGAAACGAAAGCCCGCGACGTGGGCAGTCCCGTGAGCGAACTCCTATGGGTGAGGCGACCATGAGCGTTATAGATGAACAAGCCGTTGATCCGACCGTCGCCATCCCGGCCCTGCACGACGGAGACGGCGTAACCACGATCCGTCCGTCCAAGCGGGTTCTGTTGGTGTGGGACGCACCGAACCTCGATATGGGCTTGGGGTCCATCCTGGGTGGCCGGCCGACAGCCGCCCACCGGCCACGCTTCGACGCCCTCGGCCGCTGGCTGTTGTCGCGCACCGCCGAGCTGTCCGCCGGACAGCCCACGATCAACCTCGAGCCGGAAGCGACGGTATTCACCAACATCGCTCCCGGCAGCGCCGACGTCGTCCGCCCCTGGGTGGAGGCCCTGCGCAACGTCGGCTTCGCAGTTTTCGCGAAACCGAAGATCGAAGAAGACAGCGACGTCGATGCCGACATGCTGGCGCATATTGCTACCCGCAGAGCGGAAGGCCTCGCAGGCGTACTCGTCGCTTCCGCCGACGGACAAGCATTCCGCGCCCCACTCGAAGACATCGCGTTAGACGGCACCGCGGTGTCCGTCCTCGGATTTCGCGAACATGCCAGCTGGGCGTTAGCGTCGGATACCTTGGAATTCATCGACCTGGAGGACATCCCCGGTGTATTCCGTGAGCCATTGCCGCGAATCGGTCTAGATTCGCTGCCAGTGCAAGGCGCGTGGCTACAGCCCTTCCGGCCGTTGTCGTCGCTGTTGACATCGCGTGCTTGACCTGGATGTCTGAATAAGGGCTAGTTAGGAGCTTGCGTGTTCGCCTGGTGGGGTCGAACTGTGTATCGATACCGATACATCGTGATCGGTGTGATGGTCGCGCTGTGTGTGGGCGGCGGCATCTTCGGGATGGATCTGGGCAAGCACGTCACCCAGAGTGGTTTCTACGACGACGGCAGCCAGTCGGTGAAGGCTTCGCTGATCGCCGACGCCGCATACGGTCGGGACACGTCCGGCCACATCATTGCCATCTACACCGCACCCGACGGCAAGACCGTCGACGACCCGCAGTTCAGCAAGAAGATTCTGGACAACCTCGCCCAGGCGCAACAGGATCACCCCGACCAGATTCTGCGTTCGATCGGCTACTTCAAGAATCCCGAGCTGCTGCGCAACATGGCCGACGCCGACAAGAAGCATGCCTTCATGTCGATTCAGCTCAAGGGCAACGACGACGACACGATTCTGAACAACTTCAAAGAGGTCAAGGACGACTTCAAGATCCCTGGCGTCGACGTCAAAATGGCCGGGCTGCAACCGCTGGCCAACGAGCTGACCGGCACCATCGGCGAAGACCAGCAACGAGCTGAAGTCGCCGCCATCCCACTGGTGGCCGTGCTCCTGTTCTTCGTGTTCGGCGGCGTGATCGCGGCCAGCCTCCCAGCGATCATCGGTGGCCTGTCAATCATGGGCGCCCTGGGCATCATGCGACTCGTCTCCGATTTCGCACCCGTGCACTTCTTCGCCCAGCCCGTGGTGACCCTGATCGGTCTGGGGATCGCCATCGACTACGGCCTGTTCATCGTCAGCCGTTTCCGGGAAGAGATCGCCGAGGGATACGACACCGAGGCCGCTGTGCGCCGCACGATCATGACGGCCGGGCGCACCATCGTCTTCTCCGCGGTGATCATCGTCGCCTCATCGCTTCCGCTGTTGCTGTTCCCGCAGGGCTTCCTGAAGTCCATCACCTACGCCCTCATCGCATCGGTGATGCTGTCGGCGATCCTGTCTGTCTCCGTGCTGGCCGCGATATTGGGGATCCTCGGACCCAACGTCGACGCACTCGGGGTCAGCACCCTGCTGCGCATTCCGTTCCTGCGCAATTGGTCGGTGTCGCGCGCCATCATCACCTGGCTTGCCGCAAAGACCCAGAAGACCAAGACCCGCGAGGACGTCGAGAACGGCTTCTGGGGCAAGCTCGTCAACCGAGTGATGAAACGGCCGATCCTGTTCGCCTTTCCCATCGTGGTGATCATGGTCCTGATGATCATTCCGCTCGGGAAGCTGTCCCTCGGCGGCATCAGCGAGAAGTACCTCCCGCCGGACAACTCGGTGCGGCAGGCACAGCAGGAGTTCGACAAGATCTTCCCCGGTTTCCGCACGGAGCCGATCACGCTCGTCATGAAGAGCACCAACGGACAACCGGTCACCGACGCCCAGGTCGCCGACATCCGGAGCAAGGCCATGGCAATGCCCGGGTTCACCGATCCCGACAACAATCCGGACGCGATGTGGAAGGAACGCCCCTACCTGGACGGCGCATCCAAGGATCCGTCGGTGCGTGTCATCCAGAACGGCTTGGTGGTCCGAAATGACGCCGCCAAACGAATAGCCGACCTCAGATCGATCACTCCCCCGCGCGGCGTCGATGTCTACGTCGGCGGCACACCCGCCCTCGAGCAGGACAGTATCCACAGTCTGTTCGCCAAGCTTCCGCTGATGGTCGTGCTGCTGATCGCGGCGACCACGATTCTGATGTTCCTGGCGTTCGGTTCACTGGTTCTGCCGATCAAGGCTGCACTCATGAGCGCCCTCACCCTCGGTTCCACGATGGGCGTGCTGACCTGGATGTTCGTCGACGGCCACGGCTCCGGATTGATGAACTACACACCTCAGCCCCTGATGGCACCGATGATCGGCCTGATCATCGCGGTCATCTACGGGCTGTCCACCGACTACGAGGTCTTCCTGGTGTCGCGGATGGTCGAGGCCCGTGAGCGCGGCATGTCGACCACCGAGGCCATCCGCATCGGCACCGCCACCACCGGACGGTTGATCACCGCGGCCGCGCTGGTACTGGCCGTCGTCGCCGGCGCCTTCGTCTTCTCCGACCTGGTGATGATGAAATACCTCGCCTTCGGACTGCTGATCGCGTTGCTGCTCGATGCAACCATCGTCCGGATGTTCCTGGTGCCGGCAATCATGAAGCTGCTGGGTGACGACTGTTGGTGGGCGCCACGCTGGATGAAACGCTGGCAGAACAAGCTGGGTCTCGGCGAGATCCACCTGCCCGACGAACGTAAGCGCCCGACCATCGGCGATCCGCAACCGGCCGGAGTCGGCGCCGGTGCAGCGCATCTGCACAACGCAGGGCACGAGCCGGGCCATCCGACAGGGCACGAGCCGGGCCATCCGGCTGATCCCGGCCGGGCCATGCCGCGCGCCGTCGGCCCCGGTGATCGTCAGCCCCCGCCGGCACCGCAGCCGACGCCGTCCTCAGCGGGAACCGCTCGCATGGCCGACCCGGGGGCCGGGGTTCCCACTGCCGACCTCACCGGGGGGCCGACTCCAGGCGCTGAAGCTCCGACCACCCGATTCTCCGCCGCCCGCAACGTCGTCAAGAACGCGATGGGTCAGGCCGCGGCAGCCACGCAACGACTGGGCCGATCCGAACCGCAGCCGTCCGCCCCGGAACGAGAGATCGAGTCCTGGCTCGGCGAACTGCGGGGTGGAGGCAACGCGCCCATCCCCCCCGCGGGCTCCAGCGAAAGCGCCCCGACCACCGCAATCCCCGCGCATCCCGACGAGGATCCCGCGATCTCGACGGAAGAAACTCGCGCGATTCCGGTAAGCCGGCCGGACAAGGGCGACTCCGACGTCGCAACCGAGAAGCTCAACGCTCGTGGCAAACGGGAAGACCCGGGCAACGGGGGCCCGGGGAACGGGGGCCAAGGCAACGAGGGCCCGGCTAACGGGGGCGGCGACGACAAACCTGTCAGCGCACAGGACCTGCTGCGCCGCGAGGGACGGCTGTAGTTCGGCGCGCGTTGTGTTCCGCTACTCCTGAATGACGACGCCCTCGAATTCTTCGAGTTCGGCTTCCACTTCGGCCGGATCCGATGCCAGGAGGACTCTGATCGCGCTGTTGAGAAACGCCACCGCGGGCACTGACAGCAAAGCGCCACCGATGCCTGCCACGACAGCGCCCGTCGAGATTGCGAGCACCACAGCCAGCGGGTGAATCGACACGGCGCGGCCCATCACCAGCGGCTGGAGCACGTGAGCCTCAAGTTGCATCACGCCGATCACCACCGCCAGCGTGATCAGCGCATAAATCCAGCCTTTAGCCAGCAACGCCACCACCACAGCCAGCGAACCCGTGAGAACAGCACCCAAGAGCGGTATGAATGCGCCGAGGAACACCAGCGAAGCCAGTGGCAGCGCGAGCGGAATGCTCATGATCGCCAACCCGGTGCCGATGCCGACCGCATCCACGAGCGCCACCAGGAACGTCGCCCGCGCGTAGCCGACGAGCGACCGGAAGCCGGCCCGTCCTGCCGCCCGGGCACGCTCCCGGGAACCGGCCGGCACCAGCTTGGTGACATAGGAATAGATGTCACGGCCGCCATGCAGCAGGAAGATCAGCGTGAACAGCATCAGCAGCGCGCCAGTCACGATCTCGGTCACCGTGGCCGCCGTCGACAACGCGCCGCTGGTCAACTTCTCCTGATTGTCACGCAGCGTCTTGATTGCGGTGTCGCCCGCACTGTTGATCTGCTCGGGACTCAGGTGCGCAGGCCCCTCCACAAGCCACTTGCGTAGGTTCTCGATACTCCGAGTGACCTGCTCGACCAGGTCGGGGAGGCCCGAAATGAATTGACTCACAACAAAAGTGAGGATTCCACCGAAAAGCGCCGCGCCGCCGAGCAGAACGATGGCCACCGCTCCGCCACGATTGACGCGATGGTTGTCCAACCAGTCCACGGCGGGCAGCAACAGCGCGGTGACCATCGTCGCCAGGGCGACGGGCATGAAGATCACCTCGAGTTCCCACAACCCCCACAGGCAGACCACCACGGCCAGCGCGATCACCAGCAGGCGCCACGCCCACGCCGCAGATTTCCGCACGAGGGGTTCAACGGATTCGTGGTCAAAGCCACGGCTTGCCGGCATGGCCTCAGACTAACCGCGCCGGACACCCGGGGGGCCGGACTGGCCGCGTCGCATACGGCGGCAGCTACCTGCGGCGCTACCCTCAATTGCGTGTCCTACGACGCGCCGGCTGGTGCCGCACGCGGTAAATACCGGTGGGTTCGCTGGGCGGTGCTCGGCGTCGCGCTGATAGTGCTTGCGGTCGAGGCCACTCTGGTGTGGGACCAACTCGCGAAAGCCTGGGCAAGTCTGATCTCGGCGAACTGGGCCTGGGTGCTGGCCGCGATCGCAGCCGCCCTGCTGTCGATGCACAGCTTCGCCCAGATCCAGCGGACACTGCTGCGGTCGGCCGGTGTCGTGGTACATCAGTGGCGCTCCGAAGCCGCCTTTTACGCGGGTAATGCGTTGAGCACCACCATCCCCGGCGGCCCGGTGCTGTCGGCCACATTCGTTTACCGCCAGCAACGCATGTGGGGCGCGTCACCTGTGGTGGCCTCGTGGCAATTGGTGATGTCCGGCGCCCTGCAGGTGGTCGGGCTCGCGTTGCTGGGCCTGGGCGGGGCATTCCTGCTCGGCGCCAAGAACAACCCGTTCTCGCTGTTGTTCAGCCTCGGCGGATTTGTTGCATTGTTGCTGCTGGCACAGGCCGTGGCGACGCGCCCCGAACTCATCGACGGCATTGGCGCCAAGGTCTTGGGCTGGGTCAACTCGGTTCGCGGTAAACCGATCGGCTCCGGGCTGGCCAGATGGCACGAGACCCTGCACCAGCTGGAGTCGGTGAGCCTCAGCCGCCGCGAAATGAGTGTTGCGTTTGGCTGGTCGCTGTTCAACTGGATCGCCGACGTGGGCTGTCTGGCGTTTGCCGCCTACGCGGCCGGCGGCCATCCGTCATTGGCCGGGTTGACCGTCGCCTACGCGGCGGCCCGGGCGGTCGGGTCGATTCCACTGATGCCCGGCGGCCTGCTGGTCGTGGAGGCCGTGCTCGTGCCGGGTCTGGTATCCAGCGGAATGACCCTTCCGGATGCGATCTCGGCCATGCTGATCTACCGGCTGGTCAGCTGGATCTTCATCTCTGCGATCGGCTGGGTGGTGTTCCTCTTCATGTTCCGCACCGAAGGTGCGTTACACCCGGAACGGGTCGGCGATGACATCGCCGGCCCCCGAGACGAGTTGACAGACAGCCCATTGCAGGGGCCACCCCCCGACCCGGAGGACGACGGAAATCGTTAGCACACCGCCAAACATCAGGACGAGAACGTGGGTATCCGTCCTCGCCGACGTCATCGCCATCGTCGTGTTCTGTGCCGTCGGCCGCCGCAGTCACGCGGAGGGGCTGTCTCTGACCGGCGTCACGCAGACGGCGTGGCCATTCCTGACCGGGGCATTGGCCGGCTGGCTTTTGAGCCGCGGCTGGCGCAATCCCACCGCGCTGGCACCGACCGGTGTCACGGTGTGGCTGGCCACGGTGATCATCGGGATGTCGCTGCGAAAGGCCACCTCCCAGGGAGTCGCCGTCAGCTTCGTCGTCGTGGCGTCACTGGTGACGGCGCTGCTGCTGCTCGGCTGGCGGGCCATCGCCAACGCATCACGGAAGTCGCGTTAGCTCAAACTCTTCGGCGGCACAGCTTCGTGAGCCGTCGATATGGTGATGGTGACACGCAGACCGCCGAGGGGCCCGTCAGAGAGTTCGACATCGCCCCCGTGCAGGGTGGCCTGTTGAGCTACCAGGGCGAGTCCGAGGCCAGACCCGGCCTTGGCCGCAGTGCTACCCCGTTTGAAACGTCCGAGCACCGCCTGATGCTCGCGCACCGGCAGGCCCCGTCCGTCATCGTCGACCGTGATGGTCATCCATGACCCATGCCGACTTGCGCTCAGCACTATTCGGGATGCGCCGCCGTGGATGATGGCATTGCGCACAAGGTTGTCCACCGCCAGCCGCAGACCGGTCGGCCAGCCCCACACCGTGCCGGCGCCCTCGGCTTCCACCGAGATTTCGACCGGCTCATCCGGCCTGGTGTTCTCCTGGGCGACCCGATCCAGGAGTTCAGCCACCTCGATCGGTTCACGATCTTCGGCACGAGCCAGATGCCCCGACGCCAACTGGCCCAGGGCCGTGATGATGGCTTCGACCCGGCGTTGTGCGCGGGACAGGTCGGCGACCACCTCCTCACGCTCCTCGATCGGGAGATCGTGGATTCGGAGTGTGTCCAGGTCGGCGCGCATGGCGGTGAGTGGGGTCCGCAATTCGTGAGCCGCACTGGCGGCGAAGTCCTGGGCTGTCTGAAGTGAATTCGTCATCGATATCTGGGCATCGGCCAACCTGCGGACCATCTGTGCCATGGCCACCGAAAGGTCTTCAGCCTCCCTCGCCCCGGTCACCGGCTTGATCTTGTCGCTGCCGGCTTCGAAACGCCGCAGCTGTTCGGTCAACCGGCGCAGCGGCCTGATCGCAGGACCCGCAAGCAACCAGCCCAGCCCGGCCGCGACCAGCACCGACAACGTGCCGATCAACACATAGAGCGGGATCTTCGACCGAGTCAGCAGAATGCTGTCGGCTCTGATCCCCACCGACACCAGCCGGCCGCCGTCCGCTTCGATCGCAGTCGTTCGCACCCGATAGTCGATGCCGTTGACCTCGACCGTGTGAGTGCCGGGCGGCAGCGGGGGAAGCTCGCCGCCCCGCCCGAACAGCACCTCACCGTTGACCTTCGATCGCCCCGTCGTGATCACGCCGTGCCGGGGATCCTCCGGCTGACCCGGGTACGTGGCGGCATCCACGATGGCGTCGAGACGCCGGTCCAGTTGCAGCGCATCGTTATTGGCAAGGACGAAGGATGTCAGCGCCGCCAACACCGCCACCACGATGGCGGCCGCGAGAGCGGCGGCAACCGCGACGCGGGTGCGCAGCGAAGTGCTTCGGCCAAGCCGTCTCACCGGTGCCCTCCGGCGAACATCACGGCTCGTATCGGAGCACGTACCCAATGCCACGCACTGTGTGGATCACACGTGGGACACCGTCCCGTTCGAGTTTGCGGCGCAGATAGCTGATGAACACATCGGCCACATTGGTGTCGACCTCGAAGTCGTAGCCCCACACCAGTTCCAGCAGCCGCTGCCGCGACAGCACCACGCCGGAGTTCTCCGCGAGCACCGCCAGGAGATCGAATTCCCGCTTGGTCAACTCGACGCGTTCGCCATTCACGAACACGAGGCGGCGCGCCGTGTCGACCGTCAGGGGCCCGATCATCAACGCGTCGGAGCCCTCGTTGGAATGCGCTGCCCGACGCAGCAGCGCATTGAGTCGCGCCGCCAGTTCGCCCAGATCGAAGGGTTTGGTCAAGTAGTCGTCGGCGCCGGCCTCGAGGCCGGCGATCCGGTCATTGACGGTGTCGCGCGCGGACAGCACACAGATCGGTATGTCGTTCCCGACGGCCCGGAGCGCCGTCACCACCGCGACGCCGTCCAGCTCGGGCATCTGGACATCGACCACGAGGGCGTCGTGATTCTCGCTGGCAAGCAGTCGCAGCGCTTCCTTGCCGCTGGCGGCAGTTCGGACGTCGAACCCCGAGTGCCGCAATCCGCGGGCCACCGACGTCCGAACATCCGGGTCGTCATCGACCATCAGGACGGTGCGGCCCGTGCTCTCCTGAGACCCCACTCGCACAGCGACTAGGGCTGCGGGAGGTCGTCGGCGCTGCCGCAGCGGTTCTTCAGATCAACCAGCGGCTGCCTGATTCCGGTGAGCTCGTCCTTCACCGTCGGATTGGCATCGAGATACTGCTTGACCTGTGTCCGGATGGTGTCGCGAGGCGAACCCTCAAGACCCGTGAAGAAGTCGTTAACGTCGGGATGCGTGAACAGATAAGCCGACGTCGCCGCGGAAACGCCCGCGGCGACGCCCGCGAGGTCGGCAGCGGTGCAGTTCGGCGGTGGCGGATCGGCCAGCGCAGAGGGCGCGCCGGCACACAGCGCGCCGACGACGACACTGCTGCCGATGGCTCCGATAACCGCGCGACGGACCAGGCGGGCATGAAGCAACATGCGCGGACTCCTTATATCGATAGACAGGCCGACGAAACACAGGCCGATGAAAAACAGGCCAGACAAACACAGCTAAGCAGAACAGCGGCCGAGTCTGCCACATTGGACGCACTTCCGACCGTGAGCGTAAGCGCCCAACATCTCAATCCGCAGGTCAGCAGGTCTCGAATGGGCAAAGACCCCATTTGCTCCAGGCTGCTTCGCAGCTATCTGCGGTACGCTCGCTGCCACGCAATTGGTGCGAAAATGCCGGGAGATCGCCATCCAGCAGTTCATGATGCGCCTCAGCAGCAACCTGCGTAGATTTCGCTGGCTGGTGTTCACCAGTTGGCTGGCGCTCCTCGTCCCGGCGCTCTATCTGGCGCTGACGCAATCCAACCACCTCACCGGCGGCGGCTTCGAAGTGGCGGATTCGCAATCGCTGCACGTCCAATACCAACTCGAAGACCATTTTCCCGACCAGGGCGCGTCACCACTGGCGCTGGTCGCCGCACCCCGCGCCGACGCGACCTACGACGATATGAACGCCGCCGTCGCACAGCTCGATCAGGCGGCACGGGGAATCCCCAGCGTCGCGGTAGTGCCGAACCCCGCGCAGCCGGCCCCGGCACCTGACCGCCCCTACGTCGTGTCGCTGCGACTCGACTTCAACAACACCGGCGCCGTCGATACCGCCCGTCAGCTTCGCGAAAAAATCGGTGTCAAGGGTGACGAACCCGGCCTCACCGACAACGGCCGGGTCCGGCTCTATGTGATCGGGCAGGGCGCGCTCGGTGCAGCGGCACAGACCAGCACCAAACACGACATCGCCGCCGCCGAACGCTGGAATCTGCCGATCGTCCTGATCGTCCTGGTCGCGGTGTTCGGATCGCTGGCCGCGGCGGCGATCCCGCTTGCGCTCGGTGTCTGCACGGTTGTCGTCACGATGGGTGTCGTCTATCTACTGTCCACCGTCACCACGATGTCGGTGTTCGTGACCTCCACGGTGTCCATGTTCGGCATCGCGCTCGCGGTCGACTATTCCCTGTTCATCCTCATGCGGTACCGGGAAGAACTGCGCGCAGGCCGCGACGCCGCGCAGGCCGCGGATGCGGCGATGGCGACGTCGGGTCTGGCGGTGGTGCTGTCCGGTCTCACCGTTGTCGCGTCGCTGACCGGCATCTATCTGATCAACACGCCGGTATTGCAGTCGATGGCCACGGGCGCGATCCTCGCGGTCGCGGTCGCGGTGTTGACGTCGACGACGCTGATCCCGGCGGTGCTGGCCACGTTCGGACGCGCAGCGGCCCGACGGTCTTCGCTGCTGCATTGGACCCGCCGGCCGGAGTCGTCACAGTCCCGGTTCTGGACCCGATGGGTGCGAGAGGTGATGCGGCGGCCGTGGGTGTCGGCGGTGGCCGCCACGGTTCTTCTGTTAGCGCTGGCGGCACCCGCATTCTCGATGGTGCTGGGCAACAGCATGCAGCGGCAGTTCCCGTCGTCACATGAAATCCGCGGTGGCATGGCCGCCGCCGCCGAAGCGCTGGGTCCCGGCGCTTTGGGGCCGGTCCGGGTGCTGGTCGGCTTTTCCGGGAACGACGCCTCAGATCCGAAGAACGCGGACAACTTGACCGCCATCAGCACGGCGATCGCCCGGGCACCCAACGTCGTGTCGGTGGCGCCGCCCGTTTTTGCCGCGGACAACAGCAGCGCACTGATCTCGGCGGTGCTGTCCGTCGACCCGGAGGATCTGGCCGCGCGCGACAGCATCAGCTGGATGCGATCGCACCTGCCTTCCCTGCCTGCAGCGGCAGGGGCCAGGGTCGACATCGGCGGTCCGACGGCGTTGATCAAGGACTTCGATGACCAAGTGGCAGCGACGGAGCCGCTGGTGTTCTGTTTCGTCGCACTGATCGCATTCGTGATGCTGTTGATCTCCATCCGGTCGGTGTTCCTAGCGCTCAAGGGCGTGCTGATGACGGTGCTGTCGGTGGCGGCGGCATACGGCAGCCTGGTGATGGTGTTTCAGTGGGGCTGGCTGGAGGAGCTGGGTTTCGAACCCATCACCTCGATCGACAGCACCATCCCGCCGCTGGTGCTGGCGATGACCTTCGGGTTGTCGATGGACTACGAGATCTTCCTGCTGACCAGGATCCGGGAGCGCTACCTGCAGTCCGGCGACACCCGGGATGCGGTGGCCTACGGGGTGTCGACGAGTGCTCGCACCATCACCAGCGCGGCGCTCATCATGATCGCGGTGTTCACCGGATTCGCCTTCGCCGGTATGCCGCTCGTGGCCGAGTTGGGTGTGGCGTGCGCTGTGGCGATCGCCGTCGACGCGACCGTCGTCCGGCTGGTTCTGGTACCGGCGTTGATGGCCATGTTCGACCAATGGAATTGGTGGGTACCCGCCTGGCTTTCACGCGTGCTGCCATCGGTCGACTTCGAGAAGCCTCTTCCCCGCATCGACATCGGCGATCTGGTGATCATCCCGGACGACATCTCGACGATGGTCCCGCCGAACGCCGATCTGCGGATGGTGCTCAGAAGCGCGGCCCGGCTGCGGGACCTGGCCCCCGACACGATCTGCGTCGCAGATCCGCTCGCCTTCAACGGCTGCGGCGCGCTGGGCGGCGAGCACTTCGAAACCGCCGACAGCGTCGACGACCCGTCCGCGGCCACTCGACCGCACCGATTGTCCGCAATCGCCCAAACCGCGGAGAGGCGCGCCGCGATCCGCACATTCCGTGGCGGACGGGAGGCCGCACCGAAGGTCATCCATCCGGTGACCATGTGGCGTGGCCGCTTGTCGGTGGCCCTCGACGCGCTCACCCCCGGCAGCGTGTGCGGGAACCCGGGTGCCATTCGGATCAGTCCGGTCGAGACCACCAATGTCCAGCTTCCGACCGGGGACCGCCTGCAGATCCCCACCGGCGCCGAAACACTGCGCCTCAAGGGCTACCTCATCGTGTGCCGCGGCCGTTTTTCGGACTACGCTGAGTTCGCGAATCTCGTCGATGGGATTGAGACGGAGACGGCTGCGGCGGTGCTGGAGCAGATCGATCAGCACTACCACTCCGGGGAATCCAGACCGCAGTGGATTTCCACCCAGCTGGTGCGCCGGCTTGCCGATCCCCATCCCACCGACTTCGATGACGACCGGTGGTCCGGGCCGGAGGGAGCCGCCGCGTGGGAGAAGATCAGGCAGCGCTGCCTGGCTGTGGCAGTAGCGATCCTGGAGGAGACGAAGTGACGTTGACAGCCGACCATCGCGGCGATCTCGCATTCCCCGATCAGCGGTCAGCCGCCCAGCAGACCGGTTGCGAACAGCCCGTCGAATTCTGGCCGACGTCATCGATCCGCTCGGCGCTGGAGACCGGCGACATCACGGTGTGGCAGCGAATCGTCGTCGCGATCAAACGCGACCCGTTCGGCCGCACCGCACGGCAGGTCGAGGAGGTTCTCGCGGACGCGAGCCCGCAGGGTGTCTCGAAGGCGCTCACCGAGGTTCTGAACCGTGCGCGCAAGCACCTGGAGGCCAACGAACGCACGGAAGCCGCTCGCCACGTGCGGCTTCTGCTTGACCGTTCCGGCCTGGGGGAACCCGAGTTCGCGTCCCGGATCGGTGTGACGATGAAAGACCTGGCGAACTTCCTTGGCGGAACGGTCAGCCCGCCCGCATCACTGATGATCCGGATGCGCCGACTGTCGGATCGCTTCGCCAAGATGCGCGCCCAGCGGGCAGCCGACGAGGATTGACCCGATCGATGGCCGAGGGCGGATCTAGCGGGAGTTGATCGGCTGCACGTCGTCCACCAGCCAGCGGTCGTCGTGCTTCGACAGCGACACCCGCAGCGCAAGTACGGAATTGACGGGCGGCTGCCCCGGAGTGCTCTGGGTGCCGCGCAGCACGACGGCAACGCTGGCCACCGACGGGCTGAGCATCTCCAGTCCGGCCGAAACCACCTGCGCCGACGCGGTGACATTCCGCTTGGCCATATCGGCGGTCGCCCTTTCGAGGGGACCGCGGAAGGCGTCAGCCCGGTCGGGAGCCATTAGCGACACCGCCCGCTCGATCGCGCCCGACGGATCCATCGGCGTGAAGGTCGCGGTCGCCGCCGAGGCATCACCCGCGATGCGCACGACGTCGGCCGAATCGCGGGTGAACTGGCGGTCCGGTTCCGTCCAGCGCCCGTAGCCCACCGCGACGGTCGCGACCAGCACGGCCGTGCACAGCCCGATCATCGCGAGACGAAGGCCCGGGGCGTCATCGTCGGTGCCCAATGTCACCGAATCTCGCCGGAACAGAACGACATTGACCACTACTGCCTGTACGACGAGCAGGCAGAGCATGGAGCCCGCCGACACCCACCACACCGGCCAGCCCAGCATCACACCGATCGTCAACAGCGCCGCGATGCCCACCAACGGCACGACGACATCCCAGACAGCGACCCTCGCCAAATTCCTCGACCTCGCCATATTTCTCATTTGGCCACATTCCTCATTTGGCCACATTCCTCATTTGAGCGATTCCAGTCGCGAGATCTTCAGCGTGCCGTCGACATCGGAAACTCCGAGTCGCAGATTCCAGTGCACGGTGGTCGGCTTGTTGTCACCGTTCTTACTCACCGACGTGGCGACCACCAACACCGAGTCGGTGCGTTCGGCCAGCTCCGGAGGAAGCTTGGGCGGCGGCGGGCGCTGGCCGGGAACCGGCGGGAGGTCGTGGTGAATCGCCTCGATGGACACGGACTCGATCTGGCCCGTCGTACGGGCTTGCAGCGTCTTGATGACATCGCGGTACGGCTTGATCGAATCCTCGAAATCGGCATTCAGTTCGCCGACCGTTCCGTCGTGGAGCTTTTCGAGGTTTGTGTCGACGTTGTCGACATTCATGTTGACCAGCAGGCCGGTCCACTGCGCGGCGGCCGCAACAACCCGACTCTGATAATCGCGATCGTGGGCGGCTTCGCGGTGCGCGGACCAGATCATCGCGACGAATACGATCGCGCCGACCGCGATCACGCCGGCGACAGCCGATGCGATGCCGTAGCCCGAGAAGACACGCGCCCGCACGTCTGACATGCAGGCGAGGGTACCGGGCTCCGAAGATTGGAGCGGCGCGCAGTGCCGGGGATCGGGTAGTGGTCCGGATTGGTGGTATGGATTGTCGGGTGACGGTAGACACCCAGCGCTCGGGCATTGACCTGTCGTACGTCGACTCGGCTGTTCGTCCCCAGGACGACCTGTTCGGCCATGTCAACGGACGCTGGCTGGCCGAGTACGCGATACCCGCCGACCGTGCGACCGACGGGGCGTTCCGTTCGCTCCACGACCGTGCCGAACTGCAGGTTCGCGAGCTCATCACCGAACTGGCCGGAGCCGGAACCGAATCCGGGACCGACGAACAGCGTGTGGGCGATCTCTACGCGAGCTTCCTCGATGAGGAACAGGTGGCTCGACGCGGCGTTCAGCCCTTGCTCGACGAACTCGGGTTGATCGATGCCGCTGCCGATCGGGCCCAGCTTGCGGCGGTTGTCGGCGCGTTCCAGCGCAGCGGCGTGGGCGGGGGCGTTGGCATGTACGTCGACACCGACTCCAAGAACTCCGATCGCTACCTGCTGCATCTCACCCAGTCAGGTCTCGGCCTGCCCGACGAGTCGTACTACCGCGACGAGCGGCATTCTGCTGTCCTGGCCGCCTATCCCGAACACATCGCCGCGATGTTCGCCTTGGCGTTCGGCGGCAGCGCCGAGTCGCACGGGCAGACGGCACGGCGGATTGTCGCTCTGGAAACCCGGCTGGCCGCCGCGCATTGGGATGTCGTCAGGCGTCGCGACGCAGTGAAGACCTACAACCTTCGCAGGTTCACCGACCTTGCGGCCGAGGCTCCCGGCTTCGACTGGTCGGGCTGGGTCGCCTCAGCCGGTGTCACCGGGGACCGGGTGGCCGAATTGGTGGTGCGCCAGCCCGATTACCTGACCGCGTTCGCCGCGACGTGGAGCGGCGCCGCGATTGATGATTGGAAGGACTGGGCGCGGTGGCGGTTGATCCACGCCCGCGCCTCGGTCCTCACCATCGATCTGGTGGCCGAAGACTTCTCGTTCTACGGACGTCTGCTCAGCGGCACCGAGCAAATCCGTGAACGCTGGATGCGCGCGATCTCGGTGGTCGAATCCCTGCTGGGAGATGCCGTCGGGCGACTCTACGTCCAGCGCCACTTCCCGCCGGAGGCTAAGGCCCGGATGGACGTCCTGGTGGACAATCTGCGCGAGGCCTACCGGGTAAGCATCAACGGCCTGGAATGGATGACGGCCGAGACCCGGGGGCGGGCGCTGACCAAGCTGGACAAGTTCGTCGCAAAAATCGGGTATCCGAACAAATGGCGCGATTACACGGATTTGATCATCGACCGAAATGATCTGTACGGCAACATAATTCGTGGAGCACGGGCCGCATCGGACCGCGAGGTGGCCAAGCTCGGCAGGCCGGTGGACCGCGACGAATGGTTCATGACACCACAGACCGTCAACGCCTACTACAACCCGGGGATGAACGAGATCGTCTTTCCCGCAGGCATTCTGCAGCCACCGTTCTTCGACGCCGAGGCAGACGACGCTGCGAACTACGGTGGCATCGGTGCGGTGATCGGTCACGAGATCGGCCACGGATTCGACGATCAGGGCGCTAAGTACGACGGCGACGGCAACCTGGTCGACTGGTGGAGCGATGCCGATCGCACCGAATTCGGCTTACGTACCAAGAAACTCATAGATCAGTACGACGCGTTCGTGCCGAGGGATCTCCGCGGCCACGGCGACCAGTCGGTGAACGGCGCGTTCACCGTGGGCGAGAACATCGGCGATCTGGGCGGACTGTCGATCGCACTGTTGGCCTACCGGCTATCCCTGGGCGACACGGCAGCACCGGAGATCGACGGCATGACCGGCGTGCAACGCGTGCTCTTCGGCTGGGCACAGGTGTGGCGAACCAAGTCCCGGAGGCCGGAAGCCATCCGGCGACTGGCCACCGATCCGCACTCACCACCCGAATTCCGTTGCAACGGAGTGGTTCGCAACATCGACGCCTTCTACGAGGCGTTCGAGGTCGACAAGACCGATGGGCTGTACCTCGCACCCGGTGAACGCGTCCACATCTGGAGTTGACTCCACCCCGGATCTTGTTTCTCAGCGTTCCGCAGTTCCTAACGGAACCGTGAGCTAAGTTATCGTGCGCATCGCATTCCACCATCCGCCAGGAGGACGACCCATGGCTGCCGGCAAATTCATCGGGCGGGTCGGAGGACTGGCAGTCGCTATGGGAGTCGGTGCGGGATTATCGCTATATGCCTGCGCGGGAACGGCTTTCGCGGACTCGCAACAGTCCGGCTCCGCAGCCTCGACAGGCACCTCGCAGCGAGCGTCCGGGACGGGGAGCGCCGCACGGTCGGCGGCGAATCATTCGGGTAGACAACGCAACTCACGGTCGGCGACGGGCGGTTCGCCCGGCGCCGTTAATTCACAGCTGAAATCCGTCAGGCCGGTAGAAGGCAGCACCCCGGCCGAACGGACCGGAAGCAGCCCCGACTCTCCCGGCGACTCGCCCCTAGGGCTGGGCGTATTGGCCTTCACACGTCGCGAGGTCGGCGAGTCGGCCGAATCCGCTCCTACCGCGAATGCGACCGCCTCAGCGGTCTTCGGAAATTCCATCATCGTCAACGAGGACATGGCCTGGCAGGAGGGTCTGCTCGCGGGAACCATCGACGCGACGTCGACCGATGGCCTCCCGATCCGCTACACACTCCTGGAGCACCCCACTCTGGGCGGGAAGATCGCGATGGCTCCCGGCAGTGGGCAGGCGTCGGACAACCCCGGGAATTTCACGTACATCCCCGACATGAGCACGCTGGTCAATCCCGGGCTGAGCGAGCAGTTCAGCTTTCTGGTCAGCGAGGAGACCCCGTTCGACAGCTTTCTGAAGGGCCTCCCGGTCATCGGCCTTCTCGTCGATCCGGTGCTGAAGGTCCTGCACCAGATGCCCGTGATCGGCCAGCTTCTGTCGCCACTGATCGGCGATGCTCAGACGATCTATTTCAATGAGAACGCCTATTCGCTGACCGACCAGCGACCGGTCGCCTTCACGACCATGATGCCGTCGTTCGACGGCACGCTGATCAGCGTCAACTACTTCCCCGCAGTCAATGTCGCGACGGGTGAAGTGGACTCAGCTCCAACGGTGCTCAACGGCCCGGACCTGGGCCTGCCGGGCGGCACTGACCCCTACTCGCCATGGGCCACCAGCCTGGTGAACATCGTTCCGGGGCTGGCACCGCTGCGAAACGGCGCGAGCCCGTTCCCCGACGGCTACAGCGGTGGCGGCGGCTTCAACGTCATTACCTGGGACCCCCGCGGCGAGTACGCGTCCGGCGGCATCATGCAGTTGGACAACCCGTTCTGGGAGGGCCGGGATGTTTCGTCGATCATCTCCTGGGCCACCAGCGCCGACAACGTCGCGCAGACCCAGATCAAGACCGACGGAACGGGCGATCCCTTCATCGGGATGATCGGCGGATCTTACGGCGGCGGCATCCAGCCGACCGTCGCCGGCACGCCCGACCTGCGCGTCGATGCAATCGTTCCTTCCATCGCCTGGAACACGCTCAATGACTCCCTTTACCCCAATGAGGTCTTCAAGACGGCCATCGGTACCGAACTGCTGTTGGCACTCGTCGCCACTGGCGCACGCTTCAACGCAGCGATTCCCCCCGCGGTGCTTCAGGGTTCCCTCTTCGGCTGGATCAGCGAGAAGGCGCAGGCCGTGCTGACGGCTGCCGGCGCAGGCGTGCTGGCCGACAACATCGCCGTACCCACCCTCCAACTTCAGGGCACGGTCGACATCCTGTTCGAGCTTGACGCCGCATCGCTCACCGGTCAGCAGATCAACATGGCGCACCCGTCGGTGCCGGTCAAGACGACCTGGTTCTGCGGCGGGCACGGGGTATGTCTACTGCCTGTCGACCAGCAGGAGTTGCAGGGCCAGACGAACATGAACAACACGCTGATGTGGCTGGACCAGTACGTCGCGCTCAACGGAACCCCGGCCGACGACATCCCGACGTTCCAGTGGTACGACCAGGCCGGTGCCTACCACAGCTCGGACATGAACCCGTGGGAGCCGGACTTCAACAACCCCAGCCCGTTGACGTATCAGAACGACGGCGGACATCTGATCCTGGTGCCCGTCCTCGGCGGTTCCGGCCCCTCGGATATCCCCGAGGTGCCGCTGTCGACCAGTGTCGCGTTCTCCCTCGCCAGCGGAGGCGAAGCACGCAACGCACTGAATCTGGAAGTGGCGCCACCCCAGGGCACGCAGATCGCGGGTGCACCCACGCTGACCTTCACTTACACCGGCTTCGGCCCAAGTCGTGCCGTTTATGCACAGCTGGTTGACAACGCCACCGGTCAGGTAGTGGGCAACATCGTCACACCCGTGCCGGTCAGCCTGGACGGCAAGCAGCACACGGTGGACATTTCGATGGCGAACATCGCCTACACGGTCAGCAATCCGAACGACACTTTGACGTTGCAGATCACCAGCTCAGCCACCGCGTACGCACACATCAACGACTGGGGTTTCATCAACATCTCGGACGTCAACCTCGACGTGCCGACGGTCGCCCAGGGCTGAGGTGAGGCAAGTCTGAGCTGTGTGGGCCTGAGCTGAGCAAGTCCCAGCTCAGCTCAGCTGCCACTGCCAATCGTCGGCGCCGTCGGGGTTGTTGTACAGACCCACGGAGTTCTTCACCACGATCGGGTCGCCGCTGCCGAAGTTGTCGTAGAACCACTTGGCGTTGTCCGGCGCGAGGTTGATGCAGCCGTGGCTGACGTTCCGCTTGCCCTGATCGCCGACTGACCATGGCGCGCTGTGGACGAAGGCGCCGCTGTTATCGATCCGCACCGCCCACTGCACTTTGAGCTTGTAGCCCTGCGGCGAGTTCACCGGCACGCCGTAGGTCGACGAATCCATGATCAAGTCGGCGAATTTCTCCAGCACGTAGTACGTGCCGTTCTTGGTCTCGTGCTTGCCGTCCGGCTTGCCCATCGACACCGGGAAGGTCTTCTCCACCTTGCCGTTGCGGGTAATCGTCATCTGGTGGGTCTTATCATCGACCGTCGCGACCAGCGAATCACCAACCCGGAAGCTCGACCTGGCACCACTCGCATCGATGCTGACCTGGGTCCCCGCCGGCCAGAAGGCGAAGGGACGCCAGCGCACCTGAGTGTCAGTGGTCCAGTAGAACGCTCCGGGCACCGGCGGATTCGACGAAATGTGGATTGCCTGTTCGGCCATCGGCCTGTTGGCGATCGGCCGGGCGAAGTTGATGATGATCGGCTTCGCGACACCCACCATCGAACCGTTCACCGGGTTGAAGGCCGGCGGAGCGAACACCGGATCCCCCGTATACGGCGTCGGGTTCTGACCGGCCACCGGCCCGCCGGCCGACGCGGCGGCCTGGATCGCGTTGGGATCCAGGGGTGCAGGCCCGGGCGGCGGCGCGGCAGGATCTGCCGGCGGCGGCGGAGGCGCAAACGGGTCTGCCGGCGGCGGCGGCGCAAACGGATCCGGCGGGGGCGGCGGCAGTACCTCACCGGGCGGCGGCGGAGCATCCACCGGGGGCGCGTTCAGAACGGCCGGATCGGTCGGCGACTGATCGGGATCGGCGAAGGCCGTTCCACTGCCCCAACCGGTGCCCACGATCACCGACATCACGCAGAGCGCGGTCGCCAGACTTCGTTTCGCGCCCAAAGCCATACCAGAAACTCCTCGATTGCTATTTCAACCAGTGTTACACAGGGCCCCTGTCAGGCGGCCATCGTGAATTCGTCGCCGGCCGCCGGTGTAACCGGCGCACCACCGCGAACAGCCTGCTGAACTGTGCAGATAGTCGCTGGACGGTTGACGCGCGTTACTTTGCGCTGGTGGGTTCGGGAACGGCGAACAGTCCCCTGCTGACCACCAGGCAGACGAGCGCACCGACCATCAGGACCGCCGACGCGGCGATCGTCGCCGGGATTCCGGCATGCTGATACATCAGCCCCCCAAGTAGCGATCCGGCCATGATGCCGACCTGGAACGCGGCGACGTACAGGCCGGAGGCGCCGTCCGGATCGTCCGGCGAATGCCGCATGGCGGCCGATTGGAGGATCGGCGGCATCGCCGTCGCCATCGCGCCCCAGACGATGATGGCTGTAACACCGATGAACACCACCGGTGCGGTGTGCCGCGGTTCGAAGAATCCGAGCCCTGCGAGCGTGACGAAAGCCAGGGACGACCCCGCCAGGCAGAGCAGGATCGCTGCCTTGGGTCGTCTGTCGCCCGGCCGGGCAAGGGCAGCCATCGCGACAAGGCCCGCGACACCGTAGGCGGCCAGCAACCAGGCGACTTCCGGCCCCCGCACGCCCACGACATCGCGGATGATCACCACGATGAACGTGTAGGACACGAAGTGAGCGGTGACGCCTACCAACGTCAGCACGCTCATCGTCAACAACCGCCGGTTGCGGTGGTGCCACTGCCTCGCCACACCGACTCGGGCCGGATCGTCCGCCATCGCCATCGCGGGCAGGCCCAGGCGCGCTGCAACCGTGACCACCGCCGCAGCGACGGTGATCGCGACAACGGCCATCCGCCATCCCCACACCTGACTCATGGCCGCCGTCAGCGGACTCCCCACCACCAGCGCCAGGGCCGTGCCGACATAGACCGCCATGGTCGCCCGGGCGGCATGGCTGGGAGGAACCAGCCGAATGCCGATCGGCGCGATCACCGACCACATCAGCCCATGCGTCAGAGCACACAGCACCCGCCCCAGGGCCAGTACCGCGAACGTCGGCGCCATAGCGGAAATCAGCTGCGAGACCGTCAGGCACACCAACGTGAAGATCAAGGTTCCCCGCCGCGGCCAGTCGGCCGTCCATCGCACCAGCGGCACTGTTGCCACCGCCGCCACCAGCGCGTAGCTGGCAAGCAGCGTCCCCACCATCGCCTCGCTGACCCGCATGTCGCGGGCGATCACCGGAAGCGCGCCCACCGGAATGATCTCGGCGGTGACGTACACGAATGCGGCGGCGGACAGCACGGCCAACGCAATCGCAACCCGTGGTGTCCACGGGCCCGTGTTCGACGTGTTCAGGGCGGCGGCGTTGTTCAGGAACGCACCAGCCTGGCTATCGCGGCCGACGCCTCCGCGAGTTTGATGTCGGCATCCGTGCCGCCTTCGGCAACAGCCTGGGTTACGCAGTGGTTCAGGTGCTCGTCGAGCAGTCCGAGAGCGACCGACTGCAGCGCACTGTTGACTGCGCTGATCTGGGTCAGGATGTCGATGCAGTACTTGTCTTCGTCGATCATCTTGGCGATGCCGCGTACCTGGCCCTCGATCCTTCGCAGCCGCTTGGCGTAGTTCTCCTTACTCGCCGAATACCCGTGCGCCGCAGTCACTCATCCTCCCAAGAGCTGTGTGAGTTCAACGATCTCGGCCTCCTGCGTGATGACGATGTTGTTGGCCGTCGCCTTCATGTCCTGGCTTTCGCCGTGCGCGATCTCCACCTTGGCCATCGCAACAGCGCCCTGATGGTGGCTGATCATGGACTTCAGCCACAGGGTGTCGAATTGGTCGCCTTTGAGCGTTTTCAATGTGGCCATCGTCGCGTCGTCGACCATTCCCTGCTGGTTTCCGGACTGGGTCGAACCGCCATGGTGCGACACCGTCGGCGGATCGACCTGCCACTGGATCATCATCGCCCGCATCGCGGTCATCTCGGGTTCCTGCTGCGCGGCGATTCCCGCAGCAATTTTGATGACCTCCGGATTGGTCGAGCGGCCCGGCACCAGAGCGGCCAGCGCGATCGCCTGCTGATGGTGGGGAATCATCTCCTCGGCAAACGTCACATCGGCGGAGTTGTGCGGCGGACCCTGCTCGTCGGTGGTCGTGGCAGTCGCCGGGGCCTGCTCGCCCCGTTCTCCCCCACTGCCGCAGGCCGCTATCGGGAGCACAGCTCCAACAACGACGAGGCCCATGGCGATTCGCATCTTGACAGCGGTCATGGCCTCCACCGTACCCAATACCCCCACCGGGTATCGGCAGGGGATTTCGGACGCATTTCATGCGACCCGATCGGGGACTGCATACTGAACGACGTGAGCAAATCCGAAACGCCCGATCTCAAGCCCCGCAGCCGCGATGTCACCGACGGCCTCGAGAAAGCCGCCGCCCGTGGCATGTTGCGCGCTGTGGGAATGGGCGACGACGACTTCGCCAAACCGCAGATAGGTGTGGCGTCGTCGTGGAACGAGATCACGCCGTGCAACCTCTCACTGGACCGGTTGGCCAAGGCCGCCAAAGAGGGCGTCTTCGAGGCGGGTGGCTTTCCGATGGAGTTCGGCACCATCTCGGTGTCCGACGGCATCTCGATGGGCCACGAAGGCATGCATTTCTCACTGGTTTCCCGCGAGGTGATCGCGGACAGCGTCGAAACCGTCATGCAGGCCGAGCGCCTCGACGGTTCGGTTCTGCTGGCCGGTTGCGACAAGTCACTGCCGGGGATGCTGATGGCGGCGGCGCGACTCGACCTGGCCGCCGTGTTCCTCTACGCAGGCTCCATTCTGCCCGGCCGGGCGAAGCTGTCCGACGGCACCGAGATGGACGTCACGATCATCGACGCGTTCGAGGCCGTCGGCGCGTGCGCCCGCGGACTGATGCCCCGCGAAGACGTCGACGCAATCGAACGTGCCATCTGTCCCGGCGAAGGGGCCTGCGGCGGGATGTACACAGCGAACACCATGGCCAGCGCTGCCGAGGCCCTGGGCATGTCGCTTCCCGGCAGCGCAGCCCCGCCGGCCACCGACCGCCGCCGCGACGGCTACGCGCGACGCAGTGGTCAAGCCGTCGTCGAGCTGCTTCGCCGGGGAATCACCGCCCGCGACATCCTCACGAAGGAAGCGTTCGAGAACGCGATCGCGGTGGTGATGGCCTTCGGCGGTTCCACCAATGCCGTGCTGCACCTCCTCGCAATCGCCAGCGAGGCCGATGTCGAGCTCAGCCTCGCCGACTTCACCCGGGTCGGGGCCAAGGTGCCTCATCTGGCCGACGTCAAGCCGTTCGGCAAGCACGTGATGTTCGACGTCGACCGTATCGGCGGCGTGCCCGTGGTCATGAAGGCTTTGCTCGACGCCGGCCTGCTGCACGGCGATGTCCTCACCGTCACGGGAAAGACGATGGCCGAGAACCTCGCCCACATCGCGCCACCCGACCCCGACGGCAAGGTGCTGCGCGCGCTGGACAATCCGATCCACCCCACCGGGGGCATCACGATCCTTCGCGGATCGCTGGCCCCCGATGGCGCGGTAGTCAAGTCGGCGGGTTTCGATTCCAGCGTCTTCGAAGGCACGGCACGGGTGTTCGACGGCGAACGCGCTGCGATGAACGCACTCGAGGACGGCACCATCTCCGCCGGTGACGTCGTCGTCATCCGCTACGAAGGCCCCAAGGGCGGCCCCGGAATGCGCGAGATGCTGGCCATCACCGGCGCGATCAAGGGAGCCGGTCTGGGCAAGGATGTCCTGCTCCTGACCGACGGCCGGTTCTCCGGCGGCACCACCGGCTTGTGCGTCGGACATGTGGCGCCTGAGGCCGTCGATGCCGGACCCATCGCCTTCGTCGCCGACGGCGACCGCATCCGGCTCGATGTCGCGAACGCAACGCTCGACGTCCTCGTCGACGCATCCGAATTCGAGGCGCGCCGAAACGGATTCGCCCCCCCGGCGCCGCGATACACCGCCGGCGTCCTCGCCAAGTACCGCAAGCTGGTGGGCTCAGCAGCAAACGGCGCCGTCTGCAATTAGACGGCGCCGTTTATCGGCTGGTTTTGGCCGCCGCTCAGGCGGCGTCTCCTGACCTGGCCCGCTTCGAGCCGGCTACGCCGTGGCCCCCGGGCCCGTCGTTGTCGCTCGACGCCGAGTCCCGTGCGGATTTACCGGATGGACCGGACTTGCGCGACGGCTTTGCCGCCGCGTCACCGCCCTTGGACCCGCGACTCGAGGTCACACTGCTCGGCGCGTCGTCGGCTGCGTCGTCCGCGGCCGCCGCGACGTCACTGCCGGCGGACGAGTCCTCAACAGCCGACGGCTCACTTTCAGCGGCAACGGCAGCGGCCGTGATGCGGGCGGCCGAGGGGCCGGCCGCGGCGGGCGCGGCCGTCGGTGGGGCGATGCCCAAGAGAGTGTGGATCTCCGTAACGATTCCGTCGATCAGGGCGTGGAACACATCGCCCGGGACCTGGGCCCACTCCGCCGGCGTCAACGGATTCTGCGAGAGCCACGGGGTGTTGACACCGGACTCGGTATACGTGCGGTTGTAGGTACCGCCATCGGTCGGGGTCTGCACGTCGGTGTAGCCGATGTTCACCAGGATCTCCAACGCGGGCTGCAGGGCATCAGCGATCGGGGTGGGCAGGTCGATGCCCAATCCCAACGCTGTGGCCGCGAGGTTAATCAGGCGTACCGGCAGCCGCAGCGCCTCGAGGAGGGGAAGGTCCGTGGGAACGAGGGTGCCGTAGGTGGTGGTGGACGACGCTCCGATCGGAGACAGCGCCGACACCACGTTGGTGATGATGTCGTCCTGTGTGGTGCCTTCGAGTGCCACGCCGCCGAGAAGGTTCGTCGGGAGCAGTGTCGCCATCAGCGAGTTCGCCAGCGAGAACAAATTGCTCGTCGCCGGGAAATCGGAGAGCAGGTCGTAAGCCAACGCGATATTGACCTGCGCGGTGTTCAGCCGGATGCCCGTGCTTGAGGTCGTGGTGGCCTCCGGAGTCACCGGGTCGACTCCGAACAGTTTGAAGAGCTGCTGGAAGCGGGAGTTGATGCCGCCGTTAGGCAGACCGAGGTCACGCAACAGAACCAGCGGAAGTCCCGTCTGGTTGACACCCTGAACGCAAGTGAGGCCTTCCTCGCAAGACACGCCGGTGATCGAGTTCACCTTGCCCGACGCCGTGAGCGGTGTGTAACCCTCAGGTGTCTCACCTGCAGCGCTCAGCATCAGCGCTTTCCACGCCTCTACCGCTTGGATTGTGCCGGGACCCGAGGCGAGCAGAGCGGGCCCTGTCGGCTCTGACCCCAGGATCGCCGGCCGGTAGAACGTGCCGCCGGCGAAGAATGCGAAGGTGTTGGCGTTGGCCGCGTTGTACAGGTTGGTCGCATCCGCCTTCATCCAGTCCAGATTGACCGTGAGGCTTCCGACGACGGGCACACCGGGGATGGTGACGCTGTCGAGGCCGAGTTGGGAAATGAGCCAGAACAGTGGACCTGTGGTCGTGCCATCCACAGTGAGGGCGGCGTCCGCCTGGGGCGCCATCGTGGTGCTGCCCATGGCCATCGCCACGGCGGTCGTGGCAGCGGCACCGAACATTGCCGCCTTCTTAACTCCCCGGGCCTTCTTGATGCCGCGCGCTTTACGACCTGCCGTGATCGTTGCCATTGTCCAACTCCCCTTCGCAGAAGCTCTTAGTCTTCGCTCAGGAACATAGCCCTCGTCAGCACACATTCGCGGCGATTTCACAATCTCCGCGCGCCTCGATCCTCAGGTCCGAAACCGGGGGTGAACCGTGCACCGGATCAGGGCTTGGCCAACTTCGCGAACAGGTCCGGAAGGAAGCCCGCCAGGTGGTTCATCTCCTGCGCGCAGTGCACCATCAGATCCCGGGGATCAGGTAGTTGGCGCGCTACGAGCAACCTGACCGCGCTGTCCGTCAGCCGGTTGCCGCCGCGCACCGCCACATGGGGTCCGCCCTTCCAGAACCGCGACCGCATCTCAGCGCCGTCGGCGGTGGGCCGGATGTAGTGGACGAGCCATCCGATGTCGACGGGCAACTCGACCGAGCCGACCCTGGCGCACACCACCACCGAACTCCCCAACCTGGCACGATCGATTCCCAGCACCGAAGGCTCGACGAACGAGATGCCGATCCTGGCGTAGTTGGAACCGATGTACTCCTGAACCAGGGAAGTCCGGCCGACGTAGCGTCCGTCCGGTCCGGGGTCCTTCCACTGCGCAGATACGTGCGCACGCGGATGCCACAACTTGTATCGCCGCGCGTCACTACCGTGCCAGCCGAACCACCAGTCCCACATCGCCGGAGTCACGCCGGGCATGTCGGTGCGGGCGCAGACCTGGAGGCCACCGTCGCGGGTCCGGCCGTACCCGTTCTCGGTGGCGTGATATCCGTCATCAAGCAGTGTTGCCACATCACCCAGAGTCAGCAGGACCTCGTCGGCCTGCGGACCGTGCTCAAGTGCCGTGACGATATGCCGCGGGAGCGGAGCCATCTCAGGATTGAAGAACGAACCCCACTCGGTGTCGCCGTCACCAGGGCGGTAGCCCAGATATGTCTCGGTCATCAGACGCGTCCCATCCACGGGTAAAAGCGGTTGTCCGGGTCGTACTCGGCGCGGATCCGATCCAGCTTGGCCATGTTTTCGTCGGTGGCGAACTTCGCCGGCCGGGCTCCGAGGTTCTCGTCTGCAAGCTGGATTCCCGACGCCAGCGGAGCCATCTCGGCCATTCGCGCCCGCGGCCAGTCGGCATATTTCTCGTCGTCACGAGCGTTCTCCCACCCCGAGTACAGGGCGAGGTAGACCTCGTCCTCCAGGCTGTAGGCCATGTCCTGGCGCTGCGGCGACGGGCCCCATGCCAGCCACAGGAAGTGCGCCGGATGCGGGGGCAGGGTGTCCAGGATTCGATGGATCCCGGGAAGTAGTTCGTCGGCGGATGCCGATGTCCACATGTTGTCGGCGGTGTAGCGGTGGTCTGCCAGATAGTTGCTCATGACCGCCTCGTACCAGGCGGGCATCTCGACGGGCGCGTACGGAACCGCCACCAACGCCTTGTCCACAACCGGGCACCGATCGAGGATGCCGAACGCCTCCCGCGCTTGCTCCTCGGTGTCGGCGAACACCGGGGAGGCCATGACGATGGCCGGCGAGGCGATGCCTGCGTTGGGCACGTTGCTGGAGGCGACGATCTGAAGCTCCACTCGACGGTCGATGTCGGCGGAGATCGACCGCGCCCAGGTGAAGATCTCGTCTGCGTAGTCGGTGGAATAGGCGTAGAAGCTGCTGCCGAAGATGGCCGGCCTGCGGTACAACCTGAGATGGAAGGCAGTCACCACGGCGAAGAATCCCGGCCCGGAACCCCTCGCAGCCCAATATAAGTCGGGATGATTATCGGAATCGATGTAGAGCTGTTCGCCATCGGCGGTCACGACGTCCAGTCCGATGACGCTTTCGCACGCCGGCCCGTAGACACGGCTGTTCCAGCCATAGCCGCCCTGCAGCAGGTAACCCCCGATCCGTACGCCCTTGCAATGCCCCGCCGGGAAGAACAGCCCCATCTCGACCAGTTCGTTCAGTAATTCGCTACCGCCCTTGCCGGGCCCGACGACGGCAACCATCGTGTCTTTGTCGACAACTGTTCGATCCAGGCCGCTGACGTCGAGACACACGGCGCCATCTCGCAGATGGTTGGCGGCCCAACTGTGACCGCCCGACTTGATGGTCACCCTCTTCCCGGATTCTTTGGCGTAGCGGACGGTCGCGACGACGTCGTCGGCGTCGGCGGCGTGCACGATCACATCGGGATAGCGGTCCGGCACCCGCTGATTCCAGACAGTCGCCGAGCGAGCGGCTTCATACCCGTCGTCTCCACGAAAAAAGTGCCGTCCCTGGGGAAGTGCGGTCACGCCACCCTCCTTAGATTCACATAGCGGACCACTATGATCCGCAATGCGGAACAATAATGAGAGCAGTCTATAACGGGCGGGAGTCGTCATGGAAGGTCCGCAGAACCCGGAGCACGCCGGCACCACACGATCCGGCAGGGACGACGGCATCCAGGTCCTCCGGCGAGCCGCTTGCGCTCTCGACGAGATCGCGACGGCTCCCGGGCAACTACGCCTGGTGGATCTCTGCGGCCGGCTCGGGCTGGCCAAGTCCACGGCACGTCGGCTGTTGGTGGGGCTCGTGGAGGTCGGCTTCGCCACGGTCGACGGCGACGGCAGGTTCAGCCTCGGTGAGCGACTCATCGGATTGAGCAACGCGGACGCCGGCACGATCACCGCCACCTTCGCTCCGGTCCTGCAACAGGTCGCAGACGCCACCGGCGAAACGGTGGATCTGTCGGTCCTGCGCGGCGGCCAGATGTGGTTCATCGATCAGATCGAGTCGGCGCACCGCCTGCGGGCCGTCTCGGCCGTCGGGGTGCGGTTCCCCCTGAGCGCCGCAGCCAATGGCAAGGCAGCACTCGCGCTGTTGGACGACGCAGCGGCTGCCGCCGTGCTCGCAAAACTCGACGATGCCCAAGCCCAGAGGCTCAGGTCCGAGATTGCCGAGATCCGGTCGACCGGAATTGCGTTCGACCACGACGAACACACCGTCGGCATATCGGCGGCGGGAATCGCGAAGCGGACGGCCGGGGGCAATATCGTCGCGATCTCTGTACCTACGCCAACGGATCGGTTTCACGTGAATCGGGAACGCATCGTCGTTGCGCTCCGGCAGGCGCTCACATCGGCGGCCTGGCGCGGTTGACGCCGCACTTGCCAGCCGATCCACGAGCGGAGCACAGTGAACAGGGTGACCCGCACCGCATTACGAATCTGTCCCCTGTGTGAGGCAACCTGCGGGCTTGTCCTCACCATCGATGACGAGCGGGTCACCGGTGCGCGCGGAGACCGCGACGATGTCTTCAGTCACGGATTCATCTGTCCCAAAGGCGCGAGCTTCGCCGAGTTGGACAATGACCCCGACCGGCTGCAGCGGCCCCTCGTCCGCCGAGACGGCGAACTCGTCGAGACCGGCTGGGCTGAGGCGTTCGCGGCCGTCGCCGATGGTCTGCAACGCGTCATCGACGCCCACGGCGGCAGATCCGTCGGCATCTATCTGGGCAATCCCAGCGCACACACCATCGCGGGTGGACTGTATGCGCCACAACTGATTCGGGCGCTGGGCACCCGCCACGTCTATACCGCCAGCACACTGGACCAGATGCCCAAACAGGTGGCGTGCGGCTATCTGTTCGGCAATCCTTTCGCGTTCACAGTGCCGGACGTGGATCGCACCGACCATCTGATCATCATCGGAGCCAACCCACTGGTGTCGAACGGAAGCCTGGCCACCGCAGGTGATTTCGCGGGCAAGCTCAGGGCCTTGCGTCGCCGGGGCGGGATGCTGACGGTGATCGACCCCAACCGCACCCGCACCGCGGAGCTTGCCGACACGCACATCGCCCCGCGGCCCGGAACCGATGCGGCCCTGCTTTTCGCGGTGGTCCATGTGCTGTTCGACGAAGATCTGGTGTCGCCCGACCTGGGCGGACTGTTCGATGTCGTCAGCGGTGTGGACCAGATTCGGGCCGCGTCCGCGGATTTCATTCCCGAGGTGGTCGCCGAGCATTGTGGGCTGGAGGCTCTGACCATCCGCGAACTGGCCCGCTCCCTTGCCGCCGCGCCACGCGCCGCCGTATACGGGCGACTCGGCACCTCGACTGTCCGTTTCGGCACGCTCACCAGTTGGCTGGTGGATGTCCTGAATGTGTTGACGGGCAATCTGGATCGGCCCGGCGGGGCGATGTTCGCCACCTCGCCGATCGGGCCCTCTCCACGCCCGGCGCGGCCCGGGCGCGGATTCACCGTCGGCCGTTGGCACAGCCGCGTTTCAGGTCACCCTGAGACCACCTCGGAAATGCCCACCGCGACCCTGGCCGAGGAGATCGAGGCGCCCGGCGACGGCCAGATCAAGGCATTGATCACGGTGGCGGGAAATCCGGTGCTGTCGGCGCCCAACGGGGGGCGCCTCTCCAACGCCCTGGACACCCTGACCTTCATGGTGAGCGTCGATCCGTACCTCAACGAGACGACCAGACACGCCGACGTCATCCTCCCACCGCCGCCGCCCTCGTACACAGCGCATTTCGACGTCGCCCTCTCGAACACGATGATTCACAACAATGTTCGCTATTCGCCGCCTGTCTTCACACTGCCGGAAGGGCGGCCCGACGAAGCCGAGATCCTCTCCCGGCTGTCCCTGGTCGCGGTTGGCCTGGGGATCGACGCTAACCCTAAACTCGTTGACGACCAAGTTATTTCAGCGGTGCTGACCAAGGAGGTTGCCGATCCGGACTCGCCGGTGAGCGGGCGCGCGGTCGACGATCTTCTCGCGATGCTGTGCCACGGAGCAGGCTATGAGCGGCGCCTCGACATGATGCTGAGGCTCGGGCCGTTCGGTGATGCTTTCGGGTCACTTGCCGACGGACTGACGCTTGCGCGGGTCACGGCTGCGCCGCACGGCATCGACCTCGGCCCCCTGGCCTCTCGTATCCCCGAGATTCTTCGGACTCGTTCGGGGAAGGTCGAATTGGCGCCAGAGCCGCTGCTGGTCGATATTCCGCGTCTCCTTGAGTCGCTGGGATCCGCCGACGGGCTCCTCCTCATCGGCAGGCGGCACCTTCGGTCCAACAACAGCTGGATGCACAACCTGCCGGCACTGTCGGGTGGCAGTAACCGGTGCACTTTGCAGATTCATCCTTCAGACGCTGCGCGGCTGGGCATTTCGGACAACGCTGTTGTGACCGGACCGGCCGGCATGCTGGAAGTACCGGTGGAGATCACCGATGCGATCCGGCCGGGGGTGGTGTCGTTGCCGCACGGGTGGGGTCATAACCATGCGGGCACCCGCATGCGCGTTGCAGCGCAACACCCGGGCGTGAACGTGAACGGCCTCTACGACGATTCGCTTCTGGACCCGCTGTCGGGCACCTCGGTGCTCAACGGCGTTCCGGTTCAGGTTGCTCCCGCGTAGCCCTTCTTAAGCGAGCGCGGGAGTTACGTGACCACCGCGATGGCGAAGCCATCCCAGCCCTTGATACCGA
>Ga0075163_10000750_pt1 | contig 42970 bp, 34 predicted proteins | sample JI1023141ADNA_FD_71478 | JGI IMG/M metagenome (GOLD analysis project Ga0075163, IMG submission 71478) | Wastewater effluent complex algal communities from Wisconsin, to seasonally profile nutrient transformation and Carbon sequestration -... | ecosystem: Engineered > WWTP > Effluent > Algae...
TCGGCGACCTGGAGTGCCCGGCGGACGGCATCAACGACGGCGCGTGCCTGTTCGACGGCGACCACCGCGTCTGCGGGACGGTCTGCGCAAATCCTCCGTGACGCGCTCGCCACCCGCCCGGGCGAGGTCGATGGATCCGAATCACCACAGGAGCGCCGTGTCAGATGGCGAGCCCCGGCGCGCTCCGCCGATTCTGCCCAGGCGTGGCGAGGCGCGCCAGCCTCGGCTCTGCCGGCCTGATGCTCGTGCTCGTCGAGACGCCCGGCGTCAGCCACGTGTTCGGCTACCGGCCGATCGGCCCGATCGGACTCGGCATCGCCGCGGAATCGTCGCTGCTCGCCACCGGCGCCTCGCTGTCGCCCCCCAGCTGCTCGACGGTCGAGCCTCGTCTCGGTATGGCTCGGCCGTCGCATGGGAAGCCATTTCAATGCGGCCGCGAGCGCGGTCACCCGCGTTCGCCACGCGAACCTCCGCGTCGGATCGCTACAGCCAGATCCCGGCGAGCACGCCGACCGGGACCGCGAACACGCGCGAGACGCCCACCAGCCACAGGGTGCCGAGCAACGCGGGGAACAGGCCACCCGCGGTCATTCCGTCGGTCGGGAACGTGAACAGGAACTCGAGCGAGATCGCCGGCGCACCGCGGCCCACGAGCAACCCGACGATGGCGATGGCGGGCGCCGCGGCCACGCGGTCTCCGGCGCGACGCCGTCGATCACGGCCTGTCAGGTCTCGGCTCACCGCTCGATGTCTACGCCGCGAATGTAACGCTCCGGCGGCAGGCTCCGATGATGGGCGCGCAAAGCCTGCACGGCGCGATGTCCGGCGTGGGCTGTGCTGTCGAGAGCGGCGAGCGCGCTCGGCCTCGCGGCGCTAATCCCAGCGGGTCCACGGCGCGATCGCCCAGGCGTCGGCGGCGTCACGTACGGCCCCGAGGTACATCGCGTCATCGGCGAAGAAGCCGTCGTTCGGCGGACGCACGGCGTCGGTCGTGATCGCCGCCCCGGGTCCGAGGGTGGCGTTCGCGGGAACCATGCAGCCGGGGATCCCCGGGTCGCGCATCGTCAGCGCGGCCGCAAACTGGGCGAGCTCGTCGAGCCCGTCGTCATCGTCGGCCAGGAGCCCGCCAGGCGCCTCGGCCTGGGCGAGACCGGAGGTCAGCGCGAAGCCCAGCGCGCCGTGCAGGGTGAGCGCTGTGCCGGGGTCGCGGATGTCGATCGCGGCGTCGAAGCCGGCGACAATCAGATTGCCGAGCGTCGCCCGCGATCCGTGACGCAGGACCACACCGATGTGCTCGCGCGCCAGCGGCCGACCACGGCCACACAGGGTGACGTTATAGATCTGGGGCGCGCTCACCGGCGTGTGGTCGCTGCCGGCGGGATCGTTGTCGCCCTCGATCCCGTGGGCGCTGTCTGCCGTCGGCCCGCCGCCGCGCAGCAACAGGAACTGCAGGCGACCGGTGTAGCCGAGGTCCCAGTCGAAGCCGTCGTCGCCCGGGTCCTGGCACAGCAGGTGGTGGGCGTCGACGGTGCCGCCGAAGAACTCGAAGCAGTCGTCGCCGGTGTGGCGGACCTGCACGTGGTCGAAGACGGTGCCGCGGCCGACCCCCGCCAGGGTCACGCCGTTGATCTCGTTGTTGGGTCCGAGCAGCGTGCCGCTGTATTCGACGCGAACGTGACGGAGCACGCCGCTGCTGTCCTCCGGGTCATCACCGCCGTACTCGCCTCCTCTGGCGATCCCCTCGACCTTGCCGAGCATCGGTCGCCCTCGGGCATCGCGCAGGTTGGTCGGCGCGCGACCGAGGAGGAGCAGACCGCCCCAATCGCCGGCGCGACGCTCATCCGGCGGTGCGGCGCTGGTGAACACGATCGGCCGATCGGTCGTGCCCTCGGCGATGATCCGGGCCCCGGGCTGGACGACCAGCACACCGAGGCTGTCCCGGTCGCCGACGATCGTCGTGCCGGCATCGATGGTCAGGGTGGCGCCGGGCCGCACGAAGGTCATGAAGCTGAGGCGATAACGCTTGTCGCAGGTCAGTCGCGCCTCGCCCTCGATCTCACCGGACAGCTCGACCTCGGGCTTGTCGGCCCGCGTGCAGTCGGGCGGCGGGGCCGAGCGATCGACGATCGGTCGCTCCGCGGGCTCCGTATACGACAACAGCAGTCCGACAGCGGCCACGCCGAGCAACGCACAAGCCAGCAGGCCGAGCATCAGCCCGCTGCTGGTGCTCCGGGGCAGGGCTTCGGGGTCGGTCGTTGTCTCGTCCCGGGTCGCCGACGGGCTCGCGCCCCGGGGGAGCCCATCGGGTCGGGTCGGCTCATCCGGGTGGTGCGCGGCCTCCACATGGCTGCTCGATCCCGTGAACAGCGCGAGATCCAGCACAGGCGCCTCGTCGGCGTCGACCACGGCGGCGCTCCGCAGCTGCAGCGCGATCAGCTGGCGCAGCGCCTCGCGCTCGCCGGTGAAAGCCTGTGATACCAACAAGCCGAGCTCGCGTCGCGACGGTCGCGGACCGGCGATGTGCCGGGTCAGGGCCTCGGCGAACTCGGCGGCGGTCGCCAGACGATCCGTGAGATTCGGCGCGAGCGCCCGCTCGCACAGCGCCCGCAGCTCCGGCGCACACGACGTCCCTTCCGGGAGGGCGGGGATCTCGGCCTCGCGCAGGCGCTGGACGATCGCCACCTCGCTGAGACCCGGCCACATCCGCCGCTGCGCGAGCGCCTCCCACAGCATCACCCCGACCGCAAAGATATCCGTGCGGCGGTCGACCGGCTCGCCCCGCGCCTGCTCCGGCGCCGAATACGAGGCTTTGCCCTTGAAGGTCCCGACGGCGGTCGAACCGTCATCGTCGGCCGCATGGGCGATGCCGAAGTCGACGAGCTTCACCTGACCCGAGTAGGTCACGACCACGTTGTGGGGCGTCGCGTCGCGGTGAACGAGACCGAGCGGATGGCCGTCGTAGTCGCACAGCTCGTGCGCATGATGCAGGCCCGCGAGCACCTCGGCGAGCACCCACAAGTGGAGATCGCGCGGCAAACCGTCTGGCGCGAGGCGACGTAGCACGCGGTGGAGCGGCTGGCCGTCGAGGAACTCCATGGTCATGCACGGCCGGCCGCCGGTGTCGTCGATCGCGTAGGTCTGGACCACGTTCTCGTGGGCCATGCGGGCGGCGATCCGGGCTTCGTGCAGGAACATCGCCCGGTGCTCGGCGCTGTCGGCGAAGCCGGGCCGCAGCTCCTTGAGGACGAGCAGCTTATGGAAGTCGCCGACACCGCGCGCGACCACGAGGTGCACGTCGGCCATCCCGCCGTGACCGATCACCGCGAGGCGTCTGTACTTGCGATCTGGTGTCATCCAGGGCCGGAAGCTGCCACGCCGGACCGACCACAGCAAGTCACATTCAGGCTGCTCCCGCGGGCTTCGTCCGACGTCGCGCGCGCGCGCCCGGCCGCGCCAAATCATGCATCATTGTTGCCTGGCTGTGACCGTGGATCGCCGGTCCTCGACACTTCGTCGCGTCACAATGGCGCGACGGCCCCGGCGACGACGGCTTCGCATCGCGCTCACGGGCTCCGACGCGAGGATCAGGGCACGTGGACGATGACGTCCGAGAAGTACCGACTCGACGCCGCGCTGTCCTTGCAAGTCGCGCCACCGATCAGATGCTCGCCCTGATCGAAGAGGACCTGCATGTCGCGCGTATTCGGATGGACGACGATCGCCTCGGGGCCGGAGTCGGCGGGCCAGTCGAGGAGCTGCGTCACGAGCGCGGGCGAGGCCCCGGGGACGCCGCTCCACCGATACAGGCGGAACGGGCCGGGTGCGCCCGCGTCCTTCGGGCCGGCGAGGATCAGCATGGCGGCGTGAAGGGGCGACCACGCCATCCCGCGCACGCGCAGGCCGCCGAGGCCGAGGCGGGTCGCCTCGCCGAATTGCGGCTTGGCGCCCGTCACAACCGCGTCGGCGTTGAGCAGAGATACGAGGATCGCGTCGGTGCCCTGCAAGGGGTTGCGAAACCCGAGGACCAGCTGCTTGGGACGCTGCACGGTCGGGAGCCAGGCGAGGCCCTCGATGTTGATACCGTTGACCTTGGGCGCGAGGTTCGCGTCGGTCGCCTTGCCGAGGTTCGCGGCAGTGGTCAGGGTCGCGATCACGGTGAGATCGGGGCTCACCCAGTTGGTGCTCTTCAGCAGCTCGTCGAGGAGCGTGCTCGTGTAGCCGGCGGTGGTGAACGACACGGTCGGCGCCGTCCCGGCGATGTCCACCGCGAAGAAGCGGTGGCGCATGCGCTCGAGCTGGCCGCTCTTGTTGCGCCCGTGCGAGCTCACGACGTAGATTCGGTCGCCGATCCGCGCGGCGTCCTCGAGGTCGGCCTCGTCGGCACCAGCGAGCCCGAGGCTCGCCGAGAGGTCGACGGTCTTCAACGCGCCGGCGTTCGCGCCGCGCAAGTAGACGCGGAGGCCCTGATCCTCGTCGTTGCCATCGACGAAGTAGTCGTTGCCGAGGGCGACACCGAATGATCCGTCGCAAGTCTGCTTGTAGAAGCCGGGGGTCGGATCCAGTGCGACCTCACCGGTGTCGCCGTCGCCGGTGTCGGGCGCGCCCGTGGTGTCCCCGGGGGCGGCCTCGTGCCAGGTGACCGTCAGCTTCGGCCGCTGCGCCTTCGTACCGTACTCGCTGGCGCGAAACTCGAGGCGATTGCTCGTGCCCGGTCCGTCGAGGATGAAGCCATGATTCGACGCGGGGTCGTCGACCCAGGCCTGGACGACGGCGACGCCTGCGGCGTTGAGCGTGATCGTGGCGGCGCCGGTCGCCGGCGCCGAGAACGAGCCGAGCACGGTGGTGCCGCGGTCGTTCGCACCCGCGGCTCCGCCGGACTGCCAGCTGCTGCCTGATGCGAACACCTTCCAGGTGGCCTGGTCCTCCTGCCAGGCGCGCTTCGCCGCGTAGAGATTGAAGACCTCCGGGCTCTTGTCGGACACCTCGAGCGCCAGACTGACGGCCTCGACCGCGGCCCCCGGTGGGACCACCCCGGAGAGGTCCCAGGACAGCAGCGAGAGCCGCTTCGTGGCCGCCTCCACGGACAGGCTGGTGTCCGAACCATTCTTGGTGGTCGGGGCCGACCCCTCGAGCATGGTGTCACGGGTCCCGGAGTAGGCGCTGGTCGGGAGCTGGCCGTCCTGGAAGCTGACGACCACGGGGTTCACGCCCTCGCGTGCCTCGATCGGAGCGTCGGATCCGTCGGCGCAGCTGGCGAGCAGCAGGAAAAATGGACACAGCGCGCGGCGTGTCGGTCGGCGATACGATCGAAGATTCTGCATGGTCACCCGAGGGCGCGAAGCTAGGCGATCTCGAGCGCGCTCATGGTGACAGTTGGGCCACGCGGCGTGACAGTCGCGCCGTGTTCTGGCCGTGCGTCACGCCAATGCGGTACCCCGGCGGCGGGATGGCACCATTCGCGGCCGAAAGCCCGCCCCGATGCAGATCAACGTCAGCCACCACAACTACGGTGCATGCCATTCGCCATGGGAGCGGCGGCGTGCGGTCGCTCGGGCAGGGGGCGATGGGCGAGGTCCTCCTGGCCCACGTCTCGCGCCTGCTCGCCGCGCTGGCCGGGCTCGCCGTCGCTGCGCCGCGCGCTCACCGGCATACGCTCCGATCGCGCCCGGCGGCGGGCTGCGGCGCTATCGGCCGCCGCCGATGCCGAGCAGGGACGCGATCAGCCGCTCGATCCGCAGGCCCTCGGGATCGGGGCCGGGCTCGCCGCGGAGGCGGCGCTCGGCGTGCAGGCGGGCCGGGCAGATCCGCAGCGCGGTCGGCAGTCGCGGCACGGCGGCCCGGATCGCGGCCTCGAGCGCGCCGGCCGTCACCCGCCCGACCGGCCCCATCTCCATGCCGTAGGCCGCGCGCAGCGACGGCGGCAACCATCGCGCCGTCAGCGACCGCAACACCGCGTACGTCGCCTCGCTGCCGCCGCTCGGGGTCGTCAGCACGGCCCGGGCCAGCGCCTTCGCGGCGTCGCCGACCTGGATCGTGTCCGACGCGAGCACGCCGTCGACGTAGGTGCGCAGGGCCTGCCAGTCCGCCGGGTGCCGCTCGCGCGGGACGCCGAACAATCCATAGAGCTGCGCCGCCTCGGCGACCACGAGGTCCTTGTCGGCGCGCGAGAGCGGCCCGACCAGCGCCTCGTAGGTATGTATCGTCGTGTCCGTCACCGTCGCGGCGACCCACAGCAGCAGCGAGACCTGGTTGGCGGAGTAGCGGTCGCCTGGGCGGATCGATCCGAACGCGGTCTTGTAGACCCCGGTCACGCGCGCGTGCTTCTCGTGGACCTCGCGGGCCATCCGCAGCAGGGTCGCGCCGTCGCCGAAGGCGAGGCCGTACATCGACTGCAGGGTGCGATGAAAGCGGGGGCCGGGGTCGACGAGGAAGCTCGAGTGGTCGGCCAGGCCCTGCACCACCGGGTGCGCGAACTGCATCAGCAGCGCCCGCATGCCGCCGAGCACCACGACCGCCTCGCCGAACACGCGCCAGGTCGCCGTCGTCGGCCCGACCAGGCTGCGCGCGGTGTCGACCTGACGCAGCTCGTCGAGCCTCGCCTCGAGCGCGTCGAGGTCGACCTCGTCGTCGGCCGCGGGGGCCGCCCGGTCGGCGGCGGGCTCGTCGACGAGGCGGCGGATCAGCGGCAGGCACCCGCCGCACAGGCTGCCGGCGCCGGTGCGGGCGCACAGCGCCGCGAGCGTGTCGCAGCCGCCGGCCTGGAGCGCGTCGAGCTCGCCGCGCTGCAGGCCGACGCAGGCGCACAGCAGGCGCCGCGCGCCGCGGGCCGGCGCGCCGAGCTCACCGGTCCAGCGGAAGCGCTCGAGCTCGCCGCGGGTCAGCGGCCGGTCGCCGCGCAGGCGCTCGCCGAGGGCCGCGGCGCCGTCGAGGTCGCCGGTGAGCGCGATCGAGATCGGGCGGTCGTCGCGGTGCTCGAGGCGCCGGCTCGTCCCGGGTCGCGCCCGCTGGTGCTCGACGTGGCCGGTCACGGGTCCGCGGCCGTCGTCGGCGGCGAGCAGCAGGACCGCGTGGTCGAGCATCCGGGTCGCGGTGAACAGGCGGCCGTCGGCGAGGCGCGTCATCGCGGTCACGCAGGGGTGCCCGTCGTAGGCGCCGCCGTGCACGGTCGTCGCCTCGCCGGGCGCGCCGTGCACGTGCGACAGCGTCGCCAGCAGGCCGTCCAGGCGCGGGTGGGCGGCGATCCAGGCGAGGAACGCGTCGGCATCGATGCGGTGGGCGAGGACCTCGGTATCGGCGACGATCGTGGCGTTGCGCGGCGCTCGCATCAGCAGGGCCCGCTCGCCGAAGCACGCGCCGGGTCCGATGTGGTCGACGGTCGCCCCGCCGCGCTCGACGTGCAGCACGCCCTCGACCACGAACCACGCGGCGTCGCCGGGCTCGCCCTCGCGGACGACCACGGTGCCGGCGGCGATCCGCCGCAGCTCGGTCGCGCTGGCCGGCGCGTCGACCCAGGCGGCGCCGAGCAGCGCCGCGAGGTCGTCGCGCAGGCGGTCGGCCACGGCCGGCTTGGCGGAGAACAGCTGCGGCGCGACGATCTCGGCGAACGTCCGCGCCGGCACGCGCAGCAGCTCGGTCGTGGCGGTCGCGCGGGCGCTGGCGGTGCGTCGACCGCCCTGGGTCGGATCGAAGCTGCGCTCGCCGAAGCACTCGCCCGGGCCGAGCGTGGCGACGACGACGTCGTCGACCACGATCTCGACCGCCCCGGCCTGCACGAGGTAGAACGCGTCGGCGACGTCGCCGAGGGCGAACAGCAGCTGACCGCCGTGCGCCTGCACCGGCTGGGCCGCGGCGAACATCGCCGCGAACGCGGCGTCGTCCAGGCGCGCGAGCAGGGGGTGGCCGCGAAACAGCCGCAGCGCGTCGGGCGTGGGCCGCATCGCCGGGACCCACAGCGCGCGCGCGGGCGTCCGCGCGACCATCCGCAGCGCGTCCGCGACCTCGATCAGCAGCGGACCGTGGCCCGTGAGCTGCGTGGATCCCTGGGTCGCCTCGACCTCGCCGTGGGCCACGAACACGAAGCCCGGGCCGCGCCAGGTCGCGTCCGCGCCCGCGGCGAGCAGGGTGACCTCGCAGCGGCGCAGGTGCTCGCGGCGGGCCTCGCGGGTGGTGCCCGCGAACGCGGCCAGCCCGGTGATCGCGTCCTCGAAGCGGCGCTCGCTGAAGCGGGCCCAGATCGCGTCGTGCAGCGCGGCGTCGGCGGCCATCGCGGCGAGCAGGGCGGCGCGCGGCAGGCGGATCAGCGTCACGCGGGTGGCGCTCTCGACGGTCGCGGAGCGCGGCTCGCCGGTGAGCGCCGCGATCTCGCCGAACACGTCGCCGGGGTCGAGCTGATCGATCACCGCCGCCCGGCCGTCCGCGCCGGCGGTCACGATCTGCACGCCGCCGCTGTCGAGCACGAAGAGGTCGCAGCCGGGGTCGCCGCGGCTGACCAGCACCCGCCCCGGGGGCGCGCGCATGACCTCGGCGCGCTGCGCCAGCGCGGCGATCTGGGCCGCGCTCAGGCCCTCGAACAGGTCGACCGCGCGCAGGCGCCGGGCGACGTCCGCGGGCGCGAGCCAGCGCGACAGCCCGGGCAGGCGGCGGGCCGCGTCGCGGGCCGCGGAGAGCTGGCGCGTCGCCTTCTCGCCGACGATCCGCGCGGTCGCCCCCGAGATGCTCCCGATGCGCATCGGCACCAGCGTCAGCAGCCCGTGGCCCTCGCCGTACCCGGGGTTCGCCGCGCGGAAGAACTGGACCTCCGGCCGCGCGCAGCGGCGCCAGTAGGCCCGCTCGGCGTCGCTGTCGCGGGTGATCCAGCCGACGTCGCGGACCAGCGGATCGTCGCCCACCGACTTGAGCCCGAACGACGTCGCCAGCTCGGCCATCAAGGTCCGGGTCGCGTCGTCGGGCTGCGCCTCGCGGCTCGGCCACACGGGCCGCAGATAGCGCGCCAGCTGGTAATAGCTGGACGGGTGGACCAGACAGCCGAGGTAGTAGACCGGCCGGCGCGCGCCGGCGAGCGCGAGGCTGGCCGCGTTCTCGAAGCCGAAGCGCAGGTTGGAGCCGCCCCCGCGGTAGCCGCGCAGCAGACCCGCCTCGCCGCGGAGGATCACGCACGGCTGTCCGTGCAGGGTGCGATGAAACGCGTGGCCGGCGAAGTAGCCGACGATCTCGCCGGCCGCGTTGCGGTGCACGAGGATCTCGGTGCGCTCGGCCGCGGACTCGACGACGTAGCGGGCGAACCCGTCGCGGCTGACGCCGTCGAAGATCTCGACGTGCACGCGGTACAGGTCGTCGACGAGCTGGCGCCGCGCCTCGACCGTGAGCGACGAGGGCACGATGACCTCGCTGCGGGCGATCTTCGAGGTCGCCCGGCGCGCGGTGGGATGTGATGCTTGCGACGAGCTCATGGTCGAGGTCCCCGGGGATCGGGGCCAAAGGTGCCACGTATCCGGAGAAATTGATCGACGTCCGGGCGGCGGGTCAGGGGATCAGGGCGAAGCAGTAGATGCCGCCATAGCCGCCGCCCGCGCCGACCGTGTAATCCCCGGGCTCGGGTCCGCCCATACTGTCGATGTTGGCACCGGTCGCGCCGAGGAACGCGCGACAGCCCGTGGCGCCCGAGCCCGGCGAGCTCTCGTCGGCGATCGTGGCGCAGATCTTGTCGGCGCCGCCGCGTCGCGCGGCCGGGGGCCGCCGCTGCAGACCGCTCGAGCACGCGGCTCAAAACCGCGTGGCATGGATCCGAGCGGTCGGTCCGTGGGCTGGCATTCTCGCCACGATTCTCTTACCGTGGCGGACGATCGGGAGGTGGCGATGGGCGGCGGGCGATATGATTACGAGGAGCATCAGGCCGCGACGGCCGAGCGCGCGAGCCTGAAGACGGATCAGGTGTTCGTTCAAAACGCCTGTCACCCGGACCTCGACCCGAAAGGCGTTCGCTGGCGCGAGAGTCGCGACAGCGCCAACCACCCGGACTCGGTGGGGATCGTGTTTGCCCTCGATGTCAGCGGATCGATGGGTGAGATCCCGGTGCAGCTGGCGATGAAGACCATGCCGTCGTTCATGCAGAGCGTGCTGACGGCGCTGCCCGACGCGCAGGTCCTGTTCATGGCGCTGGGCTGCGCATACGGCGACAAGTCGGCGATCCAGATCGGTCAGTTCGAGAGCGAGAACCACCTGATCGACAAGTGGCTCGGCATGCTCCACCTCGAGGGCGGCGGGACCTGGCGCGGCGAATCCTACGATCTGGCGATGTACCTCGCGGCGCGCCACACCGCGATGGATTGCCTCGAGCTGCGCAAGCGTCGCGGGTACTTCTTCATGACCGGCGACGAGGTGTTCTTCATGCACCTGACGCCGGCGGTCGTGAAGCAGTGGATCGGCGACGATGTCCCCGCCGACATTCGCATCGAGGACCTCGCCGACGAGCTCGCCGGGCGCTTCCGGCCGTTCTTCCTGATCCCCGACGCCGCGCGCGCCAAGACGGACGGCTGCGAGGCCGCGTGGCGGCTCCTCCTGGGCGATTGCACGATCGTCCTCGGCGCCCCGGAGGACACCGCCGTCGTCGCCTCGCTGCTCGTCGGCGTGTGCGAGGGCCAGCTGCGCGACGCCGCCGCGATCGAGCGCAAGGTCGAGGCGCTCGGCTACCGCGACGCCGAGCGCGACCGCATCGTCCGCGCCGTCGTGCCCTACGCCGAGGCCGTCGCCCGCGGCGGCGGCGAGCCTCCGCGGGGCCCCCGCGGCCTCGTCCAGGTGGCCGCCGAGCGCCGCGACGGCTGAGCGCGGCGGCCTGCGCCGCGGGCCTCCGAGCCTCACGCCGCGCCGAGGCAGAGCCCCGCGGCCCGCACGGAGTGCATCTGCTGGAAGGCGAGGCCGGCCGCGGCCACCTCCTCCTCGGGGCGAAACGCCACGTCGTGGAGGCCCGCGCTGTCGCGGTCGAGGAGCGGCCGCAGGACCTCAGGATCGCAGTCGAGGGCGACGTGGAATGGCTGCGCCGAGCCGCCCCGGGTGCCTCCGAGGCGCGGATCGTCGGTCGAGAGGATGCCGAGCGTGTGGATCTCGCACAGCCGCGATCCGCCGAGCCGGAGGTGCACGGGCTCGACGCTGCGGTTCATGATCTCGAAGGTCAGCCCGGTCTCGTCCCGGAGCTTGCGCAGCGCCGCGTCGAGCGGAGATTCGTAGACAGCGATGCCGCCGCCGGGGATGGCGAGGACGTCCTTGAAGTCGCCGGTCCGGCGGCGGCCGCAGAGCAGCCACCGGCGGCCCGCGTGCTCGCAGGTGACGACGGCGTCCGCGGCTTGCCGGCCCGGGACGAACCGCGTGCCCGCGTCCTGCATGGCCCGGCGGATGCCGGCGAAGCCGCCCACGAGGCCCATGAGGTTGATCGTGCCCTCGGCGGCGATCAGGCGGAAGCGCTCGTAGTCGCCGTCGACGATCGCCTTGCGCAGGTCCGTCGCGTGGTAGGCGAAGTGGAACGCGCCGAGGTCCTCCTTCTCCGGGTTGATGAGGGCGAACGGGAGCTCGAGCCCCTTCGCCCGCATGACCGCGAGGATGTCGTCCTCGTTTCCGGTCACGAAATGGGTCACGTCCTCGATCCCCGGGATCGACGTGGTATGTCGCCACCACGCGTCCCAATCGCCGGGAAAGTCGGTCAGGTGCACGATCCGCACCCGTCGCAGCGCGACCCCTGCCGCGCGCAGGCTCGACAGGACCATCTTCTCGCGGATGCTGGCCAGGAGCGGGTGCCGGACGGTCCCCAGCTCGTAGCAGCTGCCGATGCCGAGCACGAGGCGGTCGAAGCGTTCGAGCAGCCAGAGCATCGTCTGGATGTGTCCGCGGGTCGGCGGGGCGAAGCGCCCGGGCATGTATGCGGTCTCGAGGCTGCCTGTCATGATGGTGCACGTCGGGCCGACGACCCGCTCCTCGGATCCCCGGCGCTAGCGGTCGCTCCGGAGCGCGGTCATGCAGTGGTGCAGGCCGTCGCGCAGCGTCGCGCGGATCTCGACGGCCCGGAGGTCGGTGCCCGCGGCGACGAGCGCCTGGGCGACGCCGGGCGCGATGCCGGTGACGACCGCGTCGGCGCCGAGCAGCCGCAGCGCCTGCAGCATGCGCAGCAGATGGCCGGCGATGATGGCGTCGAGCGCGTCGATGGTGGTCAGATCGAAGATGACGAACCGGGCCCGCGTCGCGGCGGCGCGCGGCAGCAGCTCGCCGGTGATCGCGGCGGCCCGCTCGGCGTCGAGCGTGCCGATCAGCGTGACGAGCAGGACGTCGTCCCAGATCTGCACGATCGGGGCGGTCATCGCCCGCAGCTCGCGGCGCTGCTGCTCGATCAACCGCTCCTGCGCGGCGACGACGGCCAGCTGCGCGGGGTCGAGGGCGAGCCGCCACGGGTCGGCCTCGGGGCCCCACGCGGCCGTCGGCTTGATCTCGAAGGCGCAGTGCGGGGCGCCCTGCGCGACGCAGCAGGTCTCGACGGCGAGCAGCGGGCGGCCGAAGAAGGCCGACGCCCAGCCGGTCGCGTAGCCCGTCAGGCTGTGGCAGACCGGCGTCGGCGAGCGACCGAGCTCCGAGAGGTGGATCTCGGCCTCGTACGAGTTGCGCCACACGCCCGCCATGGCGAAGTGGCCCGAGCCGCGGTCGAACTCGAGGCGGGTGACCTCGACGTGCACGAGGCCCTCCCACATGTGCATGACCGGGCCGGAGGCGATCGCGTCGTGCTCGCTGTCCCACGCGTAGTTGCGCGTCAGCGCGGTGAAGTCACCGGCGCCGCAGCGCTCGCCGAACTGGGCGAACGCCGCGCGCGCGACCGCCGGGCCGAGGTGCTCGAACACCAGCCGGCGCAGCGAGGCCAGCGCGGCCTGGCGAAATATCAGCATCCGATCGCCGTCGAGGAGCAACTTGCCGAGGTCGGGTCGGAAGTCCAGCAGCTTGCTCAGGTCGATGTCGGCGATCTTCATCGGACGCGGGACCCGCGGAGGACCGCAGGATAGCGGAGACCCCGGACCGCGTCGCCGCAGAAGGTGCGCTGTAAATGGGCGCGACGACGCGCGCCGCGGACGGCCAAAACGAGGCGCGCATCCCGTGGTCGGACATTGCCGCCATGAGATCGCACCTCGATGGACGGATCCCGATCACGGCGTCGGCGTCGGCGTGGCGGCGGTGTCTGGAGACCCCGGCGGGGTCGTCTCGCCCGCCGGCGTGCCCGCTGCCGGGCACGGGGCGAACTCACAATTGGGGCCCGTGCGGCCGACCCCGCTGCCATCCGGGCAGATCTTGGCCTCCGTGGTGCACATGGGGCCGCCGCCGGCCTGGTCGGGCGGGGTCGGCGGCTTGTTGGGCGAGCAGGCGGCGACGAGGCAGCCGAGGGCGAGCGCGAGACGAATGGTCGGGAACGACATGAGGAACTCCTGAGGCGAGGATGGGGGCGGAGAATCGCCGGATTGGCCTCCACAACGAGCGGCGCCGTGGGTCCCTTACAGGGAAATCTCTTTGGTGGCGAGCACCGATATCTTCGACACAGGGCCGCGGAATCGATCCGCTCGCCTCACGGATGCGGCGCTCGTTCGGCGCGCGTCGGGGCGGCTGGCACCTCCGCGAATCGGTACAGGACGACGGTGCGCGGGTCGCTGGCCAGCATCACGGCCAGGCGCACCTCGCCGGCCTCGCGCGTCCAGCCGAGCGCCCAGGCGTCGAGGTCGAGCGACGCGATCGTCCGCCCGTCGACGCTGCGCACCTCGGCGTGGTTCGGCGGGCCCGACGAGCTCGCCGGCACGCGCGTGCGATCGATCGTCACCGGCACCGGCGACCTCGACGGCAGGACCTGGCCGGTGTGATCGCGATCGTCGCGCTCGTCGGCCAGGATCACCGACCCGTCGGCGCCGGTGGTCAACGTGTGTCCGGGCTTCATCGTGTGTTCGGCGGCGACGCGCCCGCTGCCCTCGTCGAGCACGAGCAGCGGCGTCGGTCGCTCGACGGCGAAGGCGATGTCGGCGACGTCGGTCAGGCGCGCGCGCCGGGGCAGGGCGACCGAGCCCGCGGGCACGGACACGCGCCAGCGCCACTTGCCCGTCGCCGGCTCGAGCAGCGCCGCGGCGCCGGGGGCGTCGACGAAGACGCCCCCGCGCTCGTCGCCGGCCCACAGCGCATGCCGCAGGCCCCGGAACGGCCGCGTCCACTGGACCTTGCCCGACTGACAGGCGAACACGGTGACCTCGTCGTCGTGGCCGGCGAAGCACCACGTGCCGGCGGGGCTCATGCCGTATTGCTCGCTCGAGCAATAGCTGCAGGCGACGGCCTTCGAGCCCCACACCTGCGCGCCGTCGCGCGCGCTGACGCCGACGGCCGTGGGCCCGCCCTCGGAGCCGACGTCGCGGGTCAGGTAGACGACGGTGTCACCGACGCGGCCGACGAGGTCGACCTCGAAGCCCCAGCAGCCGCTGTCGTATCCGCCGTCGGGGTCGCGCATGTGTCGGGTCATCCCCTCGATCGGCGCGCCGAGCGGGCGACCGGTCGCGCAGTCGAGGAGCTGCATGCTGCACTTCCCGCGCAGGCCGCAGGCGCCGTCGCGCTGCCACATGAACAGCCGGTCCGCGAGCTCGACGGCGTGGCGCGCGGCGATGCCACCATCGCGGAGGTCGAGCGCGACGAGGCTGCCCTGGCGACGCACGAGCACCCGCGGCGCGCCCGGGAGCCGCTGCAGGAGCTCGCCGCCCGGGGGCGCCGTGCCGACCGTCGTGCGCCACACCTCGGCGCCGTCGAGCCGACGGGCGACCACGACGCCGCCGGACTCGAGCGCGACCAGGAGGTCGCCCGCGACGATCGCGTCGATCACGGTGAACTTCACCGGGCCGCCGGGAACCGCGGGATCCGTGACCGCCGTCGGCGCGGGCGGCGGTGCGTTCGGCGACGGCCGAGCCGGCGGGTCCGCGGCGGCGTCCTCCGGGGTCGCGGGGGCCGACGGTGCCGGACCCGACACCTCCTGCGGCCGCGAGCAAGACGACGGCGCGACGGCTGCGACGCCGATCACGATCCCGCGGATCCACGCGCCGGGTGAGCGGGCAGCCATGCGATCAGCATAGGGATCGCGGCGCCCGGGATCCACGGCGATCGATCGCACCCCGGCTAGAACCGGCGCTCGAACGGGCCGATGAACTGACGCTCGGCGGTCGCGTCGAGCACGGCGAACACCACATCGGTGAACGCGCCGCGAAACGGCCCGTCCAGCGCGTCCTTGAAGATCTGCGCGACCAGCTCGGTGTCCCCGCCGAACGCCCCGCAGCCCCACGCGCCGAGCACCACCGACGGATGCCCCTCGCGCGCCGCGACCGTCAGCACCCGCGCGACGCGATCGCGCATCACGCCCGGCACCTCGGCCAGCCGCTCCGGGTGGTCGCGCCGCAGCACCTTCACCATCGGCGCGGCCGCGGTGATGAACGTGCACGGCCACGGCTCCTCGAGCATCGCGCCGTCGTCGTCGCGGAACACCGGCACGTCCGGCGAGTACAGCACCCACGACGTGTACATCTCGTCCTGCAGCCGCTGATGATGCGCGTAGTACGGCTGGCCCTGCAGGCACGCGAACAGCGTCGACGACCGCGCCAGCGACTCCTCCTGCGCCCGCGCCCCGCCCAGGAACCCGCCGCCCGGGCTCATCGCCGACGCGAAGTTCAGCGCCGCCGGCCGCAGCCCGGCCCGGTGCAGCCGCTGCGCCGCGACCAGCGTGCTCTCGTTGGCGACCGAGATCCGCATGGGGACGTCGACCGCGAAGTCGCCGGTCACGGGCTCGTCGGGCGCGAAGCCGAGGGTCCCGCGCCGCGCCGCCGCGACCATCCGCGAGATGTCGACGACCTTGCCCGATGGCGCCGTGTAACGCCCGGCCTCGCCGATGTCGACCGCCTCGCGCCCAAACCTCGCCGCGACGTCGCGCTTGACTTCCCGTGGGTCCTTCACGTGCACAGCATCGCCGAAGTCATGCCGGGCAGTCCAGCGCCGGCCAGCGAGGTCCCGGCCGGTGGATACGCCCGCGGGGAGCGAAGCCGACCACGCGCCCGCCGCCGGACACGCGTCAGCCGCAGTACAGCTCGCAGGACTGGATCTGACAGATCGAGATATCGACCGTATATTCGTACCCGGGGCCATTGGGGCCGCCATATGTATCGATGACGGCGGCATCCTGCGGCCCAGGAGCATCCACATGCGTGTATTCGTCACTGGCGCGACAGGGTTCATCGGCGCCGCGGTCGTTCAGGAGCTCGCCGGCGCGGGCCACGAGGTGACCGGCCTCGCTCGTTCGGACGCGAGCGCCCGGGCGCTCGCGGCCGCGGGCGTCGTCGGGTCAGGGCTCGGCGCCGGCCGGCGGCTCGCCCGGCGTGCGCCCGAAGGACCGCTCGCACGCCGAGAAGTTGGCCCACGCGAGCGCCGGCGGCTCGTTGAGGTCGACGCGCCGGCGCTCATGGCTGTAGCAGTACGAGGTCGCGTCGCGCAGGCGCGCCTGCAGGTCGGCGCGCGCGAGCTCGGCGTCGAAGGGGGCGATCGTCAACATGCCGTCGCGCCCGGCGAGGAGCACCCGCGTGCCGGTCGGGTCGAACTTCGCCAGCGAGAGGTGGCGCCCGGGGCTGCGCAGGACCCGGACGAGCGCGCCGGTGGCGGTCGACCAGATGAACGCGGCGTGGCTCGCCTGGCTGATGAGCCAGGCGCCGTCGGGGCTGAGCTCCATGCGCCCGGGCTCGGAGTTGACGACGTCGAGCTCGCGGGTCGTCAGCTCGCCCGCGCTCGAGATCAGGCGGATGCGATCGTCGCGCCCGAGGATCGCCAGGTGCTCGCCGTCGGGGCTCACGCGCGTCGCCTGGATCACCGCCGTCGTGGTGACGCGCAGGTCGGGCCCCGCGGGGTCGCCGGGCCGCCACACGTGGATCGCGTACTCGTCCTTGACGGCGGTCGCCACCCCGAGCACCACGAAGGCGCCGTCCGGGCTCCAGATCGGATAGATGACGCCCTTGCCCGCGGCCTCGTACACCGCCGGCGGCGCGTCGCCGGCGAGCGACCACACGCGCACCCGGCGGTCCTTCGTCACGGTCAGGATGCTGTCGCCCTGCGGGCTGAACTCGACGCGCTCGATCGCCGCGTCGTGATCGAGCAGGCGCACCGGCGCGTGGGTGTCGAAGTCGAGGACGCGCAGCTGGTCGCGCGCGGGGGACAGGTAGTACACGAGCGCGCCGTCGCGGCTCAGGTTGGTCGACCCCTTGCCGTGCTCGCGCCGGGCGCGGGCGGCCTGCTGCGCGCGCGGAGGCTGGGCGACGTAGGTGACCCTGGAGGGGTCGCGGAGGTCCCAGCGGGCCCAGTGGGCGGCGGTCTCGAAGGTGACGAAGCGGCCGTCGGCGCTGAAGATCGGCTCCATCACGTATTCGTGGGCGTCGGGGAGCGTGAGCGGAGCGGCCAGGGGCGCGCCGGTCGGATCGACGAGCCGCAGGGTCCGCCCCTCGGTCAGGACCAGCCCGCGACCGTCGGGCGTCCACGGCGAGAGCGTCAGCCAGTTGTTGTTGTCCGCCGCGGCGGGCGTCGTATACGCAGAGAACTGCACCGGGCGCGCCGCCGGGATCGGCCACAGCCGGATCGTGTGGTCGAAGTCGCCGCGCTCGCGCTGGAGCCCCTCGTTGCGCGAGAAGCCGCGCACGTAGATCATCGAGGTCGCCAGCGTGCGGCTGTCCGGCGCGAACGCGAGGCCGTGCGGGTCGTGCAGGTGGCCGCGCAGGACCATCGGCGCGTGCTCGCCGTCGAGGTCCCACACGCGCACGGTCCGGTCGGTGTAGCCGCGGGCGAGGAGGGCGCTGTCGGGGCTGACGGCCAGGCCCAGCGCCCACTGCAGCATCCCGGGCTCCGGCCGCGGCGGCGCGTCGACCTCGCGCAGGAGCCGCGACGCGGCGACGTCCCACACGAACATGCGGTCCTCGCTGGTCGAGGAGATGACGCGCGCGCCGTTCGGCGTGAACGCGGCGTCGACCAGCGTCTCGTCGCCGCGGAGGAGCGCGGCGTGATCGAGGGGCGCGCCGAGAGCCGCGCCGTCGAGCCCGCGGCGCTGGATCTTGCGCGCGGTGATCACGAGGACCGCGTCGCCGGACGGCGCGGCCACGAGTCGGTCGGCCTCGGGGAAGTCGATGACCCTGTCGCCCTCGCTGCGCCAGACGCCCGCGTCGCGCGCGGGGCCCCAGCTCGGTGAACGATTGGCCGTGGTGATCGCCAGGCCGCCCGCGGGCATGAACGTGGCGCTGCCCGGGATGTCGACCCACGCGGCGCCGGGGTCGGCGACCGACCAGCGCTGCGAGCGGTGGATCGTCACGCCCGGCTGGTTCTCCCACGCGTTGACCAACAGCTGGCTCGAGTCGCCGCGCCAGCTCAGGTCGGTCACCTGATGGCCCGGGCCGCGCAGCTCGACCGGCGCGCCCGCGCCGTCGATCGGGTACAGGCGCACGAGGCCGTCGCGGTAGCCGAGCGCGACGCGCTGCCCGTCGGGGCTCAGCGCGAAGTGGCTGAGCGTGGCGCCCTCGCGGGCCCCGAAGGTCACCGCCGCGCCGCGGCCGTCGGTCGTCCGCACGCTCACCGACTCGTCGCTGTTCTGGGTGACGACGCGCGCGCCGTCCGGCGTGAACGCGACGCTCTTCCAGCCCGGCAGCACGACGCTGGCGATCGGCTGCTCGAGCGCCTCGACGGCCGCCATCCGCCAGCCGCGGACCTGCTCCGGCGCCTCGACCTCGCGCAGCAGCGCCGCCGAGGACGTCGGGTCGTCGACGTGCTCGGCCCGGCCGACGCTGTCGAAGCGGCGCAGGGCGGCGAGGCGCAGCGCGTCGCGGGCGCGCGAGGCCTCGGCCTGGCTGCGCTCGGCCTCGACGCGGAGCCCGTCGAAGGCCCGGTCGCGCGCGGACTCGGCGGCGATCTTCGCGGTCTCCTCCTGCGCGGCGCGCTCGCGGGCCTCGGCGGCGACCCAGCCGAAGCCGAGCACGGAGGCGGCCACGGCCGACACGGCGAGCGCGGCGCGACGCAGCCCGCGCGAGCGGGCCGCGGGGTCGAAGGCGAGCGCGGCGAGCAGCGCGTCCATCGACGGCCAGCGATCTTCCGGGCGCTTGCGGAGCCCGCGGAGGGCGACGCGCTGCAGCCAGCCCGGGACCTCGACGTCCTGCGGGATCTTCGGCTCGTCGTCGAGGATCGCGCGCACGAGCGCCGCGACGTCGCGACCGGTGAACGGGCGGGCGCCGTGGAGCGCCTCGAACAGCGCGACGCAGAACGCGAACTGGTCGGTCGACGCGTCGCTGACGTTGCGCTCGAGCGACTCCGGCGCCATGTAGGCGGGCGTCCCGATGTGCGCGCCGGTCGAGGTCAGGCGGGCCGCGAGGTCGGAGCCGCTGGTGTCCGGCTCGCGCGACGCGGACGCGTCGGCGGGCCGCGCCTCGCTCGCCCGCGCGAGGCCGAAGTCGCCGACGAGCACCCGCCCGTCCGCGCCGACGAACACGTTGGCGGGCTTGAAGTCGCGGTGCACGAGCCCGGCCGCGTGGGCGGCCGCGAGGCCGCGACCGGCCGCGAGGAACACGCGCTGGACCTCGCGCCAGCCGCGACGTTCGGCGGCGAGCCAGTCGGAGAGGTCGACGCCGTCGATGAATTCCATGGCGACGAACAGCTCGTCGCGCAGCTCGCCGACCTCGTAGACCTGGACGACGTTGGGGTGGGAGAGGCGGGCCATCGCCTGGGCCTCGCGCAGGATCCTCCCGCGGCCCTCGGCGCTCGCCGTGGCCAGCGAGCGGGTCAGCTTGATCGCCACCTTGCGGTCGAGCTTGGGGTCGTACGCCGTGCACACGACGCCCATGCCGCCCTGACCGAGCTCTTTTAAAAACGTGTAGCGGCCGATCGTCGGCGCCTGGGTGAGCTCGCCGAACAAAGAGCGGTGGATCCGGTCGCGGGTCAGCCGCTCCGCCAGCGCGCCCGCGTCCGTCCCCGCCGCGCCGAGCTGGGTGTCGTCGGTGGCGAGGCCGCTCCCACCCGCGCCCGCCGGCGACGACTGCTCCATCGTCGGATGGTAGCGGTGTCGCTCGCTGCGCGGAAGCTCCCCCCCGGCGACGAGCCGCTCCGTGCACTGCAGCGGCCGCGGGTGCTCCACCCCGGCCGACCCTGTTGCGAGAACTCTCATGATCGACGACCTCCATCGGCACGGTGCCCGATGCCCTCCTTCGGGATTAAGCGCGACCCGGGACAATCGACGATTCCCCGCCAGCGCCGCTCTTGCGGCGTGCCACGGCGGATGCTGGTATCGTCGGCGACGGTGGATCCCGCAGACCCGAGCGATCGCGCGCTCCTCGACGCGTGGCGAGGCGGCGACCGCCGGGCAGGGTCGGCGCTGTTCCTGCGCCACTACAACCTCGTCAGCCGCTTCTTCCGCTCGAAGGCCAACGCGGCGGACATCGCCGACCTCATCCAGAGCACCTTCGTGGCCTGCGTCGAGGGTCAGGAGCGCTACGAGGGCGCCGGCAGCTTCAAGAGCTACCTCCTCGGCATCGCGTTTCGCCTGCTCTGTCGCCACTACCGCAGCAAGCAGCGGCAGAGCGCGCGCATCGACTTCGCCTCGGTCAGCGCGGCCGACCTCGCGCCGTCGCCGACGGAGGTCCTCGCGGTGCGCCAGGAGGAGCGGCTGATCCTCGCGGCCCTCCGGCGCATCCCGCTCGAGCACCAGACGCTGCTCGAGCTCATCTACTGGGAGGACTTCACGGCCGCGGACGTCGCCGCGGTGCTCGGGATGCCGCTCGGGACCGCGAAGTCGCGGATCCGGCGGGCCCAGCAGCTCCTGCGCGCCGAGCTCGAGGCGCAGGCCGGGAGCCCCGCGGTGCTCGAGAGCACGCTGACGCGGCTCGACGACTGGGCGCGCGGGCTCCGTCCGCAGGGCTCGGAGAGCTGAGGCCCGCGGGGGTGCTCACGGGCTCCGAGGCCCACCCATGGCGCGCGCTCGACGTCTGCCGGCCGGCCCGGCACACTCCGGCCTGATGCTCCTGACCCGGCTCGCCGACGACCTGTGGATCCACTTTCGGCGGCTCCGCTTCCTCGGCGTCGAGACCGGCGCCCGCATGACGATCGTCCGCCTGCGCGGCGGCCTGTTCGTCCACTCGCCGGCGCCGCTGAGCGCGGCGCTGCGGGCCGAGGTCGACGCTCTCGGGCCGGTGCTGGCGATCGCCGCGACGAGCAAGTTTCACCACCTCGGCGTGGGCTCGTGGGTCGACGCCTACCCGGGGGCGCTGACGTGCGCCTGCCCCGGGCTCGCGGAGCGACGCCCCGACCTGCGCTGGGATCGCGTCCTCGGCGACGAGCCCGAGCCCGTGTGGGCCGGGGAGCTCGAGCAGGTGCTCTTCTCCGCGCGATCGCTGGAGAACGAGGTCGTGTTCTTTCACCCCGCCTCGCGCACGCTGATCTGCGCCGACCTGGTGTTCAATCTGGCGGCCCATCCCTCGCGCTTCACGCGGCTGGTCGCGTGGCTGCTGGCCAACCGCGAGCCCGGCGCGACGTGGCTCGAGCACGTGATGATCCGCGATCGCCCGGCCGCCCGCGCGCAGGTCGACCGCATGCTCGCCTGGGACCTCGACCGCATCGTCCTGTCGCACGGCCCGATCGTCGAGCACGGCGGCCGCGAGGTCCTGCGTCGCGCCTACGCCTGGCTGTGACGGATGTTGCGCGGGCTCGACGGCGGTCCCGCGCGGCGATATCGTCGCGCGCCATGACCATCGCCGATCTGGACGCCACGTTCGCCGCGCTCGCCGAGGTCCCCGAGCTGACGATCGTCGGCCAGCAGGCGCCGCGGGTGCAGTGGTGGGAGCCCGACGACTTCGCCGCGGAGCTGGCCGGGCTGGACGACGCGGCCGTCGTGCGCGCGCTCGGCGTGGCCGCCGCATGGCTCGAGCTCCCGCTGCACGTCGACCTGCAATGGGAGGCCGAGCTCGACCCACGTGACGGACGCCCGGTCGGCCAGCTCGGCGGGTTGCACATGCGCAGTCTCCTGGACGCGTGGGCCCGGCGGGACGACCCGGACTGGCAGGCGCCCGCGGGGCCCGACGGGGCCCGGTACTTCCTGATCGACATCGACAACTATCACGGCAACGGTGACTTCACCGTCGCGGTGATCGACGACGCCGGTCTGCACCTCGAGTATTGCGACGGCAAGGAGTTCACGCGCCTCGCCGTGACGCCGCTCGAGTTTTGTCGCGTGGGGATCGAGGCGCTCGGGTGGCCGGCCTGGCAGCGGCTGTTCGCGGCGGATCGCTCGCGCGACCCCGCGGAGTTCGAGCGCGCCTACCTGCGACCGATGTGCGAGGCCCTGCCGCGCTGGCTGCCGCACGGCGAGCGCTCCGCGCTCGAGGCCGCGATCGCGGCCTGGCGCCGGCGCAACGCCCGATCGGCGGGGTGACGCCGAGCCGTCCTCGCGCAGCGCGCGCTCCATCCGTCGGCGTGCGCTTGTCGATCGGGGCGGTCCGGGTTATGGCCATGGCCATGATCCACCACGCGATCCGAACGACTGTCATGGGCCTGCTGTTGATCGCGGGCTGTGCGAAGAAGACCGGCGCCGAGCCGGTCGACCCGACGGGCGGCGCGACGCCGCCGGCGCCGACCACCGACCCGGAGCGGACGTCCATGACGGCCGGCGAGTGCGAGGCCAAGGGCGGTCGGGTGGTCGGCGACATCGGCGACGGCGCGATCCATCGCCCCGACTACAAGTGCGACGGCGGCCAGCCGCCGCTCGGCAGCATCGGCCCGACCGAGGGCGAGCCCGTCGCCATCGAGGGCGCGGTCTGCTGCCCGGGCGCGGCGTGACGCGCACCGGCGCGGCGTGACGCGCGAGGGCCCTCGCGGGCCCTCGCGGCCGACGCCGTCAGCCGCCCTGCACGTTCTGGCGGAAGTTGTTGAGGCCCGGCTGCGTCCAGTTGTTCGCCTCCTGCAGCGGGACGTTGCCGTGGCTGTCGGCGTTGGTCACGTGGTAGGTGTGCTGCGTCCAGACCGCGCGGGTCGCCGCCCACGGTTCGGCGCCGGAGCCGTAGGCGCGCACGCCGCGGCGCGGCACGAAGTCCGGGTTGTCCGCGAGGCACGAGGCGTTGTTCGGGGCCTCGCTGAGGTTGGCGACCGTGAGGAACTCGGCCGCGCCGTCGCCGTCGACGTCGACCACGAGCGGGTACTCGTGCACGGTGCCGCTCGAGTTCGGGAGCACGAGCTGCGGGAAGCCGGTGCGGCCGTCGAGGATGTAGATGTTGCACTCGTCCTGGTAGGAGACCTCGGCGGCGCCATCGGACTGGAAGTCGAACACGGACGAGCCGGTCGAGCTCGACGACGCGTCCTGGGTGGCGGTGGTCCAGCGCACGAACATCGCGCCGGGCTCCGGCTCGGCCTCGCCGGCCGCGAGCACGACCTCCTCGCCCGCGCGGTTGAAGTCGTAGAGCGCGTAGGCCGTGCCGCCGGCGATGCCGGCCTCGGGGCGGCCGTCGCCGTCGAAGTCGGCGATCGTCGCCGGGCCCCCGAGGTTGAGGCCCTCGACGGTGACCGGCTGCGTGCGCAGCTTCGGGTCGGCCTCGCAGGCCGCGCCGGTCGGGTCGCGCCCGCACCACAGCAGGCCGGTCTTACCGTCGAGCACCTTGATGTCGGGCCACGCGACGAGCACGACCTCGGGGCTGCCGTCGAGGTCGAGGTCGCCGACGGCGGGCCACCCGTCGTTGCCCTCGCCGTCGAGGTTGCGCCACAGCAGCGTCATCGTGACCGCGGGCGGGTCGCCGGCGCTCCATTCGATGACCCAGGCCTCGCGGCCGGTGAGGAGCTCGGGCCGGCCGTCGCCGGTCAGGTCGGCGAAGGTCGGGAGGCCGCCGCTGTACAGCGGCAGCGGCGGCTCGCTGTTGTCGGTCGGGGTCCCGAGCGCGCCGCCGTCGCCGTCCTGGTTCCACACCATCAGGCCGTCGTTGTCGAACAGCACGCCGCCGATCGCGATCTCGGCCTCGGGGTCGGCGTCGAGGTTGACCATCGCCGCGGCGCCGTGGTCCCAGCGGATCTGCACCGGCACGCCGTTGAGCGCGTGGCCGGTCCACAGCGGCGCGCCGTCGCCGTCGACGGCGTGGACCTGCGAGCGCGCCGGCGCCTGCGAGCGTCGACCGGGATAGACGATGTCGGGCCGGCCGTCGCCGTTCAGATCGCCGATCGCCGGGGTGGCCAGGCCGTGGCTGCCGTGGCGGTCGCCGGCCGGGTCGTCGACGATGCGCCACAGCTCCGCGCCGGTGGCCCCGTCGAGCGCGACGATCTCGCCGAGCTCGCGCGTGGCCCCGTCGACCCGCGAGGTGTTGATCACCACCTCCGGGGTCGCGTCACCCCGGATGTCGGCGACGAGCGGCAGCACCGTGACCTCGTCGGCCTCCCACGCCCACTCGAGCTCGACGAACACCTCCGGCACGCCCGGGCCCTCGGTCGGGTCGGCGACGGAGGTGCTGCTGTCACTGTCGCCGCCGCTGCCGCCGCCGCTCTCCCCGGCGATGTCGTCGCCGCAGCCGGCGAGCGATACGAGGGCGATCCATGGCATCAAGCTCAATCTAAGAAGTGGCATATCGTGGAGTTAGACACGGCCGCCGGCGCCTGGCAACACGCGGGGCCCGGGCCACCCGGGGGCGAAGTCCGGCGCTCGCCGGTCTCGCGGTCTCGCGGTCTCGCGCGGCGGTCACGGCGCTGGCGCGGCGCGCTCGACAGCGGCTCGACATCTGCGAGATGCTCCGCAGATGTCACGCGCCAGCGCCCTGATCTTGCTCCTGCTGACCGCCTGCGGCGACGACGTCGGGGTCGTGTCCGCCAGCGACAGCAGCACCACCGCGGGGACGTCGGACACGAACGGCAATTCGACCACGGGGTCGGCCCCGACGACGAGCGCGGGCACGACCGACGGGCCCGTCGCGTCGACGAGCACCGGCGAGCCCCCGGGGACGACGACGATCGACGAGGTCACGACGGACGCGACCCTCGGCGTCGACACGGACGCGAGCACGGGCACGACCGCGAGCACGAGCACGACCTCGGACACGAGCACGACCTCGGACACGAGCACGACCTCGGACGCGAGCACGACCTCGGACACGAGCACGACCTCGGACACGAGCACATCGAGCACGAGCGCCGACGCGAGCACGAGCACGGGCGGCCCGGCGGGCCCCTGCGACGAGGTCGTGCTGGCCGACCCCGTGCTCGAGCTGATCCTGCGCAAGGAGCTCGGCGTGCCCAACGGGCCGATCCCGGGCGACGCCGCGCAGGCGCTCGACACCCTGTTCCTCAGCGGCAAGTTCAGCTCGATCGTCGGTCTCGAGTGCTTCACCGGTCTGACCACGCTGGGCATCACCACCAGCGGCCAGTTGACCGACCTCGGGCCGCTCGCGGAGCTGAAGGGGCTGGTCCAGCTCTACGTGTCCAAGGCGCCGGTCAGCGACCTCGGGCCGCTCGCGGGCTTGACGGCGCTCGACCACCTGTCGCTGGCCGGGACGCAGGTCAGCGACATCGGGCCGCTCGCGGGGCTGGTCGGGCTGCACTCGCTGGTGATCACGAACAACCCGCTGGCCGACCTCGGGCCGCTCGCCGGCCTGGTCGCGCTCGAGAAGCTCGACGTGACCGGCGATCCGATCGCCTCGTTCGCGCCGCTCGGCGGGTTGCCGGCGCTGATCGAGCTGACCGCCAACCAGACCCCGGCCGCGGCGCTCCCGGGGCTCGGCCAGGCCGTCACGCTGCAGAAGTTGCAGCTCCAGGAGTGCGGGCTGTCGGACATCGCCGAGCTCGCGCCGCTGGTGAACCTGCGCGAACTCCGGCTCAGCAAGAACGCGATCTTCGACGTCGGCCCGCTCGCGGGCATGAGCCAGCTCGAGCTGCTGGTGCTGCGCGCCAACGCCCTCTTCGACATCGGGCCGCTGGCCGGGCTGACGGCGCTGAAGCAGGCGATCCTGCGGGAGAACACGATCAGCGACGTGACGCCGCTGGCCGGCCTGACGGCGCTGGCGAGCCTCAGCGTCGACGTCAACGCGATCGTCGACATCGGGCCGCTGGCCGGCCTCCCGGCGCTGCACAGCCTGAGCGCGAGCGAGAACTTCATCGTCGACGTGACGCCGCTGGCGGGCATGCCGGCGCTCTCGGAGCTGTTCCTGACCGCCAACGACATCGTCGACGTCGCCCCGCTCGCCGCGGTGCCGACCCTGACGCGCCTGTACCTCGACTACAACCCGGTGCAGCAGGGCATGGACGCCCTGGCGACGCTCCCGGCCCTGCAGGTCCTCGACGTCTCGGCGACCGGGCTGACGCAGCTGTTCGCGTTCTCGCCGGCGACGCTGTCCAACCTCGACGCCGCCGACAACGCGATCGTCGACGTCGCGCCGCTGCTCGGCTACGCGGCGCTGCACTCGATCAACCTCGCGAACAACGACATCACGACCATCGCGCCGATCGTCGACGCGCCGTGGCTCGTCGACTGCGTGCACATCGCGGTCAACGGCAACCCGCTCGACGCGGAGAGCCTCGACGTGCTGATCCCGGCGCTGTGCGGCGAGCATGCGGTCGTGTGGGGTAACTTCGAGGGCCAGAGCTGCGAGTGTCCGCCGCCCTGATCGTCCGGGCGTGACGGCGCGGCGTTCGCCGGCGGATCGGCCGCTTTTTGGCGTCGCCGCGGCTTTCGGACCAGACTGGCGCGATGACGAGCCGCCCCACGCCGAGCCACGAAGAGGTGATGGAAGCAGCGATCGACGAGCCGGTCGCCGGCGAGGAGACGCGGCGGATGCTGCTCGCGGAGCTCGAGCAGCTCGCCGCGGCCGAGCGCCTGTGGGGCAGGCTCGTCGCGCAGGGCGTGGTGGAGGGCTCGAAGGCGCGGCTCGAGGCGCTGTTCATGACGCGTGACGAGGGCGCCGCCATGTCGCTCGCGTCGGAGCTCGCGGGCGACGACTGGGGCGCCGAGGTCACCGCGCTCGGCGACGGCCGGCTGCGCGTGCGCGTCGTGACCCGGCCGCTGGTCATGGGCCCGGAGGTGCTCGTCGAGCTCGCCAACCAGATGGTCGACGCCGGGCGCCTGTTCTCCTGCGAGTTCACCGGGCTGCGGCTCGCGTCGCGGCCGCGACCGTGGTGGAAATTCTGGTGAGCAGCGCGGATCCGAGCGCGACGATCGCACATCGAGCGTGAGCTGCGCTGCGATCCGTGCTGTGATGCCCGGATGCGTTATCACCCCTCGATTCCTTCCGCGTTCGTGTTGACCGTCGCTGCCGTCGTCCCGGCCTGTCCAGGCGACGGTGGCGCACAGACCACCGCGGGCTCGACCACCGCGAGCACCGGGGGTGTGCAGACCTCGGGATCTTCGAACGCGGAGGACACTGCGACTGCAGACGACAGCGCCACCGCGCCCACCGGCCCCACGACCGCGGCGAGCGACACGAGCGCCACGAGCGACACGAGCAGCACGAGCAGCACGGGCGGCACGGGCGGCACGAACGAGACGAGCGGGTCGAGCGGGCCGGCCGTGAGCGCCTCGACCGGGGACTCGAGCGGCGAGGGCACGGCGTCGTCCTCGGGCACCGATGGCACCGACAGCGAGGGCGACACCGACGGCGGGACCTGCTGCGAGCCCGGGTGCAGCAGCGAGCTGTTTGCGACCCACGTCGGCCAGGTCGCGGTCAAGCACAGCGGCACCCGCATCGCCAGCCTCGACCAGGGCAAGCACCTCGCGCTGTGGGCCGCGGACACGCTCGACCGCGTGCTCACGCGGACCGCGGTCGACGAGGTCGCGCTCGTCGGCGACACGCTGGTCTACCGCCAGGGCGCCGAGCTGCACGTCCTCGACGCCGACGACGGCGCGCCGCTCGGCGTGTGCGCGAGCGACAAGCAGTGGGGGCTCGCGCGCGACGGCACTTATCTGTGGACCGCCGGCGCTGGGGGCATCGAGGTGCTCGAGCTCGACTGCGGCCTGCGCTGGAGCGTCGGCGGCGACCTCGGCGACGCGAAGGTGCTGGCGACGGCCGGCGCCGTGCACGTGTACGACGTCGACCTGATGCCGCAGGCGGTGGTCCACCTCGACGCGCTCGACGGGGGCCAGTCGAGCGACGCGTTCGTCGGCGCCTTCGCAAATTGGTTCGCGGACGCGCCGCGCTACTGGACCACGCAGGGCGCGTCGTATCGGATCTACGACCTCGACAACACCGAGGTGAAGCTCGCGCCCGGGGCCGTCCAGTACGGCTGGGACAAGTACATCGTCAGCGGCTCGGGCGTCCAGAGCATCTACGCTCCGGGCACCCTGGCGCAGCTCAAGGGCGAGTACGTGATCTCGGGCCCCGCGGCGCTCTCGCTCGACACCAGCGGCGCCGTCGACGTGGTGAGCCTCGTGCGCCTCGACCAGGACCCGCCGACCACCGAGGTCGTCACGCCCGCGTGCTGCGTGCGCGAGGGCGGCAAGTGGAAGTTCGCGTTCGCCGACGGCGCGTGGGCCGTCGGCGGCGCGTCCGGCTACGCGTCGGATCACCTCGCGCGTCCGATCACCGCCGGGCAGGTCGTCGGCCTCGCGGGCGCGAAGGTCGGGCGCGTGGCCGTCGGCGTCGTCGACGGCGACGTGCACGTCTACGACATCGGCGGCGACTGCGGGATCTTCGAGCACCCGACCTTCTCGCGCGACGACGGCGAGCTGTGGGAGAGCGCCGACCTGCTGTGGATGGCGAGCGACGGCTCGCGGCTGGTGTCGCGCGAGTCCTACCGCGACTGGCCGCTGCAGCTCAACGCGCTCGCGGGCACCCGCTTTTATGCGCTGCCGGGCGGCGCGCTCGAGGGCGCGAAGCAGACCAGCATCAACGCCGACGTGATCGTCGACCACGAGGTCAGCGACGACGGCTCGATGTACGCGCGGCTGGTGACCAACATGCTGTGGTCGTATTCGGCCGGGTTCGCGCCGGCCGGCCCGGCGCTCGCGGGCGACAGCGGCAACGTCATCCCGAGGTTCGCGCCCGGCGGCGCGCACATGGTCGTCAGCGACGCCAAGCCGTTCCCGAACGACTGGGGCGGCGCGTTCACCCAGATCTCCACGGTCGCGCCGAAGAAGCTGGTCGCGGTGACCGCGGGCATCCCCATCGGCTTCCTCGACGACGAGCGGATCCTCGTCGGTCACTACCAGGGCACCATGAACCCGAAGTTCGTCGGCTCCGACATCGTCGACCTCGCCGGCGTCGTCGTGCAGGCGACGACGCTGCCGGACATCCGCGGCTTTGTGCGCGTCGGCACCGGCGAGATCCTCGCGCAGCTGCACCCGAACGGCGACGCGGCGATCTTCGACCCCGTGACCGGCGACCAGCTGTGGACCGCGCCGCCCGGGACCGACGTGGTGCTCGCGGGGACCGACCTGGTGGTCGTCGGCGACGGCGCCTTCGTCACCCTGGTCAAGTGGCGCTGAGCGCTCTATAAATTGCCGCGATGGCCGACACGCACGCGACCTTTTGCCGGATCTGCGAGGTGCTGTGCGGGCTCGAGGTCGACGTCGAGGGCGAGCGCGTCGTGGCGATCCGGCCCGACGCGCGCCACGTCGCGACCGGCGGCTTCGCGTGCGTGAAGGGCCTCAACCAGCACGCGCTGTACGACTCGCCGGACCGCCTGCTGCACCCGCAGAAGCGCGTCGGCGGCCGGCACGTGCGCGTCGGCTGGGACGAGGCGCTGGCCGACATCGGCGCGCGCGTGCGCGCGATCCGGGGCGCGGCCGGGGCCGACGCGATCGCCATGTACGTCGGCACCGCGGCCGGCTTCGGCGCGCTCCACCCCGCGTTCGCCCAGGGCTTCATGCAGGGGCTCGGCTCGGCGAGCATGTACTCGTCGGCGAGCCAGGACTGCGCCAACAAGTTCGCGGTCGCGCAGCACATGTACGGCTTCTGCTTCACGCAGACCTTCCCGGACCTGGGGCGCACGCGCTGCCTGATCGTCGTCGGCGCCAACCCGGCGGTCTCGAAGTGGAGCTTCCTGCAGGTGCCGAACCCGGTCGCCACCCTCAGGGAGCTGACCGGCCGCGGCGCGAAGCTCTACGTCGTCGACCCGCGGCGCACCGAGACGGCGAAGGCCGCGGGCGAGCACGTGTTCATCCGCCCGGGCACCGACGTGTGGTTCTATCTCGCGTTCCTGCACGAGCTGCTGCGCAGCGACGGGGTCGACCGGGCGCGGGTCGCCGCGCACATGACCGGGTTCTCCGAGGTGGCCGAGCTGGCCCGGCCGTGGACGCCGGAGCGCGCGGCCGAGGTCACGCGCATGGACCCCGCGAAATTGCGCGAGATGGTCGCGGCCTACCGCGAGGCCGACGGCGCCGCGCTGTACTGCTCCACGGGCGTCAACATGGGCGGCCACGGGTCGCTGGCGTACTGGCTGCAGGAGGTCATCAACGCGGTCAGCGGCAACCTCGACCGGCCGGGCGGGGCGCTCGTCGGCCACGGCCTGATCGACTTCCCGCGGTTCGGCAAGAAGCGCGGGATCTTGACGCGCAGCGACCGGTCGCGCGTCGGCGACTTCCCGTCGGTCAACGACGGCTTCCCCGGGGGCGTGCTCGCCGAGGAGATCGAGACGCCGGGCCCGAAGCAAGTGCGCGCATTGTTCGTCACCGGCGGGAATCCCCTGTTGACGATGCCGAACTCGGAGCGCCTGCGCCGCGCGTTCGAGCGGCTCGAATTGCTGGTGTGCCTCGACATCCAGATGTCGGAGACGGCGAGCCAGGCCGACTATGTGCTGCCGTGCACGTCGCCGCTGCAGCGCCCGGACCTGCCGTTCATCTTTCCGCTGATGATGGGGTTACAGCGCCGGCCGTACCTCCAGGCGACGCGCCCGGTCGTCCCGCCGCGCGGCGAGCAGCGCGACGAGGCGACGATCTACCTCGACCTGGCGCGCGCCTGCGAGGCGCCGATCTGGGGCTCGCGCGTGGCCCAGCGCGCGCTCGAGCTGCTGCGCTGGCAGCACTCGCGCGCGCGCCCGGGGACCCAGCCGGCGCTGCCGCAGGAGGCGCTGCTGTCGCTGCTGCTGCGCCTGACCGGGAACGGCAGCTTCAAGAAGTTGCTGGCGGACCGGCACGGGCGGCTGCGGGCGCCGCACCGCGGCGGCGACTTCCTGGGCGCGCGGGTCGTGACCGACGACGGCAAGGTCCAGCTCGCGCCGCCGGTGCTGCTGGCGCTGGCGCGGGCGCGGCTCGAGGTCGATCACGCGGCCGAGGTCGCGGGCCGCGACGCGCTCAAGCTGATCACGCGGCGGCACATCACCAGCCACAACTCGTGGACCCACAACGTCCCGCGCTTCGTGGCCGGCGATCGCGGGGCGAACTACTTATATATGCATCCGGACGACCTCGCGGCGCGCGGGCTCGCGGACGGCGACGTCGTCGACGTGCGCTCGGCGACGGCGACGCTGCGCGTGCCGGCGCAGGCGCTCGCCGACCTGATGCCCGGCACGGTCGCGCTGCCGCACGGCTGGGGCCACCAGCGCGCCGGCCAGGCGGTCGCGCGGGCGACCCGCGGCGTCAACGTCAACCTGCTCGCCGCCGACGGCCCCGGACACCTCGATCGCGTCAGCGGCATGGCCCACCTGACCGGCATCCCCGTCGAGGTCGCGCGCGCGGCCGGCCCGCAATACGCGGGCGACTGGAGCGGCCTGCCGCCGGGCGAGCGCGGCGAGCCGCCGATCGGGTGATCACGTGATCACGTGACGAGCATGTAGATCAGCGAGGCCACGCCGAACACCGCGAACCCGCTGTAGGCCGCGGCGAGGGCGACGGCGACGCGCGGGCGCCGGTCGACGAGCCGGCCGCCCTCGCGCAGCGCCCGCTTGGTCGCCGTGAACATGCACTTCACGCCGTAGCGGCCATCGATGTAGTTGCGCAGGTCGGCGATCATCTCGCCGGCGCTCTGGAACCGCTGGGCGCGGTCCTTGGCCATGCCGCGGTCGCAGAAGTGGCCCAGCTCCGGCGGCAGCCGGCCGTGGCCGCCGTTGTCGAAGTTGATGATGTCGACCTTCTCCGACTGGACCGCGTCGATCAGGCCGTAGAGCGAGTCGGCGTGGTGGGCGAGGTAGTGGCGCAGCGCGAGGAACTCGTGGAACGTGACGGCGGCGGAGTAGAGGTCGCTGCGCGCGTCGAGCTCGTCGCAGGCGGCCTGCTCGGGCGACATGTACGCGGGCGTGCCGATGAGGCCCGGGGTGGCGCCGGCGTCCTTGCCCTCGCCGGTGATGGTCTCGCCGGGCTCGCGCTCGCCGATGCGCTTGGCGATGCCCCAGTCCATCAGGCGGATCTCGCCGTGGGCGCCGATCATGATGTTCTCGGGCTTGATGTCGCGGTGGACGATGCCGCGCTCGTGGGCGTACTCGAGGGCCTGCAGCACGGCGATCATCAGCTCGACGCGGCGCTCGAAGGTCCAGAACGCGAGCGCCCCGGCGTCGCCGGTGGCCAGCAGGTCGATGACGTCGGCGAGGGTCCGGCCCTCGACGTACTTCATGACGAAGAAGTAGCGGCCGTCGTCGTCGACGCCGACGTCGTGGATCGGGACGACGTGCGGGTGGTCGAGGCTGCCGACGATGCGGATCTCGCTGACGAAGCGCGCGATGCCCATCGCGTGCGAGGCCTCGGGCAACAGGCGCTTGATCGCCACGGGGCGGCCGATGTCGATGTCCTCGGCGCGCTCGACGACCCCCATGCCGCCGGTCCCGAGCACGCCGAGCGGACGGTAGCGGTCGGCGGGCTCGTGCAGCAGCTCGATCTCGCCGCTCGGGGCGGTCTGGACCTTCGGCAGGACGGAGATCGACCGCGGGCGCGGGCCCGGGGCGACCGTCGCCTTCGTGAACCGGCCGGGCTCGGCGAGGGTCGGCGCGTTGACTTGCATGGCCGCCTGGGTTTCCATGCGCGACCAGCCCTGGGTGGCCCTGAGAGATCCGTTCGACATCGTGTGCTCCTCGGGCAGGCTATGCCCGGGGACCCCCGATCTGCCGAACGACGCGGCGGCGATCGATCACACGCGGGCGCGCGGGGCCGCGCGAGCCGGTCAGGTCGGTGTCCGCGTGCGAGGTCCCGGCGCCGGCGGGCCGACGGCGTGCCGCGCGGCGTCGACGGCGGCGAGGATCGCCCGGGCGTGCTCGAGGAAGCGCTGGCCGGCCGGCAACAGGCGCACGCCTCGCGGGGTGCGCTCGAACAGGGTGGCCCCGAGCTCGTCCTCGAGGCTGCGGATCTGGCGGGACAGCGGCGGCTGCGAGAGGTGCAGGCGCCGCGCGGCGCGGCCGACGTGCTGCTCCTCGGCGACGGCGACGAAGTAGTCGAGCTGCGTGAGGCTCACCGCGCCAGCGTACCGGCGGCCCGCGGCGCCCGGCAAGCGCGATGCTTAAAAGGTATGGCCCGATCCGAGCCAACCGCGCGAATACACACGAGGATCACGTCTTCGTGGACCGGGCTCGCCGGGCCTGTGCCAGCTGGGTGACAGTCGCCGGTCCCGCCGGGGCCCGCTGGTGCAGCGACTCCAGCTTGTCCACAGCGCCGCGCTCGGCACCCGGCAGGAGGTGCAGGTAGCGCGCCGTCGTCGTGATGTTGGCGTGGCCCATCAGCGCCTGCACCGCGCGGAGGTCGGCGCCAGCGGCGAGCAGGAGCGTGGCGAACGTGTGCCGCAGGCTGTGAGGTCCGTGATCGGGGACCCCCGCGCGCCTCGCCACGGCGCGCACGGTCGAGGTCAGGCTGACGGGTGCGTTCGTGTGATCGGTGACGACCCCGGGCATGCGCGGCTTGCCGCGCGGCAGCACCCACTCGCTCGTCCTCGGCATCGCCGTGATCGCGTCCGCGAGCCGCGATGTGAGGGGCACGCGCCGCGTCTTGCCGTTCTTGGGCAGGTAGAGCTTGCCGAGGCAGAGCGAGTGCCGGACCGTGAGCTCGTCGTGTTCGAGGTCCACGTCGGACCAGCGCAGCGCATAGACCTCGCTCTTTCTCAGGCCGGCGTCGAGCCCGAGCAGGAGCGCGGCGAGTCGGTCGGGTCGCGAGCTCGTCGCCGCCTGGACCAGCGCCGCCGCCTCCTCCTTGGCGTAGAAGCGCAGGTGATCGGTCGCGGGCACCTTCACGCGGGCGATCCGCGGGGCCGTCACCGCGGGGTGGTGCACCGACGCGAGCGTGTAGACCCCGGCGAGCGTGTTCAACACCTGATTCACGGTCCACGCCGACCTGTCGCGCATGCTGGCCCGCAGGCGCTGGACATCGAGCTCGGTGACCTGATCGAGGCGACGCTCTCCGAGCATCGGCAGCAGCCGGGTACGCCCGGACTTCTCGTAGGCCCGGATCGTGTTCGGCTTGTGCCGCTCGTCCTCGAGGTGCGTCAGGTACACCGGCCAAAATTCGGCGAGCGTCGGCACGTAGGCGCGTCGAGCCGCGGCCACCTTCGCCTCGCGCTCGGCTCGGGCCCTGGCCGTGTTGTGCGGCCGTCCCTCGGCGGCGATGCGTCGCGCCGTCTCCATCGCCCAACGCTGCGCGCCCGACACCGAGGTCACGCCCGGCGGCGCGGTGATGCGGAAGCGCTCGGGCATCCGCTCCCCGGCGGGGGCGACATGGATGTCGGCCTGCCACCGCTTGCCGCGCTGACGCACGGTGACCTTCATGTCGCGTGCTCCCCGATCGGCCGCGTCGTGTAGATGAACTGGACCCGCTTCTCGCAGAGGAAGCGCCCGCCGCAGAACATGCACTCCAGCTCGTCGCTGACCGCCAGCTCGGTGAAGACCTGGGTGCCTGCCTCTTCGTGCCGGCAATGGGGACAGACGATCATACCCTCGTGCTCGGCCGGGCACGGAGCTGGCTCACGCACGGGGCACCTCGGCGACCTCGCGGCCCTCGGCACGCGCCAGCATCCAGTCCAGCTCGGCCTCGAACTCCCGCAGCTCGGGCACCTCGGCGACCTCGGTCTCGCCGTGACAGCGGGCCGTCACGAGGACGCAGCTGCGCCGCGGATCATGGTCGAGCTCGACGGCCTCCACCGGGGCCAGGCAGACACCGCACACCGGCCACGGCGGGTTCATGCGGTCGCCGTCCTTCCGGGCTTCTCGGCCTCCGTGCCGAGCTTCTGGATCCATTTGTGCAGCGTGTCGGCGTACCAGCGCAATCCGAGCCCCGGCACCTTCACCGGGGCCGGCATCTGGCCCTTACTGCGCATGTTGTGGACCTGCTGGATCGTCACGTCCAGCAGCTCCGCGACCGCCTCGACCCGCAGGAGGGGCTTCGCAGGGGCCGTGCCATGTTGTTTGTCGCTAGCCACCGACCTCTTACGGTCTTTGCTACTTCCCACATGCATCTGTGCATCATACACATTGCTCCGACGCTCGCCAAGTCGGCGCCGTGCGAAGCACGGACCGACAGTCGTGACCGACGCCCGTGACGGGGGATGCATCTGGACCAGCGTCCCGCCTATCTGCTGCCCCGCCGCTACCTGTACCGCGGGAAGACCTGCACCCTCCAGCAAGCCCTACACCGCGGCGCCGATCCGGCCGACTTGCAGGTCGAGGACGGCCCCGGGGTCTTTCGACCCTACCTGACACCCCGGGAGCTGGCGCCAGCGCAGCGACCGCTCAGTACTCGGGCAGCGTCGTGACCGACAGCGAGATGTCGGCGCGACGATCCACCAACTGCAGCCCGCGCGAGCGCCTGAAATCCCAGTCCGGCGACCCGCGCCCCGGCGCTCGCAACACATAGGGGCCGAGCGGCTGGGTCAGCGCTGTGGTCGCCGTCGATACGCCGGCGGCGTCTTCGGTCGCGCGCCACAGGAAGAACCGCGAGCCCGCCACGACGACCTCGCGCCAGAACCGGGTCCATTCCCCGGCCTCGTCCGCGAGCTGGACCCGCCCCATGGGCACGTGCGTCCAGGTGAAGGTGTTGTAGGTGCGGCTGCCGTGGATCACCACCGACGTCGAGCCGTCGAACGGCGAGGCCGAGAAATACGCGTTCTCGACGCGGTGGCCGACGATGCCGAGCGGGCTCTCCTCGGGCGTCTCCGTCTTCCCCGGGCTCCAGAGCAACGGCGAGAGGTTCGTGGCGACGTAGCTCGCGTTGCCGGCGAGGTTGCCGTTGAACCCAAGCAGGTCTCGCAACTCCTCGCCGCCGGTCCAGTTGAGCGTGAAGACGCCGGCCGCGCTGATCTTCACCTTGCGACTCTGGGTCAGCACGACCGCGGCGCCGGCGACCGGGACCGCGTCCATTGCCGCCTTCAGCCGCGCGACGAGCGAGAGCGCCGAGCTCGACGCGTACAGGTACCGCGAGCCCGCGGTGATGACCTGCGGCGAGCCGGCGATCGTGATGGTCTGCGCGGCCAGGCCCGGCCGCGATCCGATGAGCCATGAAGTCGACGCCATTACGCAGCCCTCCCGCGGCGGTCGTCCGCCTTGCTGATCATCTTCTGTAGCGCCCGGCCGACCTGCTCCTCGGTCCCGCCGAGGATCTGCACGTTGTAGGTGTCGCGGCCGCGCAGGGTGGCCGGTGTCTGCCTGTTCGGGCTCGATGATGCGGCGCGTGACTCGGCCTCGCGCGACACCGGGATCTTGTTGAGGTCGGCGAGCTGCTGGCGCTCCGCCGTCGGGCTGGTCGGCCCGTTCGCGGCACCGCCCGGGCCGCCCGAGCGGAAGCCAGGCGCGCCGCCCGAGGCCGATCCGGCCCCGGCTTGCGACCGCGCGATCGCGCCGAAGCCCGCCGACGCCGCCCCGGCAGCGGCAGCGGCAGCGGCAGCCAGACCCGCGGCCGCGAAGTGCGGCGCGGCGAGCCCGGCGGTCACGATGCCCGCGAGCGCCGCGACACCGAGCGCCGTCTCCTCGAGGGCCTTGAGCGCCATCTTCTGGGCGACCCCCTTCGCGTACGCGGCGACCGAGGCCGCGACCGCGCCCTTCTCGCCCTCCGCCTGCGCCCACGCCGACTGCACGAGCGCGTCACCGAGGCCGGTGATGTGGCCGTTGACCCGGGCGAAGATCGCCGCGCGCGTGGCCGACTCCTTCTGCTCCGCGGCCACCTGGCGGCGCAGGCTGGTGATGCGCTTCTGGTGCTCGACGGCTTCCAGCCGCGTCGTCGCCTGCTCGCGCTGCACCGCCGTCGCGGCCATCGCTTGCTGCTGCTCGGCGAAGCGCTCCTCCGCGGCGAGCCGGCGGGTGAGCAGCTCCTCCCGGGCCGCCTGCGCCTCGTCCTCGGCGAGGCCGCGCGCCTCGATGATCTCCAGCTCGCGCGTGAACATCTCGTCGCGCCGCTCGTGCAACCGCTCTTCCGCGGCGAACATCGCGGCCTGGTCGGCGACGCCCTCCTCGCGGACGCGCTTCGCCTCCTTCGCCGCGTAGGTCGTGAGCTCCGCGTCGAAGCCCGAGGAGTCGCGGGCGAACGCCGCGGCCCTGTCCGCGGCGGACTGACCCGCCTTGGCTCCGCGGACGCCGGCTCGCTGCGCGGCGGCCTGCTGCTTCGCGAATTGCTCGCGTGCGTCGCGGTCCCTGGCGTAGGCCGCAGCGTCCGCGGCCGCCCGGTCCGCCTCGGCCTTGCGCACCTTCGCCGCGTTCGCCTCCTCCGCCGCCTGCTGCATCGCGGCTGCGCGCGCGGTGTACTTCGCGTCCTCCAGCTTGCCGAGCTGCACCGCGGAGAGCGAGAGCGTGGACAGCCACTCCAGCCCGGCCTGGTTGGCCCCGCGGGTCGCCTCGTTGATCGAGAGCATGCGCTGCTCCAGCGCGCCGAGCGGGTCCTGCAGGACGACGAGCAGCTCGTGCTGGTGCTGCAGGTGGGCGTTCGCCCCGACGATCGCATCGGCGACGGCGATCGGCGCACGCTCGGCAGCGGCCATCGCGTCCGAGAACTGCACCTTCCAGCGCAACACCGCCGCCGCCCCGCCGTCGAAGGCGACCGTCGTGCTGTCCGCGCTCGCCTGGATCGCCTTCAAGGCTTCGACGCGGAACGCGGTCGCCTTCTCCTGGTCGGTCAGCTGCTCGGTCGTCTTGCCGATCGACTTGGCGAACCGCTCCTGCGCCTCGCTGGTCTTGAGCACGATTCCGGCGTTGTCCAACAACTCGGTGGATCCGCGGCCGAGCGCGGTCACGAGGTTGGACAGGAGCGCGTCGGCGGGCTGATTGAGCTTCGCCGCGAGCTTGGTGCTCGCCGCGGCGAGCAGCTCGAAGTCCCCGGAGGTCGTGGCGACCTTGAGCGCGACCGCCTGGCTCGCGGCGGCGAGCAGGGTCTGCTCGTCCACGAGGCCCCGGGTCGCCCGCTGCGCGCCCTCGATCCCGAAGGGGAGGTTGGCGACGGCGGTCTGGTACTGCAGCGCCGCCTCGGCCGCGGTGCCGAGCCAGCCGGCGACGCCCATCAGTGAGCCGGCGAGCGCGGCCGGGCCGAGCACCGCCATCAGCTTTCCGCCGGCGGCGCCGAGCAGGTCGAAGCCGCCGCCGGTGTCCGCGGCGGCCCGCGCCGCCGCGCGCTGCTCCAGCTCCAGCCGGTTGAGCGCCTTGGCCTGCTTCTCCGCGGCCCCGCGCGCCGCGTCGAGCTGCGACTCCAGCCGGCGCATCGCGGGCGTCGCCGCGTTGGCCTCGGTGCGGACCTTGGCGAGCTCGACCTCGAGGCGCTTGACCTCCGCCGCGCTCGCGGCGGCGGCCCGGCCGGCGGCCTGTTGCGCGACCGTGGCGGCCTGCTGAGCCGCCTTCGCTTCCTTGCTGTCCTTGCCGAACGCACGGGCGGCGTGGGACGCGTCCCGCTGCGCCTCGGCGGCCTCGGACATCGCGCCGGTGGCCGCCGCGATCACGGCCCGGCCCGCACGGACCTCCGCCGCCAGCGCCTTCTGCTCGACCCCTGCGGCACGCGCCGAGGTCTTGACGTCGTCGGTCGCCTTCCTGAAGCCGATCAGGTGATCGGTCGCCTCGCGCGTGTCCGCTTCGACCTTGACCTTCGCGGATGTCTCGGTGTCGGCCATCGCGGCCCCCCAGCCGGGCTCAAGCGCCCGCGACCTTCAGCAAATACGCGCCGTGCTCGGCGTCCTCGAAGCCTTCAAGCAGGCTGATCCAGTCGTGCACGAGCCGATCGTCGCAGCGCGCGAGCCGGGTGTTCTCGATCCGTCCGCTGTGCTCGGTCGGACGCCTGCGGAACTGGAGCAGCCCTTCCACGAAGCTGCAGCGGTACCAGCTGCCAGGGCAGCCCTCCTCCGGGTCTTCGTGCGGCCGCTGCCATGATGCGCCCTGCGGCCAACGCACGGCGTCGCTCCCCTCGAGGTCGTAGCGCGGCGGAGCCCCCATGTGGATCTGCAGCAGCCGCCCGGGGTCCGGTCGCCAGCGGTGCGCCTCGAAGCCGACGAGCCCGCAGCACCGAGCGGCGCGCTCGGCGTCGTCGTACTCGACGGTGCCCTGGCGCCGGCACTCGACCATGCAGTCGAAGGTCTCGACCCGCTCCCAGCGGCTCGCGCCGTCGCTGCCCTTCTTGACGGCGTGGGCACGGTTCGCCAGGAGCCTCAGCGCTTTTTTTCGGCGCTCGTCGCGGGCAGGTTGTAGAGGTAGACGGCGACGCCGAGGGCCACCGGCAGCTGCGGGTCGGCGTCGTGGAGCGCCTGCATGCTGTCGCTCGTCAGCGCGCCGCCGGACACGATGAGCTTGAGCGGGGAGCCCTCGGCCCCCACGACGCCGAGCCGGCAGCAGCGGAGGTACTTGGTCCGCGAGTCGGCCGTGCGCTCGACCTCGTTCCACTCCTCCCACGAGAGCCGGCGCAGCGAGAACACCTCGGGGTCGCCGGCGGTGAGGTAGTCCCGCGGCCGGACCTGGCGGCCGTCGAAGTCCATGACGGTGTCGAGGTCGTAGCGGCCCTCGCCGCACCAGTAGCGGTGGAGCGGATGGACCTCGATCGGGTTCTTGCCGGCGGCCTCCAGCTCGACGCACTCGCGCTGGAAGAGGTCGCGGTCGATCGAGCTGTCGCTGGTGCAGACGTAGGAGCCGCGGGCGGTAGGGGAGTAGTTGGGGATCTGGAGGCGGGCCATGGTGCTGTGCTCCTGGTTCAGGCGGTGCGGCGGATCTGGAAGACGACGGTCGCGCCCACCACGGCGCCGTTGCTGCCGCCGACGGTGACGTTCAAGTCGGAGCCGACCGCGACGGTGTTCGCGGCGCTCGGGGTCGCCGAGTCGATGTCGCCAGCGGCGGAGCCGCCCTGCGCGATGGTGATGACGCCGTTGGTGATCGGCGTGGCCCCGATGGCCGCGGTGAGGGTCGCGTCGCCCACGCTGAGCGCTCCCTTGAGCCGCGACCAGATCTTCGTCACCACCCCGGCGACCGGGCAGGGGACGCCATAGGTCGTGGTGCCGCTGAGGTTCGCCACGTCCAGGGTCAGGTGCTCGTGCAGGCCGACGATGCTCGCGCCGGTGACGGTCAGGCTCGTGACGACGGAGAGCGTCGCGCAGGCGACGGCGCCGAGGGTGCTCGCGCCGGTGACGGAGAGGTCCCCGCCGATCGTTGCGTCGTCGATCACGGTCAGGTCGTCTCCGACCACGAGGTCCGTGATGTTCTCGAGGATGAACGAGGGCGGGTCGTCGGCGAAGGTGACCGCACCGCCGAAGGTGACCGGCCCGTTGAAGGTGAAAGCGTCGCTGTGAATCGTGGACATGGGAGCTCCTGGGCGGGCGGGTAGATAGGCGCTCAGCCGATGGCGAGCAGGATCTTCGAGGTCGCGAGCGTGGTCGCGCCAGCGTCGTCGGGCACGCGCGCCTGGAATTTCACCTGCGCCCCGTGGACCGCGTTGATCGGGCTGTCGCTCGGGCTCTCCGCGATCTGGCAGTGCGGGAGGAAGATCCCCCACACCTTGCCCGCGGCGGCGACCTGCGAGTAGGAGAGGGCGTACTGCGTGTCCGCCTGCAGCTCGGTCTCGTAGGCGCCCGGGTTGGCCCCGATCGTGATCGTCGCGCTCGTCGGCGCCGGCTCGACGCTGTAGGCCCAGCGGCCCTCCATGTTGTCGTCGACCTCGGTCACGGTGTCGAGCGGCACCCGCGGGATACCCGGCTCGATGGTCACCGCGGCGCACTGCAGCAGCGTGTTCGTCGTCGTCCCGTACTCGGTCAGCGAGAACTGCGTGTCGCGGCCGATGGCGAGCTGCGCGTTGCCTGCTGCGCTGCCGGACCACGCCGGCGCGGTCAGGTTGCCGTGGCGGAAGTTCGCCGCCATCACGGACAGGTCGAGCCCTGGCAGGCCGTTGCGCGTCAGCCCAGTGAAGGCGAGCGTCGCGGCGCAGCCCATGAGCTCCCAGCACAGGTCGGCGGCGTTCGTGCGGGCCTTCTGGATGAACCAGCTGAAGGTGCTGCACGGATCGCGGGAGTCGATCAGGACCGACTCGTCAAAATAGATCGTGGCGACGGCGTGGACCTTGTCGGTCGCCGCCGGGGTGAAGGGCAGGGCGCGGTCGAGGGTGACGGCGAGCTCGTCGATCGAGAGCACCCGGCGCAGGAACACCTTGCCGGCGTTCACGCCCGGTGACGTGGTGTCCTCGAAGCCGATGATCGCGCCGGCGACGATGTTGGTGACCGCGGTCAGCTCGGGCACGCTCGTGGAGCCGCCGGTGAGCGTCGTGCTGTTCGAGCGGTGAATGCCGCCCCAGCAGTGCTCGGCGATCCGCATCAGCGGCGTCTTCGTGATCTGCGAGCCGCCCGCGGTGGTGACGCCCGAGCCGTGCAGCTTGAGCGCGAGCTTCCACTCGCACGAGCGCAGGCCCTTGATCATCAGGTCGTCGCCGGCCTCGTTGACCGAGAGCTTGAGCGTCGGGTCCGCGATGAGAGATTGCTTGATCCCGTCCGTCTCTGCGGCGGTGTGATCGATCTGCTGCTCGGCGTCCCACGACACGGGCGGGGTGCCCTGCGTGGTCTCCGGGTAGTACGCGACGCGGCTGCTGTGGATGGTCTGTGCGGCCATGGGGCTCCTTCAGGGCTTCAGTGCAGCCCGGTCTCTTGCAGGTATCGAAGCGCGAACATGTAGACGACCTCGGCGGAGTCGTTGTCCACGCGGCCGGGCTCCGCCCCGGTGAAGATCACGTCCGACAGGCCGGCGACCGTGGGGTCGCGGAGGTCGTCGATCGCCTGGCGGAGATCGACGCCGTCGAGCGAGAGCACGTCGGCGAGGATGGTCAAGGGCACCGCGGCGTACCCGACCCGCAGCTCCAGCCGATACTCGTAGAGCTCGCCGTTGCTGTACTGGCCCCAGACCGGGCGCGCGACCGACTCCTCGATCGTGTAGTGGCGACACTGCGCGCCCGCGGCGAACACCTCGGGCTGCAGGTAGGTCCAGCGGCACGAGTCGCGCAGGTGCTCATGGCGCGGCACGATCGCCCGGACGGCCTCGATCACGGCGGCGCGGATGGTCTGGGTCGTGGTCGTGAGCATGGGTCACCAGCGGCCGAAGAGGCCCTTGGAGTCGGGTGCGACGGGTTGGGGCGCGGGCGCGGTGTCCGTCGCGCGCGAGGCCTGCACCGCGCCGACCGTGTTTCGGGCGCCGATCATCGAGTTGATCAAGAGCCGGGCGCGCTCGCGGTACTCGGCCGCGCGCGCCTGTACCTGCTCGCCCTTTGCGATCTTGAGGGCGTGCCAGGCGGCGAGGTAGCAGGCGGCGACGCGGCTCGCCTCGGCGAAGTGCGCGTAGGACGGGTCGATCCCGGCGAGGCGCAGCTCGACCTCAAGGTCGCGCGACGCGATGCGGATCGCCGTGTATGGGTCCAGGCGATCGCCGCCGATGCTGGCCGCGACGGGGTCCAGCTCGGCGAGGTCCTCGAGGGTGCACAGCGGCAGCGAGCGCGAGCGAACGACCTCGAGGAACACTCGCATCGCCGGCCGGTCGCTGCCGACGATCGCCAGGTCGAGGGCGTACGGTCCGCCGCCGTCGATGAGGGCGCTCTCGTCGGCCGCCTCGTCTTCCGGGAAGGTGCAGACGA
>Ga0075163_10000751_pt1 | contig 42956 bp, 29 predicted proteins | sample JI1023141ADNA_FD_71478 | JGI IMG/M metagenome (GOLD analysis project Ga0075163, IMG submission 71478) | Wastewater effluent complex algal communities from Wisconsin, to seasonally profile nutrient transformation and Carbon sequestration -... | ecosystem: Engineered > WWTP > Effluent > Algae...
CAAGCGCGAGGAGAAGCTGCTCGCCCTCGCCGACACCCAGGACGACGACGCCGCCGTCAGCTCCTCGGACTCGCTCAACCGCCTGATCAGCTCGACCGGCAAGACCCCGCGTCGCCGCCCGCGCCGCGACAACCCGGAGCCCGACGACCGCGCCACCGGCGTCGTCCCCCCGCCGATGCCCGGCATCCCCCCGCCCCTGGTCGTCGACCCCTTCACCGACCCGACCGGCAAGACCCCCGCGCCGACCGTCAAGCGCGACACCAAGCAGTCGAACAAGCTCGTCAAGGACGCCCGCGCCGCGCTCGCCGCCGGCAAGCGCAAGGAGGCCGAGTCGCTGTTCCACCAGGCCCTCGGCTACGACAACCGCAACTCGACCGCGCTGATCGGCCTCAGCGACCTCGAGTTCGACCGCGGCGCCCACCAGCGCGCCGCCGACTACGCTGAGAAGGCGATCGCCGCGGCGCCCAAGAACGGCGCCTACCACCTGCGCCTCGGCGACGCCTACTTCAAGCTGCTGCGCTACACCGACGCCCGCCGCGCCTACGTCAAGGCCCAGGAGCTCGGCGTCCGCGAGGCCGACGATCGCCTGGAAAAACTCAAGGCCAAGCTCGGCAAGTGATCGCCGGACTCAGTTGCACACGCAGATCAACTTGGTGAGCCCCTCGGTGATCTCGTTCCAGTCGCCGATCTTGCACGGGCCCCCGTCGCACTGCGTGCCCGGGATGTCGGCTCCCTGGGCCGTGCAGCTGCCGTTCTTGTGCATCTTCGGGTAGGTCCCGAACGGGGTCGTCCCCGCCACCCAGCCCGCCTTCGCCGTGCAGTTCGCGCTGTAGAAGTGCTTGCAGAAGTAGTCGGCGTCGGCCGCCGGATCGACGCCGTTGTTGATCGAGCAGGTCCCCTGCGTGACGTAGTGGTTGCTCGTCAGCCCGACGAACGTGTGCTCGGGGCCGTACGTCATCATCGGCCCGACGCACTCGCCGGCCGTGCACTTCGCGTTCGCGCCGCACGGGCTCTGACACCCGCCGCAGTGCTTGTTGTCGGTCAGCAGCGCGGCCTCGCAGCCGTCGCCCGGGGCCGCGTTGCAGTCGTCGAAGTTCGCGTCGCACGCGAGCTCGCAGTCGAAGCCGCACGCGCCGTGCGCGACCACGCCGCCGTCGCACGCCTCGACGCCGGCCTGCACGAGGCCGTCGCCGCAGCTCGCGGGCACGCAGCTCGACAGGCACGCGTCGGTCTGGACCTTGTTGCCGTCGTCGCACTGCTCGAGCCCCTCGACCACGCCGTCGCCGCACACCGCCGGGGGCTCGCCGGACTCCTCGGCCGCGCTGCTGCCCGCCGCGTCGGTCGTGTCCGTCGTCGCGTCGATCGTCGTCACGCCGGTGTCCGTCGCCGGCTCGTCGGTCGATCCGCCGATCGATGTCTCGGCGGATCCGCCGGTCGGCAGGTCGCCGGTCGGCGCGACCCCGGACGTGCCCGGGCCGCCGCTGGAGTCCCCGACCCCGCTGTCGTCGGGCAGCGGATCGGAGACCGTGATCGGCAGCGTCAGCGTCAGCCCGGTCATCCCCGGCTGCGGGTCGCTCGAACATCCGACCGCGAGCAGCCCCGCGATCGCCCAGTACTTCGTCGTCATGGCGCGCATCCTATGCGAGCGCGCGCGCGGCCTTCAACCGCGCCCGGGACGCGGCGCCTCACGCCCGCCGCGTCCGCCCGACCTCAGTTGCAGGTGCAAACCAGGTTGGTGAGCCCGGTCGTGGTCTCGTTCCAGTCGCCGATCTTGCACGGACCGCCGTCGCAGGTCGTGTTGGCGATGTCGAGGCCGTTGCTGGTGCAGCCGTCGCGCTTGTGCATCTTCGGGTACGTCGGGAACGGCGTCTGCGCGACCACGTAGCCCGGCTTCGGCGCGCAGTTGTTGCCGTAGAAGTGCTTGCAGAAGTAGTCGGCCTGGACCGCCGGGTTGTCGGTGCAGTTCACCGAGCAGCAGCCCTGCGTGATGTAGTGGTTGCTCGTCAGCCCGGAGAACACGTGCTCCGGCCCGTGCTCGTTGGCCACGCCGACGCACTGCCCGTTCGTGCACTTGGTGTTGGCCGCGCAGGCGTTCCCGCACTTGCCGCAGTTGGCGTTGTCGGCCTGCAGCGACGCCTCGCAGCCGTCGCCCGCCTGCGCGTTGCAGTCGCCGAAGTTCGCGTTGCACGCGAGCTTGCAGTCGGCCGCGCACGCGCCGTTGGGCACGAGGTTGCCGTCGCACGCCTCGACCATCGCCTGCACGAACGCGTCGCCGCACTTCGCCGTCATGCAGGTGTCGAGGCACGCGTCGGTGTTGACCTTGTTGCCGTCGTCGCACTGCTCCGCGCCGCCGACCATCGCGTCGCCGCACATCACCGGGGCCCCGGTCGTGTCGTCGCCGCTCGAGCTCGACTCGCCGCCCGTCGTGTCGTCGGGGCCCGTGCTCGTGCCCGAGGTCGTGCTCGTGCCCGGCTCCACCGTCGTCGTCCCGTCGGTCGTCGTCGCCCCGGTGCTGGTCGCGACCGGCTCCGTCGTGCCCGGCTCGCCGCTGGTGCCCGACATCGACGCGCCGCCGCTGGTCGGCGCCACGCCGGTCGTCGCGGGCGGCTCGCCCGAGGTCCCGATGTCCCCCGTGTCGACCGGCGGCGTCGAGTTCGTCATCGTCATCGTGACACTCGTGAACCCCGTCATCCCGGGGTCCTCGCCGCCCGAACAGCCCGCCGCGAGCGTGCCCGCGATCATCCACCCCAGCCCAACATTGCATCGCATGAGGGCATCGTAGGCGCCGCGGCGAACGCCGTCCATCGGCGGGCGCAGCCGCCGGCGCCCCCGGGGATCGCGGCCTTTGGGCCCTATCGCGGCGTGCGGTCCCCACGCTAAGGTGTGCGCCCCCCATGATACGTCGCAGCCCGCTCGTCCTCGCCCTCGCCACCCTCGCCACCCTCGCCCTCATGGGCCCGGTCGCATGCAAGCCGCGCGCGCCGGCGCAACCACCCGCGACGCCGGCCCCCGGACCCGCAGACATCCTCGCGACCTCGGACCTGCCGCCCACGCTGAGCACGCCGATCCCCGGCGACGGCATGGGCGTCACGATCCACCGGCTCAAGAACGGCCTCACCGTCTACATCAGCACCGACCGCCAGAAGCCGCGGGTCTCCGCGTGGGTCGCCGTGCGCACCGGCAGCCGCAACGACCCGCCGGCCTCGACCGGCCTCGCGCACTACCTCGAGCACATGCTGTTCAAGGGCACCGACGAGCTCGGCACCCTCGACTACGCCGCCGAGAAGCCGCACCTCGAGCGCGTGCAGCAGCTCTACAAGGACCTGCGCGCGACCCAGGACCCGGCCGCCCGCGCCACGATCTTCGCCGAGCTCGACGCCACCAACCAGGCGATCGCCAAGCACGCCGTCCCCAACGAGATGGACCGGCTCTACACCACGCTCGGCATCGACGGCATCAACGCCTTCACCAGCGACGACATGACCGTGTACATCGGCGACCTGCCGACCAACCGGCTCGAGGCGTGGGCCACGCTCGAGGCCGAGCGGTTCAAGGACCCGAGCTACCGCCTGTTCTTCACCGAGCTCGAGTCGGTCTACGAGGAGAAGAACCTCTCGCTCGACAGCCCCGACGGCCGCGCCAGCGAGGCGCTGATGCTGCAGCTGTTCCCGAAGCACCCCTACGGCACACAGACGACGATCGGCTCGATCGAGCACCTCAAGAGCCCCGCGTACCAGGACATGATCGACTACTTCAAGCGCTGGTACGCGCCCAACAACATGGCCGTGCTGCTCGCCGGCGACATCGACCCGGGCGTCGCGCTGCCGGTGCTCGAGCGCACCCTCGGCGCCTGGGCCCCGCGCCCGCTCGAGAAGCCGACGCCCGCGTCGACGGAGAAGATCACCAAGCGCGCGCTCTCCGAGGTCGTCGGCGAGGGCGAGCAGGCCGTGACGATCGGCTGGAGCACCGTCCCGTACACGCACCCCGACGAGCCGGTGCTGACGGTGATGCACTGGCTGATGGACAACGACACCTCCGGCCTCCTCAACATCGAGCTCGAGCTCAGCCAGAAGGTCCCGAGCGCCGGCGCCTACGGCTACAGCATGCTCGAGTCCGGCGTGTTCATCGCCCGCGCGACCGCCCGCGAGGGCCAGACCCTCGAGGAGGTCGAGGCGCTGCTGCACGGCGTCGTCGCCAAGCTCAAGGCCGGCGAGTTCACGCAGCAGGACATCGACGCGATCGTGCTGGCCAACGAGATCGAGCGCAAGCTGCAGCAGGAGAGCAACGACGGCCGCGTCTCGCGGCTGATGGAGTCGTACATCTACCGCCAGCCGTGGCCGAAGATGATCGAGCGCGACCAGCGGCTCAAGAAGGTCACCCGCGACGACGTGATCCGCGTCGCCAACGCCTACCTCGGCCCCGGCCACAGCGTCGTCTACCGCCGCGCCGGCAAGCCGACGGTCGCCAAGATCGACAAGCCGACGATCACGCCGATCACCGTCGACCCCGCGCGCAAGAGCAAGTTCGGCGCGCAGATCGAGGCGATGAAGGCCCCGGAGCTGCAGCCGGAGTGGCTGGTCGCCGGCAAGCACTACGTCCGCGAGACCCTGCCCGCCGGCGACCTGATCGCCGTCGCCAACCAGCGCAACGACCTGTTCGCGCTGCGCTACCAGTTCCGCCGCGGCTACAAGCGCGACCGCATGCTGTGCCACGCGCTCGACCTGCTCGAGCAGTCGGGCGCCGGCGAGCTGTCGGCCGAGGCGCTCAAGAAGCAGCTGTTCGCGCTCGGCAGCACCGTCGACTTCGCCTGCGGCGCCGATGCGAGCTCGATCGACGTGCGCGGCGTCGACAAGAACATGGAGGCGACGCTGACGCTGCTCGACACCTGGCTGCGCCAGCCGAAGCTCGACCCGGAGACCCTGCGCAAGCTCGGCGAGAACACGCTCAGCACCCGCAAGGACAACATGGAGGACCCCGACAACCTGTGGTGGGTCCTCGACGAGTACGCCAGGCACGACCGCGCCAGCGACTTCCTGCACGCGCCGACCAACGCCCAGATCGCCGGCGCGAAGGTCGAGCCGCTGGCCAAGCTGCTCCACGGCTTCCTCGACCACCAGCACAAGACGCTGTACTTCGGGCCGCGCGCCGCCCCCGAGGCCGCGAAGGCGGTCGCGCTCGGCAAGCGCCACAAGAAGCTGACCCGCCGCGCCCCGCTCGTGTACCGCAAGGCCAAGGGCACCACGATCTACTTCGTGCACCGCGACGTCGCCAAGGCCTACGTCGCGGTCACGCTGCCCGCCGGCCCCGGCCGCCGCGACGACAAACCGGTCGCCCGCCTGCTCAACACCTACCTCAACGGCGGCATGAACGCGCTGCTGTTCCAGGAGATGCGCGAGGCCCGGGGCCTGGTCTACTTCTCGTACGGCGCGGTCAACCAGGGCCAGTACCCCGACGACCCGTGGGCGCTCAGCGGCGGCATGGGCACGCAGGTCGACAAGACCCCCGACGCGCTGCGCACCTACGTCGACCTCGTCCGCACGCGCCCGCTCGACGCCGGCCGCGTCGGCATCGCCCGCACGACCATCGACCAGGACTTTCGCTCGAGCCGCATCGACCCGCGCGAGAGCGTGTTCTGGATCGACAGCTGGGACGACGCCGGCGAGCCCGGCGACCCGCGTCCCTGGTACTGGGAGCAGATCGTCGCGCTCCCGGAGGACCGCCTGCGCGCGTTCGCCAGCAGCTTCGCCGACAAGCCGGTGCTCGTCGGCGTCATCGGCGACCGCACGCGCGTCGACATGGCGGCGCTCGAGAAGCTCGGCACCGTCATCGAGCTCACCCCCGACAAGCTGTTCAGCTACGGGCCGTTCCCGAAGCCGAAGGCCGCGCCCGACGCGGCGAAGCCCGACGCTGCGGCGAAGCCCGACGCCGCGGCGAAGCCCGACGCCGCGGCCGAGCCCGCCGCCGCCGCGAAGGCGACGCCCGCCGCGGCGCCGGCGGCCAGCCCCGCCAAGCCGGCGCCGTGATCACGGGTCGCGCGTGCCCGGGCCGGGCCTCGCTCGAACGCCCGGCCCGGGCCCCGCGCTCGTCGCTCGCGCCGCTGACTCCCGCGCGCGCCCTCATCGCCGCCGACGACGCGGCCACCCGAGCAGCGCCACGAGCGTCAGCCAGGCCCCCGCTGGCGCGCCCTGATCGCAGCCGCAGCGCCGCGCCTTGACGCCGAGCTCCGGGAGGTCCTGCGCGAGGTAGTCCGCGAGCGCCAGGTCGCGCTCGACGTCCGCGTTGCCGCGGACGAGGCGCGGCGCCGGAGCCTCGCCGTCGGCCGGCTCGCCCCATACGCCGTGCACCGGCGCCTCGCAGCGCGGCGCGCCGGGCCACGCGTGCCGGATCAGGTAGCGGGCCTGAAACGCGTTGGCGGCCGGCATCACCGGCTCCGGCGCGTCGGTGGCGTGGGTCCGCGCGATGCCGCCGGCGATGGGGTCCGCGGCGCGCAGCTCGAGCTCGTTTGGGACCGCGCCGGGCGACCAGCGCGCGTGCAGGCGGCTGATCACCAGCGAGCTCGGCGGCGCGTCGGCCAGGGTCGGCGCCAGCTCGAGCCCGAGCGCGCCGAGCTCCTCGTCGCCCAGCTTGCTGATCGCGCAGGGCGTCGACTCGCCCGCGGGCCCGGCGAATTCGACGAGCAGGCCGTTCGGCTGGCGCGCCTGGGCGGCGTCGAACAGCGCCGCGTAGACCGGGCCGAAGCGCTCGCGCGCGGCGACCCGCAGGTCGATCGCCGTCGGGACGATCGCCGACGGGGCGTTCGCGGGCTCGTGGCGGCGCGCCGCGAGCACGTGGATCACGAGCTCCTGCGGCCCGCTCGCGTTGACCGTCCCGATCTGCAGCGGCAGCGCCAGGCGATCGCCGTCGTAGTGGAAGCGCAGCGGCGACAGCACGGCCTCGCCGTCCGCGCTGAAGTGGACCTGCCGGCGATCGACCTCGGCGATCAGGAAGCGCGCGCCGGCGGCCATGTGGGGCAGCAGGGCGGCCTCGACCGCGTCGGAGACCTGATAGTCGCGCGCGCGCAGGAACGCGACGATCGTCGCCGACTCGGCGGGACCCGGCGCCATGAAGCTGTACTCGCCGTCCTGAAAGGTCTGGACCGGCTCGGGGCGCCGCGGATCGTTCGTGGCTGCCTCGCAGCGCCCGGCGCTCGCCGTCGGCGGGCGCGGCCGCGCGGCGCACGGGTCCTGCTCCCACACCTCGAGCAGCCGCGGCGCCGAGAACCTGTCGACGCGCTCGAGCAGCCGCTTGTCGAGCGTCTTCACGTCCTCCGCCCGGACCTCGCCCGCGACCGGCAGCACCAGCGCGAAGTCCTCCGCGGGGCCGCGATAGTCGGGTTGTATGGTCACGACGGTGCGCCGTCCGTCGCGCACGAGCACCACCGTCGTCGACCTGTTGGTCATCCGCTGGGCGTGGCGCGCGACGTACACGCCCGGGAACGCCTGCGCCGGCGCGGCGAGGCCCATGAGCGCCGTGCCCAGCATGAACGGCACGAACGGCATGCCCAGCATGAGCAGCGCGGCGACGCGGCGGGCCATCATCGCCCCACGATATCGCAGGCGCCAGCGCGGGTGCAGGCCTCGCGTGCACCCGGTCGCCCGCGGACTGCGCGTGGCGCTCGGGCCCGCGCGGCCCCCGACATCGGCGGGCGGGCCCGGGCGCCGCGGTCCGCGGGTACACTCGGCGCGGAGGCCCGCGTGACAGCAGCCACACCCGACCGCGACTGGCGAAAGATCCACGCCCTGGGCCTGCCTGGCGGCAGCGTGCGGGCCCTGCTCGCGCTCGGCGTCGTCGGCACCGTGTGCGGGCTGCTCCTGCGCGACCCGGGCCGGCCGCTGCCCGATCACCTCGAGAACCTGCTGTTCGTCGTGCTCGGCCACTACTTCGCGGCCCGCAGCCAGGCCGGCAGTAACGACCCCGCGAACGGCCCGCCGCCGCTGTTCCTGCCGCGCGGCAGCGTGCGCCTGCTGCTGGTCGCCGCGCTGATCGCCGTCGGTGTGCAGGTCTATCGCCAGGGCGACGCGCAGTCGCTGCGCGGCCTGGTCACGCTGATCCTCGTGTTCGCCTTCCTCCTCGGGCTGCTGCTCGCGCGCGTCGGTCGCTGGCTGCGGCGCCGCGTCGCCGGTCCGTCGCGCTTCTTCGCCGACCTGCAGGGCTTGCTCGGGCTCGCGGCGATCGGCGCGCTCGCGCTGCAGGCGTTCGCGGGCGTGCTGCCCGGCCCGGAGACCCTCGGCGTCGGCCGCGTCGGCGTCGAACAGGGCCTCGCGGCGCTCGTCGGCTTCTACTTCGGCGCGCGCTCCTGAGCGGCGCTACGGGCCGAGCTCCTTGCGCAGCGTGTCGGCGGCCGTCGCCAATTCCTGGGCCGTCTCGTCGCCGGCCGTCTTGCCCCGCACCGCCCGCTGCACCGCCGGGGCGCGCTCGCACAGGCCCTTCGCGGCGGGGCTCGGCTGGTTGGCGAGCACGGCCTTGCAGCCGAGCTCGAGCGCCGTCAGCTCGCGCTCCAGCTGCTCCGCCCCCTGCTTCGCGCGCAGCCCCGCGACCACCGCGTCGGCCGACTGCAGCGCCTGGGTCCGGCGCTCGCGGTCCTGCTGCGCGGCGGCCGGGTCGCCTGCGGGCGCGACGTACTTGCGGGCCACGAAGGCCCCGATCAACACCACGAGCCCGACGACGATGACCGCGTACTGCCGCATCCCTCCGGATCTACACGCTCGCCGCCCGCGGCTCAAGGCCGTGCGCCAGCGCGCGGGCGGCCGCGCTCAGCTCACGCGTCACGCCTCACGCCTCACCACATCACGGTCACACGCTGCAGCGCCGCGGCGAGGACCGCGACAAGTGACCGGCCGCGACCGCGCGGCTCAGCGGCAGGGCTGCATCGCCGCGTAGCCGCGGGCCCGGACGTGGTTGATGTGCAGCCCGCGGCAGCCCGTGTCGTGCACGCAGCCGCGGCAGCGCAGCGACTTGGTGTAGAAGCGGTCGAGCACGTAGCGCCGCGCGTAGCGGAAGATCTCGACGCGGCCGTCCGGGGTCAGCATCGCCGCGTCGAGCACCCGCGGGCGGGCCCGTGGCGGGCGGCCGAGCACGCACGCGGGCACCCCCTCGACCGGCACCGGCAGCGTGAACGCGGCGAAGAACGCGGGCAGGTCGACGTCCTCCTCGGCCGCGCTGGTCAGGCGCTCGTGGGTCGGCTGCCACAGCACCAGCCGGGCCGGCGCCGCCGTCAACGCCCGCAGCCACGCCTCGTTCGCGCGCCGCAGCGCGAGCGCGACCTCGAAGTCGCCGGGCCCCGCGAGCAGCGCCGCCGCGTCCGCCGCGTCGCGCACGACCACCCGCGCCAGCCGCTTGCCGTCGATCATGACCTGTCCCGCCGGACATGCCCCTTCGGACACCTCCACCTGTCCCGGGAGACCTGTCCCGGACGACATGTCGACCTGCCCCGCGGGACATGCCCCTTCGGACACCTCCACCTGTCCTGAGAGACCTGTCCAATCCGCCAGCTCGAGCTCGAGCGCGCCGACCCCCGGGAACTGCGCCGCGCAGGCGCGCGCCGCCGCGAGGTCGGGCGCGACCACCCACAGCGCCCGGGCCCGCGCCTCGCTGGCGAGCGCCGGCGGCGGCCGGACCCGCGGCGGCCTGAACTCCGGGACCCTGGCGAGCAGCGGCAGGCGCAGGCGCGGCTGCGGCCTGTCCCCGGGGACAGGTGCCATCGCCGCCGCCGCCTCCGCCTCGGCGCCCGCGCTCAGCCCGGCGTGCCGCGCTCGCAGGGCCATCTGCGTCTCCGCGCGCTTCTTGCTGGCCGGGTCGCCGCCGTACACCGGCGCCTGCTGGGCCTCCCACTCGGTGTCGACGCGCAGCACCTCGAAGCGCGCCGCCTCGACCGTCTCGCGCACCTCGTCGAGCGTGTCGCACAGCGGCTGCAGGTAGCAGTGGGCGCAGCGGTGCGGCGCGCGGCAGTCGAGCGGGACGCCGCGCTCGAGCAGGTGCGCGTACTCCTCCTTGCGCCCGCGGACCTCGTCGCCGAGCTTGTACGGGTCCTGGATCAGATCCTCGAAGCCCTCGAGGTGCTGCGGCGGGAACCGGTTGAGCCAGATGTGGATCCCCGGCCGCCGCGCGTACGCGAACGCGGCGAGCAGGTACGGCCGCATCTCCTCGAGGTCGTAAAACAGCGTCTCCTTGCCCTCCGTGTACGCGCGCCCGAACGGGATCACGTGCAGCAGGTCGAACTCCCGCACGCCCATCGCCGTGAACGTCGCCAGCAGCTCGGGCAGCTGGCGGACGTTGCCGCGGTTGACGCACACGTCGATGTTGACGATCGGCCGCCCGTCCGCGAGCGCCTGGCGCAGCCCGGTGACCTCCTCGTCGAAGGCCCCGCGCGTGCCGACCAGCGCGTCGTGGATCTTCGCGTTGGGCCCGTGGATCGAGAACGTGATCTCGCCGAGCCCCGCGTCGAGCGCCCGCTTCAAAAAATCGCCGTAGGCGAACATGCGCCCGTTGGTGACGGTCTGGACCTTGCGGTAGCCGGCGAGCCGACCGAGGCGCACGAAGTCGACGAAGTCGGGGTGGATGGTCGGCTCGCCCCCCGACAGGATCAGGCGCTCGGCGCCCTTGCGGCGCCCGTCGAGGATCTGCGCCTTGACCTCGTCGCGCGCGCGCACCGTGCCGTCGTGGGTGTGCGCGTCGAGGCAGAACACGCAGCGGTCGTTGCAATCGAAGGTCAGGCGCACCCAGTTGCGGCGCTCGTGCGCCGCCTCCTCGTGCTCGCGGATCTTCGGGCCGGCGGCGGGCGTGTCCATCGCGGCCATCGTACTCCCGCGCCCGCCCGCCGTGGTACCCTGGCCCCGATGTCCGCACCCCGCGTCCTGGTCGTGCACCCGCCGGTGTCGGTGGCGCGGGACTTCATCGACTATCCGTACGTCGCCGACCTCGGCGCCGTGCAGCTCGCCGCGGTGCTCGAGCGGACCCTCGGCGCCGCGCAGGTCGATCTGGTCGACGCCTACGCGCTGCCCGGCGCGGGCCTCGCGTGGCGCCCCGACGGCCGCGCCCGCCTCGGCGCCCTGCCGGCGGATCTGCTCGCCGCGATCGCCGACGACGCGGCCCTCGCCGCCGTCGTCGTCGCCTACACCCCGTTTCACCGCCCGCCGCGGCGCGACGACCTGCTCGGTGACTTGCTCGCCGGCGTCCGCGCGCGCTGGCCCGCCGCCGCCGTGATCCTCGCCGACTGCTACCAGTCGGGCCAGCACCACGTCGCCGCCGACGGCCGCGACGTCCTCGCCAGCTACCCCGAGGCCGACGCCTACGTGCAGTACGAGGCCGAGCGCACCGTCCCCGCGCTGCTGCAGGCGCTGCTCGATCGCGGCGAGCGACCGCGCGGCGTCCACCGCGGCGAGCAGCCCGACCTCGACGACCTGCCCGCGCCCGCGTGGCGCCGCGTCGACCTCGACGCCTATGCGCGCTTCCACGCCAGCGTCGTCCACGGCCTGCAGCGGGCGTCCTGGGCGTTCCCCATCGCCGGTCGCACGCTCCCGCTGGTGACCACGCGCGGGTGCCCGTTCACCTGCCTGCACTGCAGCTCGAACCCCGACACCCCGCCCGGCGCGCCGAAGCGCCAGCGGCGGCGCTCGCCCGCCGCGCTGACGGCCCTGCTCGAGGATTACAAGCGCCTCGGCGCGACCCGCCTCTACGTCCTCGACGAGCTCGTCAACGTCCACGAGGGTCACTTCGATCACCTGCTCGCCGAGGTCGCGCGGCTCGGCCTGCGCCTCGAGGTCCCCAACGGCATGCGCGCCGACTACCTCGAGCCGCGCCACCTCGAGCAGCTCGCCGGGCGGATCACGACCGTCAGCGTCAGCGCCGAGAGCGGCGTGCAGCGGGTCGTCACCGAGGTCGTCGGCAAGCGCCTCGACCTCGCCGCGATCGTGCGCGCCGCCGAGGCCGCGCACGCCGCCGCCGTCCCGCTGATGATCCACTACATCATCGGCCTGCCCGGCGAGTCCGCCGAGGAGATCAACGCCACCCTCGCGTTCGCCCTCGACCTCTGGGACCGCTTCCGGGCCTGGCCCGCCGTCCAGTACGCCACGCCCCTGCCCGGCACCCGCCTGGCCGGCCGCTCGCTACCTGTCTCGCTACCTGTCCTTTCGGACAGCGACGACGGCGACTGGGGCCCGCGCTTCCAGCGGGCCGCCAGCGGCGTCGGCACCGTCGCGCCCGCGCAGCTCGAGAAGTTCATGGCGACCTTCGAGCAGCGCCTGCGCGCCTCGCAGGGCCCGCAGAAGCTGGTCATGAACGTGACCTACGTGTGCAACAACCACTGCACCTTCTGCGCCGTCGGCACGCGCACGCAGGTCGACGGCCACCCGACCCGCCAGCGCGAGCAGCTCGAGCACTACCGCCGCCTCGGCGTGCGTCAGGTCGACTTCGACGGCGGCGAGCCGACGCTGAACCCGGAGCTGGTCGCGCTGGTCCGCCACGCGCGCGGCCTCGGCTACGCGCGCATCAACGTGACGACGAACGGCCGGCTGTGCGCCTACGAGGGCTTCGCCGCGCGGCTGGTGCACAGCGGCCTGACGACGCTGCTGTTCAGCGTGCACGGCCCGGACGCGCGCACGCACGCGCAGAACGTCGGCGTCGCCGAGGCCTTCGATCAGACGGTGGCGGGCATCCGCCACTGCGTGCGCCTCGCGCCCCGCGGCGTCGAGCTCGGCATGAACGTCACGATCACGCGGTCCAACGTCGACCTGCTCGCCGAGCTCGCGCAGCTCGCGTGGGACCTCGGCCTGCCGTGGATCAACCTCCAGTTCCTGACCCCGTTCGGCCGCGCGACCCGCCAGATCGCCCCGGACACCGCCTACGCGGCCGCCCGCGCCGCGGCCGTGATCGACGCCTGGGACCCGCGCATCAAGTTCCAGGTCATCAACCTCCCGTTCTGCTTCATGCCCGACCACGCCCGCTTCCTGCAGGGCGACCTCGCCAAGCTCGAGCGCCACATGGTCTTCGTCAACAACGAGACCGTCAACCTCGCGCAGTACCTCGCCGAGCGCCGCACCCGCAAGCCGCAGTGCGCCACCTGCCCGCACGCGTGCTTCTGCGGCGGCTTCTATGAGCTCGACGACGTGCCCGAGCCGCCCTGGCTCATCGCCCCCGAGGACCTCGTGCGCCCGCTCGACGACCCGCGCCGCCACGAGTCGGTGCCCGCCGGCTTTCGCGGGCGCATGGCCGCGCGACACGGCTCCGACGCGTAGACCCGCGCGGCCATCAGCACCTTCGCCGCGGCGACCTCGAGGTCCTCGACGAAGCGCGCCTCGAGCACGCGAAACACCGGCTCGGGCCGCCGCGCCGCCGCCCACAGCAGCGCCGCCGCGCGCCGCTTGTCGCCCGACGCGAGCCGCTCCGGCCACGCGATCGCCAGGTCGTAGGGCCGCGCCGCGGTGAACGCCGCGGCCTCGCCCGCGAACGCTGCGGTCAGCGCCGCCTCGACCAGCGCCGCCACGCCCCTGTCCCTCAGGACATGTCCCACGAGACCGGTCAACGCCTCGCCCGCGGGCCACAGCCGCCGCGCCGCCGCGTCCTCGCGCGCCGCCGCGAGCAGCAGCCGCAGCGTCCCCGCCGCGAGCCGATCCAGCGGCCGCGGCCGCCCCTCGTGCTCGAGTCCTCGCTCGTCCATGGCTCCCTCCCGCATGCGAACGAGTCTGGTCTATTTGAAAATGACTTTCAAGTCCCGTCTATCAACGCGAATTTCGCCCACTCGTGACGTTCCACGACGGACCGTCCCCCACGCAGCAAGATCGCGCGCGCCGCCTCAGTCGCGCGCCCGCAGCACGCCGCCGAAGCCGCGCTCACGCCCGAGCTCCGGCGCGAGCGCGCCGTCGGCCCACGCGGTGCGCCCGGCGATCAGCACCCGGCGGACCGCGGCGTCGTTGCGGCGGACCAGCCGGCGCATGCCGCCGAAGCCGACGCCGTCGCCGACCTGTCGCTCATGGATCTCGTCGAGCCGCTCGTCGAGGGCCTCCGGATCGACGACGGCGATGTCGGCCCGCGACCCGACCTCGAGCGTGCCGACGTCGATCCCGAACCATCGACCGATCTCGCCGGTCAGTCGGTGCACCGCCCGCTCCGGCGTCATGATCGGCCGACCGCGGCGCGCCGCGTCGCGGACCATCCGCAGCAGCCGCAGCGGGAAATTGTAATAAGCCATGTTGCGCAGGTGGGCGCCGGCGTCGGAGAAGCCGATCAGCACGTCCGGGTGGCCGACGATCCACTCGAGCTCCGCGGGCCGATCGTTGGCGACGATCGTCTGCCAGCGCAGCGCCGTGCCGTGCATGGCCACCAGATCCAGCAGCGTGTCGATCGCGTCGCGGCCCCGCTCCGCGCCGATCTCGGCGAACGACTTGCCGACCAGCGCCGGCTCCGGGCACTCGAGCACGCGGGTGCGCGCGAGGTCGCGGTGGTACGCGCGGCCGCGGATGCGGTCGCCCCATTGCCGGCGAAACCGCCGACGATACGCAGGGTCGCGCAGCAGCGCGGCGCGCTCCTCGGGCCGCTCGAGGTGCAGCGCCTCGGTGCCGGCCGCGAACTCCTCGAACACCGGGACCTCGATGCCGTCGACCCACATGTCGAACTCGTTGGGCAGCGCCTGGAACCGCAGGTCGCCGCCGAGCAGGCGGTTGGTCGCGCGCGTCAGCATCCCGACGATGCGGTGGATCCCGCGGGCCGCCGGCGGATCCATCATGGCGATCAACGTGGTCTTGAGCCCCGCGCGCCCGAGCCCCGCGCTGATCGCCGCGAACAGCAGCACGTTGAGCTTTGTCGAGATGTTCGGCACGCCCTGCAGCACGCGCCCGCGCGCCCGCAGCATGCCCGCGAGCGATCGATACTCCGACCACGACGCGAACACCGACGGCGTCGGCCGGCTGCGAAACTGCTCGCCGTCCATCTTGTCCCACGGCAGCGTGTTGATCGACAGCCCGAGGTAGCCGACGTCGAGCGCCTCGGCCAGCAGCGCGCGCATGCCCGCGAGCTCCTCACGGCTGGCGCGTACGCCCGCGTCCAGGCTGCGCCCGAGGCCCATCGTCGCCGCGCGGATCGCCGAGTGGCCGAGCAGCGCGGCGACGTTGGGCCCGAGCGGCAGGCGCCCCAGGTGCTCGAAGTACGCGCCCGGCCCGTCCCAGTCCTTGCCCGCCGCGAGCAGCGGCGCGACCACGGCGCGCGGGATGCCCTCGACGCGGCAGAACATGTCCGCGAGGTCCTCCGGCCGACCGATCGCCATGCTCAGCCCGCAGCTGCCGAGGAACACCGTGGTCACGCCGTGGCGCACCGACTCGCCGAGCGCGGGCAGCAGCTCGAGCTCGGCGTCGTAGTGCGTGTGCAGGTCGATGAAGCCCGGCGTCACCCAGCAGCCGCGGACGTCGACCTCCTCGACGTCCGCGCCGACCTGCGCGCCGGGGCCGAGCAGGCCCACGACGCGGCCGTCGGCGACGAGCACATCGAGCGCGCGCGCCGGGCTGCCGAGCCCGTCGAACACCGCACCGCCACGGAGCACCTGGGGACGTACCGTCATGCGCAGCATGACAGCACAGCTCGCCCCGGCCCCGCCACCGGGGCGCGCGCGATCACAGGCTCTTGCCGTCGAAGTGCTGCTGCTTGAGCGCGCCGAGGTCGACGTCGTCGATGCAGCGCACGTTGACCGCGAACATCTCGGCGCCGTCCGGCGCCGCGCCGTGGGCGAACGCCTTGATCCCGCACACCTTGCAGAACAGGTGGTGGATGCGCTCCTTGCCGAACTGGTAGTCGGTCAGGCTGTCCGCGCCGGACGTCAGCTTGAAGCTCGCCGCCGGCACGAAGCTCAGCAGCGTGCCGCTGCGCCCGCACATCGAACAATTGCAGGCGATCACCGGCGCGCCGAGGTCGACGCTCGCGTCGAAGCGCACCTTGCCGCAGTGGCAGCCACCCGTGTAACTCTTGGCGTCGGTCATGCGCGATATCGTGCCCGAGCCGCCGCCCCGCGTAAACCGGAATCTACAGCCGCGGCAGCGCCCGGCGGGCCCGGCGGGTCGGCGGCTGGCCGCGCGCCGCGGCGACCTCCTCGTCGCCGTACACCGCGAGGTAGTCGGGGCGCAGGCCCGGGCACAGCGCCGCGAATTCACAGCCGACGCAGGCGGGCACCTGCTGCTGCCCGGCGAGCCGGCTGTCGCGCAGATCGAAGCAGGCGTCGGGCGTCAGCACCCGCACGCGCGCGGCCCCGGGGTCGAAGGCGTGCGGATGATCGGGCCCGAGCAGGCAGCGCGGCACGTGCAGCGATCGCAGCGTCATGGCGTGCGCGCGCGCGAAGGCGAAGCCGTCCGCCATCACCGGCACGACCTCGGTCATCCGCGGCAGCGACGCGAGGTTGTCGGCGTTGCCGTCGGTCAGCGACACGAACCACAGGTCCGCCGCCCGCACCCCCCGCGCGTGCGCCCACGCCAGCGCGGCCGGCAAGCGCCGGTAGGTGTCGCTCTTCAAGATCATGTCGACGACCACGGGAAGACCGGTGGCGAGCACGGCGTCGAGGCCGGCCTGCATGCGCGCGAAGGCCCCGGGGCTGCGCACGAGCGCGTCGTAGGCGGCCGGCTCGTGGGTGTGGATCGAGAGGTGCACGCGCGTCGCCCCGGCCGCGGCGAGCCGCGCGGCGTTGTCGGCCTGACCGAGCACGAGGCCGTTGCTCTGGACCTTGATGTCGGCGAAGCCGAGGCCCCTGGCGGCGCGCACGAGCCCGAGCAGGTCGGGGCGGATCGTCGGCTCACCGCCGGTGAAGGCGACGCGGGTGAGGCCGTCGGCCCGCGCGCGCCGCATCGCCGCGAGCACCTGCGGCGTGCCCAGCGATCGCCGCCGCATCGCCGTCGTGATCGTGCAGTAGTCGCAGGCGAGGTTGCAGTCGTAGCCGAGGATCACGTCGAGCAGGCCGTCCATCACGTCACGCTCCGTCCGTGAAGTGGCGATCCCAGCGCGCGATCTCGGCGAGCAGCGCGGCGCCCCGCGGGGTCGGCCGCGCGTGCGCCCGCAGCACCGCCGCGCCCTCGCGGTTGCCCGCGACGATCGCGGCCAGCCGCGCGCGAAAGCCCGGCGCCTGCGCCCGCGGATCGCCGCGCGCGAGCATCTGCTCGTACAGGCGCGCGACCGGCAAGAACGCGTGGACCGCCAGCAGCACGCCGTGCAGCGGCCGCGGGTCGGGCCGCACCGGCGAGGGGTACAGCGGCGCGAACGCGTTGTCCAGCAGCGGCCCGTGCTCGAGCAGCGCCGCGAGCTTGTTGTGCGAGAACTCGTGGATCAGCGCCTCGGCCATCGTCATCGCCTGCGGGTGCAACGACAGATACACCGTGCCGATCGCCTCCTGATACGACGCGGAGAGGTGGCGCTGCTCGTCGTATCCGACCGGCACGACCTGCTGCAGCACGACGTCGATCTCGGCCCGCAGATCCGGAAGGTGTGCTTTGATAATCTCGAGCGCCTCGCGCAGCGCCGCGACCCAGCGCGCCGCCGGCCGCCCGCCGAGGTCTATCGCGTTGCCGGCCTTGTCGGGGTGGGCCTCGAGCGACGCGAGCGGGTTGTTGTCGACGAGCGCCAGCGCGAGCGTCGGCGTGATCGCCACGTGACCGCGAGAGAGTCGCGGCCGCGAGGTGGCGACGTCCGGCGCATCGCCGACCTCGCCCGGCCACAGCGGGGTCTCGCGGCCCTGCAGGTCGCGGTGCGTCACCTCCCCCGCGCGGCAGCACAGCTCGCCCGCGGGCAGGTCGAGCACGACCCGCGCCCCGAGGCAGACGACCCGCGGCGCCGCGGGCACGCGCAGCGGCTCCGCGAGCGCGCCCGCGACCGCGAGCTCGACGGCCAGCGTCGCGCCGAGCTCGGCGAGCAGGGCCGGCCGCGGCGTCGCGGCCGCGCAGCGGATCAGCGCCCCGACCGTCGGCCGCCGCAGCGCGCTCCACACGGCCCCTGGATCTCTCGAAAACGCGGCGCGGACGGCCTGCACTGCCGCGCCCAGGCCCGTGCGCGCCGGCTCGCCTGTGCGCGCGGGCAGCCGCCCGAGCCCGGCCAGCAGCAGCGGCAGCCCGCGCGACAGCACCTGCCGCGCGCTCGTCGAGCCCGGCGCGGGGATCGTCAGGTCGTCCGGCGCCAGCGGATCAGCGGCCATCCCCCGCCCCCGCGAGCACCGGCAGCCGGCGCGCGACCTGCCCTTTCGGACCTGCCCCTTCGAGCCTGTCCGTTTCGACATGTACGAGAAGACCTGTCCCGAGGAACAGCCAGGCCGAGCCCGCCGGTCGCGCGCCCGGCGGCCGCAGCTGCGCGGGCGACAGCTCGTCGCCGGCGAAGCGCTCGAGGTAGCCGGCGTCGACGCCCGGGCACGCCGCGCGCGCCGGACAGCCGCCGCACACCCCCGCGAACGCGCGCGCGGGCTCCGGCAGCGCCGCGGCGACGAACGGCCCGAGCAGGCACACGGGGGCCCCGCCGATCCACGCGGGCAGGCCGACGCGCGCCGCGTGTGCGACCGCCTGCAGCGCGTGCGGCAGCGCGACCGAGAGCCGCGGCAGCAGCCCGTCGAGCGGCCCGACCCCGGCGACGCGGATCGCACGGTCCGTCGCGCCCGCGTCGCCGTGCTCGCCATCGCCGACGCGTGGCCGCACGACCAGCGACGGCGTGGCGATCCGCCACGCTCGCACGCCGTGACGCTGCAACCACCCGGGCATCGCGGTCAGGACCCGCGCGCTCGACCGCGTCAGCAAGGTCGACACGGCGCTGCCGATCTCCTCGCCGCGCGCCTGCGTCAGCGCCTCCGCGACGACCGCGAAGCTTCCGGCGCCCGCGTGAAAGTCGTGCGCCGCCGCGTCGGCCGCGTGCAACCACACGTGCAGGTCGGTCAACCCGGCGGCGATCGCCTCCGCGAGCCGCCCCGAGATCCGCAGCTGCGCGTCGGTCGCCAGCCACGCGACGCGACGCGCCCCCGCGGCCCGCGCCGCGGCCACGACCTCCGCCGTCGGCACGCCGACCAGCGCGATCTCTGCGTGACCTCGCGCGAGCCGTTCGAGGTGTCCGCCCGCACCTGGCTCACGGGACAGGTCCACGAGGACATGTCCCGAGGGCCAGCCCGGCGCGTCGACGTCGGGCGTCTGGCGCAGGCTCAGCCCGCGGCGCCCGCCGAACCCGTCCGTGGCTGCGTCGCGGTCCACGCCCGGGCCCGGCTCAGCGCCACAGCGAGAACACGCCCTCGGGGTGCGCCCGCTCGCGCTCGCGGAAGCTGGCCAGCTCGAGCGTCGGGGCCGATCCCTCGCGGGCGGCGATCCATGCGGCCAGCGCCAGGGTCGCGTGGGCCTGGGCCTCGTCGGTGCGCGCGCTGCCGTCGCCGCGGTTGGCGATGAACAGGTCGAATTGCGCCGTCGTGGCCACGCCGCCGGGGCCGCGCGGGTCGCGACGCAGGATGTCGACCTGGAAGCGATCGCCGGCGGGCGTGCGCATGACCACGGGCACCGCGCCGTGGTGGGCCGGGAGCACGGCCTCGATGATACCGAGGCCGCCGAGGCCGAGCGACGTGCCGGCGCGCAGCTCCTCGCCGAGCAGTTCGACGCGGTCGGCGCCGGGCAGCTCGATGCGCTGCCGCTTGCCTCTGCGAGCGGAGTAACGCGCGAGGGCCGTGGCCGGGGCCAGGCTCCACGCGGCGGCCGCGGTCGTGACCGATCCGAGGGCGACAAGGACCTTGCGTCGACCCAGAAGCCTGCGCGAAACCTGTGGCATGCTTTCTCCCAGCGCAGCACCAAGGTACCCGGGCGCGCGGCGGGCCGTCAAGGCGCTAATCAAGGTCGGCTACGGCTGCAACGAGCACTGCGCCTTCTGTCACACGCTGGACGTGCGCGAGGTCCAGGGCGGCAGCGCCGAGGTCGAGGCCCGGATCCGGCGGGCGGCCGCGCTGGCGCCGTATCAGGTCGGGCCGGGCGAGGCGGCGATGGTCGTGCTGTCGGGAGGCGAGCCGACGATCCGCCCGGAGCTCGTGCGCTGGGCCGAGCTCATCGCCAGCCTCGGCATGGACGTGGGCCTCGTGACGAACGGGCGCATGCTCGCGTACCCCGAGCTGACCGAGGCGCTGCTGCGCCGGCGCCTGCGCTACGTGTACCTGTCGCTGCACGGCGGCAGCGCGAAGATCCACAACCTCATGGTCCGCACGCAGGCCTTCGACGAGGCCCACGCGGCGCTGCGACTGCTCAGCGGCCGGGGCATCGACCTCCACGTCAACTGCGTGATCACGCGGCACAACCTCGCCCACCTGCGCGGGCTCGTCGACGCCGTGCTGCCGCTGCCGGACGTCACGCTCAAGTTCTCGATGGTCGAGCCCAAGGGCGGCGGCGAGCGGCTGTTCGAGCACCTGATGCCGCGCGTCGCCGACGTCGCCGCGCGCGTCGCCGACGCGATCGCGTACGGCGAGGCGCGGGCCGGCCCCGACGGCCCGCGCTTCGAGCACGGCGCCGTCCCGCTGTGCCTGCTGCCCGGGCGCGAGCGCCAGTTCGGCGACCTCAAGACCCACCGCTACCGCACGATGATCGAGGTCGGCGAGCCCGACTTCTTCCCCGTCGACGACGACAACAAGGTCCACCCGCCGGCCTGCGCCGGCTGCCGCCTGGGCGGCGCGTGCCCGGGCCTGTACCGCGGCTACCACGAGATCCACGGCGACGCCGAGCTGCGCCCGGTCGCCGGCCCGCGCGCCAACGCCTTCAACTTCACGCTGCGCGGTCTCGTGCCTGTCCCCGGGGACATGTCCGAGGAGTATTGCCCGCTGCGCGACGGCCCGCTCGGGGTGACGCCGTGGGACCGCGGCCGCGACCTGTTCGTGCGCCACGCCGGCAAGCTCGGCCACTACCGCGCGGACACCCGCGACTTCAGCGACGCCGAGATCGCCGCGATCAAGCACGAGCGCGGGCAGGTCTACCTCGACGCCAGCCGCCGCAAGGACGCCCCGGACGACTTCGCGCGCGACCTCGTGCCGCTCGTCCGCGCCGGGGTGTGCGCCGGCTGCCCGCACCACGGGCGCTGCGCCGGCCTGCACGAGCCTGTCCTCGAGGACATCTTCTCGCGCGACGACGCGGTCGTGCGCGCGCACCTGGCCGCGCTGCGCGGCGACCTGCTCGATCTGGGCTGCGGCGAGGCGCCCTACGCCGACGCGCTGGCCCCGGCGGTAGTGAGCGGCGCGCTGCGCTACCTCGGCGTCGACCCCGACGCCGACCGCCTCGCCGCGGCCCGCCCCGGCTTCCCGATGCTCGTCGGCACCGCGAGCGTCGACCTCGGCGCGCGGCGCTTCGATCACCTGACGATCCTGCGCAGCTGGAACCACCTCCCCGACCCCGCCGCCGACCTCGCGGCCCTGCTCCCGCGCCTGCGCCCGGGCGGCACCCTGACGATCGTCGACAACGTCGCCTTCGGCCTCGCCCGCACCGCCGCGCAGACCCGCCGCGGCGAGGGCTCGCGCGCCGGATGGGAGCACCACCGCAACGACGACGCCGCGCAGGCGCACGCGCAGGTGCTCGCCGCCGCCGCGACGCTGGGCCGCGCGCTCACGCAGATCGAGCGCCGCGACGTCGGCCCCGGCACCAGCAACCAGTGGCTGCTGCGCTACCGCGTCGACGCCGATATCACCTGACCGAAGGGACAGGTCGGTCGAAACCAGCGGCTGCGACCTCCGCGTCGACGACCTGACCGAAGGGACAGCTCACTCGTCCGCCGGCGCGGCGGCCGGGTAGTGCCACGGCGCACCGGTCAGGCGGACCCACGCGGGCGCGCCGTCGACGGTCGGGCCGAGGTCGACGCGGACCGCGGGCGCGCCGCTGCGCCAGATCTTCGCCTGCGTCGCCGTCGCGCCGCGCGGCTCGCCGCTGCGCAGGCCGGCGCTGCGAAACGCCGCCCAGCCCGGGAGCTCGGCCAGCAGCGTCGCGTCGCCCGACTCGACCGACCACGCGTCGCCGTCGTCGCGGCGCAGCATCGCCGTGCGCTCGCCCGCGCCGTGCACGTCGGTCACCTGCACGCTGCGCGCCTGCCCGAGCCAGAACCGCAGCGGGTCGTCGTAGAGAAGGTCGTCCTGCAGCGCCGCGCAGGCGTCGTCCTCGAGCCTCGCCGCGTGGCGCTGGCCCGGGACGTGACCGACGCAATTGGCGTGGAGGTCGAGCGTCAGGTCGCCCGCGCTCCCGGGGCCGCCGCGCGCCCGCTCGACCCGCAGGGTGCGCAGCGGGGCCGCGGCCGGCACGTCGACCCAGGCCTCGGCGCGCACGCTCTGGAGCGCGGCGAGCAGCGCCTCGAGCCGGACCTCGTCGAGGACGGCGACGCCGTCGGGGTGGCTCGGCGCGTCGAGGCGCCACACGCCGAGGTCGAGGCGCACGCTCTGGCGCACCCCCTGCCCGCCGCCGCCCGGGAGGATCTCGAGGCTGCGGACCTCGCCGGCGCGAAAGCCGAGGAGCTGGCGGTCCGCGAAGGTCTCGCGGCGAAACGCGAGCTCGGGCGCCGCCCCGACCGCGCGCAGCGGCGGTCCACCGTCGCGCGCGCAAGCGAGCGCATGTCCGCCGGCGGGCCCGCACTCGATCCGCAGGCGCTGGCCGCTGTCGGTCTCGACGACGAGCGCGTGGACCGGCGCGAAGCCCGGGGCGAGGTCGGCGGGGCCGATCTCGACGCCGACCGCCTGCAGCGCGCCGTACCAGCGGAACACCTCCGGCTCGGCGACCTCGACCATGCTGCCCTGCTCCTCGAGCACCCAGCCGCCGCCGAACCGACGCAGGCGGCGGGTCGCCGGGGCGGTCTGCTGGATCGCCAGCACGCGGCCGTACGCGTACGGCACCAGCTGCGGCTCGAGCATGCCGCCGTCGGGGTCGGCGAGCGGCCACGGCGCGAGCGCCTCGGCCTCGACGCAGCCGAGCAGGCCCGGCCCGCGGTCGACCACGATGCGATCCTGGTGCTCGGGACATGTCCCTCCGGACAGGACCGTTCGGACATGTCCCATCGCGTCGGTGACGCGGTGGCGCGCGACGAACGGCCCGTGCGCGGCCTGCTGCGCGCGCGGGATCAGCGGGTCGAGCTCGGCCGCGAGCGCCTGCCCGAGGCGCATCGCCACCGCCTGCTCGGCCAGCAGCTGCGGCGGGCCGCCGGCGACGACGCGCCACAGCCCGTCGGCGCCGCGCTCGAGCTCGACGTCGTGCCAGGCGAGCGCGACCGCGTCGGCGGGCTCGAGCGGCAGCAGCCGGCGCAGCAGCCACGCCTCGGCGCTCTGGTCGAGGACCTCACCGACCTCGGGCTCGACCACCCAGGCGGCCTCGCCCTCGTGCGCGAGCACGCCGTAGATGCCGGCCCCGTCGCTCGCGGCGCCGAAGATCTTCACGGTCAGCGCGCGGCCGTCGAGCTCGAGCGCGATCTCTCCGCGGGCCGCCCCGAGCGCGCTGCCGGGGGCCACCGCGCGCAGCGTCGTCGCCATGCGCAGCGAGCTCCACAGGCCCGCGAGCGCCTCGCCGTCGGCCCAGCCGAGCGGCTCGTCGCCGCGCCACAATTGATGCTGGCCGTCGTCGCCGGGCGCGAGCCGCAGCGCGCCCGCGGGCGTGCGCAGTTGGATCGTCGCGCGCGCCAGGTCGGCCTCGCCGAGCGTCGGGAACAGCCGCCGCGCCATCGACTGCGTCGACATCAGCGGCGCCGCGGCGCGACCGTCGGTCCACGGGTCCGCGTGCACCAGCGCGACCGCGGCGACGCACGCCGCCGCGAGCACCAGCGTCACCGGCCCCGGTCGCCTCATGCTCGCCGCCTCCACAGCACCAGCGCGCCGAGCAGCAGCGCGAAGCCGGGCAGACCGACGAGGCACATCAGGCTCATGCGCGCGAGCTGGTCGTCCTGCAGCACGAGCTTGACGTGCTCGCGCGGGCGCGGGCGCAGGCCGAGCAGCGCCTCGCGCTGGGTCAGCCAGCCGACGGCGTTCAAGATCAGGTCGCGGCCGCGGTCATAGACGACGTCCTCGCGCAGCATCGCGTTGAGGGCGAAGTCCGCGGACGCGATCACGATCATGCGCGAGCCGCCGAGCTCGGCCGCGGCGGCGACCGGCAGCGGGCCCGCGCGGTCGACGTCCGCGGAGTACACCGGCAGCTCGCCGCGGCCGAAGCCGGCGACGTCGCTCTCGGCCCAGCCCTGCTCCGTGGTCTGGATCAGGAAGGTCGCGGGCGGCTCGAGCTCGAGCTCGCGGACCTGCAGCAGCGAGATCGGCTGGCCGACGAGGCTCGCGGTCGCCGGATGGTCGCCCCAGCCCTCGCGCAGCGTGAACGCCAGCAGCGGCGTCGCGCCGGCCATCGCGCTCGGATCGACGACCACGCGCTCGCCGAAGCGGACGCCGTGGCGCGCGGTCACGGCCTCGAGCCCGTGCGGCGCGAGCTGGCTGCGGCCGCGCAGGATCACCGCGCCGGCGAGCAGCAACAGGTCGCCGCCGGCCTGCGCGAAGCGGTCGATCGCCTGGACCTGCGCCGGCGGCAGCGGGCCCTGCGGGCCGCCGATCAGCAGCAGGTCGCAGCCGCGCAGGCCCTCCGGCGCGTCGAGGTCGGCGACGCGGACCTCGAGGCCCGCGTCGCGCAGCAGGTCGCGCAGGTGGGCGTGGCCGCTGTACGGCTCGAGGCTGTCGAGCGCGGGCTCGCCGTGGCCCTGCGTCGCGCACACCACCGTGCGCCGCGGATCGCTGACCGCGAGGAACTTGGCGAGCAGCGCCTCCTCGCCGCGGAACTCGCGGACGCGCGGGCCGGTGACCTGGACGTCGGCGCCGGTCGCGAAGGTCACGAGCTCGCCGGGCAGCAGGTGGGCCTTGCGCAGCGACGCGCCCTGACCGGCGCGCACGAGCACGACGCCGTCGGCGAGCTCGCGGCCGCCGAGCCCGAACTCCGCGATCGCGGCGGCGGCCTGGGTGTGGTCGCGGTCGGGGTCGACGAAGCGCACGCGCAGGTTCGGGGCGACCGCGGCCATGCGCGCCAGCACCTCGCGCAGCTCCGCGAGCAGCGGGTTGGTCCGGCCGCCGCCGATCGTCGCGGGGACCATCACGCTGACGTCGACCGCGGTCGACAGGTCGCCGAGGACCTCGCGCGCGCGCTCGCTGAGCGTGTACACGTGGCCCGCGGTCCAGTCGCCGCGCTCGCCGTGGCGGGCCGCGAACACCGCGAGGTGACCGACGAGCAGCGCGAGCAGGCCGAGCTGCAGCCCGTGCTCGCCGCGGCGCCGCGGGTCGACCGCGACGACGGTCGCGGCCAGCAGCACGACCGTGAGGCCGACGTGCAGCAGCGGCCAGCGCGGGTCGACGATCCCCTGCGCGAGCTCCTGCATCATCACGAGCAGGCTGGTGAACCGCAGCGCGTCGCCGGCGAGCCCGGGCTCGACCTGATCGGCGAGCAGCCCGGTCATCACCGCGATCGTGCACGCGACGAAGGTGCTGACCGCCGCGGCGAGCTGGCTGCGGGCGAGCGCGCTGGCCAGCAGGCCGACGCTGATGAAGGTCGCGCCGACCAGCAGCACGCCGAGGTAGCCGGCGAGCACCGGCCCGGCCTCCGGTCGCGCGCCGGCGCCGACCAGCAGCAGGTAGAACGCGCCGGTCGGCAGCCACAGCGCGAGGTAGAACGCGTAGGCGCCGACGAACTTGCCGACGGCGATCTGCGAGGCCGAGAGCGGCGCGGTCAGCAGCGCCTCGAGCGTGCCCTGGCGCCGCTCCTCGGCGATCAGGCGCATGCTCAGCGCCGCGCAGATGAAGATCACCGGCAGCCAGAAGATGAAGAAGCTGCCGCCGAAGTAGAACTGCATCACCGGCCCGGGCGCGGCCAGCGGGTCGTTGAGCACGCGCAGCAGCAGCGCGAAGTTCCAGCCCTGGTTGAGCAGGAACAGCGTGCCGACGAGGTACGCGAGCGGCGTGACGAACAGCGACAGCAGCTCGCGGCGCGCCAGGTGATAGACCCCGCGCAGCCACGGGCCCGGGCGCTGCAGCGGCTCGCGCGGGAGGTCGGGCGTCACGCTTCCACCGTCGCCCCGGTGACGCGGGCGAACCGCTCTTCCAACCGTCGCCGCCCGAGCTCGAGCCGCGCGAGCGGGACCCCGGCGGCCGCGCTCGCGCGCCCGAGCGCCAGCGCCAGCGCGTCCGCGACCTGTCCGTCGGGACAGGTGACTTGCACGCGCGCGAGCTCGCCGCGGGCCTCGACCGCGCCGACCCGGAGGCCGAGCGCCGCCGCGAGCTCCGCCGTCCCGTCCGCGATGGCGACGGCCGACACCGCGGCCGGGACGACGCCCACCGTCGCGTCCGCGGCGGCGATCGCCGCCGCGGCGACCTGCGGCGCGCCGGGCCCGTCGCCGGCCGCCGCGCCCGCGAGCGCGCGCAGGGCCACGTACAGCAGCCTCGCGGCCTGCGCGGGCGCGGCGACCCACGCGGCGATCACGTCGCTGGTGCGCAGCGCCTCGGCGACCGCCTCGTCGGCGACGCAGCGGCCGGCCGCGAGGATGACGACGCGGTCGCACAGCGCCTCGACCTCGGCGAGGATGTGCGACGAGAAGATCAGCGTCTGCCCGCCGCCGAGCGCCCGGAGCATCGCGCGGATCTCGAGCACCTGGTTGGGGTCGAGGCCGACGGTCGGCTCGTCGAGCACGACCAGCGGCGGCGCCCCGAGCAGCGCGTCGGCGATGCCCACGCGCTGGCGGTAGCCGCGGCTGAGCTGCTGGATCGGGACCTCGAGCATGGTCCCGAGGCCGGTGCGCTCCGCGACCCGCAGCACCTCCGCCGGGCGCTGCTTGCGGCGCACGCCCTTGATCGCGGCGCGAAAGTCGAGGTGCTCGCGCACCCGCAGCTCGACGTACAGCGGCACCTGCTCCGGCAGGTAGCCGACCAGCCGGCGCGCCCGCAGCGAGTCGCCCGCGACGTCGACGTCGCCGACGCGCAGCCGCGTGTCCGCGGTCCGCTGCACCGGCAGGTAGCCGCACACCAGGCGCATCAGCGTCGACTTGCCGGCCCCGTTGGGCCCGAGCAGCCCGACCCGCTCGCCCGGCGCGACGCGAAACCCGACCCCCTCGAGCGCGCGCACCCCCGCCCCGGCGTAGCGGTGCGAGAGCGCGTGGACCTCGAGGGACGCTGGCGGACGCGTGCTCATCGTGGTGGCGGCGGCGTACCCGCGGCCGCGTCGGCCGCGCCCGGCGTCGCGGCCTTCGCGTCGGCCGGCGCGGCCTGTCCCGCAGGACCTGTCCCTGCGGCCATGTCCTTTGCGCCCTGTCCCGCAGGACCTGTCCCTGCGGCCATGTCCCCGGGGACATGGCCGGCGGCCCCGGCGGGCGCGTCGGGGTCGAGCGGGGCCGGGCCCGGGCGGGCGTCGAGCGGGTCGCGCTGGATCTCCGCGAGCGCCCAGATCATCGCCTCCTTGACCTCCTGCGCGCTCTCCTTGGCGAGCTTGGCCTCGAGCGGGGCCTTGTAGCCGGCGAGGCGCTGGGTGCCCATCGCCTCGACGATCGCGGCGCGCACGGCCGGCTCCGTCTCGATCTCCAGCGCGTAGAGCAGCGCGATCGCGGTGCCGTTGTCACGCGCCGGGATCAGCGCGCGGGCGCAGGCGGCCCGCTGGTCCGGCGGCAGCGTGAACGTCCCCTCCGGCTTCTTCAGCGTGATGCCGTCGATCAGGCCCTTGCGCCGCATCTCGTAGGCCGCGTAGGCCTGCGTCGCCTGGTCCTTCTCGCCGGCCTTGACCGCGACCTCGCCGAGCAGCAGCCACGCCTCGAGGTCGTCCGGGTCGTCCTCGACGACCTTCTGCTGCTCGGGCAGCGCCGCCGCGAACTGCTTGTCGGCCGCCAGCGCCATCGCCAGCACCCGCCGCGGCGCGGCCTCCGTCGGCAGCAGGCTCGCGGCCTGGCGGTAGAAGGAGATCGCCGAGCGCGGGTCGCCGGTCGCCTCGTACAGCGTGCCGAGCAGCAGGCTCGCGTTCGCGCGCAGGTGCGGGTCGCCGGCGGTCTCGGCGACGCGGCGCAGCTCGGCGCCCGCCTCGCCGAGGATCCGGCCGGGCCCGGCTTTGTCCTCGGGGGTCAGCGCCGCGAAGCGCTCCTTGATCTCGAGGTACTTGCCGGCCAGCGCCTCGTCGGTCGCCGGCGCGGGCGCGGGCTTCGGCTCGGCCTTCGCCGCGATCGGGACCGTGCGCGCATCGGTGCCGCCGCCGCAGGCGGCCAGGAGCGGGAGGAGAGCGAGGGCGCAGGGCGCGAGCGCCCGGACGACGAGACCGATGAGACGGCTGGTTCGCATGGTCACGGGACACCCGCGGCCCCCACTTCGTTCCCGCGTGAATTGAGCCCCGGTCGCCACGAGCGAGACCTTGCCACAGTTTCGCCCGCGGACGAAAGTGGGCCAGACGCCCGATCTACCGCTCCGACTGACGCCCGCGGGCCCGGGCCTCGCGGATCATCGCGGCCAGGCTGGCCCCCGCGCCGAGGGCCGCGACCGCCGCGAACAGGCCGACCGCGGCGCCACGCAGCCACGCCGGCGCCGGCTCGATCACCGTCGCGGGCGTCGGCGGCGGGCTCGGCGGCGGCTCGGCGCCGAAGGTGCGGGCCACCGTATCGTACAGCGGGTCACGGGTCGCCGCGGCCAGGTGGGCGCGGCGGTCACGATCGAAGCGGGCCCGCTCGATCATGTCGACGAGCACGTCGCGAGCCAGGTTGAGCCGACGGGTGCGCTCGACGGCCACGGGATCGCTGCCGTGCAGATCGGCGTGCTCGTGCGCGACGCGTCGGCGGTAGGCCCGGCGGATCTCCGCGGTGGTGGCCGTCGGGGCGACCCCGAGGATCGCGTAGTGGTCGACGAAGGCCGGCATCGCCGACAGTATGCCCGAGCCTGGCCGCCTTGCATCCTCCCCGCGAGGCCCGGGGACGGGCCCCGGGCGCACGGCCCGTCGGCCCGCCCGCGAGCGCGCGCCCGTGCGCCCATGCTTCGACGCAAAATTCACCGCACCGAACATCCGCCGACCGGGCGCCCTCGACGGTCGAGCCAGGCGCCCCCGCCGTCACGGGCCCCAGATCACGCACTGCAGGTTCGCGCCCGGGAGCAGGCTCGCGGCGCACATCTGGGCCCACTGCGCCGCGTCGAGCGTGCTCTGCCAGAACACGTGGCAGGTCTGCGCCGCGCCCTGGCAGGGGTAGTTGGCCGGCTCGCAGTCCACCATCGCGAAGATCTTCGCCAGCCACGCCGCGAGCTCGTCGCCGGGCACGCAGGCGTCGACCTCGTCGCACAGGCCGCCGACGTGCGGCGGCTCCTTGTTGATGCCGGCCGGGTGCATCGCCGACTCGTCGCACTTGCCCGCCGCGGCGCAGTCCAGCGCGCAGCCGACCGGATCTTTTGAAAAGTGCTCGCAGTTCGGCGCGCAGTCGCAGCCGCTGAACAGCCGGCAGCTCGTGCCATCGAAGCCGTAGCCGATCTCGGCCTCGCACGGGCCATAGTCGCCGCTGACGTCGACGCAGCCGCCGACCGGCTCGCCGCTGCTGCTCGCCTCGCCGCTGCTGCTGCTGCTGCTGCTCGTGCCGCCCGTCGTGCCGGGGCCGGTCGTGATCGCGTCGGTCGTGGTCGCGGGGGCGCCGGTGGTCGAGCCCTCGACGCCGGTCGTCACGCTCGAGCTGCTGCCGCTGGCGCTCTCGCTGCCGGACCCGCCGGTCGTCGGCCCGCCCGCGGTGCCGGAAGATCCGCCGCTGCTGCTCGCCGGCGCGGTGCTGCTGCCGGAGTCGGTGGCAGAGGCGGAGGCCGTGGCCGTCCCGCCGCCGCCGCACGCGGGCGCGAGGACCAGCGCGAGGGGGAGGCCCAGCGCGAGGGCGGTGAGGCGCGCGTAAGTCATGCGCGCGAGCATGGGCCGGGGCCCGCTGCGGGTCAAGCGCCCTGCTATGGTCCGCCCGTGTCCCGCTTCGACTGTCGACAATGCGGCGCCTGCTGCTGCAACCCGCCCGACAACCGGGCCGAGGGGTTCACCGAGTACATCGAGGTCGACGCGCGCGCCCCTCTGCTCGGCAAGCCCGAGCTCGTGCGGCGCATGGTCGTGTACTCCGACGAGGGCGTCCCGCACCTGCGCCTGCACCCGGACGGCCGCTGCCTCGCGCTGCGCGGGCGCGTCGGCTCGCAGGTGCGCTGCACGATCTACGCCGACCGCCCCGCCCCCTGCCGCAGCGTCGAGGCCGGCGGCGCGCTGTGCCAGCGCTACCGCCGGGCCGCCGGCCTGCGGGTCTGACGGTCCGACGGCCCGGCGGCCGGCGGCCGCCGAGCATGCGCTGTCCCTTCGGACATGTCGCAATGCACATGTCGCAGCGAACATGTCGCCGAGGACATGACCCGGAAGCCAGCCGACCTCAGCGCAGGCTGGCGGTGCTCATCGACGCGGAGCTCTGCTCGGCCGGCGGCTCGGGCAGGTCCTCGGTGCGGATGTTGCCGGGGGCGTGCCAGCGCGAGCGGCGGTAGGCGAACAGGAACACGGTCTGCAGCATGCTGGCGACCGGCGCGGCCAGCAGCGCGCCGGTGAGGCCGTAGACGTGCTCGCCGGCGAGCAGCGCGAAGATGACGACGACCGGGTGCATGTGGGCCGCGTCGCCGATGATCTTCGGGTTGAAGATGTTGGCCTCGAGCAGGTGGATGCCGGAGATCCACGCGAGCATCAGCAGCGGCGGCCCGAACGCGATGCCGGCCTCGTTGGAGACCAGGGCGACGACGATGATCGGGATCGACGAGATGATCGTGCCGAAGATGGGGACCAGGCTGAACGCCGCGGCGATCACCGCCAACAGGAAGCTGTACTTGATGTCGAAGATGACCAGGCCGATGTAGGTCAGGACGCCGTTGACCAGGCAGATCAGGAGCTGGCCGCGGATGACGCCGGCGAGGCCGACGTCGAGCAGCACGATCAGCTCCTCGTAGGTCGCGCGGTAGTGCAGCGGGACCAGGCCGCGCACGAAGTTCATCACCCGCGAGGGGTTGATCAGGATGAACGCCGCGAGCATCAGCGTGATGACGAAGTTGGTCAGGAAGGCCGTGACGCCGCTGACCAGCGCGCGCAGGTAGCCGGCGATCTGGCCGGTGTACTCGCTGCCCTTGGTCATCACCAGCTTGCGCAGCGTGTCGCTGAGGCCGGCCTCGGTGTGCTGGCGCGGCGTGTGGACCTTCCACTGGCCGTTGCCGGCGTCCTCCAGCGACAGCTGCACGCGCTCGAGGCTGATCGCCCAGCTCCCGTCCGAGGCCTGGCGCGCGAGCAGCTCCGAGTGCGGCAGCTCGGCGGGCGGCGGCGCGGCGGCGTTGAGGGTGCTGAAGCTCTCCTCGAACCACTTGGTCAGCTGCGGCAGGTACTGCTGGTCGATGTACTCGAGCGCCGCCGGGGCCGTGTCGCGCAGGCGCGAGAAGTCCTGGACGAGCGCCGGCAGGAACACGACCAGGAACACGGTCACGACCCCGAACAGGGTCAGATAGCAGAGGATCACCGCCGCCGCGCGGCCGAGCCGCGGCTGCAGGCGGTGGATGATCGGCGCCATCAGGTACGCCAGCGCGAACGCGAAGATGAACGGGATCAGGACCTCGCGGAACACGAGGGCCATGGCGACGATGAACAGCGCGAAGCCCCACTGGCGGATGAACCGGCTGGTGTGGTTCAGCAGGTCGCTGCGGCGCCGCAGCAGGTGCGCGGACGAGGCTTCACGGTTCATACGTCGGTCCTCCCGTCACGCGCCCGCGGACCGGCCTGCGCGTGCGCGTAGGCCTCGATCGTCACGGCGCTGTCCCATGCGCCGCACTCGTCGCAGCGGAAGCGAAAGCGCGGCATCTCGCGGGCGCATCGCCGGCAGACCACGATCGGAGCGGGGAGATCCATCATCGCTGCGCCCAGGGCCGCTTCGCGCTGACCCAGTGCGAGGCGCAAGCGTACCAGGCTCAGGGCCGCGGCGGGGGAGCGGGCGCGCACCCGCTGCAGCGCCGTCGCGGCCGGCTCGGGATGGCTCCCCGCGACGCGAAGCGCCAGCGCGACGACCAGCGCCGGATCTTCGGCGCTGCGCAGGCTGGCCAGCAGTCGCTCCTGCAGATCGCTCGCGCCGCCGATCTCCTCCGCGGCCTCGACCGCCTCGGCCAGCAGCGGTGTCGCCGCCGCGGGCGTGGTCTCCCAGGCGCGCTGCCAGGCGAGGCCGGCCGTCACCGCGTCGCCGAGGCTGACCGCGACGCGGGCCCGCGCGGTCCACACGTGGCCGCTGTCGGGGGCCAGCTCGAGCGCGCGTTCGACGAGGCGCTCCGCCTTGCGGCCGTCGCCCTCGGCGAGCGCGGCGAGGGCCTGGCCGGCGACGGCGTGGCCGCGGCCGATGCGGCTGTCGCGGCGGCGGCGGGCCGGGACGAGCTTCTCGTGGCGCTCCCACGCGGCCGCCGCCCGCTCCCACGCGCCGGCCTGCTCGAGCGCGCGGGCGAGGCTCTCCAGCGTGGCGACCGACTGCGGCGCGAGGCTGATCGCCCGCGACAGCGCGCCGACGGCGGCCTCCTGGTGGCCCTGCGCGAGCAGGTCGCGGCCGAGGCCGACGAACGCGGCGACCCGCAATTCGGGCGCGAGGTCGGCCCCCGCGAGCACGGTGCGGTGGATCGCCTTGGCCCGCTCGACCCGGCCGCGGCGGCGATCGAGGGCCGCGAGCGCGAGGAACACCGTCGCGTCGCCCGGCTCGGCCTCGGCGATCTGCTCGAGCTCCTGCGCGACGTTCTCGAGGTCGCCCTCCGCGAGGGCGTAGAGCACCTGGCTGCGCCGCGCCGCGGCCGCGGCCGCCGGCCGGCGCGCGGCCGCCCGCCACCACCACGCCAGACCTGCCCCGAGAGCCAGGCAGCCGACCCCGGCCAGCACGATCGCCAGCACGTTCACGGCGGCCCTCCGGGCCCGGCCGGGTCCGGCGCGCCCGCCCGCCCGATCGCCGGCGTGACCGCCCGCGTCACGAAGTGGTCGAGCATCGCCCGCTGCGGCGCGGCGTCCAGGCGGGCCTCGGCCGCCAGCATGTCGTCCTCCTCGGCCTGACGCAGCGGCAGCGTGCGCAGCTCGAGGACCTCGCGCTCGAGCGCCCGGAGGCGCCGCTGCGCGACGGCCGCGGCCCGGATGCGAAAAGGCGCGCGGATCGCGTACAGGGCCATGAGTCCAAACGTCGTCAGCCAGCCGGCGAGGAGCGCCGCGGCGCTGAATTCATAGCGCCGCGGCTCCTCCCACGTCGGCAGCCACAGCGACACGGGCACCCAGGCGGCGTTGTCCCGCAGGTTCATCACGGCCCACAGCAGCCCCAGCACCACGAGGGTCGTGCTGACGAGCAGATAGACTTTGCCCAGCAGAGACACTGAAGTTCGCGAACTATATATCAAGCCGTGTATGCTAGGGCCATGGGAAATCCCAGCGAAAACCTCGATCCTCGTCCGCTTCGACTCACCGCGAGGGCCCTCGTGCGCAGCGCCTGCTTCGCGGGACTGCTGGGCGGGACAGTGCTCGGAGCGTGCGCCGGGTCCGATCAGAACCTCGAGCGTGAGCGGCTGCTGAACGAGCTCAACACCGCGGGCAGCGGCAAGAAGGCGCAGTGCCGGCCCGGCATCGTCGAGGCCTGCTACGAGGGCCCGGACGGGACCGCGGGTCGCGGCATCTGCAAGGGCGGCAACCGCAGCTGCAGCGACGAAGCCATCTGGGGCGGGTGCACCGGTCAGTCGTTGCCCACGAAGGAGATGTGCAACAAGACCGACGACGACTGCGACGGCATCGTCGACAACAACTTCGAGCGCGACGGAGCGAGCTGCACGATCGGCAGCGGCCAGTGCAAGACCTCGGGCACCTGGCGCTGCAACCGTGACGGCCTCGGCACCACCTGCGACGCGCCGCCGCCGAAGTCCGAGCCGGAGCGCTGCGACGGCGTCGACAACGACTGCGACGGCCAGATCGACGAGGACGCGCCCGGCACCGGCGGCGCCTGCCAGACCGGGAAGCCCGGCGTCTGCGCCCAGGGCATCATGAAGTGCCTCGGCGGCCAGATGCAGTGCGCGCAGAACATCCAGCCGTCCCAGGAGATCTGCAACAATCAGGACGACGACTGCAACAACGCGGTCGACGATCGCTGCCTCAGCCCCGAGGAAGCCGCGAAGCTCAAGAATCGCTGACGCCTCTCACCTCGCCCCCTCGTGCTCGTGCTCGTGCGCGAGCGGGCGACGCGGGGCGAGGGCGTATGGGCCGGAGGGCAGGGGCCGCGCAATGGGTCCCTAGCGCGACGGCAGTCGGAACGCATCGGCTGCTGCAGGCAGCGCCAATCCGCTGTGAGCGGTGGCGTGGGACTCGATGGACGTGGCGCTGAAGGTCCGCTGCGCTGCCAGCAGCAGCCGATACGTTCCGCCCGCCTGCGTCCCTTTGCGGCGGCCCATGCCCTCCGTGCGAGCATCGTCTGCGCCCCGCTCATCGCCGACGACGCTGTCTCGCGTGTCCGACCGCGGGTTCGCTCGAGTGACACACGCACCTCGGCAACGCCGGGCTGCGCGTTCGCTCGAGTGACACACGCACAGTGGTGGCGTCCGACAGCGCGTTCGCTCGAGCGACGCACACACATCGGCGACGTCCGACTGCGCGTTCGCTCGAGCTCCGCGCACGCATCGAGGATCGCCGGGCGTGCAAGCGGGGCGCAGACGATGTCCGCACGGAGGGCATGGGCCGCTGCAAAGGGACGCAGGCGGGCGGAACGTATCGGTCCCTGCTGGCAGCGCAGCGCCCCTCCCACACTCCGGCCGTCGCGCTCCACGCCACCTCTCACAGCGGATTGGCGCTGCCAGCAGGGGCCGATGCGTTCCGACTGCCGTCGCGCTAGGGACCCATTGCGCGGCCCCTGCCCTCCAACCCATGTCCCCTCGCCCCGCCCCTCGCACACGCAAAAGCCCGGCCACCGAAGTGACCGGGCCCGAGAGCAAGTGAAGCTCAACCCGCCTGCAGCGCCGCGATCTTGCCGGGGATCTCCGGATGCTGCGGGTCCTCTTCGAGCCCGCGCTTGAGCATGGACATCGCCTTCTGCGGCTCCTTGAGCCCGACGTGCGCGTTGGCGAGGCGCACGTAGATGTCGCCGCGGCGCACGAGCCCCGACTGGTCGACGTTCTGCAGGAGCATCGCGCGGGCCGTCTTGAGCGACTCGTCCCACATGTTCTTGTGGGCGTAGACGTCGGTCAGCAGGACCAGCGTCTCCGGGTTGGTCGTGTCGATGCGGTACGCGTCCTTGAGGCGGTCGAGCGCCTGGTCGACGCTGCCCTGGGTCAGCTCGATGCGGGCGAGGCGGGTCATGTAGTGGGCCTGCTGCTTGGTGCGCTTGGGCGCCGCCGTGGCGACCTCGACGAGCCAGCCGTACATGCCGCCGGCCTCGTCGTAGCGCTCGCTGACGAACAGCGCGTCGGCGATGCGGCGGTTGACCTCGACGTCGTCCTGGACGGCCTCGTAGACCGGGGCCAGGGCGCGCAGGGCCTCCTCGGGGTCGCCGACCTTCTCCATCAGCACGCCGACGCGCTCGAGGATCAGCGCCTTGCGTTCGGCGTCGTCGTCCGCGTACTGGGCCAGGAGCGCGAGCAGGTAGGCGACCTGCTCCCAGTAGCCCTCCTTGCGGCTGAGGTCGAGCAGCTGGCGGGCCGCGTCGACGTTGGCCGGGTGGAGGTGGAGCGCCGTCTCGAGGTGCTCGCGGCGCTTCTCGGGCGACTCGGCGAACACCGCGAGGCGCAGCTGCAGCGACGCGCCGATGACTCCTTGCGGCTGCAAGGTCTGGGCGCGCAGGAGCAGCGTGCGCATCGCCTCGTCGTTGCCTTGCTGCTCCTCGACGCTCGACAGCGCGAGGATCGCGGGCACGAAGTCGGGGTCGCCGGCCAGCAGGTCGCTCAGGATCTGGCGCGCCTTCTCGCCGTTGCCGAGGCGCTCGCCGTGGAGCTCGGCGAGGCGCAGGCCGACCTCGCGGATCTGGTCGGTGCCGCCGAGGTCGCGGAGCACGACCATGAATTGCTCGAGCAGCTCGGCCAGCTCGGGCCACTGCTCGGCGGTGTCGAGCAGGCGCCACAGGGCGACCAGGCTCGGCGTGTGGGTCGGCGCCTCGGTCAGCAGGCGGTGGTGCAGCGCGATCGCCTCCTTGCTGTCCTCGAGCTGCTCCTCGGAGAGGTGGGCCATCTCCTCGAGCACCGGCACGCGCTGGGCCCCGCTGAGCAGGTCGAGCTTGCGCTCGAGCACCTCGCGGACCTCCTTCCAGTTCTTGAGCCGGCGGTGCAGGCCCTCGAGCTCCTGGATCGCCTGGAGGTCGTCGGGGCGGGCGGCGAGCATGTCGTTGTAGACGGTGATCGCCTCGTCGAGGCCGCCGAGGTGCACGAGCAGGTTGGCGAGGCGGTGACGCAGGCCGCGGCGCTCGTCCTCGTCGGTCGTGATCGTGATGCGCTGCTCGAGCGCCTGCGACAGGCCCTCGAGGTCGCCGGTGCTCTGCAGCAGCTTGAGCAGGGCCTCCCACGCGGCCGCGTCGGTCTGGTCGACCTCGATCAGCGCGCGCAGGTCGGCGAGCGCCATCGTCGGGTTGGCCATCGCGTCGGCGACGCCGACGGCCTCGCGCAGCAGCGGGCCCACCAGCTCGGGCTTGTTCGACAGGCGGGCGTAGCGGGTCAGCGAGTCGTGGAGGACCTCGAGGTTGCCGTCCGCGCGGGAGGCCATGATCTGCAGCTCGAGCGCCTCGAGGTTGTCGGGGTTGTCCTTGAGCACCGGGCTCAGGGCCTGCAGCGCCGAGGCCGGCTTGCGCAGGTCACGGAGCAGGATCTTCGTGGTCTCGAGGCACAGCGCCGTGCACGGCCGGTTCTCCTGGACCGCGGCGTCGATGCCCGCGGCGAGGTACTTCACGCCCTTTAGCAGGAGCTGCGGCGTGCGCGACAGGGCGACGATGCGCTCGATCGCCAGCGTCGACTCGGCGTCGAGCTGGATGAGCGCGCCCCAGGCGTCGAGCGCCTCCTCGGCCGTCCCGCCGCCCTCGTCCGCGAGGCGGGCGAGCGCCTCGAGGCCGGCGATGCGGTCGGCCCCCGTCGCGCCCTCGAGGCGCAGGCGGGCGATCTTCGTCAGGCCCGGCTTGTTGCCGGCGACGTGGTAGGCGTTGTCGAGCGCCTCGAGCAGCCGCTGCGAGGCCGCTGCGCCCGTCTTCTGCGAGCGGTCGAGCACGCGCTCGAGCCCGGCGACGGCGCCGGCGAAGCCCGGGCGGTCGTCGAGGGCCTCGGCGTAGGCGGCGATCGCCGGCTCGAGCTCGCCGACGTCGAACTGCGAGTCGCCGAGGCGGACAAGCACCTCGGCGTGGCCCGGTTGACCGACCGAGAGCTTGGCCGACTCCGCGAGGACGCGGGCCAGCAGCTTCTTGTCGCCGGCGGGCCGCGCGAGGCGCTCGATGTTGCGGCAGGTCGCCTCGTCGGCGATGCCGGCGTCGAGCAGCGTCGCCAGCAGGTGCAGCGCGCGCGTGCGGTCGCCGAGGATGCCCTCGGCCATGTCGGCCGCGGACTGGGCGATCATCACCCGCGACTGCGGGTCGAGGTCGGCGCGGGCGGCCCGGCGGGCGAGCGCGTCGACGTGCTCCTCCGCCTTGTCGAGGCGCACCGACATCTTGTTGCTGGCCTCGAGGACAGGTCGCAGGTCGTCGGGCCCGACGCGATCCATCAACAGGTTGTTGGCGGCGAGGCTGCCGGCGATGTCGCCGAGGCGCTCGAAGCGGATGCGGGCGAGCTGGCGCAGCGCCTCGACCGCGTCGGTCGGCGTGTCGGCCAGGTTGGCGCGGGTCTCCCACACCTGCGCCAGCTCGGCGTAGCGGTGGGCCTGGTCGAGCTGCGGGATCAACAGCGACGCCGCGGACTCCGAGCTAGCCGGCTGGGCGACGAGCTTCATCAGGTCGCCGACCGCGTCGGCCTGCGCCGCCGTGATCGCGAAGATCGACTCGTAGTGGGGGATCGCGCCGGCCGGGTCGGCCATCGGTCCGGTGTGCAGGCGGGCGACCTCGAGCAGCAGCGCGACGCGGCGCTCGCGGCTGGTGGCGATGCCGACGCGCTCGAGCAGCGTCGTCGCGGCCTCCGAATAGTTCTCGACGGCGAGCAGCGCCTGAGCCAGGCCGGCGAGCGCCTCGTCGTCGTCCGGGGTGTCCATCAGCAGCGCGCGCAGGGCCTCGATCTCGGCGTTGCGGTCGCCGGTGCCCTCGCGGTGGATGCGGGCCAGCTCCTTGCGCAGGGCCTGGCGCGCCTCGAGGTCGTCGGTGATCTCGATCTGCTGGCCGAGCACGCCGATCAGCTTGGCGTGGTCGCCCCGGGCGGCGTAGAGCTTGCGCAGGCGCAGCATCGCGTCGGTGTTGGCGGGCTCGATGTCGAGGATCCGCCGCCACGCGGCCTCGGCTGCGTCGGGCAGGCCGAGGCCCTCCTCGACCAGGCGGGCGAGGCGGCGCAGCAGGTCGATGCGCTCCTCGTCGTCGGCGGCGACCTCGACGCGGCGCTCGAGCACCGCGCGCAGGCCGTCGAAGTCGGCGGCGAGCGCCAGCGCCTCGTCGAGCAGCGCGAGCGCGCCGCGGTCGTCGGGGCTGACTTCGAGCGCGTGGCGCAGGATCTTGATCGCCGCGTCGTTGTCGCCGGCGTTCACGGCGAGCTGCGCCGCTTGCAGCATCAACGACACGCGGCGGGCCGCGTCGGCCTGCAGCGCCTCGGCCTCGGCGGCGTGCAGCATCGCCTGGCGCAGGTCGTAGTCGAAGCCGTACTGGCGCGAGAGGCGGAGGATCTCGGCGTCGAGCAGCTCGATCGCGCCCTCCGGGCCCGGCTCCGCGAGCGCGCGGACCAGCGCGTGGAACGCGAACTCCGGGCCCTGCTCGCCCTGCGGCTCGAGCAGCGCGGCGATGTTGCGCAGCAGCTCGTGGCGCTGCACCGGGTCCTCGGTCTGCGTCAGCTGCCACTCGTCGACGGCGACCAGGCGCATCGCGTCGTGGGCCTCCTCGTAGAGCGGGCGCAGGATGCCGAACAGGCGCACGCGCTGGACGTCGCGGGCCTCGGCCAATTGCTCGAGCGCCTGGATCGCGCCGGGCAGGCCGGGCTGCTCGGCGAGCAGCGACTCGAGCGTGTCGATCGCGGCGTCGGGGTTGTCGAGCTTGCTGTCCTGCAGCTCGGCGACGCGCAGCAGGATCGCCTCCCGCGTGGCGCGCTCCTCGGTCCGCTCGAGGCGCTGGCGCAGCGACTCGATCAGCGCGTCCCAGCGGGCGAGGTTCTCGTAGACGCGCTCGAGCCGGCCGCGCGCCGTCTCGTGCTCCGGCTGGGTCTCGAGCACGCGGACGAACGCGCGGATCGCCAGCTCCGAGTCGCCGAGGATGCCGAGCGCGAGCTCGCTGAGGCGCATGAGCACGTCGACCTGGCGGCGCTCGTCGAGGCTGGTGTCGGCCTCGCGCCAGTAGGCCTCGGACAGCTCCTTCCACATCTCGGCGCGGGTCATCGCCTGCTCGAGCGCGGGGAAGATGGCCCCGTCGCTCGGGCGCGCGGCGATCAGGCGCTCGTACAGCGGAACGGCCTTCGCGGGCTGGTCGAGGCCGGTCCACAGCTGGGCGGCCTCGCGGACGATCGCCAGGACGTCATCGGTCTCGTCGTCGGCGGCGTCCTTCGTGACGTACTCGGTGAGCAGCTGGGCGAGCGCCTCGCTGCGGGCGAGCACGTGCGCGAGCCGGGTCAGCTGGTCGCGGGCCGGCTTGTGCGTCGGGTCCTCGCGGAAGATCCGCGCGTAGGTGTCGAACGCCGACTCGTAGCTCTCGAGCATGTCCTCCTGGATCTGCGCGGTGCGGGTCAGGATCTTGACGCGCTGGTCGCGGTCGTCGCCGGCCTCGGCGAGGCGCAGCTCCTGGATGCGGATCAGGCGCGGCCAGTCCTGGACCGCGGTGAACACCGGGCTCAGCTGCTCGATCACCTGCGGGCGCAGGTCCTCGTCGGCGAGGTAGCGCTCGAGCTCGGCGCCCTCCGACACGAACTGCGGCTCGTGGCGCAGCGCGTCCGCGAAGTGGCGCAGGCCCTCGCTGAGGTCGCCGAGCTGCTCGCGGTAGATCGCGGCCAGGCGCAGGTGGGTCGTCGTCTTCTCGCGGCCGGTCTGGGCGTCGAGCTTGCCCTCGAGGAAGCGGGCCAGGTCGCTCCAGCGGCCGGTCGCCTCGTAGAGCGGGGCGAGCACCGCCTGCGCGCCCACGGCCGCGGCGCCGTCCGGGCTCACGCGCTCGTACAGGCCGATCGCGTCCTCCGGGCGGTTGAGCTGGCCGCGGTAGATCGCGGCGGCGCGCATGAAGTAGTCGTCGCGCGCGTCGCCCTCGGAGCGCTCGCCGCGGCGCACGAGCAGCTCGGCGAGCGCGTCGTGGTCGGCCTGTTGCACGAGCACGCGCTCGAGCGCGTCGGCGGCCGCGTCGTCCGCGGGGCTCTGCTCGAGCAGGCGCTCGTAGGCGCGGCGGGCCTCGTCGTTGCGGCCGAGCGCGACCGAGAGCGCGCCGATGCCCCGCAGCACGCGGGCCTGCAGCGCGGGGTCGGTGACGCCGTCGACGACCTTGAGGTACGCGTCGAGCAGCTCGGCGCGGCGCTCCGGCTCGCCGCCGAGGCGCTCGAGGTGGTCGAGGGTCTCGGCGAGCTCGGGCTGGTCGCCGGCCTCGGCGAGCGCCTCGCAGAGCACGGCGAAGGCGCGGTGCGGGTCGCCGAGGCGGTCCTCCTGCGTGCGGGACACGCGGAGCAGCGCGAGCAGGCGGCGGCGCCCGGCGGGCTGTGAGCGGGCCTGCCGCTCCTCGAGGTCGAGGAGCGCGGGCCAGTTGTGCTCGGCCTCGTAGAGCGGATGAAGGATGGCGATGACGCGCTCGCGGGTGTCGTCGTTGGCGAGGTACTCGGTGAGCATGCCGCGGGCGCGCTCGTCCTCGGGGCTGATCTTCAGGACCTGCTCGAGCAGGTCGATGGCGTCGGGGTAGCGGCCGAGCTTGTCGCCGACGACCGCGGCGGTGCGGCCGAGCAGCGAGGCGCGGGTCTCGTCGTTGTCGGCGACCGCCAGCAGGCGGCGCAGGCCCTCCTCGACCTCGGGCCAGCGCTCGAGCTCGGCGTTGAGGCGGACGATCGCGTCGAGCGCGTTGGCGGTGTCCTTTTGGCCCGCGCCGAGGTCGACGATCCACTGGAACGCCTCGATCGCCTGGTACGGGTCCTTGAGCTGATCGCGCTGGATCTCGCCGATCTTGCGCCACAGGCGGGCGCGCTCGAAGGTGTCGTCGACGGCCATGACGCGCTGCCGCAGCACCCGCGTCAGCGGCTCCCACGCGGCCTGGCCGACGTAGATGCGCTCGAGCGCGTCCATGGCCGCGAGGCTGCCGGGGTCGATGTCGAGGACCTCCTGGTAGGTGCCCGCGGCGGCCTCGACGTCCTCGACCTTGTCGCGCTGCAGCTCCGCGATCTCGAGCAGGATCTTGACCTGCTCGGCGTCCTTGTCGATGAAGCGCAGCAGGGCGCGCAGGGTCTCGATCAGCGCCGCGGACTCGCCCGCGGAGCGGTGCAGGCGGGCGAGCGCGACGGTGGCGCGGCGGGCCAGCTCGAGGTCCGGCGGGTCGAGGGCGAGCAGCTCGGCGTAGGCCCTGCTGGCGCCGGCCTGGTCCTGCAGGTGGTCGTCGAGGACCACGGCGATGCGCGACAGCAGCTCGATCTTGGCGTTGGCGTCGGGCAGCTTGTCGAGCGACTGCTGCCAGACCTCGACGAGCTCGCGCTGCTTCTCGAGCTGGATGCCGAGGCGCTGCAGCTCGCTGCGGATGTCGCTGCGGCGCGGCTCGATGAGATAGGCCTGGCGGATCGCGTCGAAGGCGGCCTCGGCGTTGTCGAGGTCGTACTCCTGGATGCGGGCGACCTCGAGCAGGTAGCCGGTGGCCTCGTCGATCGAGCCGAGCGCCTCGGCGTGGGCGCGGCGGACCTCGAGGATCTTCACGCGGCTGGCGTGGTCGCGCAGGCCCTCGTAGATCGGCGAGAGCAGGGCGGCGGCCTGCAGCTGGACGTCCTTGTGGTCGAGCAATTGCTCGAGCAGGCGCCGCGCCGCCGCGTTGCTCGGGTCCTCGCCGAGCACCTGGCCGAGCAGGTCGACCGCGCCGAACGCGTCGGACAGCCGGCCCATGCGCAGCGCGGCGCGCCGGGCCGCGATGCTGTGGCGCAGCTCGTCGCCCTCGACGAGGTCGGCCCAGCGGCCGAGCAATTCCTCGAGCGCGTAGTGGTCGTCGCTGGCCTCGGAGGTCTCGTACATCGCCGCGAGCTGCTCCATCGTCTTCAGGTCGTCGGGGACCAGGTCGAGCAGCTCCTCGGCGGTGCGCATCGCCGTCTCGCGCTGGCCGAGCACGTCGCGGGCGATGTAGACGATGCGGCTGAGCAGGCGCTTCTGCTCCTCGGGGTCGAAGATGACGTCGACGCGGCGGCGGTAGAGCTTCATCAGCGCCTCGTTGGCGCCGCGGATCTTGAGCAGCTCCTCGAGCGCCTCGTAGGCGGCCTGGTGGGTCTCCTCGCGGTCGAGCACGGCGGCGAAGGCCTTCTCGGCCTCCTCGCCCTGGCGCAGGTCGTCGCGGAGGATCGCGCCGCGGGCGAGCTGGAGCTCGCGCACGAGGCTCTGCAGCTCGCGCGAGGGGGTCTTGCCCTCGAGCTCGGCCTGGTCGGCCTTGCGCTGGAGATTGACGAGGATCTGCTCGTAGGCGCTGGCGACGAGGTCCATGCGGCCGAGCTCGCGGGCGGACCGCTCGACCTCGGCGCGCAGGTTGTTGTCCTCCGGCTGGGCGATCAGCAGCTCGCGACGCACGCGCAGCGCGTCGAGCTTGCGGCCGTCCATCTGCGCGTACAAGTTGGCGAGGCTGACGAGCTGCGAGGTGCGGGCGGCCGAGTCGGGCTCGGCCATGACGATGACCTCCAT
>Ga0075163_10000752_pt1 | contig 42937 bp, 32 predicted proteins | sample JI1023141ADNA_FD_71478 | JGI IMG/M metagenome (GOLD analysis project Ga0075163, IMG submission 71478) | Wastewater effluent complex algal communities from Wisconsin, to seasonally profile nutrient transformation and Carbon sequestration -... | ecosystem: Engineered > WWTP > Effluent > Algae...
GCCGACGACACTTTCAAAACGGGCGTGCTGACGCAGACCTGCGCTTTGATGGAATTGTTTGGGAAGGGGTAGGGCCAACACCAGAAAATCGGGAATTGGACAAAGTGCCGCCAACTTTCAGTTGGCGGGCTATCGTAACGCCAACTTTTAGTTGGCATATTTGATGAAATAATATTATGTTTGCCAACTAAAAGTTGGTGTTACGCGATAGATGTTTGCCAACTAAAAGTTGGCGGCATATGAAAATATACTACGAACGCAACCTGCCGCACTGGCATCCTCCGGGCGCAACGTTTTTTCTGACCTACCGACTGGCCGGCTCGATACCGCTTGCTGTGTTGCGACAGATGAAAGCAGACAGCGACGAAGCAATGAAACTGGCCGAAAAAACCTTGCAAGGAGTGGCTTTGGAGTCGGAGCGGTACGATATTCACCGACGTTTTTTTGGCAGTTACGATGCTGCGCTGGACACTAATCCCAACGGCCCCTACTGGCTTCGGGAATCTGCGGTAGCGGAGTTGGTCATCGAGTCATTGCGGTTTTGTGCTGAAAAATACTTCCACCTGTGGGCGTTTTGTATTATGCCCAACCATGTCCATGTGTTGCTCAAACACCAACCGGAAGCGCTTCCGATGAGCAAGGTTTTACAAAGTCACAAAGGATTCACGGGGCAAGTGGCCAATAAACTGCTGGACAGAACCGACCAATTCTGGCACCGGGAAACGTATGACCATGTCGTGCGCGACCAAAATGAATTTGACCGGATTGCGAGGTATATCCTCAACAACCCGGTCAAAGCAAAATTGGTCGAAAAATGGGAGGATTGGCCGTATACCTACGCGCACCCCGAACTCTGGTCGTAACGCCTACTTTTAGTTGGTGCCTGTGGGTACGACTTGCCAACTGAAAGTTGGCGTTACTTGAGCCGTGTGTGTAACGCCAACTTTTAGTTGGCGCCCCCGTGTACCATTCGCCAACTGAAAGTTGACGTTACTTGAGCCGCGTGTGCAACGCCAACTTTTAGTTGGCTTCCCCGTGCACCATTCGCCAACTGAAAGTTGACGTTACTTGAGCCGCCTGTGTAACGCCAACTTTTAGTTGGCGCCCCCGTGCACCATTCGCCAACTGAAAGTTGGCGTTACACCTCTTCCAGTTTTTTTGTCACTACTTCCTTCCCGTTCACTTCCGACTTGCGGCCGAAGAGCAGGCCGGCTCCGTCGGCTTCGATCAGCACCGTGTCGCCCTTATCGTAGTTGCCGGCGAGCAGGTGTTTGGCGAGTTCGTTGATGAGTTCGCGCTGGAGGGTGCGTTTGAGCGGGCGGGCACCGTATTGTGGGTCGAAACCGTGCTCTACCAGGATTTTGGCTGCGTCCTTGGTGACGTCGAGTTTGAGTTCCTGGCGGGTCAGCATTTCGCGGATATCGGCCAGCAGGATGTCGAGTATTTGCGACATCTGGAATTTGTGCAGCGGGTGGAACACCACCACTTCGTCGATGCGGTTGAGGAATTCGGGCCGCAGGTTCATTTTCAAAGCGTCCATGACGGCTGCTTTTGCGGCTTCAAACACCTCGTGCTTGCGCTTGTCGGGCATTTCATCGTAGTCCTCGAAGGCCTCGCGGATCTGGTCGCTGGCGAGGTTGGAGGTCATGATGATGATCGTGTTTTTGAAGTTGGCTGTGCGGCCTTTGTTGTCGGTCAGTCGCCCGTCGTCGAGCACTTGCAACAGAATATTGAATGTGTCGGGGTGGGCCTTTTCGATTTCGTCGAGCAGCACGATGGAGTACGGGCGGCGGCGCACCGCTTCGGTGAGTTGGCCACCTTCGTCGTATCCGACATAACCCGGAGGCGCGCCCACCAGTCGCGACACGCTGTGTTTTTCCTGGTATTCGCTCATGTCGATGCGCGTGATCGCTTTTTCGTCGTCGAAGAGCACATCGGCGAGGGCTTTGGCCAGTTCGGTTTTGCCCACGCCCGTCGGGCCGCAGAAAATGAACGAACCGATGGGCTTGTCGGGATCGCTCAGTCCGGCGCGGTTGCGGCGGATGGCATCGGCGACGGCTTCCACAGCTTCGTCCTGGCCGATGACCCGTTTGTGCATCTCGGCTTCGAGGTGCAGCAGGCGCTCCTTCTCGCCTTTCATCATTTTGGACACCGGGATGCCCGTCCAGCGCGCCACCACGTCGGCGATGTCGTTGGCCGTGACGGTCTGGGTGGTCATGCGGTTTTCGGGCGCGAGTTCGGCGAGTTTTTCCTCGGCGGCGCGCAGCATGGCCTCCTGGGCCGGAATGTCCTGGTATTTGATGCGCGAGGCGACTTCCAGATTGCCCTCGCGTTCGGCTTTCTGGTACTGAATCTGGAGTTCCTCCTGTTTTTGTTTGCAATTCTGAATGGCCTCCACGATCTCTTTTTCGGATTGCCACTTGGCGCGCAGGCTGTCGAGTTTTTCCTGAACATCCTGGATTTGTTTGTTCATCGCGTCCAGTTTGCGGTCGTCTTTTTCCCGCTTGATGGCTTCGCGTTCGATCTCCAATTGGCGCAACTGCCGGTCGAGTTTGTCCACTTCTTCGGGCACAGAGTCGAGTTCGAGGCGCAGTTTGGCCGCTGCCTCGTCGATGAGGTCGATGGCCTTGTCGGGCAGTTTGCGTTCGGAAATGTAGCGGTGCGAGAGTTCGGCGGCGGCCACAATGGCCTCGTCCATGATCTGCACCTTGTGGTAGTTTTCGTATTTTTCCTGGATGCCGCGCAGGATGGAAATGGTGTCTTCCAAACCCGGCTCGTCCACATAAACCGACTGAAAGCGGCGTTCGAGCGCCTTGTCGCTTTCAAAATATTTCTGGTATTCGTCGAGGGTAGTGGCACCGATGGTGCGCAGTTCGCCACGCGCCAGGGCAGGTTTGAGGATGTTGGCGGCATCCATGGCACCCTGGCCGCCGCCGGCGCCCACGAGGGTGTGTATCTCGTCGATGAATAAAATGACTTGTTCGTTGCTGTCGATGACCTCCTTGATAACCGCCTTAAGGCGCTCTTCAAACTCGCCCTTGTATTTGGCGCCGGCGATCAGCGCCGCCATGTCGAGGCTAAAAATCTTTTTGCCGGCGAGGGTTTCGGGAATGTCGTGCCGCACGATGCGCCAGGCGATGCCTTCCACAATGGCCGTTTTGCCCACGCCCGGATCACCGATGATGACCGGGTTGTTTTTCTTGCGGCGGCTGAGGATGTGCAGCACCCGGCGGATTTCCTCGTCGCGACCGATGACGGGGTCGAGTTTGCCCGATTCGGCCAGGTCGGTGAGGTTGACGGCGTATTTCTGAAGGGCGTTGTAGACCTGTTCGCTGGTCTGGTCGGTGACTTTGCGGCCTTTGCGGAGTTCCTTGACGGCGGCAGAGAGCGTTTCGAGGGTAGCGCCGTTTTCGCGAAGCAGGCGGGCGGTTTTGTCGCTGCCCTTGGCAAGACCCAGCAGCAGCAGTTCGAGCGAAATGTATTCGTCGCCGAAGTCTTTCAGCATGGATTTGGCGGCCGAGATGGCTTTGTTGGCCTCGCTGGTAAGGTATTGTTTGTCAGCGCCTTGCACTTTGGGTGTTTCCCAAACGAGTTGGTTGAGGTCCTGTTCGAAGCGGTTGACGTTGACTCCCGCTTTTTTGAGCAGAAAATCGGTAACAGAGTCGTCCACCGCGAGCATACCTTTCAAAAGGTGGGCGCTGTCCACGCTTTGTTGCTGGTATTCAGCAGCGATTTGCTGGGCCTGAAGAATGGCCTCCTGGGCTTTAACGGTGAAATTATCGTAGGTCATGCTTAAGTTGATGCGTTGAGTGGCGGATTTGTTGAGGTGCCTGTACGGCGGTTTACCTTCAAATTTATTTCCAAACCCAAAAGTGAGGGCTGTGGCTGAAAAAGTGGCAGTCCCGGCAAAAAAAAGCCGACGCATTGGCCATTTCACCCGCAGGTGGATGACAAAACAACAGGTGCGGCAGTTCCAATTACCACAGGAAGTTCTGAAAAGCACGACCGGCTCAAGTTTTTTTCGGGAGATGAGTAAACGAAAAGGGGCATTTTCTATCTAAAGTCCGTTTTTTAAATCACTCGTTGTAAATGATGAAAACCTACCTGACCCGTTGCGCCCTGCAGGCGCTGTTTCTGCTGTTGCCTTTGCTGCAACCCGCCCTTTCCGCCCAAACCAACGTCCGTGCCTGGTATGCCGACGGGCAAGTATGGGTAGTCTGGCAGGCAACCCTGCCGCTACCGGAGACGTTCGCAATTTATAAAAAGACGACTGCCTTTTCCAACAAGAAGCCCTCCGCAGCGACGCTACTTTCCCGGCCTTTTTTAATCACCGCCTGGAATCGCAAAACAACGACCCCGGGTCCGGCCAGATCGGCATCGACAATGGTGATGGCGACAACTGGGGCACCTGGGGCGGCTGGCATCGTTGGGACAGTGCATTCGAAGATGAAAATGTATGGATGACGAGTGCATGGCTGGAATCAGGGGCAGCATTCGACAACGACAATTGCCCCCTAAATTCTCTCACAGCGGATGTTGCCATCCGCAAGCCGCAATTTTTCAAACCGGCTGCGGGTGAAATCCTGAATTGGCGGGTGATTGACCCGGCGACTCAAAATGAACTGCAAAGCGGCATGGTTACGGTGCAGGCCGGTGGTTTGGTCGTCATCCCGCAGGTAGACGTTTACAAGGAGAACATCCGGAAAGTGCAGATTTCGGTTTCCAAAGCCTCCATTGGTACACTGGAACCATCCAATCCCCTTTTTTCGAATTTGAAGATAGTACCCAATCCATCTCCGGATGACGCATTTGTACTCGTCGTTGCAGCTAAAAACACACCGGCAAGACTGCGCATCATCAGTACGGCAGGCGCTGTATCTTCATTTGAAACAAACCTTTTTGAGGGCCCCAACCAAATTTCATTGGGAAGATTCCAAAATTTGCCGGAGGGTTTTTATTGGGTGGAAGTCATTTTCGAAAACGAGCACAAGGCCGCCAAATGGATAAAGTTGTAGCCTAACAGACAAGACCTTAAATATACAGGATTACAGAACTGGGTTAAAAACAGCCACCCGGATCAACACAGAAGCCTTCCTGCTATATTCCGATCGGGATATTGCAGGAAGGCTTCTGCCTTTAGATTTTTGAGCACCGTAGGGATGAGGGGCATGCAGCGTAAGGTAAACTTATAGTATCTTCGGCACCGGCAAATGGAATTTGCCGTTCCAAACAAACATCTCCGCATTCACAAAAACATCAATTGATGAGAAGAACCCTTACACTTTTCATATCTATCCTCTTTCTCGTAAGTCTGCGTCAAAAGGCAGAAGCACAGTGCAACACCACACCCTGCAACCTCCCGACTCCCTCGGTAAATGCCCAGGATGCCTGTGTTCTTCCGGCGCCTTCTTCACTGGATTGTTACTATGGACAAACGACACCCGACCCGCCGGTCTCCTTTCCGCCGTCGTGGTGTACCGTCATCAACAACAACCACTGGTTTGCCTTTACGGCCGATGCCACAACCGCTACCTTTTCCATTTCCTGTTTTGGTTGCGCTTCCGGCAATGGTATTCAGGCAGCCGTGCTTTCCACGGCCGACTGTGTTGATTTCGATTTTGTATCGCCTTGCCTCGGCAACATTCAAACACAAACCACCCAGACCTTGAATGCTTCGGGTCTCACACCCGGGGAAGTTTATTATTTGTGTATCGACGGCAGCGGCGGTGCTCTGTGCGATTATGCCATCAACGGCTCGGTACCTACCGTAAATGGCCCCACATCAGGAGCGTGTTTACCATCCTCATCTACTGCAACTTACACGACCGCCACGACTTCGAACTGGTCGGTCAATCCGCCTGGTGCAGGCACTATATTGGGCAGTTCCAACGGCACTTCGGTACAAGTGGCCTGGCAGCAATCCGGCCCTGCACAGGTATGCGCCCAAAACCAGAACTGCCCCAACGCCCCTCTCTTTTGCCTGGATGTGGTGATTGGAGAAGATTCCGAAACGATTGAAGAAGTGGACGTTTGCCAGGGGAAAACAGTGACATGCGCGGGCAAAACCTTTTCCACCGGCGGCACTTTCAACGTCACACTTCCTTCCTACCTGAATTGCGATAGCATCATCAAATGCGTCGTACACCTGATTCCGAAGGTATTCACCACCGAAATCGTGTTCATGTGTCAGGGCAAATCGGTGGAATGCGCCGGTCAGGAGTTCTTTGGCCCGGGCAGTTTCCCGGTTACCCTAACAGGCGACAACGGTTGCGACAGTATTGTTACCTGCAAAGTCAACATCATACCTACCACTATTTCGCCCTATACGTTGGTCAATTTATGCGGGCCAGCGGAGCACTATTTATGTGACAATGCCTACACCACATCGGGTATTTTTACAGAAGTATGTACCAGTTCGCAGGGTTGTGACAGTATAGTGAATGTCAACCTGGCGATCCTGGAACCACAGGTTGTGATTGCACCGCCTGCGATCATTGATTGCGGCGCCAATTCGACCATCGTACTCAACGGCAGCGCATCATCGCAAAATACTGCCGTGGGTGGCACCACCCAATACAAATGGACAGGGCCGGGAATCATCGGCGCTACCAACCAGGCCAATGCGACCGTCAATCAGCCCGGTCAGTATTGCCTGGTCATGACGCACGGTCGGGGCGGCGTGTATTGTTCCGATACGGCCTGCGTCACCGTCACCGCAGTCAGTGCAGTCCCCCAATTGCCGCTCATTTCCGGCGTGGGCACACCTTGTGAGGATTCTACCGTGGTGTACACTGCCACCTCGGTCGGAAACCCGCCGCCGACTTCGTTTAACTGGACCACGCCCAACAACATTCCGTTTACGGTGCTGTCTCAAAATTCCATCCAGATCACCTGGACCAGCGCGGTCGATACCGGCCAACTTTGTGTCACCGCCAACAACTCTTGCGGCGCTTCAAATGCGGCCTGTTTGCCGATTCAGGTCCAAAAAGCAATCATTATCCCGCAAATGACCGGGCCAAATACCGTTTGCGCCGGCGCCGGCCCTTATAATTTCACCCTGAACGTCGAGCAACCCGGTACCACTTACAACTGGACCGTCCCGCCCGGCGCGGTACTCACCGGTTCGGGCGATACCGTGAGTGTCAATTTCCTGAATGCCAGTTCGGGCAAAGTATGTGTGACGCCGCAAAACATCTGCGGCACCGGCGCGCCGGTTTGTACGGATGTTGTGGTGCGCCCCATCCCGACCGTCGCACTCACCGGCAATGCTGAATTGTGTGCGGGCGAAAGCACCAACCTGGTATTTACGCTGAGCGGCAACGGCCCATTCGACGTTACCTGGTTCGACGGCACACAAAACGCCGTTCTCAATGACATTCTCAATGGCCATACCATCAATGTCAGCCCCGGACTGACCACCAAATATCACCTCATTTCAGTCAGCGACAATACCACCCCCGCAGCCTGCACGCAGGCTGACAACGACAGCGTCACTGTCACGGTCTGGCAGCACGTGAATCTCAGCCAAACCGCACAGATTTGCGAGGACGAGACCATTCTGCTGGGCGGAGCACAACAAAACACATCGGGTGTTTATGTTGACAGCCTCAATACCATCCACGGCTGCGACAGCATCATCACGACCACACTGACTGTATTTGAAATCGACTCGCTTGTGCTGAATCTGACCACCTGCGATCCCGCAGCGGCAGGCACTACGACCAACGTCTTCAACCAGACCAATGGTTGTGACAGCGTAGTCACCAGAATCGTGACCCTGTTGCCCAGCGACACGATCCTGATTTTTGACAAAAGTTGTATTCCTGCTAACGTGGGGGTATTCACACAGAATCTGACCAATCAGTACGGATGCGACAGTACGGTCGTTACAACCATTACATTTTCATTGTCAGACACTACTTTGCTGAGTGCCGCATCCTGTGATCCGGCAGCAACGGGTGTATTCACACAACAACTCACCACAGTGGAAGGCTGCGACAGTGTAGTCATCACCACAGTCAGCTTGTTGCCCAGTAGCACTACTCTGCTCTCTGGCCTGAGTTGCAACCCGGCCAATGTGGGCGTTTTCACCCAGAACCTGAGCAATCAGTACGGATGTGACAGCACAGTTATCACCACTGTCTCGTTCTTCCACACCGATACCACTTACCTGACGGCACAAAATTGCGACCCGGCAGCAATTGGCGTATTCAGCAATACCCTGCTCACTGCAGATGGTTGCGACAGTGTCATCATCACCACGGTGAGCCTTTTGCCCAGCAGCACCACCCTGCTTACCGGCCTGAGTTGCAACCCGGCCAATGTGGGTGTGTTCACTCAAAATCTGAGCAATCAGTACGGATGCGACAGCACGGTTATTACCACCGTCTCGTTCTTCCACACCGATACTACTTACCTGACAGCACAAAATTGTGACCCAGCGGCAACAGGTGTTTTCAGCAATACCCTGCTTACGCCAGGTGGTTGTGACAGTGTCATTATCACCACGGTCAGCCTTTTGCCCAGCAGCACTACCCTGCTCACCGGCCTGAGTTGCAACCCGGCCAATGTGGGTGTGTTTACCCAGAACCTGAGCAATCAGTATGGTTGCGACAGCACGGTGATTACTACTGTCTCGTTCTTCCACACCGATACCACCTACCTGACGGCGCAAAACTGCGACCCGGCGGCAACAGGTGTTTTCAGCAATACCCTGCTTACGCCAGGTGGTTGTGACAGTGTCATTATCACCACGGTCAGCCTTTTGCCCAGCGATCAGGTAGCCATTCAATCGACCACCTGCGATCCCGGCTCTGCGGGTGTGTTTACCTACAACCTGACCAACCAATACGGTTGCGACAGTACGGTAGTGGAAACGGTAGCGCTGCTGCCCAGCAACACCACCAACCTTGCCTTCACTACCTGCGACCCGACCCAGGTCGGCACAGTTACCACGGTATTGTCCAACCAGTTCGGTTGCGACAGCACCATTGTGGCCGTGACCAGTTTGTTACCGGCCGCGAGTTGCGGCGTGACGGCTACCCTCGTCGGTTCCAACATCCCTTGCGGTTCGGTGACCGGGCCGCTCACCCTGACCCCCACGCTTGGTGAAGCGCCATTCAGTTATTCCGTGCTGCAAGGCAGCACCCAGGTGGCCAGCGGCACCGTCAATGCAGTGGGCGCCGCACAAACCATCAGCGGGCTGGCTGCCGGAAATTACACGGTAGTTGTCAGTTCCGTCAACGGCTTCAGTGCAACGGTGCAGGCCACCATCATCCAACTGGTACCGCCTGCGCTGGCTACCGATGTGGTTTCGAACTACAACGGATTTGCCGTCAGTTGTACCGGCGATATGGACGGCAGCGCCAAGGCCATTGCTACCGGAGGTGCAGGCCCGTATTCGTATGTATGGTCCACTGGCGGCAACACGCAGCAGATCAACAACATCGGGGCCGGAACCTATACCGTGACCGTGACCGATGCCAACAATTGCACCAACACGGCCAGCGTCACGCTCAACGAACCTGCCGCTTTGGGCTTCTCGTTCACTGTGAACGATCTGGATTGCTTCGGTCAAAATGACGGCGCCATTTTCATGGAACCCATGGGTGGCGTACCGCCTTACCGGTATTCGCTGGACAATGTCACTTTCCAGAATACCAACGTGTTCTACAACCTGAATTCGGGAATATATACCGTGACGGCCCTGGATGCCAACGACTGCCAGCGCACCGAAACCATCCTGATCAATGCCGCGACGCTACTGGTGGTGGACCTGGGTGACAACCAGACCATCGAACAGGGTGGCAGCACCATTCTGCAAGCAGTGGTGAATGTACCTGCCGACAGCATTTTGTCGGTGGTGTGGACGCCGCCGTTCGATTCCTCCGAATGTCCGCAATGCCTGACCCAGGTGGTGGCGCCGCTGGTATCCACCACTTATGCCGTACAGGTGACCTCGCTGAACGGCTGCAACGACGAGGACAAGGTGGTGGTGATCGTGGACCGGCGCCGGCACATTTATGTACCAAACGTGTTCACGCCCAACGAGGATGGTGAAAACGACTTAATCGGTATATTCGCCAAACCCGGCACCGTCAAGAACATCAAATCGTTCCAGATTTTCGACCGTTGGGGAGAAGGCGTGTATTTCAACGAGAATTTTGAGCCCAACGACCCGACCATTGGATGGGACGGCCGCCTCAAGGGCCAAATTCTCAATCCCGGCGTTTTTGTCTGGTATGCTGAAATCGAGTTTATCGACGGCGTTGTCGAACTCTTTGAAGGAGACGTGACCATTATACGGTAACGACCAGGTATTTGGTTATTGAAATGAATAGGGGTGTATCATTGATGGTTGACAGCCACTGATGATGCACCCCGATTTTTTTTACGATTTGCATGAATGCGCCTAACTTGCGCACTCCAAAATGACACGACGTATGAAGCAACGCTACCTGTTTTTCCTCCTGCTCAGCCTGTGCTTTTTCAATTGTAAAACACCGCAACCCGCAGTTGCTGTACAGCGCAGCCAGGCGCCCTTTATTTGGGAAAACGCCAACCTTTATTTTCTGCTCACCGACCGTTTTTACAACGGCAATCCGCGGAACGATCGCAATTTTGGCCGTAAAGCCAAAACGGCCACCCTGCGCGGATTTATGGGGGGCGACATCAAAGGCATTACCCAAAAAATCGGGGAGGGTTACTTCGACCGGCTGGGCATCACGGCCATCTGGTTTACACCCGTGGTGGAGCAAATACACGGCGGTGTGGACGAAGGTACCGGCTTTACCTACGGATTTCATGGATACTGGACAAAGGACTGGACGCGGCTCGACCCCAATTTCGGCACCGAGGCCGACCTGGCCGAAATGATTCGTCTGGCCCACAGTCACGGCATCCGCATTGTGCTCGACGTGGTCATCAATCACACCGGGCCGGTTACCGAAAAGGACCCCTTATGGGCCGGCTGGGCGCGCACTGAACCTGCCTGCGTTTACAAAGGCTACGAATCCACGGTCAATTGCACCCTGGTGAAAAACCTGCCCGACATCTATACGGAAAGCAACAAACCAGTGGGATTGCCGGCATCGTTGGTGCAAAAATGGAAAAAAGAAGGTCGCTATGAAAAAGAAGTCGCTGAACTCGACGCCTTTTTCAAACGAACCGGCTACCCCCGGGCGCCGCGTTTTTACATCATCAAATGGCTGACGGATTACGTCCGGCAATACGGTGTGGACGGGTATCGCTGCGACACGGCCAAGCACATCGAAGAAGGTGTGTGGGCCGAATTGCGCGCCGAAGCCGACCAGGCATTTGCCGACTGGAAAAAAGCCAACCCCGCTGAAGTACTGGACAACAACGATTTTTACATGACCGGCGAAGTGTCGGGGTACAACATATCCTCGGGCCGTTTTTACGATTTCGGCGACCGCAAGGTGGATTATTACAACAACGGTTTCACCAGCCTCATCAATTTCGAGATGAAATACGAGGCCAAAAACGACTACGAAACCATCTTTTCAAAATATTCCCAGTTGTTGCAAAACCCGCTTCGCAACAAAAGTGTGCTCAATTATGTGAGCTCGCACGACGACAGCGAGCCATTCGACAAGGAGCGGAAAAAACCGATGGAGGCAGCCACCAAACTTATGTTGTGCCCGGGCGCCACCCAGATTTATTACGGTGATGAAACCAACCGCCCGCTGATCATTCCCGGCACCCAGGGCGATGCGACCCTGCGTTCATTTATGAACTGGGACGAAATCGCCGCCAATACCGAACGAAACGGTTTCAGGACCCAGGATGTGCTGACCCACTGGCAGAAACTCGGCCAGTTCCGCCGTGCCCACGTAGCTGTTGGCGCCGGATACCACAAAATGCTCTCGGCCAAGCCCTACCTTTTCAAACGCACCTATGTTTCGGATCTTTTTTCGGACACGGTGGTGGTCGGCCTGGATTGGCCCGTAGGAAAAAAGGAAGTGGACGTGCGGGATATTTTTACCGATGGCACCCTGCTCACCGATTATTATTCGGGACAACAACTGACGGTAAAAGGCGGGAAGGCAGTGGTCGACTCCAATTTCGGGATTGTGTTGCTGGGCAAATAGGTGCCTGAACATTTAACTACTTCAATATCAAATATTTGATTTTCGGGTGCTGGAATATTTGCTTTCGGCCAACCTGTTAACACAACATAAATATTTCCAGCTCGTTGGAAGGATATCCGTTCCTTGCTAACGGAGCGTTTTCACTTTAATCGTTTAATCTTTTTTTAATCACTGTTCATTAAATGACTACCAATTGTCTTACGCGATGCACTTTCGCAGCGCTTGTGCTGGCTATTAGCCTCAACACTTCATTTGCACAAGTAATTTGGACAGAATCGTTTTCCGACCAGGAAATTGCCACTTCCATATGGGTGAGTGGGGGAACCAATGAGGGTTCTCAAACCTGGACCTGGCTCAACGATCCACAGGCTATTTTCGCCCCCGAGGGATTTGCGGCCCCTACTGCTTCTGATGGTTTTTTCATGTTTGATTCGGACGCCAACGGCTACAATGCCCACAGCGTGACATTGACCGGGCCGATCGTCGAATGCCCGGCTTCCGCCAATTCTCAAGTTACTTTCTGGGCACAGTATATGTACATCGGCGCCCCCAATGCCGAACTGCAGGTCAGTGTGGATGGCGGCGAACAGTGGGTTTCGCACTCCCTTTTTGAGTCAGTATTCCCGATGCAGATGTTCAACGGCCTCGTCACGGTGAATATTCCCGAAGCCGACGGGCACAACACGGTGCGCCTGCGCTTCCTTTGGAGCGGCATCAATGAACTGGCGTGGAAAATTGACGACGTGACCCTGACCGGATCTCCGGATGTGTCACCCTCGGCCTGCCAAATGAACCCGGATGCAGTGATTTGCGACAACTTCGACGCCTACAACACGGCATTAAAACTGGGACCACAATCCTCCTGGTGGACACCCTGGTTTGGCGAAGAAGGCGCCATCAATGACGGCGATGTCAGTACGGAGCAAGCCAGTTCGGGTGTCAATTCTCTGAAAATTGTGAGCACTTCACCTTTTGGCGGTTTGCAAAGTTCTATTTTCCAACTGGGCAATCTCGGCTCCGGGCTCTACGACCTGAAATTCAAAGTATTTGTACCTGCCGGTAAAACGGCCTACTACGATTTGCGGCAAGCCATACCGATTGTGATGGGTGGCAACAACCTCAATGTCTTTTTTGACACAACCGGAAATGGAGTGATCAAAAACGGCAGTGGCCTTGAATTGGCCACGTTTACCTACACACCAGGAGAATGGGTGAGCTGTTATCACAGATTCAACCTCAACGATGACACCCAGCGTTTTTGGATCAACAACATATTGATAAATACCTCGCCCTTCACCGGCGACCTCGGCGGCGTACTCTTTATGGGGTACAATGAATTGGCTGTCTTTTATATTGACGACGTGGAATTCTCCACTTTCGAAATGGTGTACACCGTGGACGACTGTGAAGGCGCCGTCAACCTGAATCCTTACCTGGGTGGCGAAACCGGCGTTGCCTATTTCACCAGCATTTTTGACAATACCAACGCAACGGCCAATGTTTCAGACCCGGATGTACCAGACTGTTTCAGCGACGGCGTTCCTAATTCTGTGCCGCTCATCAACGGTTCGCTCTGGTATGCTTTCACTGGCGACGGTGGGAAATACCACATCGAAACAGTGCCTTGTGACGCAACCAACTACATCGACAACGGCGACACACAAATGGCGCTTTTCACTGGAGAATGCGGCAATTTCTCGCCGCTGCTTTGCAACGACGACCTTGTGGGTGCCGAAGATTTCCGGGCCGGCCTCGACATCGAGACCACTCCGGGCATGGAATACCATTTGATGGTGGACGGCTGGAGTTTCCCGGACGAAAGCTATGTAGCAACCGGCGAATTCTGTCTTGAAATCACCAAACTGGTTCATATCACCTGCGCAGAAGGCGTTGCCGGCATGTACATGGTTTATGAGGGTTATGTGTGCGACGGTTCCGGCACGGGACCACTTTTCAGCCTTTTCAATGAAAGTTTCGTTTTGCCGACGGTAGGCGATGTACACGGGATTTCCTGGGCTGTCACCAAAGAGCCGGTGCCCGCCGGTGTTTGGCCGCCCGACCTGGACAGTTATTGGGGAAGTTTCAATGTCAATCCTGAATTGTACGCACCCAACCTGATCAACAATGGCGAAGTGCTGTCGCAAGATACAGTATGGTACTTCACTCCGGTGGTGGTTGCCAATGCCATTGACAATTTCCCGGCAACCCCGGCATACCTGCACGACCTGGATATTTCCGAAGCATGCTACTATGTCGGCGAATCCGCAGCCTTTTTCCTGTTGCCGGAATTGTCGCCCCTGGACGTGGAAGATGAAACCGTAGCGCCTGTTGGAGACCTCAACAACGGATCCATCGACCTGATGGTGAGCGGCGGCCTGTACGACCTCATGCAAATTCCGATGCACACCTACAGTGTTGTGTGGAGCGGGCCGAACGGATTCAGTTCGGAGGAAGACGACATCGACCACCTGGCGCCGGGCACCTACACGGCTACCATAACCGATATGACGGGATGTATTGACCCATTGGTCATTAGCGTGACGTTGCAGGCCACTTTGGCTGCTTCAGACCCGGCTTCCATGAAATCCATTACCCTCAGCCCTAACCCGACCTCCCATACAACGCGGCTCGATCTGCAACTCGCCGAAGCCGCCGATGTGCGCATAGAAGTGCTGAACACACTTGGTCAGCCACTGCAAAAAACGGATTTGGGCGAAGTGCAGGAGACAACTCAGCAGATTGATCTTTCTAAATACACTAATGGCACCTACTTCCTCCGTGTGACGATCGACGGCAAAACTGCCATGCGCCGCGTGGTATTGAACCGTTGATGACCGCTAACCCGGGCAACTAACACAAACAACGTGGGCCGCCTCCTTCCGGAGACGGCCCATTTTTGCTTTTGTACGGCTGCCTTTTATGGTTTGGGCACCAACTTTTCCACCCCCATTTCTTCCATCAGGGAAAGGCCGTAAGCCCGGATCAGTTCAACCACCGGAATGGCCCGCCGCCCGCGGTCTGTCAATTCATATTCCACCTTGGGCGGCACCACCGGGTAAACGGTACGCGTGATAAAACCCTCTTCTTCCAGTTGACGCAGCTGGGTGGTCAGCATTTTGTGCGTCACGTGCTGAATGTCTTTTTTGAGTTCGCCATAGCGCATCACCCGGTCCTTGAGTCGCCACAGGATGGGCATTTTCCAGGCGCCGCCGATGCGGTCCATTGCAAACTCGACGGGGTTGTAATACAATTTCCGTTTGAACAAAAAGTCTGGCATCCTGCTAATCGGTTGATTTTTAATATACTTTCCCAGAAGTGTGTATGTGCTAAATTGGTAAGTATATTGGCAAAAGTATAGCAGACCTGAAACTTTGCAGCATCATTCAAAAAAATGATGCTAAACATGAAACAGACCATTCACCTCATCACACTCATGCTCTTCCTTGCCGGCCAGTTGCAAGCGCAGCACAACGCCGGCCACAACGGCAAAATTCTGATGATCGCCTCCAACCCGGCCGTCAGCAAACAAACCGGCTGGCCCATCGGCGCCTGGTATGCCGAAGTCACGCACCCCTACTGGGCTTTCACCGAGGCAGGCTACACAGTGGACATAGCCAGCCCCGACGGCGGCGAAGTCAAATTCGACGGATTCAGCGACCCGGAGGACCCGAGCAAATACGCCGCCTTCGACTACATTTCCCTGGGTTTCAAAAAAGACCCCGCCAAAATGGAGATGATGAAAAACACCCTGAAACTATCGGCCGTAAACCCCGACGATTACAAAGCCGTTTTTGTCTGCGGCGGACAGGGACCGATGTACACCTTTTATGAGAATGCCGGTTTGCATCAATTTTTTGTGAATTTCTACCAAACGGGCAAACCCACGGCGGCCATTTGCCACGGCACGTGCATCTTGCTGAAAACCAAACTTCCCAACGGCAAATACCTGGTTGAAGGGAAAAAATGGACGGGTTTCGCCTCTTCGGAAGAGCAATACGCCGACAACTATGTGGGTATGCAGATTCAGCCTTTCCGCATCGAGGACGAAGCGCGCAAAATGCCCGGCAGCAGGTTTGAAACGGGAGCGCCGTTTTCGGCCTTTGCCGTGCAGGACGGCAACCTGATCACCGGTCAGCAACAAAACAGCGGCGCCGCAGCGGCCGCCCTGGTGCTGTCCCAACTGGAAAACGACAAAAAACGCTACCCGACCTACGTACTGGTGCACGGCGCCTGGGCCGACGAAAGCGCCTGGGGCTTCGTGCGCACCGAACTGGCCAAACGTGCCAATGTAGTGGTGGTCAATCTGCCGGCGCACGGCATCGACCTGACGCCTGCCCAACAGGCGACGATGAAAAGTTACGTGCAGACCGTGGTGGACGCCGTGGAACAACAACCCGGCAAAGTGATACTGGTGGGCCACAGCATGGCGGGTATGGTCATTTCCCAGGTGGCTGAAAACATCCCGCAGAAGATCGAAAAACTGGTGTACGTATCGGCTTATCTGCCCCAAAACGGCGAAGACCTGTTGAGCCTGTCCAAACAGGACGCCCAAAGCAAGGTCGGCGGAGCGCTGGAATTCAACGCCGATTACTCGGCTGCAAAAATCAGGAAGGACGCGATTGTACCGGCAGTTTGCGCCGATTGCCCGCCCTTCATGCAGGAAGTGCTGCTGAAATACCACAAGGAAGAACCCGCAGGGCCATTGGGTGAAAAAGTGACGCTCAGTGCCGCCAAATTCGGGTCGGTACCCAAATACTACATACACACGACCCAGGATGCCGCTGTCGGATATGACTTGCAGAAACAGATGGTGAAAGCCAACGGCGCCATCCGGAAAACTTTTGAAATGGCCACTTCGCACCTGCCTTTTGTGGTGCAGCCGCAACAGTTCCTGAAAATCCTGGAGCAATGCAGATAAAGACCATCTTTTTACTGCTGTTCTGGCTGGTTTGTGTCCGCATTTCGGCACAGATCAATGAAAGCGACACCTTGTTTTTTCAATACAACACCGCACTTTCCGGCAACCTCCAGACTGGCAATCTGGAGGCATTTGCCGTGCGCCTGAAAGCGGATTTCAGTTTTGCCCCCACCCGTCACTGGGCTTTCAAAACCCAGAACACTTACCGTTATCAGGAATTCTACACCAACAAGGTGGACAATGACTTCTACAGCCGCAATTTTTTCTACCTCGGTCAGCAGCGCAGGGTGTATCCCTTTGTCTTGGCATTTGTCGCTACCAATTATCGCCGCAAAATTGATTTCAGGCATTTTACCGGCGCCGGTGTGACCTGGCAAATCGCGCGCGCTCCGGGACATTCCGTCAAAATGGCCTTGTCCGGAGTGTACGAATCCACCCGTTTTGCCGACAACCAGTTCAATTACCCGGAATACGACGGCGCCAACAGGATTGAGACCTGGCGCGCCTCTGCCTGGCTTTTTGGCAAACACCAATTTTGGGATCGGCGGCTGCGCATTTATTATGAAATTTTTGTGCAGCCCTCGCTTCAAAAGGCCAATAATTTCCGCTGGCAGGCGGAAACCGGTATCGAATGGCCGCTTTGGAAAGGGTTGGGATTGACCGCCAATTATGTTTTCACCCGGGAAAATGTCACCGTTCGCAATGTGAAGGCAAAGGACGGGCTTCTGACGTTTGGAATTGTTTACAACGGAAAAATCAACCTGAAGGAAATAAAGTAAGTTTGCAGCAACACCGGAATTTTACAGGCGACCGGGCGATCCATTTCAAACACACATAAAAACATCAACACTACATGCACATCGCTATCATTGGAACCGGCAACGTCGGCGGCGCTTTGGCCGGTCGCTGGGCCCAGGCAGGCCACCACATTCACCTCGGCGTTCGTTTGCTCGACAATTTTAAAGGCATGGAGTTGCTGCAACTGCCAAATGTAACGGCACATTCCATTGCCGAGGCAGTAGCATTGGCCGAAGTGGTCCTGATCGCCGCCACGCCGCCGGCAGTTTTTTCCATTGCCGAACAAATGGGCCCGGTGGAAGATAAGATCATCATCGATGCCATGAACTCGGTTCGGGCAGGCCCGGAGCCTTATGCCAATTCGTTCGACGCGCTCAAAGCACTCGCCAAAGGCGCTCACATCGTCAAATGCTTCAACACGACCGGGTTTGAAAACATGGCCGACCCCGTGTACGGCGATGTGCCAATCGATATGTTCATGGCCGGAAATTCCGAAAAAGGCAAAGCGGCTGCCCGGCAATTGGCCCTCGATGCCGGTTTCGCAGCATGCTACGATTTTGGCGGCGACGACAAGGCAGGGCTGCTCGAACAGTTTGCCCTGTCATGGATCAACCTGGCCATCATGCAGGGCCAGGGCAGAAATATCGCCTTCAAAGTGCTCAGGCGCGCACCGTCAGCAAATTAGCAAACACCCTGGGGGAATAATAAAAGTGACAATATTCAGGAGTAAAGATTTGTTTTTCAAACATTTATTATTGCTGTAATTGCAAAAAACAGTCATTTGGCAAAAAACACCCCGGCGAAGCCGGTCGGAACGGATTCTTTTTTGGACTTTTGGCAGCTCGAATTTTCATGCTAAACTGTTAACCAAAAGGATTTTTCCCTATGACACGAACATTTAACTTAAAAGGCATTCTGGCGGCTTTGGTAATTACCTGCTGCTTGCAAAGCGCCTTCGCACAAACTTTCTGGACCGAGTCGTTCTCCGACCAGACCGCATCTGAGGCAAACTGGATTCATGGCGGCACCAACCCGGGCCCTGTGTCCTGGGCCTGGACGGATGATCCGGATGCCGGCGCATGGGATGGCCCATGGGATGGCGCCACCGCCGGTACCGGCTACTTTTGGTTTGACTCGGACGGCAACCTCACCGGCAACACCCACGACGTGACCCTTACCGGCACGGGTGTACCCGCCGACTGCTCTGCCAAGTCCAATGTACACGTCAAATTCTATACGTTCTTCCGCACGATTTCAGGCATCGACGTGGCCCGAGTCGGCGTCAGCACTGATGGTACCAACTTCACGTACTACAACGTTGCGCAATTTGACGCATTAGGCGCTGAAACCGCTTCCGCCCAGTTCTACAACGGCTATGTCGACCTGGCGATTCCGGAAGCCGACGGCAAGTCGCAGGTATGGATTCAGTTCCGCTACGAAGGCACCTGGGAATACTACTGGAAAGTGGACGACATCGAATTGTACGAAGCGGCCGGCGCAGTGCCCTGCGACCAGAATCCGCTTGCGATCATCTGCGACAACTTCGATACCTACAACCCTGCTCAAAAACTCGGCCCGCAGGCTACCCACTGGTCTACCTGGAGCGGTACTGAAGGCACGGCTGAAGATGGCATCGTATCCACGGAGCAAGCCAGCACGGGCGCCAATTCGCTCAAAGTGGTGAGTACAGCAGCCACTGGCGGTCCGCAGGACGTTGTGCTCAACCTGGGCAACAAAAGCACCGGCAAGTACGAATTGAAGTTCAAAATGTACATTCCGGCAGGTAAAAACGGCTATTACAACATGCAGCAGGTTGTACCGATCGGCGCTGGCGACTGGAACTTCAACGTTCACTTCGACAATGCAGGCGCAGGTCGCCTGACCGACAGTACGGATGCGACGCTGGGTGCTTTCACCTACCCCTACGATCAATGGTTTGAATGCCGGCACGTGGTCGATCTCGATCACAATCTGCATTCCTACTATGTCGCCGGCAACTTCGTTAAAAAAACGGTGTACTACCGCAACCTCGGCGGCATTGACTTCTTCGGCACCAACAACGTGAGCACGTTTTATGTCGACGACCTGGAATACGTAGAACTCCCGGCAGTGGTTTACAACGCCGACGAATGCGACGGCGCCATCGACCTGTCGCTTTACTTCGGCAAAACCCCTGAAGTGCCGCAAACCACCGGCCTGTACGACAACTCTGCTGCCACGGTCGGCGCTGCTGACCCGACGCCGAGCTGCTTCCTCGACGGTGTTTCCCAGACGACCCCGGCAGATCCGGAAATCAACAACTCCATGTGGTTTTCCTTCACGGGCGACGGCGGCAGTTATGATATCCAGACCGTTCCGTGCAATGCTACTACCTATGTGGACGACACGCAAATGGCAATTTATACCGGCGAATGCGGCAACCTGGTTCCGGTTGCCTGCAATGAAGACCTTTTCCCCAGCGGCGTTCCCGACTTCCGTGCAGGCTTGACCAACTTCGAAACCGAACCCGGTGTCGAATACCTCATCCTGATCGACGGCTGGAGCATCGGCGGTGTTGCTGCTTCGGGCGAATATTGCATCGAAATCACGCAAAAGCCCAGCGTCACCTGCGCTGACGGTGAGGTAGGCACCTTCACGGTAGCCAACAACGGCTTTGTTTGCAACACGGCAACCACCGGCGGCCTTTTCGACCTCGACGACGCTTCCTTTGCACTCCCGACAGTAGGCCCGGTTTACGGTATGGCATGGGCCATCACAACCGAAGCAGTAACCGGTGGCGCATGGCCTCCCTCGCTGACCAGCTACTGGGGCAGCTTTGGTGTCAGCCCTTCGCTCTACGTGCCGAACCTGACCAACAATGGCAACCCGCTCACGCAAAACGCGATCTGGTACTTCACGCCGGTTGTTGTAGGTGGCGCAGTGGATACCATCCCGGCCAACGCAGCATTCCTGCACCAGTTGGACCTGACCAATGCTTGCTACTTCGTAGGCGAATCCGTGCCTTTGATCCTGCTGGCTGAACTCAACCCGCTGGATGCCGTAGCCGACGTGACCAACCCGACTCCGGGCAACAGCGACGGTGTGATCGACCTGACGGTCAGCGGCGGTATCTTTGATATCCTGCAAGACCCGACTGTGTCGTACACGGTAGACTGGACCGGCCCGAATGGCTTTACTTCCAGCGACGAAGACATCAGCGGCCTGGGCGCCGGCGATTACACTGCTACCATCGTTGACATCACGGGCTGCGTAGATCCTTACGACTTCACCGTATCTGTAGTGACGGCAGTAAAAGACCCGGCTTCGGTAAAATCCTTCACGATCAATCCGAACCCGACGTCCAACCTGACGCAACTCAACCTCCAACTGGAAAAAACTGCCGAAGTGCGCGTTGAAATCCTCAACACCCTCGGCCAGTCGCTCCAGACGGTGGATGCAGGCAAAGTCAACACGCTCAACCAGCAGATCGACCTGTCCCGCTTTACTGACGGCACGTACTTCCTGCGCGTTACTGTGGACGGCGAAACCGCTATCCGCCGCGTGGTGTTGAACCGCTAAACAAAACGGGTGTATCGGATAATACACCTCTCCTGACATACTTCATGAGTCTCCTGCGATTGGTTGCAGGGGACTCATGTTTTTTATAGAACAGGCAGGATAGCACACCAAACCATTCATTTTTATGCCTGAACCGTTAAAAAATATGTTTTCGCGCCGGCTCGTTGAGCCGTTTGCTGCAGAAGTATTGGCCGTCTGGAAAAAATTTCCCGTTGATGCCTTTCTCGCTGACGTGTTCGATGCCGGCTGGGACAAGCTCGAACTCAAACAGCGCGTACGCCACATCAGCCTCCAGCTGCGGCGCCATTTGCCCGAAGACTATCCCGAAGCCCTCGATATCGTCGTGCGCACCACCCGCCGCTACCTCGACCGGCATGGCGAAAAACTCACTTTCGAATACACCTTTCTGCCCGATTTTGTGGAAACACACGGCATCGGGCACCCTGATGATTCGATTCCTGCCCTCGAAACCCTCACGCGCTGGAGCAGCGCCGAATTTGCCGTGCGACCATTCCTGCTGCATTTTCCAGAGCGGATGTATCTGCAAATGCTCGCCTGGTCGCAGCACGAAAGTCCGATGGTGCGCCGCCTGAGCAGCGAAGGCATACGCCCGCGATTGCCCTGGGGCATGGGCGTGCCGGCGCTCAAACGCGATCCCTCGCCCATCCTGCCCATTCTTGAAAACCTGAAAAATGATCCGGCCGAAACGGTGCGCCGCTCCGTAGCCAACAACCTGAACGACATCGCCAAGGACCATCCCGCCCTGGTCCTCGACATTGCAGGGCGCTGGCTCGGCCAATCTGCCGAAACCGACTGGATCGTACGCCATGCCAGCCGGGGCATGCTTAAAAAAGGAAACGCGGCGGCGCTGGCACACTTTGGATTCAATCAAAGTGTGGAAGGAATTGGTATTTCGGCCCTGCAATTGTCAGAAGAGGTGCCCGTAGGAGGCAGGCTGGATTTTTCATTCCTTGTGCAGAACAACGCGGCGGCTACAGTGCAAATCCGGCTGGAATACGGCATTGACTATCAGACGCTTTCGGGCAAAACATCGTCGAAAGTGTTTAAAATAAAGGAAATGAATCTCCTGCCCGGCCAATCGGAAAACATTGCCCGTCACCAGCGTTTTCAGGATTTTACCACACGCAAACACTACCCCGGACCGCACCGGCTCCGTATTCTGCTGAACGGGAAAGCAAGGGCGGAAGGGAAATTTGAAGTGGTATAAACTTACTTTTGCAGCGATGATATACCAACTTTTCAAACCGCTGCTTTTCCTGCTTTCTCCGGAGACGGCACACCGCATAACAGTCTTTTTGCTCGACCTGGCGGCGGATTTCCCGCCTACACGCTGGCTGTTGCACAGCCTTTTTTGTCACAAAAGCCGGAAACTACAGCGCAGGGTACTGGGGCTGGATTTTCCCAATCCTGTCGGCCTGGCGGCCGGCTTCGACAAGGATGGAAAACACATTGCAGGGCTGGCCTGCCTGGGGTTTGGCTTCATCGAAGTGGGTACCGTGACGCCCCTGCCACAGGACGGCAACCCGCAGCCGCGTTTGTTCCGGCTGCCCAAGGACCGGGCGCTCATCAACCGCATGGGCTTCAACAACGAGGGTCTGGATGCCCTGGCAGGGCGTTTGAAAAAACTGCGTGAAAAGGGAGTGCCGGGCGGCCTCATCATCGGCGGCAACATCGGTAAAAACAAAGTGACGCCCAATGAAGAGGCCCAGGACGACTACCTGAAGTGCTTCGAAGCGCTGTTTCCCTGGGTGGACTATTTTGTGGTGAACGTCAGTTCGCCCAACACGCCCGGATTGCGGGATTTGCAGGAAAAAGAGCCGTTGACGCGTTTGCTGAATTTGTTGCAGGAGCGCAACAAGGCACAAAAAGACCCCAAGCCCATTCTACTGAAAATCGCACCCGACCTGACGGACAGCCAACTGGACGACATCGCCGACATCGTGCGAGCAACCGGGCTGGCGGGCGTCATCGCCACCAATACCACTATATCAAGGGCAAATTTGAATACGTCCGATTCCGTCATTGCTGACATCGGCGCCGGTGGCTTGAGCGGGGCGCCCGTGCGTGAGCGCGCCACCACGGTGATCCGCTATCTGCGGAGCAAACTGGGACAAGAAATTGTCATCATTGGTGTCGGCGGCGTCGACTCGGCGCCATCGGCACAGGAAAAACTGGATGCTGGCGCGGATCTGGTACAGGTTTATACCGGCCTGGTGTATGTTGGGCCGGGGCTGGTGCGGGGAATATTGGAAGGGTTGGAAAAGTGATTATACCACTTGTGATTTTCCGCCGTCGCCTTTCTTTCGATTGCGGCCACCTCTGCGGCGGCGTTTCGGCGCCTCTTTGCCATCGGCAGGCTGTCTTTTTTCCGTTTCACCGGAGTTATTGGCGTGTTTGGGAGGCCCCGCCTTCCGCGGCTTGCGGCGTTCGCGGTCATCTCTTCCCCCGCCGCCATCCAGCGAAGCGATGTGGGGCGGCACCGGTATTTTAGGCACTTCGTTCCCAATCAGTTTTTCGATGCGCTTGAGTCGGATAAGGTCCATGTGCGACACCAGCGTCAGGGCAGCGCCTTTTCGGGCTGCGCGGGCTGTGCGGCCGATGCGGTGCACATAATCCTCGGCGTCGCGTGGTACGTCGTAATTGACCACCAGGTCAATACCTTCCACGTCGATGCCTCGGCTGAGCACGTCGGTGGCCACGAGGATGTCCACCTGGCGGTTGCGGAAGGCGAGCATCACCTGTTCGCGTTCTTCCTGTTCGAGGTCGCTGCTGATACGGCCTACGTGCAAGCCTTTGGCTTTCAGTTGTTTGTACAGGGCTGCCACCGAGAGTTTGCTGGAACAAAACACCAGCACCCGTTGCCCGGCTGTATCCTTCAGGATATCGGCGATGAGCGGGAGTTTCAGCCGTTCGTGCACGAGGTAGGCCGCCTGCGAAACGCCTTCGGCGGGTTTGGAGAGTGCGATGCTGATGGTGACCGGGTTCTTCAACAGCGCGCGGGCGAGTTTCATCACACCTTGCGGCATGGTAGCCGAAAACAGCAGGCTTTGCCGGTCGGGATTCAGGGTTTCGATGATTTTATTGAGATCGGGCATAAAACCCATATCGAGCATGCGGTCGGCTTCGTCGAGTACAAGGAACCGCAGGCGTTTGAAATTGACGTAGCCCAGGTTCATGTGGGCCAGAAGTCGGCCCGGTGTGGCGATGATGATGTCAGTGCCGCTGGTGATAGCCTCCTTGCCCTGCGCGAAATCCTTGCCGCCGCCACCGCCGTAAACGGCAATGGAAGAGATGCCGGCGAAATAGGAATACGCACTGATGGCCTGGTCGATCTGCATCGCCAGTTCGCGGGTAGGCACAACGATGAGGGCCTGGGTATAGTGCGATTCGTTGGATTCGAGGATTTTCTGAATGATGGGCAGGACGAAGGCGGCGGTTTTACCGGTTCCGGTCTGGGCAATACCGATGAGGTCTTTGCCTTCCAGAATCAAAGGAATGGCTTGTTCCTGTATGGGGGTGGCGGTTTTGAAATTGAGTGCTTCGATTCCATCGAGCAGATCGGGGTAAAAGCCGAATTCAGAAAAGTCCAATTAGTATGCGTTTTGATGAAGGATAAATTTCAGTCCAAAGGTACGTCAAATTTCCCACTTTTTTGTCCTGAAAAATCGAACGACCAGATAGAGCAGTAAACCGGCAGGCCCGGTGATCATGGTGAGCAACAAACTGGGAATCAGGAAAATGTGCCCGATCTTCAACTGGCGGGCGTCGTGGGTCTGCCAGGTACCCACCAGCAGACAGAAAGAGAGGTAATTCAGCCACCCCGTCAGCAGCATTTCCTTGCTGCGAAACAGGTTTTCAAAACCTTCGAGCGATAAAAAACTCCCCCCGCCGGTCGGACCGGTCAGGTATTTGAAGGTAAAAATAGCGGCTGCGCCCAGCAGAATAATGGCCGAACCAAAAGCCACCGGCTCGGTGTATTGCCACCGGGGTGCCACGATCAGCAGCGCCCAGGGAATAAAAATCAAGACGCTGGCGTACCAGTAAAAACTATCGGCAGACATGATTGCAGGTTTTAAAATCCTTTGAAAAAGAGTGCATTAAAAGGCATGCAGCAGCATGTAGCGAATTGTTTCAGCCAGCAATTCCGTGCCGGCAACGGCCAGTATTTTTTCCAGCGAATCGCAGTGCCGCTCATGTTGATTTTCAAGTTTCAACCTGCCCGGCACTTAATCCTTGATGATCTTCAGGCTGAGGTCCAGCGGATGTGCCGAATGGGTTAGCGCACCTGCGGACACATAGTTGACCCCCGTCTGGGCGTATTTTCGGACGTTGAAAAGTGTGATCCCGCCGGATGCTTCGGTCTCGAATCGACCATTGACGATGGCCACGGCTTCGTGCAGGATCGGGATTTCGAAATTGTCGAACATGACCCGGGTGATCCCGCCGGTCTGCATCAGTTCTTCCAGTTCCACGAGGTTGCGCACTTCGACCGTGATGTCGAGTTTAAGGCCTTTTTCCTTCTGATAGGCATGCGCGCTTTCCACGGCTTTGCGCACACCGCCCGCAGCATCCACGTGGTTGTCTTTGATCATCATCCAGTCGTACAGACCCCAGCGGTAATTCTCGCAGCCGCCGATACTGACCGCCCATTTTTCCAGAAAACGGATGAGCGGGGTGGTTTTGCGCGTATCCAGCACCTTCACCGGCAGGTCGCCCACCTCGAATGCAAAGCGGCTGCTGAGTGTAGCGATACCGCTCATGCGCTGCATGGCATTGAGGCAAAGGCGCTCGGCTTGCAGCAGGGCGCGGGTATTGGCTTCGATCTCGAAGGCCTTTTCGCCAAACAACACGTCGGCGCCGTCGGCTTTGTGGGCCGTGAATTTTGACGTGGGGTCAACATGGCGGAAAATGCGCTCGGCCAGTTCCATGCCTGCCAATACGCCGTAGTCCTTGATCTTCAATACGGCCCGGCTCCGGCTGTCGGCCGGAATGGTCGCCAAAGAAGTATGGTCGCCCGCACCGACGTCTTCGCGCAGTCCGGCAATGATAAAATCGTTGATTTGAGCGTCTGTGATTTGCTGTGGTCGCATATATGTGGTTGAGATGGTTGTTGGTTCTTGGTTCATTCTTTCCATTTGATATTGCAGCCGCCGCTGGGACGCTGGGTGGGCAGAGGCGGCTGGCTGGCCAGTACGGCATCCAGGGCTGCCCGGAGGTCTTCACCGGTACTGGGGATCGGGTTGCGTTTGGGTCGGCTGGGATCAAGCTGGCCGCGGTAGGTCAATTTCAAATCCCGGTCGAACACATAAAAGTCAGGTGTGCATGCCGCGTCGTAGGCGCGGGCCACGTCCTGCGTTTCGTCGTAAAGGTAAGGAAATGTATAACCCACTTCCCTGGCATGGATCACCATTTTATCGGGCGCGTCGTCGGGATATGCCCCGGCATCATTGCTGTTGATCCCGACGAATATTACACCTCGAGCGGTGTATTCGGACACAATTTTCACGATTTCGGGGTTGATGTACAACACATAAGGGCAGTGATTGCACAAAAACATCACCACCGTTGCCTGGCCGGTAGCCAGGTCGCCAAGACGAACGTTGCGCCCGCTTGCCGGATCAGGCAATTCAAATTCCGGCGCTTTTGTGCCCAGGGGCAACATATTGGATTCGGTGTAGGCCATGATAAGTAGATATTGGGATATTGGGATATTGGGATATTGGGATATTGGGATATTGGGATATTGGGATATTGGGATATTGGAAATTGAGATATTGGGATAGTTAGATATTAGGGGGGATTGGTCAGGTTTCCTGTGCGGGTGCGAGCCAGTTATTTGCAGGCCTCATTGATACCCAGCACATAATTTTTGACAATACCGATTTCGGTGGCAGTTTCGGCGCCTTTGAAACCCGTGATGTCGGCTTCGGAGAGCGTATTTTTATATTGTTCCAAAAAATACCGGCTCAGGGGAGTGTACGACCAGTGCCACTTTTCTTCGCGATAGCCTGTAGGCCGGCCGGCTGTGTAGGGCTGGCAAAAACCGTATTCGTGGGCATGAACCGCAAGCCATTTGTACATTTTTTCATGCTGCCCGCCTTTTTCAAAACTTTTATTGTTGAGGTCATTGAGATCGATATCGGTGCCCCAGTGGTGCCTCGACGAACCAGGCATGGAGGAGTACTCCAGAATTTTAAGTGCGCGATCCTTCGCTTTGGGCGTTGCCTTGGCAAATCGCGCCCATTTGCCTTCCCAGATTTCCTTTTGACGCTGAAAATTGCGGGTTCCGGAAATAATATTCAGCGCAATGCCCTCTTTCCCGGCCGCATCAAACATTTTTTTGAACGCTTCAAAAGTTTCTTTTCGCAAATACATGCCCGGCTTGTCGGACCAGGGCTTGCCCACTGCCACGAAATCAGGATGGCTCAGCGGATCAAACTTACCCAGCAGATAGGCAGAGTCCACCACTGCCGGCGGCGGCGCAGCAGCCGGTTGTGTCAGGGCTGCAGCCACGGCTGGGCGCACTGCTGCGTCGTCCTGGCATGCAAAGCCGACAAAGGCCAGCAAAACGGGCAGGGCAGAATTTTTCAGGACTATTTCCATCATGTTCACGGTCTGAATGCGCGGCAAAAGTAGGAAAATCTGTGGGAACGGCATTTTTTCGCAAATCCTCCTCCTGCCGTTTTTCGCTGTTTCCATTACCTTTGCGCCGCTTTCGTCCGCCCCGGCTCCGGCTGCGGTGGGCCTCAATCCACAAAACGCCTTTGGCTCCATTCACCGGAACACCGGCGTGTCATCTTAAATCAACAGCATGTACCGTACTCATACCTGCGGCGAACTCCGCCTTTCGGACGTCAACAAAGAAGTCACCCTTTCCGGATGGGTTGCCATCAGCCGCGATTTTGGCGGCCTCACTTTTGTGGATTTGCGCGACCGCTACGGCATCACGCAGCTGGTTTTTGACGTCGATGACAACGCCACACTGGCGGAGCGCGCCCGGAGCCTGGGACGCGAATTCGTGGTGCAGGCTTCCGGTACCGTGCGCGAACGCGCTTCCAAAAACCCCAACCGCGAAACCGGCGACATCGAAATCCGGGTCACCGATCTCAAAATCCTCAACGCCGCCAAAACCCCGCCGTTCACCATCCAGGACGACACCGACGGCGGCGACGACCTGCGGATGAAATACCGCTACCTCGACCTGCGCCGCAATGCCGTGCAGAAAAACCTGCTGTTCCGCTCCAACCTCGCCATCGAAACCCGCAAATACCTGGCAGATCAGGGCTTTGTGGAAGTGGAAACGCCCAACCTGATCAAATCTACGCCCGAAGGCGCACGCGACTTTGTGGTGCCCAGCCGCATGAACAAGGGCCAGTTCTACGCCCTGCCGCAAAGCCCCCAAACTTTCAAGCAAATCCTGATGGTGGCGGGTTTTGACAAGTATTTCCAGATCGTCAAATGCTTCCGCGACGAAGACCTGCGCGCCGACCGTCAGCCGGAATTCACGCAGATCGACTGCGAAATGTCATTCATCCACCAGGAAGACATCCTCAATACCTTTGAGGGGCTCACCAAATCCCTTTTCAAATCCACCCTGGGCGTCACGCTCGGCGATTTCCCCCGCATGACCTACGACGAAGCCATGCGCCTTTACGGCTCCGACAAGCCGGACCTGCGTTTCGGCATGGCGTTCGTCGAACTGACCGATGCGGCCAAAGGCAAGGGATTCCCGGTGTTCGACAGCGCCGAATCGGTGATCGCCATTTGCGCGCCCGGTTGCGCCGATTATTCGCGCAAGCAAATCGACGAACTCACTGAATGGGTGAAGCGCCCGCAAATCGGTGCCAAAGGACTGGTGTATGTGAAATACGAAGCCGACGGTTCCATCAAATCATCCGTCGATAAATTCTACAGCCCGGATGATCTCAAGACCTGGCTGGAAAAATGCGGCGCTCAACCCGGCGACCTGCTCTTCCTGCTTTGCGGCGAGGATGAAAAAACACGCAAACAGCTTTCCGAATTGCGCCTCGAAATGGGCAGCCGCCTGGGCCTCCGCAAACCCGACGACTTCAAACCGTTGTGGGTAGTGGATTTTCCCCTGCTCGAATGGGACGAAGAAGAAGGCCGCTTTTTTGCCATGCACCACCCTTTCACCTCACCCAAACCCGCCGATATCGTCAAAATGGAATCGGACGACAAGGCAGTGCTCAAGGGCATCCGCGCCGATGCTTACGACCTGGTGCTCAATGGTGTGGAAATCGGCGGAGGCTCCATCCGTATCCACGACCGCGACCTGCAAAGCCGGAATTTCAAACTGCTGGGCTTCACCGCCGAAGAGGCGGAAGCACAATTCGGCTTCCTGCTCGGCGCTTTTGAATTCGGCGCTCCGCCCCACGGCGGTATCGCATTCGGTTTCGACCGGCTCAATGCCGTGATGAACGGCGCCAACAGCATACGCGACTTCATCGCTTTCCCGAAAAACAACCAGGGCCGCGACATGATGATCGACGCGCCGGATGCGATCAAACTGAAACAACTGGAAGAACTGGGCATCCGCGTTGTACCGAACGAATAACCAAGGCAAAGAATCACCTCAGGGTGTCGCCACCACTGCAATACATTTCAATTCGATGGCGATGGGTGTCGGCAAGCGATCGATGCCCACCGTGGTGCGGCAGGGCTGATTATCTTTGAAGTAATCGGCATAGAGCCGGTTGAACTCGTGAAAATCGCGCTCCATGTTGACGAGAAAAACCGTCACGTCCACCAGGTCCTCCCAGCGGGCGCCGCTGGCCTCCAGCACGGCCCTGACATTGCTGAATACCGAACGCACCTGCGCTTCGAAGTCAAATGCCGTATAATTGCCGGCCGGAGAGCGTTGCAGGCCTGGCACGCCGTCCGTTTCGGGGTCGCGTGGGCCAATCCCGGAAAGAAACAGCAAATTGCCCACCCGCCGGGCATGCGGATATAAGCCAACGGGTTTGGGGGCATTCGGAGCGTCGATTTTTTCAGAAGAAGCCATGAGTGGGTTGTGAATTGGATATTGGGATATTGAGATGTTGGGATATTGAGATATTGGGATATTGGGATATTGGTGGTTGAACGATGGTCGGCATTGGGTTCGGCAAAAGTAGTGAGAACCCGCTTCTACCAACCCCAAATCTTTCCACCCCGGCAACCAGCAACTAACAACCAAGAACTAAGAACCAGCAACTAACAACCAGGAACCAACAACCATTAACTATTTTCGCCGCATGGAACAAGCAGTAGCAAACAACGACCAACCGCTTTGGGGACTTGACCTCGGTGGCACCAAAACCGAAGGGGTCATCCTCGAAAGCCGCTCCAACCCCAAAGTTCTCTGCCGCATGCGCATTCCGACGGAGGCCCACAAGGGTTATGATCACATCGTCGGTCAGGTAGCAAAACTGGTAGACATGCTTTCGGCAGAATCGGGGCTGAAACCCACTTCCATTGGCATCGGTCATCCGGGTACGCTCGACCCCAATACCGGCGCCATCAAAAACGCCAATACAACGGCCCTGAACGGCCAGCCCTTCAACAAAGACCTGGAAAAAGCGCTGGGCATTCCCGTCAAACTGGCCAATGACGCCAATTGCTTTGCCGTTGCCGAGGCCATGCTCGGCGGCGTGCCCAAAGTGCTGCCCAATGCAGAAGTCGTTTTTGGGGTCATCATGGGCACAGGCGTAGGCGGCGGCTGGGTCATCCACAACAAGGTGATCAACGGCCGGCAGGGCATCGGTGGAGAGTGGGGCCACAATTTTCTCGACGAAAGCGGCGGCCCATGCTACTGCGGCCGTACGGGCTGTGTGGAAACGGTGTTTTCGGGGCCGGCACTCGAGCGGTTTTATGAAAACCTGACCCTGCGCCACTTGCCGCTGCGCGAAATCGTGGCGGCTGCCGAAACGGGCGACGACGAAGCGGCGATCCAGACCATGGACCGCCTCATTCACTTTTTCGGAAAAGCCATAGCAGTAATCATCAACATCATGGACCCCGATGCCATTGTGCTGGGCGGCGGCGTCGGCAACATCGACCGTTTGTACACCGACGGCGTGGCCGAAGCGCGCAAATACCTGTTCAACAGCCGCATCGACACCGTTTTTCTCAAACCCGAGCTCGGCGACAGCGCCGGGGTGTTTGGGGCAGCGTTGTTGTGAGGTGATTTGTTGGGGTGCCGATTTGGTACTTGATTGTAAAATGCATCGGACGAAAACTTAATTTCCAATTTCCAATGAAAAAATACTGCCTTGCCCTCGATCTCAAGCCGGATCCGGTGCTGATGGCTGAATACGAGGCATACCACCGTGCCGTGTGGCCGGAAATTCTGGACAGCATTCGGGCAGCGGGTATCGGTCAACTCGAAATTTACCGCATTGAAAACCGGCTGTTCATGATACTCGAAGCCGGCGACGATTTTTCCTTTGAAAAAAAAGCAGCACTCGACGCATCCAACCCAAAAGTACAGGAATGGGAAACCCTGATGTGGACCTACCAGCAGGCGCTGCCCACCGCCCGACCCGGTGAAAAATGGATGCTGATGGAAAGGATATTCCAACTGGGAGAGGAGTAATTGGAGTCATTAAAGGTCATTAGGGTCATTCGAGGTCATTGGGGTCATTAGGGTCATTGGGGTCATTAGGGTCATAAAAGTGAATAGGGTCATTCCGGTTGGTACCGGAATGACCCTATTGACTTTTAATGACTTATAGAAACGCCCCTACAGCCTCGCTGTCAGGCTACCTTTTTGATCTGCTCGTACAGGCGCGCCGTTTCGGCCGAGGGTTTGGACTGGAACTCCTGGTCCATCATTTTGCAGCAGAGCGTGTACTGGGCTTCTACCTTGTGTGCCATGCCGAGATTGGCATAGCATTGCATTGCCCGGCGGTGAATGACTTCCATCCGGGAATCGCGGCTGAGGATTTCGTTGCAAACGGCGATGGCTTTCCAGAAGTCTTTTTTTGCACAGAGTTGGTTGCTGTACAAATCAGCGATCTGCTCGAATACGGCGCTGAGGTGTTGCCGTTCGATCTCCACCCACCCGAAAGTATCCGCCGGAAAATCATCCAGAAAGTTGCCGGTATAGGTTTTGATCGCATCCTGAAGCAGTTCGTCGGGCGCTTCTTCCCCGCTGCGTATGTATTCCTGTATTCGTTGATGCAACGCTTTGAAAGTCAGCACATCAGAGGCCGGCGAGCGGTCCAGTTTGAGGCGGTAGGCATTTTTTTCGAATACCAGAAAATCACTGCGCACGCCTGCCTGGTCGCGCAGGGTTTTTCGAATGTGCGACAGTTCGACATTCAGGCTTTTGCGGGCGAATTCGGGCATGTTTTCAAACTTGTCCGGCCAGAAAGTGCGCGCCAGGTGATCGCGCGACAAAGCGCGCGGATGATTATAGGCGAGATAGGCAAACAGGTGTTTGGCCTGGTTGGTGAAGTCAATTTTTCGGCCGTAGATCATGGCTGAAAACGCCCCGAAAAAAGACAGTTGGAGCCCCTGATAAGCCTGCTCGGTTCCCTGTGTCGTCGTCGGCAGGAAAGCCGCCTGTGTGTGCTGCGGCTGAGCCAGATCCATGCCGGCGGCCATCATGCCGGGCGTTACCGCAGCCAGGATAGCCATGCTGGCGGCACTGCTTCCCGGACGAGGCTTTTTGTGGATCGGCCTGAGTTGAAACCCCGGGAAATAGGCCTCGTAACAAGCCAGTATTTCGTCGCTTTTCACCGGCAGCCCGATCACGTCTTCCGCTCCGGATTTGAGCAGCAAACGGGTAGTCGGTCCCGAATAATCGGAAGTGGCCACGATGACCGGGATATCCGGGTTTTTGCGTTTGAGATTGCGGACGACAGAAAGGCCGTCGTTGGCAGGTGGCGTGTGAAGCACAACCACCATTCCCACGTCTTTTGCATGGGTAAGTGCCTGGAAATGAGTGGTTTCAGAAGTTTGTTCCACCGGAATACTGCTGCTGCTACGAAGCATTTGCAGCAGGATGTCGTGCTTGCCACACAACAATACTTTTTGGAGTGCCATAAGAGGACAGACGAGTTTGGTTAATGATAAGGGTTCATTCATCGGCCGTGTGACACACAGCCAGACAGGGTATTTTGGGGTACCCGTCTTAATTACCAAAGCGAACGTCTTACAGGAAAAATAAAGCAACGGCCAACCGAAGCGAGGCAAGTAGTGTAGTTACATTTTGATTATTGAGGCCTGCAAAATTTGTCCTTTGGGGGAAAGCGGATGTAAAACAAGTCTTTGAAGGTTATTAAAAGTCATTGATGTGCTTTGTAAAAGTGATTTACCTGTTTTTACAAAAAACAACGACATTTAACGGCCCTGCATTACTTTTGATACATCCACGTTCAATTCGCATGGCAAATATAACCATCTTTAATGCAAAATAATTTTATTGCATGAACAAATTTTAGAAATATTTTCAATATCAACATTTTGTTCTTCACTCCTTCGACAATCTAAAACAATTATTTGAGCATCTATTCGTTACCAACTAATGCAATTTTACATCGGAGCGATTTTTGCTTCGAGCATTCCAAACACTCCTTCCAGCCCATACCCTGAAAACAGCGCTCCGGAAACCTCTTCATTTTTCATCAAACGCGCTTTCGATCATGGGCGAATTTTTTCCGACCGACGAGTCACTTCAATTCAGGGGTCTTCCGACCGACGTACACGAATGTACCAGCCACCGCGAGGGTGAATGGATCACCTGGCGCTGTCCGCACTGTGAAGGGTACGAACGACGGCTCAACTGGCAAACGGGTGAAATGCTCGTTCGCAGGGGCAATTCCGGCGCTCAACACACCGGAATGAGCACCCGCGAACAAAACATGGAGGGCCTGCGCAAGGGCCTGGCACTCAATTAGATCCTTCTGCCAGGGTGCGGCGGTATTCTTCCTGCACCCGTTCCAGCAAACTGGGCCGAATGACCGGGGGGATTTCCGCCCGGCGCGTCATTGCAGGAGCCATTGTGTCCGCCTGATGAGTGGCCCCGGTTTTCGTACCGGGTTCTACTGCGCGGGTATTTCCATAACGATTGGTTTCGGACTCGCCCGGCTCTGTCAGTATAGCGGATTTCAGCCTGTGCATCAGGCCGGATTCGGCAACGGGAACTTCCGGCTGTGGCATTTCGGGCGGCGTGTCTGCTTCGGTTATTGTAATTTCTGGATTTTCCTCCGGCAGAATGGCGGCCGGCAACCCTGTGTCCGGCGTTTCAGGCGCCTCGGGCATTGATTCCATCTCCGGGATGGCATTGCTCAATTCGGTTTCAGCGACCACGGGCGTCGTCGCTTCCACCAGCACGGCTTCCGAATCGGCAATGACTGCCTCCGGCAATGGCGCAGCAACTTCGGGTGTGCTGGCCTCGACCGGCTTCTGCTCTTCTTTTTTGACCTTTCGTTTTTTGCCGTTGCCGGTCTCCTCTACCAGAAACCGGCTCATAAAAGCAGTGATGACCGATTCACCTTCTCCTTCGAATGCCTTGTTTTTGCGGGACGGCAGGTGTTCGATGATTCCTTTCAGGGGGCCTTTTTCAGCAGTGCGGTAATAATCAATCCGGAACGACACTTTGCTGGCCGAAAGGGCTTCCTCGGTGAGTTCGTGCCGCGGATCTTCGGCTTTTTTCCGGCATTCTGCCAGTTGTGCTTCCAGAGATTTTATTTTTTCCGAAAGTCGGTCTTCCTGTTCGATGGCGTTGTCAAGCAGGCGGATGATTTGCTCTTTGGTTCGTTTGTCTTTTTGGAAATTACTCATGATCCGGTTTTTTAAAGGTGAATGTTTTAAGGGAGAAAAGAAAAGCCGCCCCTCCCGCCGGGGCGGTGCTGGGGCGGCTTTTTTTAAGCGTCGCTTGAAGACCTGAAATCAGGAAGCCTGGTAGAATTCGAATTTTCCGAGTTCGGCGAAACCGGCAACCGGCAGCGGCTTGCCAGCGTTGTCGAGCAGGCGAATGACGGCAACGATGTCGTACACACCTTCCTGCATGGTGCCTGCCGGAATTTCGATGCCGGCCGTGTACACGTGGCCGCTTACCGGCACGTAAGGCACGTTGATGACGTTCTGGCCGCGATCGAGGAATTCTTCCTGTCCCCATTTTTCGATGAGCAACTGGATTTTCCACTTGCTGCATTTGAGCAGCGGCACCAGGCAGCCACTGGCAGTCCACTGGATTCCGAATTTCATGCCCTGCTCGACCTGGATGAGGTGGTTGCTCGGGATGGTGTCGGGCCAGCAACAATCGGTGCTCGGCAGTTCTTCGGTGGTCACGCACGAAACGCCGTAAAAATTAAACGACTGAGGGGTGGCCAGGTTTTCTTCAACTTTCAATTTTGACATGACTAATACAGTTTTTTGGGTTCGTTCGCTGTCTCTTGTTCAGCGCTGGTGTTCTATCCCTGATGACGGTGAACGATTGCCCGGTTTTTTGTGCAGAACTTTTTATCCGCTGAACATGCCACAAAGAAACAGGGGGGGGAATTAAGCGCCAGTCAATCGCCGGTCATCAAGCGATTAAAACGCGGTTAAAAACAGGAAAAGCAAATTTGGAAGGCCGATTCGGAAGGAAAAGGAGGGAGAAAAGCCGAATTTTCAACAAAGTTATGCCTCCACAGGACACAATGCAAGCGTTTTTTTCAGATTGTTTTACTGCCGCCCCGCCTTTTCTATCTTTGCCGCCCGGAAAGCAGTGGCAGGAAGCAATGTATGGAAGGCCGCGGCTTTACATCAACCTATCAACAAGCAATCAAACCTGTAACGCAATGAGCAATATTCTTGCCGGTAAAAAAGGCATCATCTTCGGCGCCCTCGATAGCCAGAGCATCGCATGGAAAGTGGCTGAACGCTGTGTAGAAGAAGGCGCACAAATCGTGCTGACCAATGCACCCGTCGCCATGCGCATGGGCGAAATCAATGCGCTGGCTGAAAAATGCAAGGCGCCCGTGATCGGAGCTGATGCAACTTCACTGGAAGACATGGAGAATCTCTTCCAAAAAAGCATGGAACACTTTGGAGGCAAGGTGGATTTTGTGCTGCACTCCATCGGTATGTCGGTCAACGTCCGCAAAGGCAAACCCTACACCGAATTGAATTACGAATGGATGCAAAAGACCTTCGACGTGAGCGCTATTTCGTTCCACAAAATGATGCAAACCATGTGGAAACTGGATGCCATTTCAGATTGGGGCAGCGTGGTGGGTCTGACCTACATCGCCGCACAACGTGTGTTCCCCGACTACTCTGAAATGGCCGAATCCAAAGCCCTGCTCGAATCATTTGCCCGTTCGTTCGGCTACCACTACGGCACCGCCAAAAAAGTGCGCGTGAACACCATTTCGCAATCGCCCACGATGACAACGGCCGGACAAGGCGTGAAAGGCTTTCACGAGTTTTTCACCTACGCCGACAAAATGTCGCCGCTTGGCAACGCACCGGCCGAAGACTGCGCCAATTACTGCGTTGCGCTGTTCAGCGACCTGACCCGCTTCGTTACAATGCAAAACCTCTTCCACGACGGAGGATTCAGCACCATGGGTATGAACCCTGCCGTGCTGGAAAAATAAATTCAAAACCGCAAAATGCAAATGCGGAGCGTTATAGTCAAAAATTACTCCCGGCATGGCTTTATCCTTAGTCCATAACAGCAAATCGGCCTGGTGGTCTAAGCGCATTTTTGCGGTTTTTTATTTATGCTTCATCGGTTTTTCAACCACCGCCTGGGCACAGCAACCCGTAGCCGCCAGTACCACTGCGCAATCCATTGAGCCGGACACCACGCCGCTGCTGTTTACATTTGCCCTGTCGCCCGAGCGCAATTACCCGGTGGCCGACACTTTGCCCGACCGCGACTTCAGGATGTACGACCCTGCACGCCGCCAGTTGATCGATTGGGGTACACTGGGCAATCTGGGCTCGTCGGCACGGCCGCTGCTTTTCGAAACCCAGCCCGTACGGGGCTTTCAGGTGGGTGAGCACGCTTTTGATCTGTACCGGATGAAGCCGGAGGAATTGCGTTTTTACCGCAATTCACGCTCCTACAGCGATGTATTTTTTTCGCAGGGCGCCAAGCAGGAACAGGGCATGCTGAACGCCCGCCTTTCGCGTACCTTTGAAGGCGGCACCAATTTTTCGCTGGACTACCGCACCTTTAATCACACCGGCCAGTACCGCTACCAGCGCGACAAACACAATACCCTCGTCATGGGATTGTGGATACCCGCAGGCAAACGTTACGACGGCTTTCTGATTTTTTCAAAAAACGTGATGCGGCAGCAGGAAAACGGCGGCATTGTCAGCGATACCTTGCTGGGGGAAGGGGAATTTTCAGGCCCCATCAATGCCGAAATACGTTTGCCGGAACAACAGGCCCTGACCCGCATTGCCGACCAGACGCTGCAACTGACCCAGCACCTCAAATTTGCCGGCGCCAAAGATGAAAACAAACGCGCCCTGCGCGCTACTCATACCGTTGCCTGGAAGCAGGAAAGTTACAAATTCAGCGATGGCAGCGAACAGGAGGCGCTGGCCCGCGATTCCTCCTTCTTCGACACCTTCCTGGTGGACCGCCGCGGCATACGGCATTTTACCTCGCTCAACCGCATCGACAACACCCTTTCGATCAGTACATTCAAGTCAAAAACGAAAGGGCGACCTTCCGACGTATTGGCGGTGGGGTTGGCGCATTCCTATTTCCGGCTCCGCCAGGAGCCACGCGATTCGGCGTTTTCCAACCTGTTTGTGACCGGCGATTTTTCGATCACACCATCCGAACGCTTTTCCTTGCGGGCGCAGGGCGCCCTGGGCATGCTGGCCAACTTTGGAGAATACCAGGCAAATGGCGAAGTAGCGCTGGGTCTGGGAAAAGTGGGCCAACTGCGGGCAGGATTGCTCAGTCAGCGCAGGCCCCCTTCGCTGATGCACTACCAGTTGTTTGTCAGCAAACGGCTGCTTTGGCAAAACGACTTTGAAAAGCCGGTGGAAAACACCCTGTTTGCCTCATACGGCTTGCCGTCCATCGGCCTGGAACTGACTGCCAAATCGCACCTCATCAGCAATTATCTCTATTTCAATCAGGCGGGTGTGGCTGCCCAGGCCTCCGCCTCCGTGCAGATAGCCCAGTTCATTGTCTCCGAAAATTTCAACCTGGGGCCGGTTCGCCTGGAGAACAGCGTTGCACTGCAACAAAGCAACCGGTCCGACATCGTACGGCTGCCGCGCTGGTTCACCAAAAACAGCGTATATGTGACGGGCAAATTCATAAAAAAGCGCCTCGAATTCAATGCCGGCGTCGATTTCCGCATGAACAGCGATTTCCAGCCCGACGCATGGCAACCGGTCACCTGGCAGTTCCACCTGCAGGATTCCGTTACACAAAAGCCCTTTGTCTGGCTCGATCTGGTTGTCGCCTTCAAAATCAAGACATTTCGTGGATTTGTGCGCTACGACAATTTCCTGTCCATCTGGAATAAAACCGAAGTGTTTTATCAGACTGCATACCACCCGCAGCCCTTTGGCGGCATCCGTTTTGGCATTGCCTGGCGCTTTCTGGACAGCAACCGTCCGGATGCCAGCCAGACGCCCTCCTCCACCTCACCGCCTTCGGGCAGCATAGGCCCCACGGGGAACAGGGGCTGATTACCCGCCGGGGCATTTATTTCCCACAGGATTATTTTCCGGCAAATATTGGGCAGGCATTTCACCTGAATGATGCTATTCCTGTATTATCCTTATTGTTTTTGGTAAATTGTTTGATATATTTTGGCATCGGCATGATTTTGGTCTGTAACATCATATTCGCAGGTGTCGCCGTGCCTGTCGCTTTTTGATCCAATGGAATTTCGGTTTATCCGGAGATTTTAATTAAATTCTCATTAAAATCCGGGGATACTGATCCAAATCATTGAAAACTGGAAGGCAGCAGCGATAAATTGCACCGCTTTTTGATCCCAGGCGAACCATTGTTTTTTATTCCCCCCCGTTTGGTTACACCTTCACACTCTTCCTTGCCTTTGCATAAAGGCAGGGCCAGTTTTTTTTGAGATTTCATTAAAATCCTACTTTTTACTTATGAAAAAAACACTTACTGTTTTTCTTCTGATTTCCGCCACGGGGTATTTTTTGTCATGCGTCCATGAGCCGGGAACCAATCTGGACATCGCTTTGGAAGAAATGTTGGGGCAGCGCTCCTCCACCGGTTCGTATGAGGCTTTTATTATGCCCGCAAGTGATGACTACGCCAATTTACCCAACCAAGATATCAAAAACCCTGTGACTGCCGCAAAAGTGGAACTGGGCAGAATGTTGTTTTTTGAGACGGGCCTCGGTCTTGAGCCCAAATACCCGGTTTCAAAAGTTTCTTATTCGTGCAGCAGTTGCCACATTCCTTCAAGAGGTTTCACCGCCGGTCGCTTTCAGGGCATAGCCGATGGCGCCATTGGATTTGGCGACTTGGGAGACGGCCGTGCCAAAAACCCGCTTTACACCGGAGAAGATGTGGATGCGCAAGGCGCCAGGCCTTTGCCGACCATCAACACCACTTATGTGACCAACGCCCTGTGGGCCGGCACTTTTGGCTCCTACGGCGTCAATGCCGGCACCGAATCGGTATGGCACCAGGATACGCTGGTTGAAATCAACTTTAAGGGCCTGCAAGGTCTTGAAGCCAACAATGCGCGCGCGCTCATTGTACACCGCCAGGTAATCAACAAAGCCGTCACCGATTCGCTTGGCTATACGGCCATGTTTGATGCTGCCTTCCCGGATATTCCGGTGAGCGAGCGCTACACCCGTCAAACGGGCGCTTTCGCCATTGCCGCTTATTTCCGCACCATCCTGACCAACGAAGCTCCGTTCCAGCGCTGGCTGAAAGGCGAAAAAGCCGCCATGACAGAACAGCAGAAGAATGGCGCCATGGTATTTTTCGGCAAGGCAGGCTGCGTGAGCTGCCACAACAGCCCTTCGCTGAACAGCGCGCCGCACCGTTTTTTTGCGCTTGGTGTGAAAAATCTGTACCAGAGCGGTCATGAAGTATTCCGCACCGGCCCGGCCGACAAGCGCAACCTCGGACGCGGTGGATTTACCGGCCTGCCGGAAGACATGCACAAATTCAAAGTGCCACAACTCTACAACCTGAAAAACACCGACTTCTATTTCCACGGCGCCAGCAAAAACTCGCTGCGGGAAGTGGTGGAATATTTCAACAATGGCGTACCCGAAAACCCGGATGTTCCGGCCAACCTGATTGCGCCTCAATTGCGGCCGCTGGGCCTGACCGAACAGGAAATAGTCGATCTGACCGAGTTCCTGGAAAACGGCTTGTTCGACCCCAATCTGGAGCGCTACGCACCGGTTCAAACCATGTCGGGCAACTGTTTCCCCAACAACGACCCGCTTTCCCGGGTGGAAATGGGCTGCAAGTAATTTTAAATCGATATTTATATACAAACAGGAGTCATCGCTGGCATTCAGCGGTGACTCCTGTCGTTTTTGAGCCAATTAAATTACAAACCTTTTACATCCACGTTGACCTTTCCTTTTGAAAACAAATTTACCCGGAGGCTCGTCGGTGTCACTTTCGTATTTTCTACGGTTACACTGTCGACGGTACCGGTGAGCAATACGCCGGGCGACAATTCGTAGCGGTCCAGCGTCTGCTGCACAGAAGATTTCAATTCGCGGATGTTTTCGTCGAGCGGAAACACCATTGCTTTTTTCATCTGGTTTTTGATGGTCCCCTGGAATAGCCACGAAGCCGAGCGCATCAGAAAACTGCGCGTATCCACGTGAAAATCCAGGTCCTTTACTTCAATCTGGTTTTTCAGAGGGTTGAATTCCGGCCGGCCGATAAAGTAGATATTACCGTTGAAGGATCCCGACAGTTTGGCATTCACCACCAGTTTGTCATTGTTGCCCCACAGTTGGACGTCTTCCACTTTTACCTTGTTTTTGCCGGATTCGAACACCTGACCGACCATGCTGCTTTTTGCCATGCGTTCGGCTTCGGGGAAAGGCACGTCGGTGGCTACACGCACCTGAAACTCGTCGGGGGCATCGTCGATGGAGCGCAGGTTGGGGAGGTAGGAATTTTCGCGGAACCAGGGTTTTTCGCCAAAAGTGACGTCGTTGAGGCATTCGACTGCAATTTTGGTTCGAATCACATCGCCCCAGGTCGTGATGGGTGTCATGGCGATCCCGGTGGGCGTCGTTTTTACCCACATCCGGTAGAACGAATCGAGCAGAATGGGTTCCTGCAAGGCATTCCATACTTCCTGCACATAGGGTTTGAGGGTCACCTGCTGGCTCACAATGCGGTCGAGTGTTTGGCTGATGGTCTTCTTGCTGCGGTTGAGGGCCAGGTTGGCCAGGGTTTCGATGTTGATGTCGCCGATGCCGGTTTTGAGCCGGGGCTTGGAAAGCCATTCATGGTATTCTACCTCGGTCACTGTACCGAGCGACCAGTCTTCCTTGATGTTGAAGGTAGTTTTCAGGTTGAGGGCAAGTTCAGCGTCGGCTTCGGCATCGGCTACGAGCAGGTCTTTTTTCATCCACAATTTGAGCGGAATGCGGTATTTGATGGTATTACCACTCAGAAAAAGGGTGATATCCTGACTTTTCCATACGTTGAGCATGAGGCCGTCGTTGCCATTGTCGGCATAGGAATAATCCTCATAAAGCGCCTTGCCGGAAAGCGAGCGGTTCAGGCTGTTTTGGAGATCCGCCACGGTGAGACTGACCGGTATGGTGATACTGGACACCAGCGGCGGTTCGGCAGCGGGGCTGTAGTTTTCAGCGGGTTTGGGGGCATCGGTGATTTGAGCAGATTTGCAAAAGGAGAAAAGGAGTGCGATGGCCAGGATACTGAGGCCTGTTTTTGCCGTCATTGCCGGAATAAATGTTTGATGCGGTGAATGGATGGAATGCTATGATGGTCAATTCGGAAATGCCGTCGCTATTTGCGCACCACGACGAACTCCACGCGTCGGTTCTGGGCGCGGCCTTCCTCGGTTTCGTTGGTGGCCACGGGCAGGTGCTCGCCGGCGCCGCGGTACCGAAGCCGGGCGGGTTTGATTTTGTTTTCGAGCAGAAAGGTAACCACCGATTTGGAGCGGCAGCGGGACAGGTACTTGTTGTAATCGTCGTCGCCGATGTTGTCCGTGTGCCCGATGATTTCGATGACCATGTTCGGGTGTTCCTGCATGATCTTCAGCAATTTGTTCAACTCGACAAACGAACGCGGCATGAGTTCGTCCTTGTCAAATTCGAAGTAAATATTTTTCAGCAAAATGGGTTTGCCGGGTTCCAGTTTTTGCCGGCTCAGATCGTCGGGCTTGATGGGCACCAGCAAAATGGGCGGCACCTTTTTCACCAGCACATCGTCCACATAATAATAGGCGTAGTTGAAACAGTCATCGCGATGCGCCTTGAACTGGGTATGCTGATCGTCTTTGAAATTGCCGATCATGATGTATTCGTATTCCTTGTCGGCTTTGAACGTGCCTCCCACCTT
>Ga0075163_10000753_pt1 | contig 42914 bp, 37 predicted proteins | sample JI1023141ADNA_FD_71478 | JGI IMG/M metagenome (GOLD analysis project Ga0075163, IMG submission 71478) | Wastewater effluent complex algal communities from Wisconsin, to seasonally profile nutrient transformation and Carbon sequestration -... | ecosystem: Engineered > WWTP > Effluent > Algae...
ACTTACGCCCAAGCCGCGCAACTTCCATGATGGAGCGTGGCAGGCCAATGTCACGGATCAGCACATCGAGCAGATCATTCAGTTCGGCGGCGTCGCGGTCGGCAAGAGTCCGGCCATGCCTCCCAATCCCGATCTGGTTCCCAAGCCTGTGGTGATCGCAGCGCTGCGGGACCACATTCGCGGCCTGGCAAAATAAGCGGACAAACCGCCTCGGAGTGAGGTTGTTATGAGTAATTCACTGTCTGCCTATCTGCTTGAAGATCATGCGCGATTGGAAGCCCTCCTAAACCAGAGCACTGCCGATCCCGAGCGGTTCGATCATGCCGCGTTCGAAAATTTTCGCGCCGGACTGCTGCGTCACATCGGAATCGAAGAGAAGCTCCTCTTGCCCGCGGCGCGCAGGAAAAATGGCGGGACGCCGCTAGCGCTGGCGCAGCCGCTACACACGGAGCACGCGGCCTTGGCGTCGCTGCTGGTGCCGACTCCAGATGTCGCGCTGGTCGGCGAGCTACGCGGTCTGCTCCTCCAGCATAATCCCCGCGAAGAAGGCGCAGAAGGCCTATACGCGCTCTGTGAAAACCTGCTTGGCAGCGAAGCCATGCCACTGCTCGAACGAGCGAAGGCGGCGCCTGCGGTGCGTACCGCACCTCACTTCGATGGTGCCGGCGCCCACCGCACCGCAGAGAGTGCTCTGCGATCCGCGGCGCGCACTTTCAGGCCCAAGAGCCCGTAATAAGCGCTCCTGTAGAGGAGTACATCCTCCGCCTCCGGCGAAGTCAGCTGGCGGCGCCCCGGCTGGTCCGCTCGCACGGCCACCACTGGTAACTGCGTATCAGGGTGCAACTAAGACGCGTATCTGCCCGCAGCGCGTGGATAGCCCGGCCTGGTTCCTTAGTGTTGATCAGCTTTTCGTCTCGCCTCACCCTCGATCGCACCGCTAGGCGCTCTACCCCCCCGAGGCCACAGCGGTCTTGGGGACGGGCGCAACCGGCGCGGCGGCGGGCTTCTTGCGGCGGCCGTAGATCTCGATGCGCCACCAGGCGAGCGCGATCATGAGGCCCGTCAGCACAATCACGAGCAGCGTAGCCGGCAGCGGCCGCAGGCGGTGGATGAGGCGCCAGGTGGGACGGCCGTACACGAGCTCAATGTGGACGAAGTAGACCAGCAGCGACGCCTGCCCGAGCAGGCGCAGCGGCGAAAAGCGCGGACTCGGCACCCGCAGGCACCACCAGTACGAGGCCGCCCCCAGCAGCAGCACCATGCCCATGCGATAGACATACGAGGCCGGATAGGCCGGCACCGGCACAGCCTTGGTCGGGTAGTAGATGAAGTAGCCCATGGCCGGCACCAGCTGCCCCGCCAGCGCCAGCACGCCCCCGAGCAGCGCCGACGCCAGCATCACCTGGCCAAGCCGCTTCTCCTCGGCGGCGCGAACCCAGTACTTGCCGACGACGCAGCCGCTGAGCGCATAGGCCAGCCACGGAAACAGCGGAAACGACCCCATGGGGTTCGCATCCCACAGATACCCACCTAGCTTGGCCGGCAGCCACGCGGGATAGGCAACGGCCTGGAGCGGCGGCGTGACCAGCACGAAGACGGCGGCCAGGGCCATGGCCAGGAGCGGCGGTCGCCGCAGCCGCATGTGCATGGGTCCCACGACCAGGCTGCACACCATCAGGCACATGCCGATGCAGTTGAGGATGTCGACCTTGTAGATGCTGCGCAGCGCCTCGGACGTCGCGCCCGCATCGATCCAGGAGATCAGCCGAAACGCCAGGCCGTAGAGCAGCACCTCGAAGCCGCGCTTGAAGGCGCCCCAGCGCGCGGTCAGCTCGGGCACGCCTTTGCGCAGGTCGCTGGAGTAGCGCAGCATCAGCGAAATCCCGGCCAGAAACAGGAACATGCGGGCCGGGAAGCCGCCGAGCTGCATGCGCGCCATCTCCCACCAGGCTCCTTGTCGAAAGGGCTCGCGCGTCCACGCATCGTAGGCGTGGGTCTCGAACATCAGCACGCAGGCCAGCCCGCGATACCAGTCGATGAAGGCAAAGCGGCCCGAACCAGCTGCGGGCCCGGCGGGCGTTGTAGGGGAGCCCTGTGCCGAGGGCGCCTGAGACGAATAGCTCACTCGATTTTGCACGCTATCATCCGGCCGCGGTCGTTGACAAGCCCGCGCGCTGACCGGCAGCGCCCTTCGCGCTCCCAGGCCGACCCGCAGCTGGCCAGCACGAGGGCGCCCAACGTGCGAAAAAGGCCAGCTCGATCGAATCTTTAAGGCTTGGAGGGACTGCGCAGGATGGGAAGCTAACGCGTCACGCCCGCCCGCTGCGGTGCACTTCGCAGCGAGCGGTCAGCTTCGGCTAGAAGTCGTCGTCGTCGTCCTTGCCGCCCTTGATGCTGTTCAGCAGGCGGTAGGCTTCCTGGACCTTGGGATTCTTGGGGCTGTTGCCGTAAAGCTGCATGACGCGGCGGCAGATGTTGCGCGCGGCCGTCGGGTTCTTGGTGACCATGCCCTTGGCCTGGCCGAGCAGCTGATCGGCCTGCGCATCCTTGGCCGCATCGCCGCCGGCTGCCGGCTTGCTTCCCGGGCTGCCGCCGGCCTTGCTCTGGAGGGCGCTGATCTTGCCGCTGTAGAAGCTCGCCAGCCCGCCGCCCAGCCGCTTGTCGATGGCCGCCGCAGCCTGGTAGGCACTGAGCGCACTCGCGGCCTTGGAGCCCTCGTCCTTGGCGGCCTGGTCGGTCTTGGCCTTGATGTCCTCCAGGTCCTTGACCGTCGCCTGGGCCTTGGGATTCTTGATCGCCTTCATGGCGCTGATCGCACCGGCGAAGTCGCGGCTCTTGTAGGCGCTGGCCGCCTGCTTGTTGCTGGCCAGATCTCCGCCACCGGCTGCCGGCGGTGAGGCCTCAGGCTTGGCGGCGACCTTGACCTCCTTCTTCGGAGGCTCCTTCTTCGGCTCGGGCGGCTTCTTTTCCTTCTTCGGAGGCTCGGGATCCTTCACCTTTTCCGGCGGCGGATTGTTCTCCGCGACGGTGGTAGGCTCCTCGGCCGGCTTGGTCGGCGCGTTGCTCAGCTTGGACTTGAGCTCCGCCAGCTCGCTGCTGTCGGGATCCAGCTCCTCCAGGCCCTTGTTGACCTTCTCCAGTGCTCCGGCGGTGTCGTTCTTGGCCATGGCCGTGGCCTGATTGACCAGCTCCTTGACCGCCTCGCGCTTGGCCAGTCGCGCCTGCTGCTGCGCGTCCTCGTACTGGATCGAGCCCTTGTCGATCTTGCCGAAGGTCTTCAGCGCCTCGCCGTACTTGCGGTCTTCGAGCTCCTTCTTGGCGGACTCGATGAGCTTGTGCGCCTTCTCCTCGGTATCGCACGCCTCGATGTAGTGCTTGAGCTCGGCCGACTCCGGGGCCAGGGCCAGGGCCGACTCGAACGCCTTGCGGGCAGTGTCGTAGTGGTTGGCGGTGAAGTCCTTGGTGCCGTTTACGTAGAACTCGGTCGCCTTGTCGATCGCCTTCTGCGGGTTGCCGCCGCGAACCAGCGAGACGGTCAGCCCAATCAGCCCGACCAGCAGGGCCGCACCGACGGCGCCAAAGTACATGTTCCGACGCTGCGGAATGGCCAGCTGGCTGAGCCCGCCCATCGGCGCCATGGCGATGGCGCTCGGCTCCATCAGCATCGAGGGCTGGGCCTGCGACTGCATGGCCATCGGCGGCGGCGCCATCATCTGCGGCGGCACCGGCTGGACCACAGACGGCGGCGGTGGGTAGCCCATGGGCTGCTGCATGGGCATGCCCGGCTGCATGTAGCCCTGCGGCTGCGGCGGGTAGCCCTGCGGCTGCGGCGGGTAGCCCATCGGCTGCATCGGCGGCTGCATCGGCGCGTAGGCCGGCGGCGGCGCCATCATCGGCGGCGGCGGCGCCATCATCGGCGGCGGCGCCGGCGGCGCTTCGGGCTGCGGTCGCGACGGCGGATGCTCGAAGCGGAGCAGCGAGTTGCCCACCTCGACCTGATCGCCGTCCATGAGCTGGACTTCGCTCACGCGCTTGCCGTTGACCATGGTGCCGTTGGGCGAGCCCATGTCCTGCAAGCGGTAGCCGGTCTGCGTCATGTGGATCTGCAAATGCCGACGAGAGACCGCGATATCGGCGACGACCAGCATCTGATCGGCGCCGCGGCCGATCGTCGTCACCGGGCGGTTGAGCTCGAGCACCTTGCCCTGATCGTTGCCGCTGACGACGCGCAGGGTGCCGTAGCGGCCCATCGGTGGCGCACCAGCCGCGCCGGCTCCCCCACCACCTCCCGACGCGCCACCGTAGCCCGGCGCCCCGCCCGGACCCGGAGGGGCCATCGAAAACATCTCTGGCGGCGGGCGATCGTGCGCTGGGACACCGGCGAAGGGCCGGCCGCCTCCAAGGGGTTGTCGAGGTAGTTCTGGTGGGCTCATGGCTTGAGATTTCACCGGCATCAACGGCAGTGTATCAGCACGGACACTGCCCTTCCATATGTAAGACCCTACTGCTGATCGAGGAAGCTCAGCAGCGCCTGATCGAAGCGGGCGTGGGTGCGCTCGACAGGGGCGTACTTACCCAGGCCCGGCAGGTAGGTGTACGACTTGGCCGCGGTCCCGAGCTCGCGGAAAAACTCGACGCGGTCGTCGAACTGCTGCGGGTTGCCGTCGCGCTCGCCCTGGATGATCAGCGTCGGAATCTTCAGCTTGCCGGGCTCGACGGTGCTGGGGCGTGAGAGGTCGCGCAGGGCGCCGTTTGGAGCCATCGGCGACTCGGCCCGACAGACCTGAGCGCGGCGACGGACAAACTCTGGATCCAGATCCCCGTCTTCGGGCTTGAGCAGCGAGGCCTGCTGCCCCAGCGTCCGCACCGGTCCCGGCGGCACTGCCGCACCTTTGTCCACATGCCGCCACCGCAGCCCCAGGAGCGCCAGCCGCGCAACCTTGTTCGGCTTCTGGCTGGCAAACAGCGCGGCAGGCTGCGTTCCCCACTGGTAGCCGAAGAGGTGCACCTTCTCGACCCAGCGCAGGGCGCGGATGAACTCCACCGCCGCCTCGATGTCGCGGGTGGCCGAGGCGCTGTCGGTCCAGTCGGCGTCGCTGCGCTCCGACTTGCCGTAGCCGTGCAGATCCAGGGCGAAGACATCGTAGCCAGCGTCGGCCAGCGTCTCCATCATCGAGTAGCCGTGGTCGGGATCGGGGTCAAAGGTGCAGCGGCTGGCCCACGTCGCGCCGTGCACCAGCACGATCACCTTGCCGTTCTGCTTCCACGTGTCTTCGTAGCCGGCCCGATATTTCTCGTAGAGCTTGAGCTTGAGTCCCTCGCGCTCGGCCATGAGCTCGCGCGAGCGGATCTCGCGAGGAGGAGCCTCGCGGGCGTCGGCGGGAGCACCCCGGTTTGGCTGTGCCATGGCCACCGACTTGCCGCGGCCGTTCGAGTCGCCGGCATGTCCGACCGAAGCCGTTGCGGCAAGACCAGCCAGAGCGCAGCCGAGCAAAGAGGGAAGAGAACTGGAGAACCTGACCAAGGACCTGATCGAGAACAAATTCATCGCGAAATGCCCATACCATATCGCGGCTATTTTGGGAACCTACCAGCACAGGCTATGCTCGCGAAATGTCGCCCGCCCAGGCTCCTGAGCCCGTCCCGCTATCTGTCCCCGTGTCTGTCGAAGACATTCGCGCAGCGGCAGAGCGCATTGCCCCCTACGTGCACGTCACGCCGCTGCTGACGTCGAGCGCGCTCTCGGCCGCGTGCGGCTGCGAGCTGCGGCTCAAGGGCGAGCACCTCCAGCGCAGCGGCTCGTTCAAGCTGCGCGGCGCCTTGAACCGGCTGCTGGCCATGTCAGCGGCCGAGCGAGCCGGTGGTGTGGTCGCGTTTTCGTCGGGAAATCACGCGCAGGGGGTCGCGCTGGCCGCGCGGCTGATCGGAATGCGCGCCACCATCGTCATGCCCAGCGACGCGCCACAGGTCAAGCTGGAAGCCACGCGCGGCTACGGCGCCGAGGTCGTCCTGTACGATCGCCAGCGCGAGGATCGCGAGGCCATCTCCCGCGCTCTTTGCGCCGAGCGGGGCGCGACGCTGGTGCCGCCATTTGACGATCCGCTGGTCATCGCTGGTCAGGGCACGATCGGGCTTGAGCTCCTGGAGCAGTGGCCCGAGCTGGAGGTGGTGCTGGTGCCGGTGGGCGGCGGCGGACTCATGAGCGGCATCGCGACCGCAGTCAAAGCAGCGCGTCCGGAGGTTCGCATGATCGGCGTCGAGCCCGAGACCGGTGACGACGCGCGACAGTCGCTGGCGGCGGGCAAAATCGTGCGCATTGCCCAGCCCGTGACCCTGGCCGATGGCGTCGCCACCCAGGCCATCGGTCATCACACCTTCCCGATCCTGCGCCGCCTGGTCGACGAAATCGTGACGGTTCCCGAGTTGGAGATCATGCCGGCGCTGGAGCTCATCCTGACCCGCACCAAGCAGGTGGTCGAGCCCACCGGCGCGCTGGCCACCGCTGCGGCGCTGAGCGGCCGGCTGGAGCTGGCCGGGCGCAAGGTGGTCTCGATCCTGTGCGGCGGCAACCTGGATCTGTCGATCCTCCTGTCGTTGCTGCGCCGTCCGCGCTCTTGAGGCGCCGAGGAGACCATGCGACTCTTTTTCAGTCCCGGCGCCTGCTCGCTGTCCCCGCACATTGCCCTGCGCGAAGCGGGAATTCCGTTTGAGGCCGTTCAAGTCCACCTCGGCAGCAAGAGGACCCAGGCGGGCGACGACTTTCGCCGCCTCAATCCCAAGGGCTCTGTGCCGGCGCTGGAAATCTCCGACGGCGTGCTGCTGACAGAAGGGCCGGCGATCGTGCAGTACATTGCCGACCTCAAGCCCGCGAGCCAGCTTGCGCCGCCCTGCGGAACCATGCCGCGCTATCGGCTGCAAGAGTGGCTGAACTACATCTCGACCGAGCTGCACAAGCAGTTCAGCCCGCTCTTCAACGGGAGTGCGAGGGCGCCCGAGTCGTGGCGGCAGGTGGTGCGCGAGGGGCTGTTTTCCCGTCTCGATTACGTCAGCGACCAGCTGGCCGAGCGGACTTACCTCATGGGCGAGGCATTTACCGTCGCTGACTGCTACCTTTTTACCGTGCTGCGCTGGACCAGACCGGTCAAGATCGACCTCGGACGCTGGCCGACGCTGCATGGGTATGCGGCCCGCGTGACCAGGCGACCTGCGGTACAGGCCGCGCTGGCCGCCGAGGGCTTGACCAGCTAACCCCGGCTATTTCTCAGCGGCCAGCTGCATGGTCAGCGCCGCGACGTCCTCGATGACCATGCGCGGCACCTGCACGAGAATTTCCGACGAGATCACCTTGCCGCTGGACCTGTCCGGACGCGACAGATAGGTCATCGGCACCTCGCCATGATGCGGAGCCATGCTGAAGAGCTGCGCCGAGCTCTGCACGCGCCCCGGCTCGCGCGCTGAGCTTCGCGAGCTGCTGGCCAGCGCCGCATCCAGATAGCTCGCCAGCGAAATCAGCGACGTGAAACCGCCGCTGCGCAGCCCCGACTCGCGCAGGACATCCAGGCCACCGCGCTGCGCCAGCGTCTTGGCGGCTGGCAGCTTGGCCTGCTCGCCCAGGCGCCGCAGCACGGTCGCACGGTCGGCGCCAAAGGCAGTCAAGGTCCGGCCGGCCGTCGGCAGCACGACCATGTGCAGCGTCATGGGCCGCGGCCGCGGCGACACGGGCTTGCCGGGATTGCGCACCAGCGCCGCCAGGTTCCCCGAAAAGACCAGTCCGTACGCGTTGGGACCGACGGTCTTCGGGATCGGATCGACCTTGAGCGTGGGCATGGCGCCGCCTGGATCCAGCTTCTTCCACTTGGTGCGCAGATAGCTCTGAACACCCGGCCGATTGTAGGCTGCAACCAGCGCCTTCAGCGACGGCACGACCCAGTCGCTGGGCCCCTCGCTCGCCAGCAGATAGTACGAATTTCCAAGCAGCGACGCCGGATCAAAGCCCGTCCCCGGCGCCGGCACCGTCTGGTCGGACTTGCCGGTGGCCATCACCGACGTCAACGGCCCCGCAGGAGCCCCATCGGTCATCTTGCTCAGCGCATCCATCAGCGCCTGGCGATCTGCAGGCGCCATCCCATCGTGGGTCAGATAGCCGTCGAGCAGCGGCAAGAGCAGCACCAGCACCTTGCGCGCATATTTCGGATCCGTGGTCTGAAACGATGCCGAGCTCACATCCGACGCCATCGTCCAAAAGGTCGGCGGCGCACCGGCTGACGACCGCGCCGCAGCCTCGGCGTCGGCCTGCGCCCACCACGAGCTCTGCCCCGTCATGCGATAGGCAATGCGCGCATCGATGCCGCTCTTGGTCAGCGTCAGGTCGGCCGACAGGCTCTGAAGGTCGCGGCTCATGGCCTGAACCTGTCCAACGAGCGCCTGCGTGGCGTCGGTCAGCGCCCGATCGAACCCAGGCTCGCCGAGCTGAAGCCGCTGCGGCACGAGCAGCCCCACCATCCCCAGCAGCCGCTGCCAGGCGCTGTCGTAGCTGCGCACGATCGTATCGACCGCGACCTCGGCATGCAGATCCCCCGGCTGAGACGGCGGAGCCAGCCGGGCCAGATAGGGACCGAGCAGGTCGCGATCGCGCTCCTGCTTGCCGCAGCTGAGACGAGCCGTGCCCGCCGGACCGGCGCTGAGATAGCACGGGAGCTTGTGGTTCTGCACCTGTAGCGCCAGCCGCTGCGCTCCGGGTTTTCCATCGGTGATAAAGCCCGCGGTCTGCGCGGCCCGCTGCGCCTCGTCCAGGCTGCGCAGCCCCACGGAAAAGCCCCACAGCGGCGGTGCCGGCGTGTCGCCGCTCTGCGGGTCGAGCGCCGCGACCAGGCTGGCCGGCGCCGACAGCGAGACCTGCCGCCCGAAGTCGCCGAAGATCTCGCTCAGCGCCGTCTCGGGCTTGAACGGCACCGGGATGTAGTCCTTGACCACCGCGAGCGTCGTTTCAAGGTTGCGCGCATGAACCTGGGCGGCAATTTGTAACCGGTCGCCGCCCGCAACCGCCGTCACACTGCCTGCCGATGAGCTTGCCGGTGGATTTCCTGCCGCCGCCGCACCTGCAAATCCAGCCCCAAGACCCACACCCAGACCCACCAGGGCAAGCAGGCCGATGCGAGGCGCCACCGGGCGGCTCGCGACCCTGCGATGTGTAAATTCTTGCATGCGTGACATTGTGGCATGAAGTCCGGGGAAAACATCTCTGTTGTCAAGCTGGCCTTCGCAACCTACCGTATCGAAATGGTGCGCGCGGCGGTCACCATTTTGCTGCTTCTGGTGCTGGGATGGCGGGGCCTCTTGCCCAGCGTGCCGTCGTATGTGTGCCTGGGAATGGGCGGCAAGCACCTGGCGCAGCCCTGCTGTCCCGACGAAGAGCGGGCAGCGCAAGCGGCGACTCCGACGCTGCGCACTCGCTGCTGCCAGCATGCGCCGCCGCCGACTCTTGAAAGTCAGCGTCAGCCGCCGCGACCCGAGCGCGCTCTCAGCGCCCCACCGAGCCCCGAGCAGGTCGCGCTCGCCCAAGCCTATCCCGACGCTGCCCTCCGATCGCTGACCGGCCCGAGAATGGGGCGCGCCGGGCGACCGCCGCCCGCTGGACCACCACCGCCGCTTCGCTCCGTGCTGCGCATCTAGATCCCGCTGAAAGCGTTTTTGCCGTCGCTGCAAGAGCTTTTCGCGGAGGTCTGTCATGTCCTTTGTTCGCCTCATTCCCGGCGGCGCCAGGGCCGCTGGGGCTGTCAGTCTGTTCGTGGTTTCCGTGCTGTCGACGCTCACTGCGCCGACGCTGGCTTCGCCCTTGCCGCCCGGCGCCGAGCTGCCGCCGCTGAAGCTGGAGGAGCTGCTGGCGGGGCTCGATGCCGGCAGTGCAGAGCTGGCTGCCCGGCGCCTTGAGGCGGCCGCTGCTCAGGAGCGACCGACGCAGGCGCGAGCGCTCGAAGATCCGTCGCTGTCCGTCGAGCTGTGGCAGGCGCCGTTCGATGTCAGCCGCGTTCCGGTGATGTTCACGCTCAGGCAGCCGCTGCCCGGGCCGGGCAAGCTGAAGGCGCGCGTCGCAGTGGCGGCGCCTGAGGTTGCCGCGGCCAGCGCTGCCTCGCAAAACAGCCGGCGCAACCTGCGACTTGAGCTTACCCGCGCCTACTTTGACTACAGGCTGGCCGTGCGAACCGGCGCCGTGCTGCGACAAAGTCAGCAGCTGCTCGGCACCATCGTGAGTGCCGTGAACATCCGCTACCGCGTCGGCAAGGCCGAGCTGGCGGAGCTCTTGCGCGCCCAGGAGGCGCAGAGCAACCAGGGCAACCAGCTGCTCGACGTGGAGCGCGAGCGCGACATCGCCGCCGCGACGATAAACGTGCTGCTCGGGCGGCCGCCGGGCGACCCGCTGGGCCCGCCCGTGACGGCGCCGACCGAGACGAGCGCGACCTCGCTGCCCGCTCCCAGCCAGCTGACGGCCTGGGCCATTGCCCATCGCCCCGACGGCGCAGCGCTGCGGGCGGCGCTTGCCATCAGCCAGGCCCGCGGTGCGCTGGCGCGAGCAGAGCGGGCGCCGGATCTGGCGCTGTGGGCCGGCGCAATGGCGATGCTGCGGGGCGGCGAGCATACGTTCACCGTTGGCATGCAGGCCAGCATTCCCTCTTTTTCGCTGGTGCGCAGCGGTGCGGCGATGCGCGAGGCGCAGGCCCAGGGCGCAGCGCAGCGGGAGCTCCTGCGGCAGCTGGAGACGCGCATCGCGGGCGAAATCCACACGACGCTGCTGCGGCTGGAGACTGCACGGCGCCATCTGAGACTGCACGAGCAGACCACGATTCCGCTGGCCGAGCAGACAGCCAAAGCGGCGCAGCTTGGGTATCAAAATGGACGGACGGATCTGGTGCTGCTGCTGGATGCGGTGCGCACACTCTTCGATCATCAGCTTGAGTACGAGCGCTTCGATGCCGAGTATGGCCAGCGACTCGGTGAGCTGGAAGCAGTGCTCGGAGCTCCGCTTGCAGCGCTCGCATCGGGGGGTCGTTCATGAAGGCAGAAAAAGGAGCCCGATCCGCGCGCTGGCTGGCATTGGGAATGGGATTCCTGAGTCTTGTGGGCTGTCAGCGCTCCCAGCAGCAGGCCACGCCAGCACACGTCCAGCACTCAGCAGCGCCAGCTACGACTGCTCCGCCCGCCCCTTCCGTCCAGCGCTGGCACTGCCCCATGCATCCAAGCTACACCGCGGACCATCCCGGAGACTGTCCGATCTGCGGCATGCAGCTGGTTCCAATCGAGAGCCCAGCGGCACCGCAGCCCGCCGAGCATCGTCCCGTAGATGGCATGGCGGCGGTGGAGCTGAGCAGCCAGCGCCAGCGGCTCATCGGGCTCAAGAATACCGTCGTGCGCTGCGTGCCGTTCGCGGCTGCCATTCGCACCTCCGGGCGGATCATTTTCGATGAGACCCGGATCCATCACGTGCACACCCGATATGAAGCATATGTGGAGCATCTTTACGCAGACTTCGTCGGAAAATACGTCAAGCGCGGCGAGCCGCTGGTTGCGATTTACAGTCCCGAGCTCCTGACCGCGGAGCAGGAATATCTGCTGGCGCTTGGAACCAAAGGCGATAAGGACAATCCGGGGCGCAACCTGGGAATCGATCTGGTTGAGTCTGCGCGACAAAAGCTCCTGCTCTGGAACATCAGCGCGAGCGATATTCAAGAGCTGGAGCGCCGCGGTCAGCCGAGCCACACGCTCAAGCTCCGCGCCCCGGCGTCGGGTTACGTGGTGGCGAAGACCGCTGTGCATGGAATGCGCGTAAAGCCCGAGGACTCGCTTTTCGATATCGTGGATCTGTCGCAGGTCTGGGTACTCGCCGATATCTACGAATACGAGCTGCCGCGACTCCAGCTTGGACAGTCTGCGACCGTGACCGTCTCTTTTTGGCCGGGCAAGAAATGGGAAGGGCGCGTGTCCTACATTTTTCCGTGGGTCGATACCAAGACCAGGACCGTGCGCGTGCGCCTGGATGTGGCCAACCCGCAGGGTGAGCTCAAGGCCGAGATGTTCGCAGATGTGCTGCTTCAGGTTGCGCCGCGGAGCGCGCTGGTCATTCCCGAAGATGCGGTGCTGGAGAGCGGCGTGCGCAAGGTGGTCTTCGTTCTGGATGATGCCGGAGTGCTCAAGCCGCGCGAGATCCAGACCGGGGATCGCGCCGACCACCTGTATGAAGTGCGCTCGGGACTGAGCGAAGGCGAGCGGGTTGCAATCGGAGCAAGTTTTCTGCTCGATTCGGAGTCGCGGCTTCAGTCGGCGCTGGGCGCGATGTCGCCCCCCAGTGCCGACGGCGGCAGCGACGGGGGCAGGAAATAGCCCATGCTGAACAAGATCATCGAATTTTCGGCGCGCAACAAGCTGCTGGTGATCCTCATCTTCGCCGGCTTATCGATGCTTGCGGTGCACAGCTTGCGCTCGATTCCGCTGGATGCGATTCCGGATCTGTCCGATACGCAGGTCATCATCTACTCGCGCTGGGATCGCAGTCCCAACCTGATCGAAGATCAGGTCACCTACCCGATTATTACCGCGCTTTTGGGTGCACCAAAAGTCAAAGGAATTCGCGGATTTTCGGACTTTGGATATTCCTATGTCTATGTCCTATTTGAAGATGGAACCGATATTTATTGGGCTCGCTCGCGCGTTCTCGAATATCTCTCCAAGATTCAAGCGCGCCTGCCATCCGAAGTGAAAACTGAGCTCGGTCCCGACGCGAGCGGGGTTGGCTGGGTGTTTCAGTATGCGCTCGTAGATGACAAAGGCGAGCATCCAATCGACGAGCTGCGCTCGTATCAGGACTGGTTTCTGCGCTACGCGATCCAGTCCGTGCCTGGGGTCGCCGAGGTCGCGACCGTGGGCGGCGCCGTGAAGCAGTATCAAATCACGCTGGATCCAAACAAGCTGCTGGCAAACCAGCTCAGCATCGTCGATGTCGCCGCCGCGGTGCGCAAGAGCAACAGCGAGGTGGGCGGCCGGCTGATCGAGCTCAGCGGGCGAGAATATATGGTACGCGGTCGCGGCTACCTGGGCAGTCGCGACGATCTTGAACAGATCGCGGTCAAGACCAATGACCAGGGAACGCCGCTGCGCGTGGGCGACATCGGGCGAGTCCAGCTGGGTCCCGAGCTGCGCCGTGGCGTCGCCGATCTGGACGGCCGGGGCGAGGTCGTGGGCGGCATCGTGGTCATGCGGCACGGCGAAAATGCGCTGCGCGTGATCGAGCGGGTCAAGAGCAAGCTGCATGAGCTGGAGCCCTCACTTCCCCAAGGCGTGCGCATCGTCACCACCTACGACCGCTCGGATCTGATCGAGCGCGCGATCGAAACGCTGCGCTCCAAGCTGCTGGAAGAGGTCCTCATCGTCTCGCTGGTGGTGCTGCTGTTTCTCTGGCACATCCCGTCGGCGATTGTTCCTATTGTCACCATTCCGGTGTCGGTCCTGCTGTCGTTTATTCCGATGTATCTGCTGGGAATCAACGCCAACCTGATGTCGCTCTCCGGAATTGCGATCTCGGTCGGGGTGCTGGTGGATGGCGCGATCGTCGAGGTCGAAAATGCCTATAAAAAAATTCAGCAGTGGCAGGCAGGCGGCAGCCAGGGCGACTTCTTCGCCGTCCGACTCGCAGCCTTGCAGGAGGTCGGCCCGACGGTGTTTTTCTCTCTGCTGGTCATTGCGATTGCCTTTCTGCCGGTCTTTACGCTGCTCGATCAGGAGGGGCGACTGTTTCGGCCGCTGGCGCTCAGCAAGAACCTGGCGATGGCCATTGCGGCGGTGCTGGCGGTGACACTGGATCCGGCCATGCGCATGATGTTTACGCGGCCCGCGCCCTTCCGATTTCGTCCGGCGCCGCTGGCCTGGCTGGTCAACAAAGTGGCGGTCGGCACCTACCATCCCGAGGAGCAGCACCCCATCAGCCGCATCCTTTTTCGCATCTATGAACCGGCCTGCCGCCTGGTGCTCCGACATCCCAAATTGACGCTTGCGGCAGCGCTGCTGCTGGTTGTTATCACGGTACCAGTGTACCAACGGCTGGGCTCGGAGTTCATGCCGCCGCTACACGAAGGCAGCATCCTGTACATGCCGACCACGCTGCCCGGAATCTCTGCGACCGAGGCTGCGCGGCTGCTCCAGACCCAGGATCAGATCCTGCGCCGCTTCCCCGAAGTGCAGAGTGTCTTTGGCAAGGTGGGCCGCGCCGAGACCTCCACCGATCCGGCGCCGCTCTCCATGGCCGAGACGACGGTGCTCCTCAAGCCCGAGTCGGAGTGGCGACATCAGGAGCGCTGGTATTCGTCGTGGTCTCCTGCCTGGCTGGCCGCCGCGCTGCGCAGCGCCTGGCCGGATCACATCTCGCATGAAGCGCTGATCGCGGAGATGGATGCGGCGCTCCAGATTCCGGGAACCACCAATGCCTGGACCATGCCCATCAAGGCGCGCATCGATATGCTCTCGACGGGAGTGCGCACGCCGGTGGGCATCAAGATCTTCGGCGCCGATGTGAAGGTTCTGGAGCAGATTGGCACGGAGCTGGAGTCCATTTTGCGCCTCGTTCCCGCCACGCGCTCGGTGTTCGCGGAGCGCAGTGCAGGCGGATATTTTCTGGATATCGATCTCAAGCGCGAGGCGCTGGCGCGCTACGGACTGACCATCGATGACGCCAACGCGGTCATCCTGTCGGCGATTGGCGGCGAGACTGTCACGACGACAATCGAGGGGCGCGCGCGCTACTCGGTCAGCGTTCGCTACCCGCGCGAGCTGCGCGAAAATCTGGAGCAGCTGGGCCGGGTGCTGGTGCCCATTGCCGGCGGCAATCACGTTCCGCTGGTGCAGGTTGCAGAGCTGCGCATGACCAGCGGTCCCGCCATGCTGCGGGATGAAAACGGACTCCTGTGCGCGTATGTGTATGTGGACTTCGATACCCAGCTTCGCGATGTGGGAACCTACGTCGAAGATGCCAAGCGCCTGGTCGCGGAGCGGCTGCAGCAGCGGCCTGGCTACCGGCTGGAGTGGAGCGGTCAGTTCGAGAACATGCTGCGCGTGCGCGAGCGGCTGCGGCTGATCGTGCCGATCACGCTGGCGCTGATCTTTTTACTGCTCTATCTAAATACCAAATCGGCCTTCAAGGCCTCGGTCGTGATGCTGGCAGTTCCGTTTTCTGCCGTCGGTGCGATCTGGCTCCTATTTCTGCTGGGATACAACCTCTCGATCGCGGTCTGGGTCGGCGTGATCGCGCTCATGGGACTGGATGCCGAGACCGGTGTGTTCATGCTCCTTTTTCTGGATCTGTCCTATGAAGAGGCGCAGCAGGCGGGCCGGCTGCGCAGCCAGGCAGAGCTGGTCGAGGCCATCGTCCATGGAGCGGTCAAGCGCGTGCGGCCCAAGGCGATGACGGTGTGCGCGGCGCTGGTCGGGCTGCTCCCGATTCTGTGGGCGACGGGGGCAGGGGCGGATGTGATGAAGCGGATCGCGGCGCCGATGGTCGGCGGACTCGCAACCTCCTTTGTCTTGGAGCTGCTGGTGTATCCGCCGATCTATTTACTGTGGAAAGGACGCCAGTTACTGCAAACAGTCAGCCAGGAAGAATAAAAGTCCTAGTCCTTGCGCTTGTGTAGCGTTTGCTGACCGCCGCCCCAGCTCAGGAGCATCTGCCCTTCCGGAAGCAGGGTGCCCTGATAGCGGTCGAGGCGGCGGGCGCCGTTTTCGCACGGCCCCACCTGCGCCTGATAGTCGACCTCGCTCAGCGACAGCTTGTTGCCAAAGCGCTGGCCCTTGACCACGTAGCGCGTCTTGCTGCGGATGACCGGAGTGCCATTGCAGGCAAAAACACCGACGGTGCGCCGCCGCTCCAGCGTGCGCTCATAGTAGCCGGCGACCTCGGCGTTCTTTTCGGTCAGATGCCACTCTTCGTTTTCGATGTGCAGATCGCCCTCGGGATCCGCGGCGCGGAACTGCCAGTCCCAGACGCCTTCAATCTTCACCTGCGCCAGATCCTCTTCATGAATCAGCCGATCTCCGTCGGGATTCAGCGGCAGGATCGGACTGTTGGCCGGCCGCCGGATCAGATGCTGTCCCGAGCCCGGCGCAAACTCCAGCGACAGCGAGTCGCCATCCAGACGCCCGACATAGCTGGTCAGGTTGCGCGCGCCGTCATCGCACGAGTTCTTCTCGGCATCGACGCCGACCTCGCGCAAGGTGACCACGCCGTCGCGAATCTCGCCGAGAACGCGAACCCGGGTGTTGTTGTGGAAGGCGAGCATGCCGTTGCAGCGAAACGGCCGCTGATCCGCGGACAGCGTCACGACCTGACGGTGGTAATAGCCAAACACGCGAGTGCCCTCCTGCTGGAGGTGCCACTCTTCCTGCTCGATGCGCAGATCGCCCTGCTGCGTCTTGGAGCGAAACAGCCAGTCCCAGGTGCCGTTGGCATTGGCGCGCAGCGGGATCGCACCCTCAGCCGTGCCACTTTCAGACGGCGAGACCGGCACGATCCGGCCGTTCGCATCGACCTGATGGGGCAGCTTCGACGAGGACGCAGCGCGCACCGGCCCCTGCACGGCCGAGCGCCCGGCGCAGCCGCCCAGGGCAGCCGCCAACACAACGGGAAAAAGCCACGCGAGGCCGGTCCGAAGCGCGGACGGTGGCGACCAAGAGGACGGAAATTCCGACGGTGAGTGCACGCTCGTCCATGTTAGCACGGCCGAATCAGCCGTCCCGCCCCGAATCGGCAGCGCCCCGCTTTCTGCCTCTGCGTTCAGGCGCCAAAAGTGCGATAATCGTCGCTATGCAGACTCAAAGTCGCGGCCCGCTCGCACGCTACATGCACTGGCTTCACACTCGCTGGCCCGCTGGTCTAGTCGAGCCGCTTCCCGAGGTGCGCGAGGACTTCTCCACCGCCGTTCCGGGGGTCTATGTAGTTGGGGATCTGACCGGAATTCCGCTGCTCAAATTTTCTGCGGACTCGGGTGCCCGCGCAGTGGAGACCATCGTCGCTGATGGCGCCTTTCAGGCGGCCCGCAAGGGCAAGGCGGCGGGGGTCAGGGATCTGATCATCATCGGGGCCGGTGTCTCGGGTATGGCAGCAGCGATGGCGGCCAGAAAGCGCGGTCTCGACTACCTGATCGTCGAGTCCACGCAGACCTTTTCCACCGTCGTCAACTTCCCAAAAGGGAAGCCCATCTACACCTATCCAAAAGAGATGACGCCGGCCGGCGACCTCCAGTTTCATGGCGAGGTCAAAGAGGCGCTCCTCGACGAGCTGCAACAGCAGAGCGCGGGAATCGAACCCGAGCTTGTGCGCGTCGAAAAGATCTCGCGCGCCGGCAACATCCTCAAGTGCGAGCTCGCCAGCGACGCGGGCAAAGGCAAGCCCAAGGAGCTTCAGGCGCTGCGCGTGGTCGTCGCCATCGGCCGCAGCGGCAACTTCCGCAAGCTCGGCATCCCCGGCGAAGAGCTGGATAAGGTCTATAACCGCCTGCACGATCCCAAGGACTACGCGGGCAAAAAAGCGCTGGTCATCGGCGGTGGCGACACTGCGCTGGAGACCGCCATCGCTCTGGTGCAGTCCGGCGCCGAGGTCGTGCTGTCGTATCGCAAGCCCGAGTTTTCGCGCCCCAAGCCCGACAACCTGGAGCGCATTCAGGCGCTCGCAAGCTCGGGCAGCTTGCGCCTGATGATGCCATCCGAAGTGCGCGAGATCCGCCTCAACGAGGTCGCTCTCACAGACGACAAAAAGCAGCCGGTGACGCTGGCCAACGATGTCGTCTTTTCCATGATCGGACGCGAGCCGCCGCTCGATTTTCTGCGCCGCTCGGGTCTGCGCATCGTCGGTGAGACGTCGCCTTGGGGCTGGATTGGCCTGGCTGCGCTGCTGCTGTTTTGTACGTTCATGTATGCCTGGAAGTCGGGCGGACCCACGCAGACCTGGCTGGATCCGTTTCCCGAAAACCTGGCCAACTACTTCATGGCCAAGTGGAGCGATCGCTCGACGGTGCTGGGCACGCTGGCAGTGTCGCTGAAGTCGCGGTCGTTCTACTACACGGTGCTTTACAGCACGTGCATCGTCGTCTTTGGCATCGCGCGCATCCGGCGCCGCAACACGCCCTATGTCACGGCGCAGACGCTGTCGCTGATCGCGTTTCAGCTGCTGCCGCTGTTCATCCTGCCCGAGATCATCCTGCCGTGGCTTGGCTACAACGGGCTCTTTAGCAGCGGCGCGGGCAAGACCATCGCCGACAACCTGTTTGAAAACTACATCGGCGACGCGGCGTACGCGGCGCAGCAGTGGCCGGCGTGGGGACATCCGCGCGCATATTGGCGGGCGTACGGCTTCATCCTGGCGTGGCCGCTCAGCGTCTACAACGTGTTTACCGACAAGCCCATGGGCTGGTGGCTGATCATCAGCTTCCTTCAGACCTTTGTGCTGATTCCGCTCATCGTCTGGCGCTGGGGCAAGGGTTCGTTCTGCGGCTGGATCTGCTCGTGCGGAGCGCTGGCCGAGACGATGGGCGACACGCAGCGGAGCAAGATGCCGCACGGTCCGGTGTGGAATCGCGTGAACATGCTGGGTCAGGCGATTCTGGGAATCGCGTTCGCGCTGCTGCTGCTGCGCGTCGCGGGCTGGCTGTGGCCAAACAGCTGGGCAAGCCAGTGGTTCGCGCTGCTGCTCGAAGGCAAGAACCACGACCACAAGCTGGTCAACCCCTTCAGCTACAAGTGGACCGTCGACATCCTGTTCGGCGGCATCCTGGGCGTCGGGCTGTACTTCAAATATTCGGGGCGCATGTGGTGCCGCTTCGCCTGTCCGCTGGCGGCGCTGATGCACATCTACGCGCGCTTTTCGCGCTTCCGCATCTTCCCCGAGAAGAAAAAGTGCATCAGCTGCAATGTCTGTACGTCGGTGTGCCACATGGGCATCGACGTCATGAGCTTCGCCAACAAGGGCCTGCCGATGCAGGATCCCGAGTGCGTGCGCTGCTCGGCCTGCGTGCAGAGCTGCCCCACCGGCGTGCTCAGCTTCGGCATGGCCGACAGCAAGGGCCAGCTCGCCAAGCTCGACGCAATCCCCGCCAGCCTGGTGCAGATTCGCGAAAATCCCGCCGCCAAGAAGAAGCCGGCAGCCACCGTTTGATGTAGTAGGCTGCGCCAGGGAGCTTCCCAAGACAGGCAGATGAACGCTGTGGAAACCGATCTCAGCCTCCTCGATACGGCCGTGACTCTCGCCGCTGCTGCGGGCGAGGTCCTGCTCAAGGGCGCGGGCGCCAGCCACGCCGCTGACTACAAGCGGGCCACCACCGATCTGGTGACCGAGTTTGACCGCCGCGCCGAGGAGCTGATCGTCGCTGGCCTGCGCGCTCGCTACCCGCACCATCGTATCCTGGCCGAGGAGGGCGGCGAGCACCAGCACGGCGCCGAGCGCTCTGCCCCCTGCTGGATCATCGATCCCCTCGACGGGACAACCAACTTTGCGCATGGACTGCCGTTCTTTTCGGTCTCGATCGCCTGCGCGGTGGCCGACCAGGTGCGCGTCGGCGTGGTCCTGGCTCCGGTGCTGGGGTGGCGATTCGTGGCGATCCGCGGCGGCGGTGCGCGCCTGAACGGCGAGCCGATCACCGTCTCCAAGACCGCAGCGCTCGACCGGGCGATGCTCAGCACCGGCTTTCCCTACGATCGTCGCACCTCCGCGGAGAACAACCTGGCGCAGTTCGTCGCATTCAAGCGCCGCGCCCAGGGCATCCGTCGCTTCGGCTCGGCGGCGCTGGATCTGGCGCTCGTCGCTTCGGGGCGCTTCGATGGCTACTGGGAGATGAAGCTCAAGCCCTGGGACATCGCCGCTGGCCTGCTGATCTGCGAGGAGGCGGGCGGCACGGTCAGCGACTGGCGCGGCGGTGCCGTGAACCTGTATCGCGGCGAGGTGCTGGCCACCAACGGTCCGCTGCACCAGCCCATGCTCGACGTGCTGGCCACGACGGAGCACGGCCAGTTTCAGCTTTAGCTTGGTCGGGTCGGCTGCTATACAAGTTGGATGCTTTCCACGCCGATGCTGCTGGTCCGTTTGCTCATCAAGTCCGACCCCGCCGCTGCCAGGACGCCGCGCTTCGGGCGCGTGATCTGGGCCGACGAGGGCCCTCAGACCGTCGAGCTTCTGAGCGGAAGTCCTCTGGACGGCAGCGCCGAGCCGACGGGTGAGTGCATTCCGTACACGCCCGACGTCTGGCAGGCCGATCCCGACGCCAGCCCCGTCGAGCTGCTGTGGCCGGTGGTGCCCAGCAAGATCATCGGCGTGGGCTCGAACTATCGCAATCACGCCCGCGAGATGGGCAAGCCCATCCCCGACGAGCCGATCCTGTTTCTGAAGCCGCCCTCGGCGCTGCTGGCCCCCGGGCGGCCGATCGTGCGGCCGGTGGGCTACCAGCGCGTCGATTACGAAGGCGAGCTGGCGGTGGTCATCGGCAAGCGCCTGGCAAAAAAGTCGCCGGAGCAGGTCGCCGACTACATCCTCGGCTACACGGTGCTAAACGACGTCAGCGTGCGCGATCTGCAAAAAAAGGACGGGCAGTTCACGCGCGCCAAGGGCTTTGACAGCTTCTGCCCCATGGGCCCGGCGGTGGCCACGAGCTTTGACCCGAGTCGGCTGCGGCTCACCACGCACAAGAACGGCTCTCTCGTCCAGGACTCCCAGGGCGACGAGCTGGTTTTTTCCGTCTTTCAGCTGCTCTCGTTCGCGTCGCACGTCATGACCCTCGAGCCCGGCGATGTGCTCACCACCGGCACTCCAGCTGGCGTCGGCAACCTGGTTCCCGGCGATGTGGTCGAGATCAATATCGCCGGCATCGGCACCTTGCGAAACCCCGTGGTGGGCCCCGAGATCATTCAGTAAACCGGCAGCAAACTGCGGGCGGCCCACCGAGTCTTCGTGTATATAGGTTCGTCGGATTGTCGCCCCGCGATATCACTGTTACGCTGTAGAAAGTCGCTCTACTGGGAGGCTCGCCGCAATGGAATACCGCGTGTTCGAGCAGCGCCTGCTGGACACCATCTTCACCACCGACTTGCCGCTCAACCCGGCGACGATCGCCTTTCTTTACAAGGTGGGCGTGCAAGAGGCCTCGGACCTGCTGCAACAGGCCGCAGTTGCTGGCCTCCTGAACATCGAGAGCGACGACGAGGGCAACATCCTCTACGTCTACCCCAATCGGGTGAAGCTCGGAAAAGGTGAGCCTGGTGCAGGTGGCGTGGGCAACGCTGGGGCCAACCGTCGCGAGGCCATTGCCCTGGTCCGAGCCGACGCCAACGATGGCCTGCACGCTCAGGGCCATGGCCAGGGTCAGGCCCTGGCGCCGAGCGCGCAGAACCCGCCGCAGCACATCGATCTCATCGAGGCTGCGTCGATTCCGGCCAGCGAGTCACCGCGCAGCCTCGAAGGCAGCTCCGGCGGCGGCACCATGCGCTGCCCGTTCTGCAGCGAGACCATTCTGGCCGGCGCCAAGAAGTGCAAGCACTGCCACGAGTATCTGGACTACGCGCTGCGCGACATTCACGCCCAGCGCAATGCCGTCAACCAGGCCTCGTCGGCGCTGGTGCCGCTGGCGCAGCAACAGCAGCAGCAGATTGCGCAGCAGCAGCAGCAGCACCTGCAACAGATCCAGCAGTGGAACAACACCACGGCTACCCAGGCAGCGCTGCTCAGCTTCTTTGTGCCTGGCCTCGGTCAGATGTGCAGTGGACGCGTTCCGGCCGGCCTGCTGTGGATGATGTTCACCTGTCTCGGCTACGTCTGCTTCATCGTTCCCGGCATCGTGCTGCACATCCTGTGCGTCATCAACGCCGCCCGTCAGCCCCGTCAGCTCACCTGACAGCGTGAACATGCTCTGGCCTTGGCCCCGGCCCTGGATGCGCACTCCCCAGCTAGCAGCCCTGGTCTGCCTCCTGCTGGCCGCTGCGTGCGTCCAGGAGCCGCCGGGAAGCATGCTGTGCCCCGACCCGGGCAACGAGTGCGCCTGCGAAAATGGCGCGGACCGCGGCGCCGTGGTCGTCCGCTGGCGCGTCAGCGACGCCCAGGCGGGTCAGCTGCTGCCCCGTGGCGAGTGCTGCTGCATTCCCGACGACTCGCCGCTGCCGGGACTCGCTGGTCAGCAGTGCCAGAGCTACGGCAGCCAGTGCCCCAAGTCGCCGGCCTGGCTCATCCGCAAGATCCAGCTGCACATCACGCCGGTCGAGGGCGGGACGCCCTGCGTCGTCACGGCCACCTGCACCGACGCCGAGCTCCAGACCGCCTACTGCCTGCCGCCGGGGCTCTACGACCTTCAGGTCACCGCCGACGTCGACAGCTACGACAAGTCGTGCGACCAGTTCGTGTGTGCCAACCGGCCGGCCATCTCGCCGCCCATCATCCGCCGCAAGATCACGGCCGGTCAGGCGGTGAATCTCGACGGTGTGGTGCTGGGCGTCAACCCGCCGCCGACCTTCCCGCCCAAGACCACCCGGGGTGGAGTCTGCTCAGCGCCCACGGACGCTGGCGCTGGCGACTGACAGCCCGCCCCGGTCGTCGCGCAGCACCGCGAAGAAGTAGATCAGCTGCTCTGGCGCCTCGACGGCGGCACGTGCAGCCGGCGGCTGCCAGCTGATATCGCTGCGCAGGCTCTGCCGGCAGCTCTGCGGGTTGTCCGCGCAGTCGAGGTCGAGAAAAGTTCCCCGCCCCGCCTCCAGCGTGCCGCCTGTGGTCAGGAAGGTCGCGGACAGCGTCTCGTTTTGCGGGTTGCCGTCGCTGTCACTGCCGACCTCCACGGCATCCGCAGCCCGCTCCACGGCCAGCGTCAGCTGCGGCCGCTCGTCGTCGCCCGTCGCGGGGTCAAGCAGAGGATAGGTGCCGTCGGCCCCCCCCGGCCCAAGCTCTGTCACCTGGTCCGGGCTGGGCCCGAAAAGCAGCCGGCCAATCTCCGGGTTGCGGTTGGGCTGAGCGCTCGCGGAGACCCGGATGCGCTTGATCGCAACCACACAGTGGTTTGGACTAGATACAACACCACCGCTGCTCAGCGCCTGCTCGTAACAGCCCTGCGCCCCGCCGGGCTGAGCCTGATCGGCGACCACCAGCGTCACAAGCTGCGTGTAGGGCAAGGTCGGCTCCGACGGCAGCACCAGCTGGGTGGCTGGCCCCGCGAGCTGGGCAATGGGCGCCAGCGGCAAGGAGGGCAGCTCGGCCAGCGCCAGCGAAGGCCCGCTCTGGCCCAGGCTGCACGGCTCAGGAGCAGCTGCGCCTTGGGGCTCGCGGCAGGTGAACCACAGCGCCGTGAGCCCCAGCGGCTGCGGCGTGTGGCGGGAGACGCCATCCACCGTGACCACAGTGCCCTGCTGCGGGTGCGTGACCGCCAGGGCTCGCACGGTCACCAGCTCGCCCGGCCTCGCTTCGGGAGGGTCGGCGCGCAGTGCGAGCACCCGCAGCTTTCCCGAGGGATCCAGCTGCCCGTCGGCGCCAGTGGGGTCCGGCTCGATCAGCCAGAATGGGGAAAACTGAGGACCGCAGCCCAGGCTCGCGGCCAGAGCCAGCGCGCCCCAGACGGAGCGAAGCATCACGGCAGATCGGTGGGCGGCAGCAGCAGGGCGCGCAGCGGCGGCATGATGGGCGCTGCCTCGGGGATCACCACCATCGCGGCGTTGATCTGGGTGTTCATGCGCTGCGGCTCGGCAAAGACCAGGTTGCGGTCGGGGCGGCCGCGGATGCGCAGGCGCAGCTGCCGGTAGGGCTCGCTGATGCCGCCGCTGGAGCGCCAGCCGTCGAGCACGCCGGTGGTGGCGAAGCCAGCGATGGAGCGCTTGATGTTGGCGACGACCTCAGCCGGCAGCTTGCCCTGAAGCTGGACCAAGGCCGGGTTCGGGATGCGGCCCGCTTCGCCAGCATCGTAGACGCGCCGCAGGGACTTGCCCTGCACGGCCTGCTCGGAGGCAAAGACGCAGTCGGCGCGGCGCAGCACCACATCGCTGACCGCGGCGCCGATGTCGGGCGTCGGCGAGCCCATCTGGAAGAACTGCGCGACCTTGAGCTCGCCGTAGAGCAGCACGTTGTTGATGTAGACCGCTTCCTTACCTCCCGACGGAGAGACCCAGGCCAGACGCTTACCCGACATGTCGAGGATGCTGCCGCTCGGCAGGTGCGTGTACAGGCCCCACTTCTGATAGAGCTCGCCGGCGGCCGTCGCCACGGCCAGCACCGGATACTGCGAGGCCTTGTCGGCGGCGTAGAAGGCATCGAGGATCGCCAGATCGACCTGCCCGCGCTTGATGGCGGCCTCCAGGTCGGCCGAGCGGGCAAAGACCTTGGGGCGCACGTTGACGCCCGCCCCCTGAAGGTAGCGGGCCAGCTTGTCGACGAAGGCGAAGCGCGCGTCGGCCGAGGGCAGCGGCGCGGTCGGGGCATAGAGCGCCAGCGTCAGCTCGCCCTTGTCTTCCTGAGCGGCGGCCGGCGCAGTTGCGGCCAGCAGCAGCGCCGCCACCAGCGCCAGCCAGCAGCTGCGAAGGGGTGCACACCGACGAGCGAAGTTCAGCTTGTGGATCAGCATCGGCGGCTCCTCACTGTGCCTGGCCCGGGTTCTGGTTTTGCGGACCCGAGCCCTGGCCTGCCCCCTGCCCTAGCAGCCGGTCTTTGGTGTCGATCCACTCGCGCAGCTTGGGGGTGCGCGCGCCGCGCTCCAGCGCCCGACGGTAGAGCTCCAGCGCCTTGCGCGGCTGACCGCGCCGATCTTGCAGGATGCCCAGGTTCACCAGCGACTCGGCCGGGTGGGGAGCCAGCCGCTCCAGCGTCTTTTCGCCGATGCCGCGCCCTTCGTTCAGGTCGAGCACCGCCAGGTTGTGCTGAAGAATGGGATCTTCATCCTCGGCCCGCGGCAGCGACTTCTGCGCCGCGTGCAGGCTCTGCCCAACGAGCTTGGTATGCCCGGCGAGGTGATAGTCGTACGCCAGCGCCATGTTGGTCGAGTAGATCAGCGACCGCAGCACCTTGAGCAGCGTCGCGCTCTCGGGTCCGCTGCTGGCACGGGACTGGAGGCGGGGCAGCGTTCGCAGCAGCTGCTCGCGCTGGGCGGGCGCCGTCGAGCTTCGGTAGGCAACAAAGGCCGACAGCAGCTCCGTGCCCAGGCGATTGTACGGCTTGACCAGCTCGCAGCCGGCGCTGTTCGCCTTGTTGACGAACTCGCGCGCGCTCTTGAACTGGTTGGCCTGGGTGGCGGCCAGCGACGCCAGGCACAGCGCCTGACCGGTCTCGTGGCTGGCGCCCTGGGCTTCGAGCGCGCCGGTTTCCAGTGCATCCTGAAGGTCGTTCAGCGCCTCTTCCGCCATCTTGAGCGTCGTGGCGCTGACGCCGTTCTTGCTGACCTGATTTTCCGTCTCGGTCAGACGCATGCGACCGCGGCGCAGATAGGCGATCGCCAGATCGCGCTGAGCGACGCGCACAAACTCTTTAGAATCGCCCACACTGCTGAGCTCTTTGACCGCCTGCTCAAGCGAATCGACCGCCTTTTCCAGGCGCTCGCGCGTGTCCTTGTCGGTGCTCAGGAAGCGCGCGGCCAGATCCACCTGCGCCTCGGCCAGCCGCTGAACGGCCAGCGCCCGTCGGGGAGCGTCGGAGGCCGGGGTGCTGTCGAGCACGCGCTTGGCCTCGGCGACGGCGCGCTCGGCGCCCTCTTGCGCAGTGGGCACCTTGCCGAGCAGCTGCTGCGCCCGCGAATGCAGCCGCCAGGCCACCGCATCGCCCCGACCGCCGCCCGACAAGAGCGGCGTGAGGACCCGCTCAGCGTCGGCAGCCTGCCCCTGCATCAGGTAGACGGCGGCCAGGTTGCGCGCCAGGTTGGGGCTCTCATCGAGCTTCTGCGCCTCACGCAGCGACGAAGCAGCGCTGACCAGGGCAGCCGTGCGCGCTTCGCTGTTCACAGCGTGCTTCTGCGTCTTGTCTTTTTCGTGCTGCGGCTCTTTTTCGTCGCTCTTCGCCAGCTCGGCCAGCGCCAGCTGCTCCAGCGTCCGCGCCAGGCCGACCCGCGCCCGCGGCTGCTTCTCGTCGATGGTGCGGGCGTCAGTGTAGAAGCGCCGGGCCTTCTCAAAATTTCCGGCTGCGTACGAGGCACTGCCGGCCAGCGCCAGGGCGCCGGCGTCGCTGCTCGCCAGCTCGGCCAGCCGATCGGCCAGCGTCAGAAGACCGGGGGGCGCCGACGGCGATCCGGGCACCATGTGCGCCTGGGTCATCTGCGCCAGCCGGGACTCGATCATCACCGCGATGAGCTCGGCCTCGCTGCCCTTGGCGCGCGCCTCGTTCAGCACCGGCTCGACGGTAGAGATCGCGTGCTGAACGTCTTTGAGCTGCAAATAGGTCCGGGCAATGGCGGCCGGGATGTTGACGTGCGTCGCTGTCTCGGGCTGCGAGCGCAGCGCCTCCTGAGCAGCCTGGTATTTCTGAAGTGCGGCGCGCGCGTCGCTCTCTTTGTCGCCGGCCCGATCGATGGCGGCGAGCAGCAGCAGCCCCCGCGCGTCGTCCCGCCGGAGGGTGTAGTACTTCTGCGCGAACTTCTTGGCGTCTTCGCGCCGCCCCATGCGCAGATAGCAGGTCGCCAGGTTGAAGGCCACCGACGGGCGGCGGTCGACGTCGTTGGCAAACGCCTCGTATAGCTCTGCGGCCTGCGGCCAGCGCCCCTCGGAAAGATACACAGTTCCGAGCATCTGGCGGACCTGGTTGTCCTTGGGCCGGGCCTCGCGCGCCTGGTTCAGCAGCTTCTCGGCCTCGGGCAGGTTTCCGCGCAGATAGTAGGCGGTGCCAAGCAAGAGCTGCGCCGCGAAGTCCTTGGGGCGCTGGTCCTCGGGGCGATAGCGGAAGAAGCTTTCGAGCGCGGTGATGGCGCGCACGGGATCGATGCGCACGTAGTGCTTGCCGATCTGAAACTGCGCCTGATAGCTCTCGGGACGCTGCTTGACCACGTCCTCAAGGTAGGTGAGCCCGCGCTCCTTCTGCCCCGACTCGTAGAAGCACAGCCCGAGGACGGTCTTGATGTTCAGATCGGTGTACGACAGCTTCTCGGCGCGCGTCAGGAGCTCGATCGCCTGGGTGAAGTTGCGCTCGGAAAAGTAGAGCGTCGCCCGCTTGACGAACGCCTCGACGCGCGTCGGGTTGAGCTTGATGACCTGATCGTAAAGGTCCGCGGCGCTGGCGTAGTCGCCGTTGTTGAAGTGCTCCTCGGCCTTTTTGAAGAGGGCGTCCTCCTCGGTCTCGGTGCCGGCGCGGCCCTGAGCGAAGGCGGAATTTTCCCCGGCTCCGTCGAGAAGCAGGATGCCGGCCGAAGCCGCCGCGAGCGCGAAAGCCAGGAGCGAAGCACGCGAAGAAGCCCATGCCCAAGCCAATGAACCACGCATCAGCGCCTATCATACTCCGAATGCGGGTGCGGGAGTCCTACCTGTAGCGAGGAGATTTAGGGCGAGGGATTGAAGGCGCCGATCGCAGCAGACGCGCCGCGGGCGACGCCATCGATATCAGCGGCGGGGACGGGGACCTGTCCAACGGAGTCCGTGAACTGGGTCGTGCCTCCGGCGGTGATGCTGGTCGGAGCAGTGGACTTCAGGTGCAGATCGCCGAGGGATGCGTCGACAAAGATGCTCTCGTCGACGTTGGTCACGCAGGATGGACAGCTCAGCCCGGCTTCGTTCGAGCCGATGCTGGCGATGGGATTCGCGCCCTGCCGGCAGTTGCTGTTTACGTAGGTAAACAGAGCACCTGGCGCGCTCGGGTTGAGAAACAGCGTGTTCAGGAACGTCACCTTGCCGTTGGTCATGTAGTTGCAGTCCACCGCCAGGGTCTTGCGAGTGGCATCGGCAAAGATGTGATTGTCGAAGGTGGTATTGATGAACCGCACCAGCGGGTTGAGGCCCATGGAGTCGCTCAGGCTGACACCGCCAAAGACACCCGAGCCGCCGCCATTGTGGAAAAAGACGCTGTTTACGACCTCGAGCTGCGTCGAGTTGAGCTGCATGGCAACGGCATTGGCCCCGTAGACCGACAGCCGCGGATCCGGCGGTCCCTTGCCGATCCAGCTGGAGTCGATGGATAGCTCGCACCTCGGGCCCGCCTTGATGCCCGTCGCGCACTGCGCCACCAGCGAGCGGATCAGCTTGACCTTGGTCTGCGCCCCTCCGACACAGTCCAATCCAACGTTGGACTGATTCAGCACCATGCCCTCGATGATCGTGTGGGAGCCGGCCGGAATCGACAGCCCCGTGCCAGGCGGCGTGATGCTGGCCGGCGCGACGGGAATGGTGCGTGACGGCGCAAAGTCAGCGGTCGGCCCGACGATGTAGAAGGTCGGCACCGGCGGGGTCGGGAGCGGCGGAATGGTGACCGTGTTCGTGGTGTTGACGCTTCCGACCCGGACGTAGGGACGCTGCACTGACACCAGAGCCAGCTCGGTCGCGAGCGAACAGGTGCTGGCCGCGCACGAGGGATCGACGACGTTGATCTTGGAAGCGGGAACGCAGCTGCCCTTGGGAATGTTCAGCGACTGGTCGGTGGTCGACAGGTTGGCGAAGGTGTCGTCTTTGGCGCAGACGCTGGCGACGCTGGAGCAGTCGCCGTGGGTCTGGCAGGCACGGCAGGTGTGGCTCACCGAGTCGCAGATCGGCTCCGTCTGGACCGTGCAGTCGACGTTGGACGCGCAGCCGACGCACTTGCCGGCGCTGCAGATCGGCGCGTCGGGATTGTTCAGGCTCTGGCAGTCCTGGTTGCCCTGGCACGGGACGCAGCGGCCGCTCAGGCAGATCGGGTGGTCGCTGGAGCACGTGTTGTTGGCCGTGGTGCACTCGGCCTGCACGCACTTGCCCGTGCTTTCGCCGGTTGCAATCGAGCAGAATTTGCCATCTGTGCACTCAAAGCCCGGGTCCAGGCTGCAAACGGTCGGGTTCCGGCGTTCACAAAGCGAGACCGGAGATGCGACGGCAAGTAGGCCACAAAGTGCAATCAGGCGCATGGTTCGATTCTCCCCTTGAGCTCGGCTGCACGCAAGAGGGCTGACAGGTTACACGACTCGCATCTTGACAGGGGTGGTCGGTGTGGGGAGACTTCTCGTTCCTACAAGAACCACTGGCATATCGGAGACATGTATGGCTTCCAACACCGCAAAAAGCGAAAAACGCCGCGCCCGCACTCACCAGAAGGGGGGACAGCGACGCAAGAAGAAGGAGAGCAAGCGTTCGACGCTTAGCAGTGTCGAGCTCTTTGCCGGCTTCGGCGAGCCTGGCCAGCCAGCCCCCAAGGCGGCGGCTCCCAAGGCGGCGGCTCCCAAGGCGGCAGCCCCCAAGGCAGCCCCCGCGGCCAAGCCCGCCGCGCCCGCAGCCAAGAAATGAATAGAAGCGCCGCGATCCTGATCGGCCCCGTCTGCCCCATCGGGTGATCGGCAATGGCCGTCAAGGTGCCCAGGCAGCCAGGGATCGCAGCGCTTGTGTTTGCCTGCGGCTTGGCATCGGCCGCCGTCTCTGTTGTCGCGGTTGCGCCGGCGCAGGCCCAGGACACCGGGATCGCCGTCGAGCGCTTCACGCCGGCGGCCGGTCCGGGTGCATTCGCACAGGTGGAATCGGCTCCGGTTCCCCTGCCCGCTCAGATCTGGCTGACCGGAGCGCTGCTCGGCATCGGCAGGCCGCTGGTGCTGCGCAATGCGGTGACCGGCGATCAGGTGTCGCTGCCGGTGGCAAACCGCGTCACGCTCGATCTCGGCGGCGAGATCGGGATCTGGCGGCAGCGTCTGTCCGTGGGCATCGGCGTACCGCTGTCGGTGTGGCAGAACGGCGATCGGCTACAGCTGACGGGAGCTGCGAACGGCGGGGCCGGCACCGGCGCTGCCGCGGGCGACGCCGAGGCGCCGCTTCAGACCACTGCGCTGGGCGACATCCGGCTGCGCGCCAAGGCCCGCCTCACGTCGCTGGAGTCGGCGGCCAGCCTGGCCGTGCTGCTTGAGGTGACCATCCCGGGCGGAGGGCAGCACGACTTCATCGCCACCTCGTCCATGACCGTGGCGCCGCGTCTGCTGGGCTCGTTCAGGCGCGGCTGGCTCGTCGGGGCGCTCAATCTGGGACTGCGCTTTTTGCCGCAGCGGTTTCTGTACGGAACCGCCCTGCACAACCAGTTCGAGTGGGGCGCGGCGCTGGGCTTCGTGCTGCCGGTGCGGCGCGTCGGAGTGGCGCTCTACAGCGAGGCGGCCGGCCAGCTCAACCTGGTCAGCCCCGGCTACCAGAGCGGCACCGAGTTTCGGGCCGCGCTGCGGCTGGGCTGGTTTCGCGGCGCTGTGGATCTGGGTGCAGCCGGCGGCTTTGGCGCGCTGGCGCCGCAGTGGCGGGCGTTTCTGCTGCTGCGCATGTGGTTCGGCGAGAGCGGCGTGACCGGCTGCCAGACAAAGCCGGTGACCTTCTAGTCGCGCTCAGCGCGGTGTGGAGCTCTGTGCATGTCGTCCAAGCAAGGTACCGTGGATTTCATCGTCGACCAGATGAGCAGCGCAGGCGCCGTTTCCAGCAAGAAGATGTTCGGCGAATACGCCATCTACTGCGAGAGCAAGGTGGTGGCGCTGGTCTGCGACGATCAGCTGTTCATGAAGCCCACGGCAGGCGGGCGCAAGTTCGTTGGCAATCCCGAGGAAGCGCCCGCCTATCCGGGCGCCAAGCCATCCTTTCTGATTGCCGGCGATCGCTGGGACGACAGCGAATGGCTGAGCGAGCTCGTGCGCATCACAGCGCGCGAGCTGCCCATGCCCAAAGCGAAGCCGACCAAAGCGAAGCCGATCAAAAAGCAGAAGTCGCCCGGCTCAATATAACGAGCTGGCGACCTGCACCGCCCAGACCAGGTACGACACCGAAAAGCCGCACAGCAGCGTCGGAACCGCCACTCGATAGAGCAGGAGCTCCGACAAGGACAGCGGCCGCTCCGCCAGCGCTGCGTGGCCCTGCTCCCGCACCTTCACGTCCAGCGCGGACGACGGAGCGATCGGGGGCAGGCTGGCCAGCTCGGCCAGCTCGTCTTTGAGGTTATGCTCCATCGCTGCCTCCACGCAGCTGCTCGGCAAGCTGCGCCCGGGCTCGCGACAGACGCTGCCGCAGAGCCGCTGGTTCGATCGACAAGATCCGCGCCGCAGCGTCTGGCTCAAGCCCCTCGACCGACACCAGCAGCACCGCTTCGCGCAGCGTCGGTGAAAGCGCCTGAAGCGCCCTCTCCAGCCGGCGCGCGGTATCGCTGGCCGCGGCCTGTTCATAAGGAGTGGGCGCGGTCGGCAGGTCCACAGCTCCTGGCAAGCTCGGCGAGCCCGCTTCGCGCCCGGCGAAAATCTCGCGCAGGCGCCCCAGCCGGAACATCGACATGCGTCGGTGGTTCAGGTAGCGATTGCGCGCCACCGTGTAAAGAAAAGCGCCAAGCTCGGTGTCCGGGGCAAGGCGCTGAGCGTGGCGGGCTAGCTGCATGAACGTCTCTTGAAACAGATCGTCGGCGAGGTCGCGCCTTCCCGCAAGTCGAACCAGAAAGCTATAGATCCGCACTCGATATCGCGCATAGACGGCATCGAACGCGCGCGGATCTCGACGCCGGAGCGCGGCCACCAGCTCCGCATCGGCGGTAGCTTCGGGCGTCGCTGGGCTCTGCGCTCGGGGCGGCTTGGGGCCAGGCTCCACCTGCACATCAACCCGCGAGGCTGTCAGTTGTGACAAGAAAAAAATCTTGTCACAAGAGCTCCGGCCATGGGTTTAACAGGGCAACAACGTCTCGGAGGATGACAATGTTGAAGCTACTTCAAGAAGGCGGCCTTCCAGTTTGGTTCGTGCTCCTGTTTGGTCTGATCACGCTCGCCGGCGCCGTGGCCTATGCCATAAAGCCCGATGAGCGGCGGCTGGGACTGGTCCGCGGCATGTCGCTGGCGACGCTGTTCGCCACGCTGTCGAGCACAGCCGCGAACCTGGGCATGGTCTTTCACGCCATGGCCGGCGTCGATGCCCGGCATCCCAGCTTGAACGTGCTCACCAAGGATGACGGCGTGCTCATGCTGATGCTCGGACTGGGCGAGTCCATGAGCACCTCGATCCTTGGATTTGCCCTGCTCGCCCTCGCCTCTTTGTTCTATGCCGTCGGAGTTTCTCGCCAGCCCACCGCCTGACCGCCGCTTGGCAACACTGCGCTCAGGCCCCCAAAAAGCGGCTGGGCAGCGCCGCCCGCAGCGTCTCCTGCCGCACATCGCGCAGCACCAGCGACAGCTTCTCGAAGCTCTTGCGGCCCAGCCCCAGCAGTCGCTGCGCCCGCTCGCCGCGCGCCTGCAAGGCCGCGGTGCCCGCACTGCCCACGACGGTCAGATACTCGGTCATGAACGCACCCAGCCGCGAGTCGGCGCCCGACAGCAGCGCCATCGAGCGCGCCCGCGCATGCTCGCTCCCCTCCCAGTAGCGGAAGATGCCCTCCTGAATGGCGCGGGCCCCGGGCTCGGCGCCGCGGAAGACCTCGTAGAGCGCGTCGGCCAGCATCTCGCGAGCGCGCACGAAGCGATAGCGCTCGACCTCATAGCGACGCAGTGCTGCATCCACAGCCGCCGTGTCCGACAGCTGCCCGAGCGGCGCCAGCAGGCGTCCAAGCCGCTGCGCATCGGTGAATCCTACCGTCATGCCGGTCGCGGTCAGTGGATGCGAGCAGCCGCCGGCATCGCCCACGATCGCGGCCCCCGGCAGTGCCGATCGGTCGGTGCGAATCGACTCGTTGGCGGCGATCTGCGGCAGCTCCTGCTCCAGCGACGCCAGCACTGCCTTGCCCAGCGCCTCGGGAAGGTGCGGCACATAGTCGCGCCGCACAAGCTCGGCGGCGCCCCGCGGTCCGCCCGAAAGATCGCTCGTGACATCAAAGCAGCCGCGCGCATCGGCGCCCGCCCGGTCGCCCTCCATCGCCTGCCCGCCGGGCCAGCCGATCGGATAGAGCAGCATCGGCCCCCACGCGCCCAGGAAGATGTGGCCAAAAGTCGGATGCGGCAGCAGCCGCGCCCCGCTGGACAGGCGAAAAGCGACGCTGAACGAGATCAGCCGCGCGCTCTCTGCCAGCCCCAGGAGCGGCCGGATCTTGGAGTGGCGCCCATCGCAGCCCAGGATCAGCCGCGCCGACAGGGTCTTTTCGTCGGTGCGGACCCCACACGCGCGACCGCGATCATCGCGCAGCACCTCTTCGACCTTCTGGCCAAAGCGCAGGTCGACGCCGGGCAGCGACTGCATGTGCTGGCGCATGGCCTCGACCAGATCGCGATGCTCCATGGCCCATCCCGTCGGCCGAACGCGCGGAATCTCGGCATATGGCAGGCGGGTCGCCGCCCGATCGCGCCGCTTGACGACCGCGAAGCCATCGATGTCCATGCCGCCGTGCCGACGCAGACTGGGCAGAAACCCTAGATCGGCCAGCACCTGCGTGCCCGTGGGATGAATGAGCTCGCCGGCAAAGCGCGGCTTGTGGCCGCGACGCGCCTCCAGGACCAGGATGCGGCGGCGGCCATCGGCCAGCGCTGCCGCTGTCGCACAGCCGGTCACACCGGCGCCAACAATGATGACATCCGCGTCCAGCTCCCCGTCCGAGCGCAGCGCAGACGGGCGAAAGCCGGGCGATTGGGATGACGATGACTGCGAAGACGTGGCCATGGAAAGTCCTCTTTCTCGTCGCTATCTAAGGTCACGCTAGCATGCTCAGCGACGAGAAACTGCGTGCTAATACGCACGCCAGCGACGGGCTCGGCCAGGTGCGCACGCGCACCGCGTCCAAAATGCAGGTGCGCGATTTCGCACGCGAAAATCGCCCCTGCAAGGGCTCCCCCTGGAGCCACAGCTGACCGTCTAAAGCCCGCGACTGGCGACGTCAGCCGCGCCAAATCCTGTGATATGCTCAGGTTGTGGTGAAATCTGTACAGTCCGTCGCAAGGACCACTAGAGAGACTATTTTGCAAAGCCGTCCCGAACCCTGGCGTCGCACCCTGAGCCTGACGTTGGCTCTGGGCATGACCACCGCGGCGCTCCCAGGCGCCGGCTATGCAGCAGCACCACCGTCTTCAGCCCAGGCGCCAGCAGCTGCTGCTGCGCCGGCAGCGGCAACGCCACCGGCGACACCACAGCCCGGTGGCCAGAAGGCGCTGACGCCCGAAGAGGAAGCCGCCGCGCAGCAGCACTACCAGAGCGGCGTCGCCTTCTTCCAGGCGGCCAACTATCCGGCGGCGCGTGCCGAGTTCGAGGCGGCCTATCAGCTCACCCACCTGCCCGACTTCTTGTACAACCTCGCAAAGGTTGCGGAAAAGCAGGCCCGCACCGACGACGAAGAGCGCTACCTCAAAGAGTACCTGGCGACCAACCCCGCCGATGCCTCGGAGGTGCGCGCCCGACTCGAGGTGATCCAGCAGGCAAAGCCCGTGAGCTATCCCAAGCTGCCTCCGACCCCGGCCCTGGCGCTGGTCGGCGCCGGAGTCGGCGCGCTGATCATCGGCATTGCCTGCGGCGGCGCAGCGCTGGCAGCGGCCAACACGGTCGCGGATCCCGCAAACAGCGGCAAGCCGTTCACCGCCGATCTCTTCAACACGCAACAGACCGGCATGCAGCTGAACAGTGCGGCGATTGCGCTCGACGTGATCGGCGGCGCAGCACTGGCGGCCGGCGGCGCCTGGATCGGCTACTGGCTCTACCAGAAGCACAAGGCAGAGCAGCGGCGCCCGACGCCAGCACCCAGCACCGCGCTGGTCACCAAGGGCCTTGGGGTCGCTTTGATAGGGAGTTTCTGATGAAGCGAGTCTGGCTTGGCCTGTTCGGATTCCTGAGCCTGGGCACCGTCGCGGCGTGCTACTCGCCCGACCTCAGCGGCGTGCACTACATCTGCGATGAGAACAATCCCTACTGCCCCGACGGCTTGACCTGCATCGCCGGCACCTGCGCCAAGCCCGGCGAGACCCCCATAAACGGCGATCTGGGCGGCAACAGCGACCTCGGCACATCTCCCGACGGCGGCATGCCGGCAGTGGGCTGCAAGTCGGGGGTCGGCTTCGCGCTGGGCGGCGACGTCTTCGCCTGTCCGGGCAAGTTCAGCACGTTCCGCGGCATCCAGCGCGGAGATCAGCTGTGCGCCGGCGGCTACGCTCTGTGCAGTCAGGCCGGCGGCGCCGATCTGGCCCGGTGCAAGACGCTCTCGGGCTTCTTCGCATCGACGACGCCCGAGCGGCGCGACAAGAACAACACCGACCCGAGCAAGTTCGTCTGCGAGGCGCCCAAAGGCGGCAACGACCAGCGCCTGTTTACCGGCTGCGGCCACAGCGCGCAGGCGCCGACCTACGAGATTCCCAACGCCTGCGCAGGCTTCAACCAGGTCGTCGACTGCTATGTCGGCGGCGCCTGGGGCTGCTTCAGCAACACCGAGCTAAAAGATGCCGACAACACCGTCGCCACCGACGGTGTCCTCTGCTGCAAGATGTAGTCCCGCTACGAAAAGATCAGCCGCCCGCTGTCCGTCATCTGACACGCCAGGTAGGTCGGCTGATAGGTCGGCTGGTACGCCGGCAGACCGACGCCTGCGACCGGTCGCCGCGCACTGACCGGCGCCAGTCCGGCCTTGGGCACCAGCCGCATCCCGGCAATGCGCGTCGCTGGCTCGCTCCACAGCCGGGCGCCGAGCCCCGCCTCGAAGCGGTCGAAAAACGAGTCCAGCGCCAGGTGCAAGAGCTGCACGCGCCCCGGCAGCCCCGGCGTCACCGCCTGCCGCTGCCGCTGCACCAGCTGCGCCCGCAGCACCCGCTCCTGCGCCTCCAGACCCGCCAGCTGCCGCACCGAGAGCCCCGCGGCCAGCAGCGCCTCGGGATAGCGCACCGCCGCGGCCAGGAAGCGACCGATGCCATCGGCCACCGCAGCGCCATCGCGGCTCTTGAGCTCGCTCGCAATGCCAAACTCAGCGCTGATGCGCGGAGTCAGGATGCGCGCCCCGCAGCGCTCGACCGCGGCCCGGTAGGCGGCCAGCAGCATCACGCCGGTGCGAATCGCCTCTTCGTGCTCCACCGACAGCGGCAGCGGAATCGCCAGCGGCGTCTGCGTCGGCGACTCCAGCTCCTGCGCGATGCGCAGCACCGCCCGCCCCATGTCCGGACGCAGGCTCGGCTCGGCACGCAGCACCGGCTGGCTGTGGATGAACGTCAGCACCTGCCCCAGCGCCCGCAGGCACGGCCCCAGCGGTCGCCGCGGCGCCAGCCTGTCTTCCTCCAGGGTCCGCGCCCGCGCAAGCAGCTCATCTAGCGCCGCATCGGCGCCGGAACGAAGGGAATTCTGGAGCGAAGTCGAGTCCATGAGTGGGTCGCCTTTTGGCCCATGTGGGCGATGTAGGTGTTAAACTTACCGTGAAAGCTCGGCCCCGCCAAATTTCTGCTTCATGGCAAACTGCGGCGCACCAAATGTGGGACGAGCTCAAGCACTGGTACAGCCGCGCGCGCCGGGTCATAAATGGGCGCGATCTGCTGCTGCTCACGCCGGCCGGCGTGGTGCAGATTCTGACCGAGCTGGCCAAGCAGCAGCTGGGCACCGCGCCGCCGGTCCAGACCAGCTCCGACCTTGACGCCTACGACCCCGAGCTGGTCGATGTGCTGGCCGATTTTTTTCGCGCGATGGGCAGGTACTACTTCCGCTTGCAGATCCGCGGAGTGGAAAACGTCCCGCTTCACGGCAGCGCTCTGCTCGTCGGCAACCACAACGGCGGCGTGCTGCCGTTCGACACGCTGTTCACGGTGCTGGCGGTCTACGACCATCAGGGTCCCAGGCGCCTGGTGCGCGGTCTCGGGCACGACAGCCTGTTTGCGCATCCGGTGATCCGCGGCTATGCCGAGCGGCTGGGGATCCTGCGCGCCCGGCCGGAGCATGCCGAGCAGTCGCTGCGCAGCGGCCACCTGACGCTGGTCTACCCGGGCGCGGACTGGGATGCCTGCCGCCCTTTTGCCCAGCGAAACCGGGTCGTGCTGGCCAATCGGCATGGCTTTCTGCGGCTGGCGCTGCGCAACCGGGCGCCGATTGTGCCGGTGGTTTCCGTCGGCACGCATGAGCAGCTGATCATCTTGACGCGCGGGGAGTGGCTGGCGCGCCAGCTGGGAACGCGCAAGGTGATGCGCACCAACACGCTGCCGATCTCGCTGGCGCTGCCGTGGGGCATCAGCACGCCGATCGTGCCCTACCTGCCGCTGCCGGCGCAGACGACCATCCAGTTTGGGACGCCGATCCGCTTCGCGGATGTGCAGCCCGAGCAGGCCGATGATGAAGAGGTTCTCGGCCGCTGCTACGCGGTGGTCGAGACGCAGATGCAGCGCATGCTGGACGAGCTGGCGCGCGATCGCATCCCGCTTTTCGGCAAGCTGGAGCGGTGAGGAATCCATGCGAGAAGTCATCCTGAAGCTGCGCGATCAGGGCGCGCGCTGGACCGGAGGCGGCCCGGCGGTGGTGGGGCTGGGCGAGTGCTCATTGGATCTGATCTACGCGCTGCCCGGGCCGCTGAGCGAGCATGTCGGGGGCAAGCTCACAGCGACGGCTTATGAAGCGCTGGGAGGGGGTCAGGTGGCGACCGCGATGTGCGCGGCGGCGCGGCTTGGGTGCGCGACCGCGTTCGTCGGCGCCGTCGGAGATGACAGCGCTGGGCGCAGCGTCCTGGCCGGTCTGGCAGCCGATGGCGTGGCCACCTCCGAGGTCGTGGTGATGGCCGGCGTCAGCACGCGCAGCGCCCTCTTGCTGGTGGATCCCAGCGGCGAGCGCACGGTCATCGAGCGCCGCGATCCGGGGCTGGTGCTGCCCGGCGACTACCTGCCGGCCGAGCTCTTGCGCAGCGCCCAGGTGCTGCACGTCGATGCCACCTATCCCGAAGCGGCGCTGTGCGCGGCGGAGCTGGCGGCGGCGCATGGGCTGCTCGTCTCGATCGATGTGGATGTGCCGACTCCGGCGGCCATCGAGCTTGTGGGCCTAGCCGATCTCTGCGTGGTGCCGCTGAGCTTCGCGCAGCTGCTGACCGGCGAGGCCGAGCCCGCACAGGCCGCGCGCCGGATGAGCGAGCACACGCCTGGGCTGGTGGTGCTGACGCTGGGCGCGGCCGGCTCGCTGGCAGTGCTGGGCGAGGCGCTGCACAGCCAGCCCGCCCTGGTGCCGCCCGGCGGAGTCGTGGATACCACCGCGTGCGGCGACACGTTTCGCGCGGCGCTCATCGCGTACCTGTTGCAGCTTCTCAAAGATGACTGCGCAGAGCGCGCGCCCGAGCACGAGCTGCTGGCCGCTGCCCTGCGATTTGCCAGCGCAGCGGCGGCGCTCAAGTGCCAGAAGCGCGGACGCGCCGGCTGCCCAACCTGGGATGCCGTCACCACTTTTCTGGCCGGGACCGAGCCCGCAGCCGAAGGAGCTTTGCCATGAGCGCAGGTGCGGTGCGCGTCGAAAAAAAAGCGCGTGTTCACACCGTCATCCTCAGTCGACCGCAGGTGCGAAACGCCGTCGACCACGACACCGCGCAGGCGCTGGCTGACAGCTTTCGCGCCTTTGATGCCGATCCCGATGCCGACGTGGCCGTGCTGTGGGGCGAGGGCGGAAACTTCTGCGCCGGCGCGGATCTGAAGGCCATTGCCGCCGGCCGCCCGAATCGGCTGGAGCCCGACGGCGATGGCCCCATGGGACCGAGCCGCCTGAGTCTGAGCAAGCCGGTGATCGCGGCCATCGCGGGCCATGCGGTTGCCGGCGGTCTGGAGCTGGCGCTGTGGTGCGATCTGCGCGTCGTCGAAGAGTCGGCGACGCTGGGGGTCTTCTGTCGCCGCGTCGGCGTTCCGCTCATCGATGGCGGCACCGTGCGGCTGCCGCAGATTGTCGGGCTGGGGCGGGCGCTGGACCTCATCCTGACCGGCCGACCGGTGGCCGCGCAAGAGGCGCTGGCGATGGGGCTCGCAAACCGCGTTGTGCCGACGGGAAGCGCCCGCGCAGCGGCCGAGGAGCTGGCCGCAGAGCTGGCGCGACTGCCGCAGGGCTGCCTGCGCAGCGATCGCCAGGCCACGCTGCTCCAGCTCGACGAGCCGCTGCCGGTTGCGGCGGCCTTGGAGCGCGAGTTTCGCCTGGGACTTGCGGGCCTCCTGGGCGCCGATGGCCTCAAAGGCGCGGCGGCATTTTCCGCCGGCGCATTCCGCCATGGCGGGCAGCGCTGATTGACCGCGGCGAGCGGGTCGCGTATAGCTCTGACAATGAGCGACACGCAGACGCCGAGCGCAACGGATGAGATGGTGGCTCTGGATCGGGCCGAGCAGGCGCTCAAGACCGGTCACTTTGCGGCGGCGCGAAAGCTGCTTTCGCAGCCGCTGCCACCGTCGACGCCCGAGCTTGCGGAGCGGCGCAAGGCGCTGTGGAATCGAATGTCGCCGGACAAGATGATTCCGATCCTGCTGGGCATCTGTCTGCTGCTGTTCATCGCGATCGTCGCCAGCACCGCGCACTAGCAGCTAGGCCGCGGGACCGTGCACGCCCTCGTCGTGCCACAGGCGCTCGCACGGCGGGCCTCCATCGCCATAGCGCCTTCCGTACAGGTCCAGCTGCTCGACAAACGCCTCCAGCGACGGGGCAAAAAGCGGCCACTGCGACTGATGGGCGGCGATGGCCTGGCGGCGGCGCTCCAGCACGGCCGGCGCATCCAGCGGCCGCAGCCAGGCGCGCAGCAGCGGCGGAAATCCGGGGCGCTGAAGCTCGGCGTCGGCGCTCACGGCGCGCCGGGCGATGAGGTGGCAGTTCAGCTGCCGCAGCCCAGGCAGCCAGCGCTGCGCCAGCGGCCAGGCCGCCACGCTCGCCCGATACGCGGCCTGCTCCACGGGCGGGGCCGCGCGCTCGACCTCGATGGGCGGGCGCGGGCGCAGGGCCTGAATGCGCCGTCCGAGCGAGTAGCGGGTGAGGCTGTAGGGCTGATCCTCGTAATAGGTCAGCTGCGCGCTGCGGCCGAGGTGATAGGCGAGCGCGCGCGCGGCCTCGTGCACGAGGCGATGGTCGATGTGTCCACCGACGGCCAGCGGCGCACGAATGTGGAGCTGTTCTGCGGCCGTCACGTGCCACAGGAGCCGCGTCACCACCTCGTTGATGATGCCGAGGTGCTGCGGTCCGAGCGGCATGAAGACGCCCAGCGCGCCGCGGATCTCGGGACGGTCGGGGGCGTCGGGCAGCTCCAGGCAGCGGTAGCTGCAGCCGAGCGCGGCGGCGGCGGCCTCGTCCTCTTTGCGGCGGAGCGCGGCCTCGGCGCCGCTGAGAAACGCCGTGATCAGGGTCACCGGATGCCCTGCGGCAACATCGAGCGCGACGCTGCCAGCGCAAGAAAACGCGACATCGTCAGCGTGCGGTGAAAGGTAGTAGATCGGAGCTGGCGCCATTCAGCCAATTCCCGCAGTTTTGCCGATTTTCGGCGACATCTGGCTCACGGAAACTGCGCTCAGCTGCGCCTGGGGCCGCGGCTGGCGCGACCGGATCACATACGCAATCGCGGCGATCACGGCGAGCAGCGCAGCCACCAGCAGCACGATCTTCCAGGCCGAGCGCGGGGCGGTGCCGGCAACCTGGCCGGTCTGCCCGTTTACGAGGAAGCGATGCAGGCGGGTGGCGCCGCTGGGGCTCTGGTAGCGATAGGTGGCGACCCACATGGGCAAGAGCACGTGCTTGAAGCGCACGCGCTGGAACTGGTGCGTGGCGCGCAGGTTGCGGTGGGTGTCGCCGGGCACATCGCCAGCGCAGCGGCGATCCTGTGTCGTGCAGATGGCCTGCCGGGCCCGCTGCCAGGACTCGGGCAGATCGATCGCGTAGCGCTCGGCCGCAAAGCCCAGCAGATACTCGGGCGAATAGGGCATGAGGCCGCTGATGTCGAAGCGCGAGGCGGCGCCGTCGAGCGGGGCCAGTCCGCGCGAGGCGCAGATCAGGTGATCTTCATGGCGATCGTGGCGCTGTCCGGAGCACGGCTCCCAGCGCACGCGCGACACCCGCTTGCGGAGCTGCTTGGGTATTTGGCGGCCGCCCTGGATGACGTACTCGTCCTCCCAGGTGGTGTAGCCGGCGTCGGCGGTGAAGCGCGAGGTGACCTCGCAGCCAAAGGCCCAGTAGGGAATGTAGATTCCGTGCAGCTCGTGAAGCGAGGCGGCGCGACGCAGGTTGCTCGGTCGCAGCCACAGCTCGCCGAGCCAGTTGCCAAATGCGCGCACGGCGGCGGCGCGATCGACGGAAAAGGGCACGATCGACTCGGGCAGGTAGTGATCCTCGGCGGCGAGGCGCTCCACGAGCATGGAGGCGCCGCAGAACTCGCAGCGCGTGGCCTGGACCTCGTCGGGAAGCTCCACCTCGGCGTGGCACTCGTCGCAGCGAACCTGGCGGGTGCCGCTGCCGATGCGACCGCGCGGCTTGCGCTGGGCCAGCGCTGCTTCGAGATCGTGCTCTGAAAAGTCTCTGGGCGCTTGGCCCGGGTCATCTGGAGACGCGGGTGTGGGCACAGGCTCCACCGCGCCGCAGAGCTGGCAGCGCAGGGCTCCGGCGGCGGCGTCCCACAGCAGGACCCCTCGGCACTGCGGGCAGGTGCGCTTGGGTCCCTTGGCATCGGTCGGCATAGGCGAACATCATAAATGGGAATCGGTCGCGCGGGATTTCCAATCGAGCACGGGCGCTGCGGGTTATGCTGGCTGAGGCTGGTCGCTTCAGGCCGGCCGACTCAGGTTCAACCGTTTGGCATCGGATTGGGAGGTTGGAATGTCTGCGCGTCGGGCTCAAGTGGCAGCAGCGATTTGTCTTTTGGGAGCTCTGTGTGAAGCCGCGCCGGCAGCGGCGTTCTGCGGCTTCTTCGTCTCGGGCGCCAGCGACGCGCTGAAGAACAATGCATCGCAGGTGGTGCTGCTGCGAAACGGCAATCACACCGTGATGACCATGTCGAACAACTACCAGGGTCCACCGCAGGACTTCGCCATGGTGGTTCCGGTGCCGGTGATCTTGAAAGAGCAGCAGGTCAAGACTCTGGATCCCGACGTGCTGCGGCGGATCGATCAGGTGTCGGCGCCGCGCCTCGTCGAGTATTGGGAGGAGGATCCGTGCACTCCGATCGCGCAGGGGTTTGGCGGCGGCGGAATCGGCCTGGGCTCGATCGGCACGATCGGACGTGGTGCCGGCAGTGGACTCGGCGGCCTGGGGGTGCGCGTCGAGGCGCAGTTTTCCGTCGGTGAGTACGAGATCGTCATCCTGTCGGCGCAGGAGTCCGAGGGGCTGGACAAGTGGCTGCGCCTGAGCGGCTACAAGATTCCGCAGGGAGCTACGGCGGCGCTGGCGCCGTATATCCGCGAACAGATGAAGTTTTTTGTCGCCAGGATCGACATCAAGAAGGTGCGGCGCGACAGCCATGGCCTGGTCGTGCTGTCGCCGCTGCGATTTTCTTTCGATGCTTCGGAGCTGCGGCTGCCGGTGCGGCTGGGCCTGCTGAATGCATCGGGCGCGCAGGATCTGCTGGTCTACATCCTGCATCCGAGCCAGCGCTTCGAGCTGGCCAACTATCCGAACGTATTTATTCCGACCAACATCGAAGTCACGGACGCGGTGCGCAAGAGCTTCCCATCTTTTTACGCCGAGCTGTTCGATGCGACGCTGCAGAAGCACAGCGGACGGGCGGTGGTGACAGAGTATGCGTGGCAGACCGGAAGCTGCGATCCGTGTCCGATTCCTCCGCTGTCGGATCGCGACATGGTGACGCTTGGGGTAACTGAAGCGAGTGGAGCGTCGATGTACGAAGGAGTTGGCACGGTGACACCCGGCGTTCCGACGAGCACGGGGACGCTCAACGTCGAAGTGATTCGCCGCATCAC
>Ga0075163_10000756_pt1 | contig 42864 bp, 71 predicted proteins | sample JI1023141ADNA_FD_71478 | JGI IMG/M metagenome (GOLD analysis project Ga0075163, IMG submission 71478) | Wastewater effluent complex algal communities from Wisconsin, to seasonally profile nutrient transformation and Carbon sequestration -... | ecosystem: Engineered > WWTP > Effluent > Algae...
GTTGTCTTTATCTGAATTTTCAAGAATAGACAAATACGCGTTTGTGATTCCTGTTATTTTTTCAAGAGACCTTAACGATATTTTTTTTTCTTTTCTCTTCTTTTTTAGCAAACTTTCCATAAATCCCAACATTATTTTTCTTAACACAATAACTTTTTACCAGAGGTTTGCTAACTGGTCAATAAGCATTTTTAAAAAAAATTACCTTGCTTTGTTAAAAAATAATAGGCATTATGCTTTAATATCTATTAGCAAAAGTAAGAACAATAAAAATAGTTATCCACAACTTATCCACAGGAATAAAAATGAATAAAAAGCATTCCTTTAAAATGTCAGTTTTTTTAATTGATGGGCTTTCATTGGACGAATGTTCATTCCTGACAAACATTTTAAATTGGGGGTTAATAAAGGAAGAGGGGGAGCCATTCTACAAGAATAATAAACAAATGGTTAGTGAGTGTCACAGCACAATTCGCATCATAAAATCAGTTAAATCAAAATTTGAAAATTTGGGTTTTTTTACAAAAGCAAAAAGGAATCCATCAAAATTTTCAGGGTCAACCGCCTATATCATTAATTATGATAGATTTATTGAGCTTGGGAACAAAGAAATCATTAAAAAAATTCAAGAAAAAAGGTTAAATTCGAACGGTACAAAACGTACCATTCGAACGGTACAAAACGTACCATTCGAACGGTACAAAACGTACCATTCATTAACAGAAGCATTATTAACAACTAATATAACAACATATACCCCCTTACCCCCTTCTGGGGATTTGCTCGCTTCTGATTTTTCTAACGAAAAGAAGGAAAAACAAAAGCCCGTGAAAGATGATCGGTTCGATGAAGCGTGGGTTTCTTACGGAAAAATCGGGACAAAAAAACAGGCTGAATCAGCTTACCGAAAGGCGATAAAGGCGATAAAGCATGAAGAACTTATCAAGCGTATCAACGCCTACAGGTCAATTTACGAGGAAAAAGAAAAAGCGTTTAAGGGTGGTGATAAATCGTGTTGGCAGCCCGCTCACAAGCATTTTTCAACGTGGCTTAACCAGCAATGTTTTGATGATGAGGCTCTGAAGCTTTTCAAGCCACCGGATAAGCCTTTGACTGAGCAGGAAAAAATGGAAAAATTGATACAAAAAGTTTTAAACGGAGAAGTCTAAATGAATGATTTTAAAATAAAATTGATACAAACGATAGGAACCGATTCTTTCGAGTCTTGGTTTTCACCGCAACTCCCTGTTTTTGAAGAAATAAAAGAAAAATACAAGGCTCGAGAAGCGGTTAAGTTTCACAGCCCGATGTTGGGAATCCTTGTTGTTGAAGCGCATAGCCGATTTTTCAAGCAGGAAATTATTAAAAGATTTGGAGAAAAAATTAATAATATTGCAAAAGAGCTTGGATATTCAAAAACTTATGTTATCATAAAAGGCGAAAAAATAGGAAACGGAGATCGTCCGTTAACGAGAGAAGAATGGCGAAAAATTGAGAAAGTTTTGTCGAAAATAAGGATTTTCAGGAATAGTCTGGGAATTTTTAAAGCTTCTGAGGATCTTTTTAGTTTCGATCACGATAATGATTTTTCATCCGATTCGAGAATTGCAGCTTAGATATTGATCTAGAATGCCCCTAAATCTCCCATAGTCGATCGAGAAATCGGTGTAAGCGGTAAAACCATAGTTAGGTAGCGGAGGAACCAAAATAATGCGTCTGGTGACGATTGTAGGGGCATTAACCAGAAAATATAGGAAAAAGAAATGGAAAAAGAAAAATTTTATGACTGTGTGGGCCGCCCTTAAAAAGGGCAGTTTAGAGCCAAAAATATTCAGATTTTGATGGTTTTATCCTATTTTAGGCCCCCCCATAAAAATGGCTCTAAACTGATATTCCGTAGGTGGGGGCATCCTCAGCTCAACATTAGTTATTTTTGGCTTACTACGAGTTTAACGTAATTCGTTTCTTGAAAAATATTAAAAGTTATCCACAGACTTATCCACAGGATGATTTGATAAAAATTTAAAAAAGGAGATTGTTGATTGTTGAATGAAAAAAAAATTAAAGTTATTGTAACTTTCAGATTTTCGGTTGACGAAAATTACAAAATAGTTCTTGAGCGATTAAAAAATAATGGGATTATAGTTGATAGATTCTATCGAGATTTAGATGATATAAAAAAGGGTGAAAAGGGATTAAGTGCTTTAGTGGTGTGCATTGATGACTTTACACAGATCCATGATTTGGCGCACAAGATGCGGATAGTTTATCAAGAAAATTCCTTGGATTCAGATGACTTTGTATGGGAGGTGCAAAATTATGATGCGGGAGTAGGAAATTATTCTGATTTTTTTTATCAACATGGAAAAGTTGAAGGCCTTAAGTATAAAAAAAATAATAAGGATGATGATGAATATTCAAGATTTCAAGAGGAATTCGAAAGAAATATTTTTGCCGAACAAGAGCTAAATGATTGTAAGATGTATATTAATTTTGAAAGATGGGGATGAAAATCTTATTTTAATTTTATGAACAAAAATGGATTGTCACTTCTCCCTCTTATTTTACCAAATTTTAAACCTCCTCGAGGGGCAGCGGGTGAAAATCAAATATGCCTCGATATTGCATCATGGCTTCGTGAACAGACGCTCACAAAAGATTTTGACTACGTGTGGTTCCATGTGCCAAACCAATTTTCAGGAACGTACAAAGGCGTTTTTGGTGCTATGCTTTCTTGGATGGGTAGAATAGCCGGTGTTCCTGATTACGTTTTTATGGCAAAATCACATTGCTTTTTCGTTGAAATAAAAACGAAAAAAGGAACTCAAAGCGAACATCAAAAGTTATTTCAAAAATGGTGTGATTCGAAATGTGTCCCATACCACATTTGCAGATCGCTTGATGATTTAATTACTTTATTGTCTAAAAATTGAAGCACTATTTGATTAAAAAAGGAAGTTAAAATGAAAATGTCAGCTGAACATATTAAAAATATACTTAGCCATATAAAAAATCAACCAAAAAAAGTAAATTATGAACCTAAATATGAAAAATGTGATTGTTGTAAAATTAATAGATTAGTACACGATACACTAATTTTTCAGCCTAAAGATCTTATTGATGAGGCAATAGCGGAAGGAACTATGTGTAAAAAATGTCTAGGTCAAATTTAATAAAAAAAATGCTGAGGGCGCAAGGCTCTCAGCACATAAGTTTCATTCAAGTGTGCAACAGGGAGAGCAGCTTCTTGAATGATTCATTGTCTAATTGAGGAGACGTAATGAATAATATAGACTTATACCATTAATTATGATAAGTCAAGTTAAATGATAAATATTTTAACAAAGCCTGCAACGATTTGGTTTATCGGAGCAATAGTATTATTTGTGGTTGGTTATGGCTCATATTTAATATTTGGAGCAGACCAAACTCTAGAAGAAATTAGCGAACTTTTGTTAAAAAAATGGTATAAAATTGATGTGGAGTTTAGTAATTAATTGATTGGAAAAGGTAAAGAAAAGATGAGTGTACAAAAATATCCCGATTATGCAGAAAATTTTGAGGGGAAGCATACTTACGAGATAGAGGAAAAACTTCTATCTGATCTTGAGTCAACTGAAGGCATTGATGCTCGTTGGAAAGCTATTGCTAAAACTCACTTTGAGGAGGGATTTATGGCTTTTCGTAAAGCTTTTAAAAAGTAAATAAAATGGAGTTTAGTAATTGAGGCCAAATATTTATGAAGAGCGAATCCATAGTTTTAGTCATCGGCTTGAAGAGTGGGATAAAATAGACAAATTATTTATGGAAAAAATAAAATTAGAGGAAAGAATTAAAATTCTTGAAGATAAATTAATAAAATGTAGTTGTGGAATGAAGAATGAAAAAAATTATTGATGAGCAAGAAATAATGTTTAATGTGTGGGCTCACGCGTTAAATGAGAAAAACAAAGAATTAGAGAAAGAGATTAAAATTCTAAAGGAAAAAAATAATACAAAAGAAAAAACATTTTTTTATAAAATAAAAGAATGGTTGAAACAAAAGAGACTAATTTAAATAAGGAAAATAAAATGAATAATAAATTTTCGTTAAGTGATGTTGAATGGGTGTATGATGGAAACGGAATTAAAGTAACTCATATGCTTACAGGGATTGAAACAAGATGCTCAAGCTCTGATGGTTCGTTTACTGTTGATATTTTCGAGGCATTAAAAAAATTAGAAATTCTTTTTAATGCTCATTATGAAAAAATAGAAGATCGAAAAAATATGGCTGAGGATGAACCAAAGTTAATAAAAGATGAGGATTATCTTAATAGAAGGGATAAGATCGAAATAAGGGTAAAATCCCTTGATCTTGCTTTTCGTAAGAAACTTCATGGTGTATACACTGAAGGTTTGATCGAAGATGCAAAACGCATTTGCGATTACATCACGAAGGGGGAGTAACCCATTTTAAATGGCAAAAAAATGGTAGTAAGATCAACATTAATTAAGCCAGGACAAGTAAATAATCCGAATGGTCGCCCTGTTTCTGAAGCATCTCGTCTAAGATCAGAGATGAGAGATGCTTTTTGTCTTAAAACATATCCAAAGTTTGATGAATTTGTTCAAGAAATACATAAGCTTGCTTTAGGAAAAGGTAAAGAACAAATTAATGCAATTCGCATAATTCTTGATTATTGTCTTGGCAGACCTGCGCAGATGAAAGAAGAGGATGCGGAGGGTAATTTAAATGCTCGGGAAATGATAACTCTCAAGATTCTATTTGATCTTATTTCTCCATATCTGCCCAGTGATAAAATGAATGAAATCCGTGATAAATTTTCTAGTATAATTTTAAATGATTCATCACCAGAAAATTGAGTTAACAAATTTTTCTGTAAATTCAATCTTGGCTCAGCTTGATGAATCAATTTCCTATAAACGCAAACAATTTGATTTTTACAAACCTTATCCTGTTTTTGAAGAGTTTCATAAGCTTGGTAACGAAACGTCTATTCGCTTACTTCTTGCAGCAAACAGGATAGGTAAAACTTATAGTTGTCTCGCAGAATTCGCAATGCACTGTACCGCCACCTATCCTGATGATTGGGTTGGGTATAGGTACAAAAAAAAGAATTTAACAATGTGGCTAGGAGGGATTACGGGCTTTGAAGCGGAAGATTTAAGTAAGAGACTTTTTGAAGGAAGTGGAGATGACCCGCCGTTTATTCATGAGTCTCTGGTTATATCAAGGAACAGAAAAGACAGACGATATAAAATTAAGAATGGCAATGGTGGCTTTACAAATATTTCTATAAAAACTTATGGAGGAAGAGAACAACAAAATGAGCTTTCGACTTGGAAGGCGTCTAAAGTTGATTGTATATTGCTTGATGAGCAGCCAACAATGTCAGTATTTACCGAATGTTGCATGAGAATTATGAATACTGGAAAAGATGATCATGGAATGATTATTATTGCTGCAACGTGTACAAAATTTACACCATTTGTTTTGTCGTTTACTCAAAGGATAGAAAAAAAAGAAATTGAAAGGGCTGGCAGAATGATTACTGAAGATCGTCAAATAAAGGTATCTTCCGGCGAAATAAAGGACGGGAAAGTATTTTTGCTTGCCACGTGGGAAGATGCTGAACATTTGGACGAAGACCAGAAAAAAAATATGATTGCAAATATGCTTCCGTCTGAAATAGAAGCTCGCACAAAGGGAATGCCTTCAATCGGTTCCGGCATGATTTATCCTGTTTTGGAAGAATTAATTACGTGTAGCCCTTTTGAAATCCCTGATCATTACGCACGGATAGTTGGTATGGATTTTGGCTGGACTGACCCAACCGCTTTAGTTTTTGGTGCATTAGATCGTGAAACAGGTATTTTATACATCACATTTGAATACGCAGTGAGCGGTAAAACCCCAGATTCTCATTTAGCTGACCTTCAAACGATGACAGCGGCAGAGTCTTTATGGTGGGCAAGAGTCATGGGAGACCCGGCGGGGCAAGCTTCGTCACAAAAAGATGGAGAAAGTCTTTTTAATCTTTATAAGAAAAAAGGACTGAAGCTTGAAAAAGCAGATAATGCAAGAAGCTCAGGAATCCTCACATGTTTACAAATGATGTTGGATGGTAGACTTAAAATATTTAATACTAATCATAAAATATTAAATGAAATTAGAACATATGCTTATAATGAAAAAGGTGATATTATTGACGGAAATGATCACTTATTAGATGCTATGCGTTATATGATAAGCGGATTAAAATTTGCCAGAACTAAAGAATATTTGTTAAAAAAACAAAATTCAGAATATCAAGCGGAGTCATCATGGTATTAAATTCCGAAGAACGTAACGCAATGGTTTTAAATAAATCTCAAGCGTTCTGGCGTAGCACTATTGATAGCCCGGCATATCGAGAATGGTTTGAAATAGCGATAAAATGCGAAAAATTTTATAATGGAGATCCTTGGAATGAAATCCAAAGCCAAAGCGAAAAAAATTTAAAAATAAATCTTATTGCTGGCTATATTCATTCTTTGGTAGGAGAGCAGTTAAAAACGAGGACAAGCGTTTCGGTTCGTTCTCATGAATTACTTAGCAATCCTGAACAGCTGCCGAGCGTTGTGGGGCTAACAGATGAAGAATATAATCAAGCTATTATGGCTTATAATTCATCTCTGTATAGAGAATATGAGCTTAATAGCATCCCTTATTATCAAAGCCAGTCAATGAAAGACACGCTCGTGTACGGTATGGGGGCTGGTTTTTTTGATATTGTTAATGGCGAAAGAAAATACAGTCGCCTTAATCCGCTTTATGTTGTGCCGGACTTGATGGATGAAACTGTTGGATTTGATGATAGCGAATTCATTGGTCAATTAATTCCTATGTCTATTAAGCAAGCCCTTAAATTATTCCCAAAAATATCTGATATTGTGGGAAAATATAGTGAAAACGCCTATGTTACAAATTACATTTCTCCACGAAATGTCATGTTGGATGGGATGACCCAGACAGCAGATGGGCGATCCGTTTTTATTAAAATGATGGAATGGAAAGTATGGGAAACATCTTATACCGGACTCGCTAAAAATGGCAGAACATTCACTGTTTTTGATGAAGAAATAGCCGAAAAAAATGCGGTTTCTAAAAAAGATATTAGGGAAGGTCAGCATGAGCGTATTCACCGGTCTTTCTTTTGTGGCGATATATTGCTTAAGTATGAATGCCTTGAAATGTCTCTGCCTCGCGAACAATTTTCTATTATAACCTCATGCTTGCTTAAAAAGGCGTCTAAGGATGGATTTTATATACCGAAATCCTTGGTAGAAGATTTACTGGATTTGCAAAGGGAATTTGTTATTAGACAATCTAAGTCTCTTTTCTTGTCCGATTCAAAGAAAATAGCGATTGACCCTGACGCGGTTGATAATTTCCAAAAATCAAGTATTGATCAAATAAAAACAGAGGTTGCTTCTTCTAGCACAGTTCTGTTTATAAAGGAGCCTTCAAGGAATCTTGTGGATTTTTCTTTGGCGAATGATATCAGGACAAGTATGGGTTTGGCCGAAGAATACATGAAACTCTTTGATCAGGTAACCGGTATTAATCGTGAGCAAAGAGGAATGCCTACTAATGCTCAAACAGGGATTGCTATCCGCGAAAGGCAAATGCAAGGAATTACAAGCAATATTTATGCTTTTAATGAGTTCAATATGTTTAAAAAGAAAGTGGGGCGACTTTTTGTTCAGACAATGCAAATGGAAATGTTAGGAATAGAGGATGTTTTTATGCCCTCTCATCCGACAAAAGGTGGAAATATAATTTTAAATTATAAAGCCAAAAATTCTAAAAAACTTATAAGAGATGTTAATTTCTTGCCTTTAGAAATTTATATTGAAGAATCCCCGGAATTTTTATCATCTAAGGACGAGCAGAGAGAAATACTGGGCAATCTTCTTCAATCGCCTTATGCAATGATCTTTCTTATGAGTCCCGCTTTAAGAAAATCAATAGGATTATATTTAGACGATTCTGTTGCGCAGGAAGTTTTACAAGGAATGCAAGCGCAAGCTCAAATGAGCCAGGGCGGAGCAGATCAACAACAAGCTAATCAATCACAGCCTAATCAACAAATGATGGCAATATCAGGAGCATAAAATGACATTAGAACAAAATCAAACAACAGGTGCGGATGAGCATGGAGATAATGCGGATGCGGTCAATGATTTAATGGCTAATTTCTCTTCCAAGTCTGAATTGTCAGCAATGGAAACTTATAAGCAAATGACCAATGGAAAAGATAAGGCAGAGCCAAAGGAGCAACAAAAAGCAAAATCTTCCACAAAAGAAGAAGATACGGTTCAAAAAGAAACTAAGGGTCAGGAAGATAAAAAGGATGAAGATGTAGCAGACGAAGGAAAGAAGAGCGATTCTGACTCTAAAGAAGATTATGAAATTCTTTATAAAAAATTACAAAAGGATAGCCAAGATAAAGAAAAGAGATCGGCTGAAAATTTACGATACTCAAGACAGCTTTCAAATGCTTTAGCTCATATCAAAAAGCATATTTCATCTTTAGAGGAAAATGGAGATATTGACGAAGATACCGCTAAATCTCTCCTTGAAATAGCAAGCAAGAGCGGTGAGCTTGATAAGCTTGAAGTTGTAGAAAAAAAGGATGTTCCTAAACACATTCAGAAAATGACAGACCTTATGAGTAAGGCAAAAGATGCTTTGGAAAAATATATTGAAGTTGCTCCAAATTCTGAATCTGAGCAAAAGTATGCCAAAGGATTTGATATGCACCTTTCTATGCTTGATGAAGACGAGCGTAATCAATTAATTTCAACGCTTGAAAAGAAATCAGAATCGCCTAAAAATCTTTTAAAGGAAATGTTGGATTATGGAAAAGAATTTTGGGAAACGCCAATTGGCAAAGGATTAGATGAGCATGGAAATTTTATTGATTTAGTCTATGCCCGCGATTCCCATATTGAAGAGCTTAATAAAAAAATAGAAACTTTAGAAAAAAAGCTAAGAAAAGACGAAGCTAAGGATTCTTTCCTTCAAAATTCTCCGGCTCCGGCAAAAGCAAGTAGACATTCAAAATACTCAGCCGAAGAAATGATGAGATCAGAATTTGAAAAGCATGGCATGGGCAACGCATTTAATAATCTTGCGGGAGTAAGATAGTTTTAAATATGTCCTGTAATGCTTGGATAGGTATAAAAGAAAATGCCTAGACAGAGGTAAGTGATATTTTTCTGTCTAGGCATTGATATTAACTTTAACAAAGGAGATTAATTATGGATCCTCCTTAAATAAAGAGCTGTCAGAGGAGGCTCTGAGATAGATTAGCTAATAACTTGTATATCTCACCTCTTTCTATTACAAAGGAGGATAAAATGTCAAGTAAAAATCCGTTTTAAGAATATTACTTATTTTTTCAAACTGAGACACGGACTTGTGGATAAGTCTGTTGATAAGTTTTTAATAGTATGTTAATGCTTTATTTAAATAGGCCTTATTTCTACAGTGCGAAAGCCTCTGAGATAAGCTGAAAGCCTTGGAACCTCCAACTACCTTTTAGCTTTTTCTATGACTACCTTTCAAAACCTTTAGGAAATAACCACCCTAAAAAGTTGTTGTTTTTTAATTATTTTTTTGAGAGGTTATTGTTATGGATATTAATGCTCCATTATCGGGCGTTCCTTCAGCCCTGTTACCGTTTAAAGTCTTGTCTCCAATTATGATGGAGGCAGTCAATGATACTCCCTTTGCAAGTTTAGTTGGCACTGACCCCCATACATCTCCTTTTGTCCTACGTTTTAAAAATGCCGGAGAAGGATTTGTTGATCGTTGGGGCGCAACACGTGATATGAACCCTGAAAATATCGCTGTTGATTTGGAAGCTTATTCTACAGCCATCGAATCCAAGAAATACGCTCAGGAATCCGTCAATATTTCTAAATTCAAATGGGAAAATCTCGAACGATTCCCTGATCTACAAAAGGTTGGTACGCCTATTGAGGCAGCTATTCCTTTGCTTTTACAGCTTGCTCGCCGTAAATATGCTCAGCGATTCATTCTTGAAGTAATCCGCGCTATGACAAGCGGTACTAAGGGCGTTGATGGTCGTTATGACTATACTGCCAACGGACAAGGACCTATTGTTGGTCGTGCTTTCTATGGAACAACCGATCTTGGCGTAGTTACTCCGTATGTTGCTGTTGGTGGGGGTGCTACGTTCCCCGCAACTGTTCATGGTGTATTGAACGCAATAACTGCAAACCTAAGTGTTAAAGCGCTTCGTAGTCTTTATAATGCAGCTATTAAGCGTACACCTCAGCCTGCCCTTTATCCTGCATCTTATCTTAAGGAAGGTAAATTTTCAGAGCAGAGGAAATACTATTTGTTTGCGACTCCTGAATCCATTGAATGGATGCAGAACAATGACGAGGATTTCAAAAAGCAACAGCTTGAGCGTGGTATTGACTTGGCTCGCCAAGCTAATCCAATGCAGGGTGATCGAATTGCAGCCGTAACGAGCGGCATTACAGTTATTAGCACTCCTGAACTTACAGAGTATGCGGCATTTGACCAGAATGGACTCAATCCTGCAGGACCATATCATCATAACTTGCTTGTAGGGTGTGACGCTGTTCGTATCACTCAGTCGACCACTGAATCAGGATTAAAAATCATGATGAATCAGGGGTCATTCCAAGCTGAAGAAGACGAGGCGGTTAAGGTTCTGTACAGCTATATGAAGGGTTACAAATGTCCTGCGTACTTTAACAAGGCTGCAGGAACATACGCTGGAGACCCAGGTGTCAACAAATGGACGTTAGCCGAATCTGGCGTTATCCACTTCATTACTAAAGTAGCATAAGGAGATTAATCAATGAGTTTGACCTCACGTTTATATGTAAAAAATACGGCTGATGCAACTGCTCGGTCTTATTTGAGTGATGGAGAAGGCAAAATTGTAGACTTTTATACAAAAGTTTATACGATTTCCGCTGTCGTTGGTGCTGGTGTTGTTCTTGTTCTTCCTCTTGTTGATCCAAATGGGAGTAAGATATCGAGCTTTACGGCTCAGATCAGGACGCAAGCAGGGGTTATCACAACATTAGATGCGGATATTCACGAGTTTGTTCTTAACCCCGCAACAAGTGTTTTGACCATTACAGCACGAGGTGGTGGTATTGCTCAAAACAGCATTTTAACAATTCACTACACAGTAGGTTAATGATGTGTCCTGCCACTCATTTGAATGACAGGACATTTTTAATGGGATATTATGCTTGTATCTGAAGTTCTAGAAATTGTTAGAAGTAAATCTTTTGGCTCAGATGATGATAGCGAAGATGTTCAAAAAAGGAATCTTCGCTATTTGAATATGGCTAATTCAGAACTATGGGAATCAATTTCTCGTCTTGATGATCGTTACCTTGTAAAGGCAAGCATTGTTCTTGATTTTAATAGTCAATATCAGGTTATCCTTGATACACCAATTCAATCAAGACTTGAAGTTTTCAACTCAGATGGGAAACCCATGACAGAGGTTTCTCAAAAAGATCTCATAGAAAATCCAAACCTTAAATTTGATAAAAATAGTTTTATCGTTTATTCCCCTATTTCATTTCAATTAACATATAGCCCTGAACAAGCAGAAGCAACAGATGTTTCTATCTCTTATCTATATACACCTGATGTTAAAATTTTAGCGGAAAATGATGAATTAAATAATATTTATCCAATCAGATTACAATATCTTTTAGCTGATGGAGCTTTTTATCATCTTTGCTTTGCTGAGGAAGGTATAAGGACGCCTATCCAACAGAATAAATCAGCTGCTACATGGGCTAAAGGTTTATTTGATGAAAAGGCATCTTTAATGAATATTAAGCCATTTAGCACTTATGGAATATTATAATGCTTTATGACGCATTAAAAATACCTGCCCCGGTTTCAGGAATGAATATGAATCTTGATGAGGAAAGTTTGCCCTCTTCTAACGCAGCAAGCCTTGTTAATTTTATCCCCGACCCGTTGGGGGCTATTACGTTACGAAATGGGACACAGCTTATAAATAATAATCCCGACAAGAACCTTGCTAATATTATCCCTTTTTCAAAAAAAGATGGGTCGGAAGATTATTTTTCTGTTTTTCTTGATGAAATCACAATCCAAGCATATCAAAATCTACAACAATTTGATGATCATATTATCTTTGAAAAAGCTCTTACTGAAGAAGAGGAAAAATATTTTGTTATTAAAAACAATTTTTTGTTAAAAACTCAAAAGGGTGTTTTTGTAAGAAAAATAACATTTTCAGCTTATGATGAAAACGCAGGTCAGTGGACTATTTATTTTGAAACCGATATTACCGAATCACTTATCGGTACTATTAACCAAATATCATTTTTCAAGTCAGTTTTGTATCATGGAAATACTCAGCTTTATGAATTTATCCCGATTTATAGAATGAGAGGCTTCCCATGTATGGGAAAAATGCTGCTTGCAACAGGAGCAGACCCTATTCAAGTGTTCGATGAAGATTCTGATTCGGTAAGTCCTCTTCAGCAAGAAGTTGATCTTACTGTTGTAAAGCAGGGTAATGATTTCAGCATCAATAACCAGAATTATCCCTCATGCCATTTGAATAAATATGTATATGTATTATTTAATAATATTAGGTATGATCTTTATGACAAAACTAATGAATCTTTTAAATTAAAAGATGCTAATGATGATGCCCCGGCAGACGGTGGTATCTTTAAATTTATTGTTTATCCCGGTTATTCATCCTTTTGTACTGTTATCGGTAATCGTTTGTGGATTCTTGGAGAGGGTGGAATATCCCCCGACTTCAAAGAAAGGCAAGAATGCTTATTATCCTATTACAGTTGGAGGCTTGGAGAGCTTGACAAGTTTTTAAGCCCTGTGACAGGGCTTATGCCTTCTCTTGAATTGTCCGGCGTTGCTGACAGGGATGATTCGTTAGATAGGATAGAGCAGTTTTTTAACTATCTTGTTTTTTTTGGCAAGAAAGCTATTTATTTTTACAATGGACTATTTCCTGATCGGGAAGGAGCGTTCAGCTTTGCTCATAGCATCCCGATAGGGCTGTACCATCCCGAGCATCTGCAGAAGGTTGGAAATGATATAATTTTTAGCAGTGATGGAGCTTTTAAAAGGCTTTCAACGCTCAATGTCGCGAAGCAAACCGAAATATCAGACATAAACGGGCTTGACCCTTTTTTGAGAGATATGCAAGCTGACAAAGATTTTGATAGTTATTTATATTTTGGAAGTGCATTTTACGACTATAAAAAACAGCTTATGTTTAAATTTGGAACTAACGCTGTTATTGTTTTTTCTGCCTACAACAATAATTACATTCCTTATTTGTATACCGGAGATTTCAAAATATGCTTTTCTATTGCTGAAGGTAGAAATTGTATTTATTTGTGCATTGGAGAGGATTTGATTTCTTATCAAGAAGAAAAAGAAAATATTACGGATGTAATTAGCAATTCAATATCGTTCACTTGGAAAACCCCAACTTATTCATTTGATTCAAGATCCTTCGCTTCTCAAAAAGTTATTTTCAATGCTGATTGTGACCCTCAATTCTCTGAGAGTCTTAAAGATAATGAATCTAATCTTTTTTTGGGAATTTATGGGATACATGGGTTAAGTGATAAAAATTTTTCCAAACAAAAAGAATTAAAAATAGATTCTTTCGGTGACTTTATGGATGGCTTTTCTGTGAAGAGATCAAAAAACTATGGAACGCTTGAAGGTGTACAAGCAAGACCATCATTTAAGCTTCTCATGAATAAAGCAAATATGGTTGTTTCAGGCGATTCGTCTAATGGACGGATCAGAATCAAAAACTTGACCCTTTTGGGCGTAACATCGAGAGTAAGCAATGCCTAGCTTAACAATTCCTGATTATTTCCTGACGAGAAAATACATCCCTGAAAACGACAGTCCGAATAGCAATATTTTCGAACAAAATAATCTTGCTATCCGCGAAATACCTGTGACAGGATTAGATAATACACTTTCGTGGTGTAGCGATGTTTTCCAAGATTTTAAAGCTCAAATAGATGCAATTGTTGTTGATCAAATTGGCGTTCATGGAACAGCAGGGCAGTTATTAGCCTTTGTGAACGATGATGTCTTGGGAGCGGTTAATCTTCAAGACGCTCTTACAGATTTGGGCGCGCCGATCATTGATGGAAGCAATATTGTCGTCAATACCATTTACGGAAACAGTATTCGAAATGCCAGCATTACTCCTGCAAAATTAATTGATGGATGCGCGACAACACCAAAAATAGCTGATGGCGCAATAACTCCTCCCAAAATACCAGCAAATAGCATTCCTTTTACAAAATTTGTAGTACCGCAAAATGCGGCAGTTATTGGTGGAACGACCACAAATGGTGGCTCATGGTATGAAGTGGCTGTGGCAAATTACCAGATTGCCACCAAAAAGCCACAGAATAACGGCGTCACTGCAGTTTCATTGGACGAAGTGTGGAGCGGTACAGCCGGGACATTTGATGGAGCTAAAATAACAGCGTCCAGCCTCGTTCTGGGAAAGCTGATTTCAGGTCAACAATCCTGTATCCTTGCAGGAACTCCCACAAACAATTCTTATTATGAAGTTGTTATGGGAGATTGGGAACTCGCTGTTAAGAGAGCGCAGGATAATGCTCCCACAGCCCGCACCATGGATGTCATCTGGTCAAATACAGCCAATAGCTTTGATGGAGCTAAAATAACGAATAATTCCATGAGTGGAAATAAAATTTTGGATAATTCCATTGGGTCTTCAAAATTAAATAATTCTGGTCAGATGGTTCCTTTTGCGATGGGATATGTTCTTGGAAATGGAACTATCCAAAAGTCACTTAATATTGCTTCCGTAACTCGAACGGGTGCAGGATATTATGAGGTTAGGTTTAATACGCAATCTAATGACAATAAATACATTATTGTGTTTGGCACTCAAGATTCAGGGGCTCCAGCGTTTATCATGGCGAATATTGCTCAAAACACACGGACAGTAAATGGCGTTGATGTTGAGACAGGGTCAGGAACTGTTCTTATAGATGGTGAATTTAACTTTGTGGTATATGCATTCTGATGATTAAATTTATAGAAATTACTTTTGATGAATTTATTCATAGATTCTCTCAATATCAAATTGAGACAGAATATCCTATTCGTTATTTTGTTCTTTTAAAGGATGATTTTGAAGTGGGTTTATTTGCCATAGAAGAAATTGAAGATTGTGTGGCGCAGCTTTCTTTAACAATATTTAAAGAGCATAGATTTAAAACTTTATTTAAAGACACTTTATTAAAAATAGCTAATTTTCCTTTTTCATTAGGGTTTAAAAAAGTTATTACTTGGACGAAAAGAAAAAGTTGGATTAAATTGTTTAAATCCCTTCATGGAGAAGGAATAAGAGAAATGGAATATAGAGTTACTCATGATCTTGACGAAACAAAAATTTGGTTTGAGAAAGTCGTAAGAGGTTAATATGTGTGGTTTTTTTGGTGGTGATGAGCCTGCGACTCCAAATCTTGCCCCTGCCCCAGAGCCTTTTAAGTTTGGGTCATTTAGAGATTTGCTGAACAATGTCGAAACTGTTCAAACAACAGGTGCGGATGGTAAAGAGCATTTTGTTCAAAAAGAGATTAACGTAGACCCTGTATTTGAAAACTTCATAAAACAAGCCAAGCAAAGAGTGGGTGGATTGATTAATGAGATTTCCGTTGTTGCTCGTGAAAATCCAAGACTTGTTGCTCCCTTTCAGGGATTTATTAATGAGGTCTCTCAGCTTAATGATGCTGATTTAGCTGACTGGACAAATACAGTCCGTCCAGAAGATTTTACAGCTCTTAAAGATAACTTAATCAGGACAAATACATTTTTGAATAATGAAAGCTGGGATAATTATGACCATCAAATGGAAATTGATTTAACGGCAAAAGGTCTTGCGAATAGCACAGTTGGCAATGAAAAAAGAGCCTTGTCTATGAGAAACAGGCAAATTACAAATGACCAAATCAGGCTTAATGCTGAGTTGACTGGAGATCAGTTAGCAAATACCGATCTTGCCCGCAAAGAAGCTATGTTTAAGGGAAGAAGTGCCTCAAGAGGGCGTGCTGCTGATATTTCTGGTCAGCAATATGGATTACAGCAGGAAGAAGTAAACCGCAATCTTATGGGTCGTGATGACAGAATGAATAAGCTTGCTCAGATTCTTGGACTTAATCAGAATGTTGTAAACGAAGATATTAACCGTAAGCGTGGGGCGAATATTGCCCCGACTGTTTTGGGAGCTCAGGATGCGATTACTGGACGTCAACAAGGGGCATGGGCGCAGCAAAACCAGAATGAGCTCAATAAGTACCAAATCGGCATGCAGAAATATCAGGCTGATAATGCTTTGACGGGAAGCCTGTTTAGTGGTCTTGGAGCATTAGGTGGAGGTCTTGCAATGACAACAGGTGGATTTGGTATGTTCCCAACCTTAGCGGGTGGCGCAAAAGCTGTTGGCGGAGCTTCAAAAATGATGGGAGCAAGAGTATGACAACTCCACAATTAGACGCATTGAGTGTAGCAAATAATATTTCTGCTAATACAAGCAAAGCGCAATATAATAAAACAAAAAATCAGCTTCAAAAGGGCGAAATTGGGATTAAAAAAGCACAGCTTTTAGGGTCTCTCCCTTCATCTACCGATGTTGCTGGAGATGTCATGATGGGCGGTGCGAATAGCATGGCTCAATCTCCGAGGAATGGCATGACAGGACTTGTAGAGGGATTGCTTAGGGCTTTTGGGGGTAGCTTGAAAGGTAAAGCTGCTGATGAGAAGCGTCAGCAAATTATGGATTCTCTCGAGTTTGTCGACTCCGCAATGCAAGGAGAGGAATATCTTAAAAATACTCAACAGCAGATTGCTAAACAGCGTAAAGATGGGGAATATAAACCTTCTCAAGGGCAATATGAGCAAGCTTATTCTGATGGAACACTTGAGCCAACACTCAAGGCTACGTTTCAACAAATGGGCGTTGATCCTAATAATGTCCAGCTTTCAAGTGATGGACTCAATGTCTTTGTTGAAAAAGATGGTCAGGTAACGAAAGCTCCTGTATCTGATTTCTTTTCTCCCGAAGATTCACAAAAGTTTCAGTTTATTAACTCAACACAAAAAGCAAATCTGGCTAAATCTGAAAATAAACAGATTCAGGGATTGGCTCAGGAAAACAATACCCTTAAAAGCCGATTACAGACGCTAGAAGAGCAATTCTCACAAATGGAAGGGATAAGTCCAGTGGTGGCTAAATCTCTCGCTCAGGGAGTCGTAGAGGGCGAAAGAACTGAAGGGCAGAAACTTAGTAATGAAACTATGAAAGCTAAAGCGAGTAAGCAAAACTCAGATATTGCTTTTGCCAATGCTCCTTTTGACCAGGCTTCAAAGAAAGCCTACGCAACAGATGTTAATAATAGATGGGATCCCGAACAGGTTTCATCTATCAACCTTGCCAAGAAACAGGCTGCCAATATCGCTGACCATGTTGTTTCTCTGAAAGAAAGCAACCATAGAATTGATACGGCGTTGCATGAATTTTCAATGCTTGAATCTCTTCTCAATGACCCTAAAAGAGCAGTCATTACGGGCGATACGCTGAAGTCTAAAGCGAAAAGATTTTTTGCTGGCGCTTCTGGTTCAAAAGCGTTGTCTGATACAGAGCTTTACGATGCCTTTGAAAAAGGGTTCTTTGCTCATTTCAAGGGAGATGTGAAGTTTGGGAACATGAACAGAGAACAATTTGCTCTTGAAATGGATCAGATGCCACACTCAAAATTCACAAAGCAGGGGATGCTGGATATTATCGATTTGCAACGGCAAAAACTTATGGCTCAGAAAGAACGCAATGGCGAGGAAATAAAGCAAGTACCTAATTATACAAGCAGATTAAATGAAATGTATGGAGGTCAGTCAGAAAACTCACAGTCCACAGGCGTACAGCCTACCCAAACAGGAAATACAGGGCAAAAGGCACAAAGTGGAAATTCTACTTATACAAAAATGGTTAAGCCTGATGGTAGTATTGTGGCCGTTCCCACAAACAAGGTTTATGAAAAAATACAACTAGATTATAGACCTATAAAATGAAACAACAATATTTATCCGATGAAATACCTATTGACCAATTCAAGGGAGAGCTTGTGCCATTTGAAGATATTCAAAGTCAAATACAATCTCCTCAGAATCAGCTAGATATTCAAAATCAAGAGCCAGATGAAATACCTATAGAACAATTTAAAGGAGAAACAAAACCATTAACAAGACTTGATCTTCTGGGAATGGCTGCAAAAACAGGAATGGAAATAGTTAATGACAATCAAGCTAATGTTGAAAAAACAATCCATAATGGAAAAGAAGAAATATTTCGTCAACTTTCTAAAAAGGAAAAAAATGGGATAGTTTCTGACTTATTAAAAGTTTTTATTAAATCTCCTTTAAAGGGTGCGGGAAAAGCAATTGATGTGTTTAAAGATGCTGCATTATTTACGGCGGATGCTATGGGGCAGTCTAATATCGGTACTGACGATTTGGGTATGCCTCAATATTCTAGCAATATACCAATGTCTCGCAATGCTCCCGAACTTCCCTCGATGGAAGGTGTGGGTGGAACTTTGGCGAATACTATTACACGGGGTATGACAGATTCGGAGTTTTCAGAGACAGGAAAGCAATTTCATTTAGAAGAAATTGCATCTGGTATGGATTTACTTGGTCAATTAGCAACACCTGGTGGAATCTCTAAATTAGCAGCAAAATATGGATGGAATGGCGTTTCTAAAATAGCTGGATTCTTAGGGAGCACAGACCCGAAAGTATTAGCGGGAGCATTTGCCTTTGGAACAACGGATAAAGCCATAGAAGATGACACAGGTACGCTTGAAAAGCTTGGCTTGAGTACAGGCGTAGCTTTAGGGACTCAGGCTGCAGTATCTGCTGTTGCTGGTGGCATCAAGAATCCTCAGAAGGTTGTACAAATGGCTAAGGATTTTCCTTATAAAGCTGCCAAGGTAGGACTAGGTATTACCAAAAGTAATTTTAATAAGGATATTGCCAAAGCATTTGTAGATAATGGATTTGAACCGCCCGTATCGGCTGTTACGGATAGCAAAATTGTAGCATTTGCTAATAAGATTATCGGTAAGATTCCTTATCTGGCTGAATTTGTGAGTAAAAGACATCAGGCATTAGAGGGGCAATTTAAAGATAAAATAACGTCCATCGGAGAAAAGATAGGACCTGTAAAAGATGATGCAACCATTGAATCGGTAAGTAACGCATTTTCTAAAATGCGAGAGCTTGCGGGCGAAGGTAATGTGATGAATATAAGCAATTCATTAAAAATTGCGGAGAATATCGTCACTCAATTAAAAAAAGCTAAGGCAAATGATGACCCGTCTAAAGCTGCTATTTCATATCTTGAGGAAATAATTAGTGGCTATAAAGGAAGCCAAGGCTCGGCAAATGATAGCTTGAAATCCTTTTTAGAGGGCGATTTATTTAAAAATATGGCTCCTGTTCAAAAAGAAAATACTTTGAAAGCTTTGAATGTTGTTGAAAAAGAAGGCGTGGCAACAGTAGACGCTATGATTGAGCAATATCAACAGCTTAATGGAAAGATGGGAGATAAAAAACTTTTTACTTCCGACAATGGGAAAAGAACATTAAATCTACTTCATAAATTTAGAAGCTCTTTAAACAAAGACTTTGAAGCATATGGTGCCCAAAATCCTGCCTTTAATCAAGCTCGGACGGAGGCAAACGAATTATTCTCAAATATGAAAAAGCGTGAGCAATGGGATACTTTTTGGAATAAGTATAATAACAATACTCAGGATACGAAAAGGTATAAAGCTCTTACGGAAGCATTACATGACCCGAAAGTCAAACATGAGTTGTCCAAGCTTCTCGGTGAAGATATGGTCGGTAATTTAGAGCTTCTTACTAAGGCAGCAAAAGGTATGGCTAAATCTGTTCTCAATGATCCTCAGCCTTCAGGGACAGAGATTATGAGGACTATTAAGGAATATATTTCCTTCGGAGCAAATGCTTTCGCAAGTGGAACATTTGATCCCACTGTTATAACTACTACGGCGGGGTTAGGTGCGACTGCATGGGCTTTACAGAGTAAGAATTTTGTTAAAAAACTTGTAGAATTTTCTGAACGTCCCACTCAAAACAAAGCAGAAATTCTTGAGAAAATCCTTAGAAAAAATACAGGATTAGGATTTGCGGAGCTTCAAGCTGAAATCTCAAAAGCAAAAAAAGACCCAAACCCAAGTAAAAATGACTCCTAATATTTTTCCTGCTAACGGATTATTTAGAGAACATAAAAATGCAGAAAAGGTAATAAAAAGTATTATTCTTCCAGCTTTGCTTTTCATTGCCTTAGCTATTTTATCCCCTTTTGAGAGTTCTTTTTTCTCTACTTTCATTTTTTTTTCTTCCTTTAAAGTTGTTTGTGATGTCTCAGTTTAATTTTCCCAAAGACCCTATGGAGCGAGCAAAATCACTACTCAAAATAGGATTAATTAGTTCTATTTCTTACTATGTTATTAACCATGACAATCTCCCGTCTACAGATGCAAAGATCGCCTCACTTTTTAAAATATTAAGCATCCTTAGCACTCTATAATTTTTTTATAAGATTTTTCATTAACGACACATATTTTTTGATCTTCTGTATTTAACTGAATCATCTATTTCTAAAGATAATTTAACAAATTCTGTCGTCATCTCTGACGTTAAGTCTTCATCTATTAATTTCAATACTCGAAAAGTCCAATCTTCAGGATTTTGGATTACCCCGTTTACTCTAACGTAAAACTTGCAATCCTTCTCAGATACTTCCAATGATTTTAGAGGAAGAAACATTTGCGGTACAATTCTGGTGAGTATTTTTTTTGCTTTTTCATGAGAACCAAAATACAATTCGCGTAATGCTTCTTTTTGAGTTTCATGAGCTTTTCTTAAAAATATATTCTCTTCTATGGTTTCAGCATATAATCCCGAATTCACTAAAACCCATACACTTAAAGCTAAAACTAATATCTTTTTCATCTCTATTCCCCTTATTTTTCATTTAAATAATTATCTTTTAAAATTTTGTTCAAAACAGTGAGCTAAGTTTCTATCTATATTTTCCAATATAAGCTCTATATGTATAATTTTATTATATATTTGTCTTGTTGCTATACCTAAAATTAATCCTAGAATCATAAACAATATTATTTTTGCTGAAGATTCTTTCATCATCTTCCCTCAAATTGTCCATTGTGATTCGTGTTTTTCGTACATTTCATTCTCCTATCCCTAATATTTTTTTAATTAATTTATTCGTATCATTTAATTGGTGAATTTTTTTATTATTTTCGTCAATTATTTTAATAAATTCAATTTTTTGACGTTTTAATACATCTTGTTTTTTAGCTTTATTTAAAATCATAAAAATTTCATCTTCTGTAAAAACTTTTCCTTGTTCTTTGCGAGATTCCATATCTTTTTCAAATTGTCCCATTTTATTCTCCTCTTTCTAATTTTATTTTTTGATTTTCTTTTCTATATTTTTCCAGCAATCTTTTGTTTTCTTTTTTTTGTTCTTCTGTGAGATTCCAAGAGAATATAGATTGCCAGTAATCGTCTTCGTTTCTTTCTTTTTTAAAATAAGAGAAGAAAGGAATATATTTTAAAAGCTTAACCATTTTGTTCTCCTTATGATTTGTTCTTGACCTTTTTTGTATAGATTCTTATTTTTTTCTATATTATTCATTATGTCCTGTTTTGTAAAAGGATTATCATTTTCTTTGAATTGATCAAAAAATATAAGTGATTTTTCTAACTCATTTTTCAATTTTTCTCCGAACATATTGTTATATCTAGAAAATCTCATAATAAGGTCTATTTCCTTTAAAAAATCTTCTGTTGTTTTATTAATCCTAAAAAATGCTTTAGGGTGAATAAGGCAATATTCATATGTAACCAGACATGATCTAGCTATTTGAATTCTATCATATTTAGCAGCAATAATGAAGAAAGCTATGGTATTAAGTCCAGCAACAAACAAATTATCTAATAAATATTTTATAATTTCACAATAATTCATTAATTTTATTCCCTGTAATTTTCCTCATTCCATGTCTCCTCATTTTTTAATTCATTAATTTATTTTTATGTAACCTATGGAGATTTTTTACATATCCATAGGTTACTGAACTAGCAAAGCACAATTTGATATATAAATCAATAGCTAAAAATGATAAGAGATTTTAAGCATTAACTTATCCATCTCCAGCTTTGCTTTCCGTCCATTTTCTTTAAGAGAAACGGGCAGGTAGTGACGCCATTCTAGGCTTGCGCTGACATCATTTGTTACCTTTACTGCCCCACCGAGCCCATAGAAGAAATTGAATTTATTCTTGTGGTTGTATAAAGCCTTTGTTTTGGTGTAAGCACTACCGCCCGTCAAATGGAACAAAATATTATTGGCATTAAATCCTATACGCAAAGGCATTTCTATTGACCATTTTGGATTATAGAAAATTGATTTTTTAACGTTAATAACGTGATAATGCCCTTCAATTCCAGTTCCTATATAAAACCCATTCTTGTAAGATCGGTGAAGGTCAAGAGAAAGACCAACAAACCCTGAATTAAGAGTCTTTGAAGAATTTCCAAGTCGAGAATGATTTTGTAAATGACCTGCATTCAATGACATTTCGACACCATGAAAAGAGCATTTTTCAGCTTTCTTTCCTTCTTTCTGAGAAAAAAGTTTGTTCGCTGAAGTTGTCGCGTCAGCAACAGATTTAATAGCACCTTGTGCGCTTTCTGCGGTTGGAGCGATAGGGAAAACAGGGATGATAGGCGTTAGCGTGCTTTTCTCTTCCTTGCATTTTTCAGCCATTTTCTCACAATTATAGAGAGGCGCTGAGAATAAAAACGAAGTTCCAAACAAAATCAATGCTATCGCAGAAAGTTTAACATTCATGGCGATGGCTCCTTTAAACCTAAATTATAATCCATTGTTTCATTTTTAGCAATGACAAGATTTATGTGGGGTTTGGTAGGTCTTAACAATTGTCTTGTGGTTAATAAAATCACATCACAAACCTGTGGATAATCCTGTGCATAACATGTTAATATCTTTTTACAATATGATGCAGTATAAGGCTTTCCATGATTACCCAAACAACAATTGATCGCATTAATTCAATTAATGATTTAAGGCTTTCTTTTGAAACAACGATAACCACAATTGAAACTCCCCTACAACAAGCAACGCAAGCCAGAGTTTATATGGATTTAGTTGTGAAGGAACTATCTCTTGATGTTCTAAAAAGAGATGGGCAATAAATGTCTGATCCCAATACGGCAAGGGTCTTAGGATTGCCGGGTGGTGGCACTCGGGGATTCATGCAAAATCATTCTGTGAAGCTGTTTTTGCAACAAGCTGGCATCCCTCAGGATGAGATTTGGAAATATTTCAACGTTATTGCGGGGACTTCCGTTGGAAACTTAAATACTCTTGGATATGCTTTTGGATTAACTCCTGATGATCTTTACAACTTTTATATTGAAGAATCCCCATGGATTTTTACGATTAGAACCGCTGCCGATATATTGAGTGGTTCAATCAATTCTTCTCAGCCTTCCAATAGACCTAATTCTGCTCAAAAAGTTATTATCCTCGGTCAAAATGACCAATTTTATAATGCCGTTGACCCTGTCAACAGTAATTACGGAGGGGCAAGACTAAGGAATGCGCTTGATACGACTTTCGGTAATGCCACTCTACAGGATTTAAAGACAAACGTTATTATCCCTGCCTATCAAGCTGACACCCAGTCCTATATCTTGTTTTCAAATTTAGACGTCCCGGGGCTTACAGGAAAAGATGAGCTAATAAAAAATGTTGCTCTAGCTAGCTCGGCAGCGCATTTTTATTTACCCCCTGCTGTTTTTGGCGGTCATACTTATCTTGATGGAGGTGTGTTTCAAAACAATCCAACCAGATTAGGGCTTTCGCTTGCCAAACAAAATAAACCCACAGCCAAAAGATTTTGCGTGGCTTGTTTCGGTTGCGGATTAAAGCCGGAATTAGGACTGGAAGAAAATGACCCAGGTACGCCATTCCCCTATGAAGAGACTGTTAAAACCCTTCTTGCTGCCTTTGATTCGGCTTTAGAAGGAAACTCAGAGGCTGTTCATGATGGTCTTTCTTTAGAGGCTCAATATAGCCTTAGCAACCTTTACTATTACATGACTCGTCCTGTACTCGATCAATCCCAAAATACGGAGCTTGATAGTACTGACCCAGATTATTTCGAATACTTAATAAACACCGCTGAAAGCTGGTTTATGACCGATGAGGCTAACATTTCAAACTTTATAGGGCATTTCTTGGTATGAAACCGATTTATGAAGATTTTAGCCATGTGATTTCGCCGATAACCGGAAAAATTAGGTTTGAAGGCGTTCAAGACTTAACTGAAGATTATGTATGGATTGGTGACGCAAACAATAATTCATTTCCAAGCCCTGTTATTATTGATATTCGGCTAGACATTGTAGAGCTTAGAACAATTTTAGATAAGTTGGTTCCCTCAACATTCATTCTTCAAACAAAAAACGATATTTTACCTAATTCTCAGGCTTTAGATGAATTAACAACCGGATTTCTTTATAACACAAACGGCTTGGTATCCATACAGACCCCCGGCTCTGGTAATCTTTCCTTGCAAGAGAATTATGTTTATTTAGGTGATTCAAATAATATTGCTCAAGGTCAGCCTACTATTAATTTTAGTAATTTACCTGACCTTTCTAATAAGCAAATTATAATTGGAAATTCATTAGACAGGCCTGAAGCAAGAACAACATTTTATTATGATAATTTTCCTGACCTTCAAAATAAAAAGTTGATTATAGGAGATTCATCTAATAGACCCATCGAAACACTTACTATATTTATAGATAATCTACCCAATCTAACCAACCAAAGAATATGGCGTGGGAACAGTTTTAATAGACCTGAGGAATCTGACGCGTTAACGAATGCAGAGAGCAGTATTAGCCAAACACTTCAAGACCTTGCTAACTTAGCAAGTGTTGTTAGTGCTATTTCTAATGCCGTTAATGCTCTTACTAGCACTGTTGATGCTTTAGAAACAGGTCTGGCAGCTATTGGCGGATTTGGGGCAATTCTTATATTGCAGGCGGAAGTTTTTGGTCTTATCGGAGCGGTTGCCGGTCTTTCTTCAAGGGTAAGCGACTTGGAGGACGATGTAACTGTTATTCAAGGTCAAATTACAGACATTTATAATCAATTGACCTCCATTAATAATCAGATTACGACAATTAACAATCAAATAACGATTATTAATGGTGAAATTATAAATATTAATAATGAAATTAGTTTGATCAATTCTGAATTAATAGCAATAAATGCACGCATAGATAATCTGAGATTGAATACCATCCCTGCGGATGGTGATGTGTCTTTTTATAATTTTAAGCTTATCAATTTAGCTGACGCTGTTGACCCTCAAGACGGAGTTAACCTTCGGACAATGGAAGCAGCTATTGGCGGTGCGATAGACAATATTTCCCTTGATGGCTTTGTACTCGGCGATTCAGACGAAAATGGGCTTATTCATACGACACGAGGTTCCCTGTGCCTGCTCACCAATATCCCCGCTGGCGGAGATGTGAGCCTTGATAATTTCAGAATAACTAATTTAGGGGATTATGAAGCTGATAATGACGCCCTTTCTATTCAAGGCTTTTGGGACTTAATCCATAACCCTGATCTTTATGTGGCAAGAATTAACCCTGAGCTTGCAATCATTGGCAACGTTCAGCAATTCAGCTTTAATCAAAATCGTAGCGTTTTTCAAATTGAGAATACATTTACGCCGACCAATCTTATCCCTTCAGAAAACATAGAAGAATTCAGAAACAGCAATAATTCTGGCTATAGATTGGTTCAGGAAACAGCAGCTACAAGCAATAGCGGTGATTTTTACTTGGAGAAATTCCTAAATGGGGAAGAAGACGGCGAGAAAATAATTTCGTTTAAAGAATCATCAGACGAATTGACTTTAGAGAAAATCCTGAATGCGAACAATCAAAGGATTGTGAATGTGACGGAAGAACCTGCGGGAGATCAAGACGCAATTTCTTTTATTTATTTATGGCGTGTACTAAACGATGAGGTGTTTTAAATGGGAATTTACTGGAAAAACATTGACCCTGAAATGCAAATATTAGGGCCTACGCAACAATTTATTTTTGGACAAAACTTAAATCAGTTTCAGATTGATAATACGTTTGTTCCTACATCTCTTATCCCTTCTCAAAACTTATTTGAATTGAGAAACAGCGGATTAAGCGGTTTTAGATTCCGCCATGAAACAGCTTTCGGTGACACACACGGAACACTCAAGATTCAATCTTTAGTAAATGGACAAACGACAGGCGTTGATCTTATGTCCTTTAATCAGGATGGAACAATTACATTCATTGCGCCTTTGATTTTAAATGATCTTAACTTTACAAAAATAGGTATTGGAATTGATCCAACAGTTGATGGTCGCATTCAATTTGCTAATTCCTTAATGACTAATAAAATTAGCTTATTTAACAATACGGGTAACGACTATGACCAAAGTGGATTTGGTTATTCTTCTTTTGGAACAGATTATCATTCTCCTGCTGGTCTTGCTCATAATTTTTATCTTGGAAGTAGTACGATTATTCCTTTGAGAGTTAATGCTCTAGGGATACATATTTACGAGGGTAAAACTATTGACGCTGACTTTAGGCGCGTAATGTTTTATGAAGAGCAAGAGAACCAACATCAAATATATAATATTGGTATAAAAGTTCTTTCTGGACTTAACTACGCTATACATTCTCAAGTTTCTAATGCAAATGCTGGTTTTACATGGGGTTCAGGTATAAATGGATCTTCATCTATTGAACTCATGAGACTTACGGGAACGGGATATCTTGGCATAGGCACTAGCTCGCCCACTCAAGCAAAGGTTGTGATCGTTGGTGGGGCAGATACTGGTGGATTCAATGAGGAAACGGCTCTTAGAATTATTAATAGTTCAGAATTTACATTTTCAACCAATCTTCAGCTTCAGCACGATTCGTCTAATGGAAAAATTTGGGAATTAAGATCGTCTTCGGGCGGAGAATTTGGAATATATGATCGAACGGACAATTTCCTAAGATTTTCTATAAATTCTAGTGGCAAAGCTATTTATGGCGGCGGTCCCTTTAGTGTGGGTGGTCGGTATGATTTTAGAAGTGACACGCCGACTTATTTAAGTATATGGGATAGCACCCTTAATCTTGAAAGAATAAGACTTGATTCAACTGGAACTTTTAACGTTTATAATAATCTTGTTGTCGGCAATGGCGGAAATGTCATTGTTAATACTGGTGTTTCACTTGTCCAAAGCTATTTAAGGGCAGGAACTGATACAGATTATGTTCAGCTGGGCTATGATGCTCCGAATGATTATTCCTTTCTTAATATTCAAGGTGCGTCAAATGACAGACTTGCCTTTCGAGTCAACGGAACAGGAGTTGCAGCACTTTTGCAGTCAGGGCTTTTTGGTCTTGGCACAATTACTCCAACTTTGGGAAAGCTTGAAATTGTGGGCGGTGTTCAAAATATCGTAGGCGAAGATACTGCCATTCGGGTGAGTAGCGCTTTAAGCAATGTCAAAATAGAACTTCACAACACAGCGGTAGGGGGAAAACTTTTTGAGATAAGAAGTGGCTCTACAGGGCAATTCGATATTACTGACAGAACGGGAAGCACAACAAGATTTACGATAAGCTCCGCTGGCAATATCGGTATTAATATGGGGTTATCTTTGCCTAATGCTCCGCTTCAATTTTCTAATAGCATTGTAAATAGGAAGATTGTTTTATTTGAATCAGCTAATAACGATCATCAGTTTACAGGATTAGGCATAAATACAAACTCATTTAGATTTCAAGTACCGACAACATCTGATTCATGGAATTTCCTTGCAGGGCTTTCTTCTTCTAGCTCTCAAACGGCAGCCCAAATAACAGGCACAGGGAACATCATCATTCCAGGTACGTATTTTGGTAGACGCCCTTCTGGCATGGTCTACATGGAAGGAAACGTTACAACGACAGCTTTAACGGCTAACGTCTGGGCTAAAATAGCAGGTACAACCACTGCTTCAGGGTTTTTGAATCAATTTACATCACCCGTTTCAAACCGTTTGACATATACAGGAACAAATCAAGTCATTGCATTAATAAATGTCTCAGCAACACTTAACTTTTCCGCAGGAGGTGGCGGAACTGTCCGAAGTATTTCCATATTTAAAAATGGTATCCAGATAACACCTTCTCTTATGTCAGAAAATTTAGCTTCTGGCGCAAATATAAATATGTCAACTCAAACGTTTGTTTCGTTAACGACAAATGATTACATCGAAGTCTATTGTCGCAGCTCTTCAAACTCAAACGTGACTGCAAGCAATTTAATATTGACCACAACCGCCAGCTAAAGGAGAAAAAAGATGGCAAATGAAACCTTAATCGCTTATCAACAGCAACTAAAGCAAATTAACCTTGATAATATTGCAACATATCAGCAAACGATAACCTCTTTAGATCAGGCTATTGTTCAGATGAATGCGAATATTGACGGGTATAATACTCAAAAAACAGAGTATGAAGGAAAAGTTACCGATGCTCAGGCAGGCAATGATTTAATCGATCAAACTATTGCTATTCTTGAAGAATAAAAGTAAAAATATTAAGCATAAACTTAAAGGAGAATATTAATTATGGTCAGTCCAAATATACAAGCATTAAAAACAGCAGACAATTTAAAATGGGATTTTCAGGCTGGATATCAAAAAGCTTTGCAAGTGTTTAATTATTCAGGTGAGATAACTGAAGAATACAAAACTTTTGTAAAAGAGTTTCTAGATTCTGTTAATGCTATTAAAGCAGATGCTGACTTTTTGCTTCAAGAAGCTGGAAAATTTGTAGAATAGATGGCTAATCCATTTGCAAAATATAAGATGCAGCCTACTAAGGGCATTGACTCAATTCCTGCTCTTATTTTTGGCAATGATTTGCATACTTGTAAAATAAGGGATATTTCTTTTACGAATACAAGGAATATCCCTTTAATTGTAAAGATTTTTATAAAAAGAGAAATTTCAGTAGGCAATGTTGTTGACTACGAGTTTGAAGAGCGTATTGACATAGAGGCTAAAAAAAGAATTTCTCTCCTGTTAGGCGAAGGCATCACCTTAGAAGCCGGCGATACCCTTTATGCCTATTGCGATGAAATTGATGGTAACTTCAATGCGTTTGTATTTTATGATGAATTTCTAGAAACTTAATCTTTCTCTTTCTCTGATCTCAAAATCTCTAGTTTCGTCAACATATCTCTTCAATTCTCCAGGTATTCCCGTAGTAATAAATCAACATCTTCTTTTTTGACGGATAAATTTTCTATTCTGTTATTTTTGTTTCCACCTTTATTTAAGGTAGTAAACTCACGATTGATAAACTCAAATTTTATATCACTTAAAACCACCTCTGTACTAAGAGATGATGGATGATATTGACCAAACAGCTTAATTGTTCCGTCTTTGCATTTTGACAGAATATAAAGGGATATTCTTATTGTTTTGTTGATACAATCTTGAAAATCAGTATCTTTTCCACCATACCAAAACGCAGATTCAGCGTGAGACTCAAGAAATAAAGCTGCTTCGTTTGTTAATTTCGGGCTTAAGATGTCTGATGATTTTAGAATGGATATATATTCTTCTTTTGGCTCTTCTGTTTTTTCTGCTGATTTTAAAAGATTATTTTTCTTTCTTTGTCTAAAACTGTTAAAAACACCTATTATTCCACATAATAAGCCAAAAGACATTAATAGCGTGCCAACTATATTAGGTATGAGATTTATCATTTTCAATCTCTAAAACCTATTTGTAACATACATTTTAATTCTTCAGGTTGAGAAAAAACAACATATTTCGTATTATATCTCATCAGTTCCTTAATAACTTCTTCCCTTAGAAGCTTAATTTCTTTTAGCGATGGATAAGAAAGGTTATTTTCACCAAATGTTGTCTGTTCTTTTGACAGTCCAATGTCTTCTGCTTTTTTAAATCCTTTCTCCTTTTCTTTTTCATAATGATCATTAACAAGAATTTCTATTCTTTTTAAACAATCAAAAATAGGATAATTATCCCGATAGTTTACTCCTACAGTACTAATATTAATATTAGTAGGAATATGAGTAATTTTTATTACTAGTTGATTAGTACTTTTATAATATTTTTCATCATGTTCCAACTTAACATCTTTTACCCAAAATTTATTTTCCATAACAATCATCTCCATAGTTATTATTTTCTATCTTTTTCTTAAGCCTTATTGAAACTTTAAATTTTGCTACGTTCCTTGCAACAACAATTGCGTGTTCACCTGTTTTTGGATTTCTAGCAATTCTCTTATTTTTAGATTTCACAAAAAAAGACCCAAAATTAGTTAAGCAAAGTTTTTTATCTGTTTTTAAAGAATATCTAAAAATTTTTATAAATTCATTGTAAAAAACTTTTGATTTTTGATAGTTCCATTGTGTGTTATCTGATATTTGATCAATGATATCTTTTGATTTTATTGTCTTCATCGGTTAATCTCTTCCTTTAGTTTTTTTGAAGCTTTAAAATAAGCTTTATTCCTTTCGTCAAGATTTATTTTCTCACCGGTTTTTGGGTTTTTTGCTAATCTTTTAGGCATCTTTCTTACCCCAAAAACACCGAATCCTCTTAATTCTATTCTGTTTCCTCGTAAAAGATGCTTTGATATTGTGTGGGTAATCGCAAACATTGCTTCTTTTGCAGATTTTTTGTCGATACCCATTATATAAGAAATTTTTTCAATTATTTCTGATTTTTTCATTTCACTATTTCCTTCCAATTATCTAAGTATGACCGCACCAATGCCTTGCTTTTAATAAAGTTTAAATTCTCTTCGTTCTTTAAAGCGTTGTTAGTCCAGTTAAAAGATCCTGTAATCACTATTTCATCATCTATAATCATAATTTTGTTATGAGCCAGATTATTTGATTTTTGCACGATCACCGGAATTTTTGCTTCAATCATTTTGTGTATTAAACAATACTTTTCTTTTGCTCTTGATTTATCTATATAAACCTTTACGGACACCCCATTGCTTTTTGCATCGACAAGAGCCATGGCGATATCATGATTGGTAAATGAGTATGATTGCACGTAAATAGTTTTTTTAGCATTCCTAATAGCATTTATTAGCTCTTTTGAGCAATTTTTTTTTGGCGAGAAGCATGTAGTTATATCGGCCGGAACACTCCACGCAGGATTAATAATAGAAAATCCAATTAACCCTATTTTTAGGTATTTATTCATTATTTAATTCTTTAATTTTTATAATTATTCCTCCATAGTATCCATTATGATCATTATGCGAGCGGAAAGTAATGAAATTTTGATCAGTAGAAATTTCTAAAAAATGTATTTCATGTATACCATCATATGATTCCCTTTCAGAACTTCCCTTTAATTCAATATTTCTTAATTTTTTACCAACTATAGATAAAATATCATCATCAGTTGTTACATATCTTTCTTCGCAACAAGATTGGCCGTCATCATAAATTATCAATTCATTTTTGTTTTTGAAAAATAACTTTATTAATCCTTCATCGCGGTCATCATAGCTGTCAAATGATGCGTTTACAATCTCTTGATTAATATAACTTTTGCCTAAATCTGATTTTTCAAAGTCTTTTTGACGACATAGCGTTACTTCTTTCATTTTTTTCCTTTCTTTCCTTTAATCCTTATTGTTAATTCAATATAATCTTCAATATTATCAATGGGTATTTTAATCTCTTTTATTTCACAATAACCTTCATATGTTGTCCCATCAAACCCACATGAAATATCAGAAAATTCAATATTTATATTTTTATTGTATAAAACGTCCATTTCTGGAATTTAAATTATTTTTTTATTCATTATTTATCTCTTGAAAATCATATCTACTTTTTTTTGAAAGTTGTTTATAAGATATTTGAATCTCTTCTATTTGAGATTTTATAATCTCATGTTTAATCCACGCTTCTGCCATAAGATTATTGAGGTCTCTAAAATTTGAAGAAATTTCTTGCGACAAAAACAAAATTTTGTTTATTATTTCTTTAGCCATGATTTGACTCCTCACCGAGTTAATTTGTGGTTAGTACTGATTCAGGACTGAACTCCTGAGTCAGTACGATTACTTTAATATGCTCCGCGATGCCCTGTCAACAAAATAATTGATTTATATATCAAATTATTCTTCGATTGGAATTTCATTACATTCCGGCTCTATCTCTTTATCTTTGTTTTCTTCTGATTTTTCAATAGGTTCTTTTGTTTTTTCATCAGAAGTTAAGCTGGTTCTTGGATCCCATGGGCTGTCTGAATGTGCAATGGTAAAACCAGATATGATTAAATATGCGGGCAAAATATAAAAAAACATGGTACATTCCTTAATTATTTAGAGAAATTATATCATTATGGGTCTGATATTCAATGAATTTATTAACTTTACTTTTTTCTGCTTATGTGTTTATTTCTTCATCTGTATCAGCAAGTCAGATTGATCTTGCCGAAGACGCTATTGTCCCTGTTAATAAATTCCAAAAAATAAAGAAAGACTATAGTTTAAAATCCCTTGAAAATTTTGTTGTTACAAGTAAATATGCTCAGGAAACGATAGGGATTGCTGTTTATCCTATTTCTAGGGATGAAAACGCTTGGGATAATCTTGATAAATTCGCTCAAGACCTCGATCAAAAATTCTTTAAAAGGCTCAGCAAAAAAGTTATTGCCGGAGGTGTTGTGTCGGCATTGTTTGGCGGGGTCGTCCCTCACCCTTCCTGCGGATATGTAATTGAGAACGTTGGAGACTTCTTGCGTGTTCCTCTTTCCGGTGTAGAATCTGATCTTTTAATCAGCTGGATTACCATAACTACAACTCCTGTTTTTATGCAGCAATCATTTAACATTGGCAAACGTATTGTCTCTTATATATTTAATGAAGATTCTTTTGATGTAACAAAGAACGGAGATGAGGACTCAAAGCCACATACTTTTAGAAAGGTAAAAGCTCACTACGCTGCCAAGACTGCACTCCTTGGAAGTGCTGCGATTAATGCAACAATTCCCCTTATTCTAATGCGAGACGCTGAAAGGAATCATCCTATTTTCTTTTCCGTTACGGCAATACCTTTTTATCTGGCTTGGATGGAAAACTACTATAAAGCAGGTTCTTTGAATATTGACCATTTGTTTGAGTTTCACAGATACACAGCACGAAGCAATTATCAGAAAAGAGACATACTTAAACAAAAGATTTCAGGATTTAAGAAAGCTATAAATAATAGTGATAAGCTTGTCATGAATGTTTATGAGGCTATCCATAGTCAGGAAGAGAATAATTTTGTTAATCAGGAAGGAAGCCCCTTTGCCTTCAGCACTCTCTTTTTAAGAAATCTTGCTCGTATGGCAGATGACGAAGGAACAGGGTTATTACTCAACTTTAAAACAGATGTCGATACACACCCCTCTTCTACGTCTGATTATATTCTTGAATGGACAAGTTCCTTTTTAACGGGAGCAGGCTTATATTCTCGTTATGCCATTAACCAATATGTGCTTGATAATTTGCTTGTAGAGCTTGGAATGCCTGCCAATTCTGCCTTTATTACCAGCACCACCTTTTCAGCTTTTGAGGCTCTTTATAGGGCTTCGACCAGCAATTATATCCAGCAGCAGTATTTTAAAAGCCTTAAAAATATAGTGAAGAGAGAAGGTAATTTTTCTTTATTGAGAAAGGGTGCTGGGGTTGCTTCCTTTATCAATGGAAGTTTATTCTCGTTGCCTAATGTCGTTGCGGGGTTAAAGGTTTTTGAAAATTACAGCCTTACAAGCAAGATGGCTTATTTAGCTCCTTCATTCTTGCTTGACCTGTCTTATTATGATTCTTTCTTTAACCGACATTACAATGAAGCGATTACCAATGTTTCATCCATTAAAGAAAGCAATATCGGCATTATAGGCAAGAGAGCTCATTTAAACTATTATGCCAATAAAGCTTATGGACATATTAATCAGTTTGATGCTGAAACCATAGAAAAGCTCTATCAAATTATACAAAAAGGCGTGTAACTTTTTCTGATTCCCTGTGTCCAAAATAATATTTTACAATATTGTATAAATCGCATCCCAAAAGTTCATTTTCATTCAATGGATGATTGGGGTCTGAAAGCATTAACATACCATAATTTTCTACACTTTCGATATATTCCATAAGATCATATTTTTTAGCAGATAAAGCCGAAAGTCTTTGAGCAAACTCTTTTCTCAGGTCTTTTTCAATTTCTTTTACTGGAAATTCAATAATATTGTTCATTTTTACCTTCCTTGAAAAAGCGCTATTTCGGCATTTCTGCGATTTATTAATCCTTCAGATATTTCAAGCTGCTTTGTTTTGTCATTTCTAACCTTATTCCATTGTTTCCAATAGTAAATAGCTTGCTCATACATCTTAAGCTTAATATATTTTACGACATGAGATTGTACAAATTCTTGACTCCCTCCAACATTAAAACAAAAAGAGACTAAAGCATCAAATTGGTTTTGGGTTAGAGAATTTCCAAATATTCGATTTATTGTGCGTTCCGCAATACTCAAGTCATTCCTAAGCAATGCTTCCGCTTCATCAATTGTAATTTCTGTGAATTTCTCATTTTTCAAAATTAAATGACCCCATCCTATTGTTGGATTACCATAAATTGGTTGTCCGAAAACAATTTCCTTCCCTGTAGCATCATCATATGGCTTTGCTCTAAATTCTTCACCAGTCTTAATAAAGTCAATTCCGCGTTGTGATGTATTCATATCAATTTTACCTTATCTTGTACTTAAAATATTTTTTTACAATCATTGCATTTATAAGTAAAAACTGGAGGATTCATATCCTGAATAGGATATGAACTATCAATTTCAATATTTGTGCTTTCACAGTAAGGACATTTATCTTTCATTTTCTTTCTCTTTTTCTGATTGAATTTCTCCATACATGATGTCCGCAACTAAAGTGTAGGCGCATCCGTATTTTTCCTCTGCTTTGTTGTGATGTATTCATTTCTACAATCCACAAATTTCAACTATTTTATCTTCTTCGTAGATATCAATCTCAATATCTTTTGTAAAATCATGACAAAAAACACTTCCATCTTCTATAGGAACGCACATTCTAATATCATAATCCTCTGGTACATTTTTTAATTTCTCAATAAGTTCACTTACTTTCATGATCTATCCATGCTGATAATAGTTATAAAATCATCAAAATTATCCATATGAGGATGTTTTCTAAGCTCTAAATCGAAGACAAATTCTCCGTTTTCTAAAATCACCTCTAAGTTTTTATCGGCTAACTTTAACCTGTCAAGCAATTCACTTACTTTCATCTTTATAATCGTCCCAAATAAAAACAATTCCTCTCCGTCCTGAAACCACATCCTTGAGCATTGCATGAGGATTTGGATGACCCGTTTCAAACGTGCTCACCAAGAGGTAGTGATCGGACGGCATTTCCTTCAGTTTCTCAATAAGCTCACTAACTGTCATTTTTTCATTCGTTTTTTCTTTTTCCACACCATTCATTTCTTTTTCTCATTCTGTTGATTATTTTTATCTTCTTTTTTATCACTTAAAGCGTTAGCAATTGCTCCGATAATAATAGCCTTTTTAACAACGGAAGCTCTTTTAGCTCTCCTAGCAGACCTGAAGCCTTTAGCATCACAAACATTGCTAACCATATAAAATATGATCAAAAATACAAAAATAATTTTATTATTCATTTTTACTCACCATCCCTTATCATATTGATAAAGGCCATGTTTTACTTTTTTTATGAGTCCTTTTTTAATAAGATTTTGTAAAAGTAAACTTACATATCCTTTTTCGTGCTTTTTATTACATCCTAGCGTTTCATGTATTTGTTTTGGAGAAAAAAGCTCTTGAGGATTTCTTCTAAAGATCATACTTATGATCTCTTGTTTTGAAATTTCTTTAATCTTTCCTTTAGACTTAATTTCAGTAGAAACCATTCTTTCTATAATCTGATTTTTTGTCTGCTCAATAAGATCAGTTATTCTTTGATCTTTTTGTTCTATATCGCTTTTTATGCCCGTGACTAATCCATTCACAGCATCAAGTAACTTAGTGCTTTTAATTGCAAAACAAGCATCTACATGCTGTTTTATGTAATTATCTATATATTGTTTAATCATTGTTTGTTTCCTTATTTAATAAAAATTCAATTAATTGGTCTTTTTGTTTATCAGATAGAAAATAATTAAATTCATGGGTATAATCTATATCTAAATTTATATGAATCACTTGAAAGTAAATATCTCCAGCTCTATCTTTTTTAAAAATTATTGTTGAACTAGGATTATTCTCAATATCAGTTTTAAATTGAATATATTTCATTAATTTTATCTAACTCCCTGTATTGTTGAAATTGAGCTTTTATAGATCAATTGGTTTTTCCCTTCATATGGTACGATAATAACATATTGATCGTATCCATCAATGATGCCTTGAAGTCTCACTCCATTATTTAGATAAATGGTTACAATCTTTTTGCTTTTTATCATCTCATCCAAAGCTAAATCCTGAAGGCTCTTTTTCTTTACCATTTCTTTTTGTCCTTTTTTATTGTTCTCTTTTTTACAATTTAATTTATTTATCCAACTCATAACTAATACTTTCTTTTTTTATTAATTTTACATTTAAGATTCTATCTATAAATATTAATCCCGAAATAACATACGCTAATGAAAAAACCACCAAGAAAGCAAACGAATTTTTTTTAAAACCCATGATTTCCACGCCCTTTTATAACGTACTAACTCTATCAAGTTGTTTTGCATATTCCATCGTTTCCTCGGGGTGGTTCATTAGAAAGTATGTGATAATCCCCATTATTAATGCTATTGTTATGCAAATTATCCATATAACTCTGAACATCTATTTCTCCACATTCTGCACATTCTGCACATATATAATCTTTATTTCCGCGACAAACTCTGCATTTTCTCACCCATTCTTTTGTTCCCGCAGGGAACAAATAGAATTCGTGATAATCCAAATACCAACGGCTATAAGTTTCTTCTGATGTCATTTTAGCCATCTCCATCGCCAGAGCCATCGCCAGAGCCAGAGCCATCGCCAGAGCCAGAGCCATAGCCATAGCCAGAGCCATAGCCATAGCCAGAGCCATAGCCATAGCCATAGCCAGAGCCAGAGCCAGAGCCATCGCCAGAGCCATAGCCAGAGCCATAGCCATAGCCATAGCCAGAGCCATAGCCAGAGCCAGAGCCATCGCCAGAGCCATAGCCAGAGCCATAGCCATAGCCAGAGCCAGAGCCAGAGCCAGAGCCAGAGCCAGAGCCAGAGCCAGAGCCAGAGCCATGATTAATTTTTATTTGCTCCATATTGGAACCTCTTTAATAGATTTTTCTGCTTGTTCAGACACATCTAAAATTTCTATAGCGTTTAAAAGTTCTATTCTTGAGACTTCGCGTGGAAATTTACAATTTTCAGGGGCTTTCGTTCCTTCTGTTGCCAATTGAGAAAGTGATGCTGCGCCGTCCCAATACCAGATACGCCGAGCGTTACGCATAGTAATCTCTTGACCATTGCGACTTTCAATGTATCCTGCAAAAACACCGGCTGAGTAAGTACGTACAATGACGTATTTATCTTTTTTAAAACTATCCTTACTTTCTGATTTTGTATCTTTTAATAAATCTACCAAAAGATTTATAATTTGTTGTTTTTCCATGATTTTATCCTTTTATAGTTAATAAAATTTTTTTGTAATCGTTGTCATTAAAATGGAACCTCATCATTAAGTACTTCTGAAGTTGACGCAGGTTTTTGAGGTATGCCTACCATGTTATCAATCAATACACGATTAGTTACAATGCTTTTCCTTTTTCCATTCTTAAGGTCAATGTTTTTAACTGTTATTTTACATCTTTTTCCATAAATTCTGCTTTCATTATATTCTTCTCCTTTTTGCAATCCGCCCACCTGTAAGCAAAATTTAAACCATTCACTTAATTGCCATTTTCTTATATTTTCATCAGAAGAATTTACATTAAAGGTCTCGAAAAGAGTTTTACCGCTTTTATTGTCGGTCCATTCTGCGGACATATAGATTCCATAAGCTCCACCTTTTTCACCGACAAAAGTTATATCTGCAACATAATCGCCATCTTCCCACAAAAATGGGTCAACTATTTCACCCATAACCATATAATTTGAACTCATTTTTTTTCTCCTTTTATTAATTTTCAAAAAACTTTCTTACATTCTGACTAAATTCTGACCACTTAAATTCCATTTTAGGAGGAAGATTAAAAACATTTTTAGCAACATATGCGGTATTGCCAACAGTATACAAAACTCTCTTATCAAGATTCTTTGCTTTTTCTATTTTTTTTCCTTTACTATTTTCTTCCTGAAAAAAAACGTCATTTACGGCAAACAAAATACAATGAACCCAATCGCAAAAAATACCGCCTATTTTTTCACCCAGCCGAAGTTCGTACTTATCGTAAGTTTGAGTTAATGGATTATTGTCTATTTTTTTGACCATAGACTGAGCTATAAACACAACATTCATTTTTTTATGAAGCCTTAGATCATCAAGATATGAAAGTACATCTCTTATTTTTTTAGAAATCAATACTGAGTCTTTCCCGAAAGTTAATTCGCTCTTTGGATGAATGCTTGAAATATGATCGGCAATTAAAAGAACAAGTTTATCTATAGAATCAATAACAACAGTATTGTACTCATGCTCTTGATGAAGAAGACATTTTATAAAATCTTCCACGTCAAGGAAAGAAGAAAGGGGCTGCCTGTCAACAGACAGATGGTCTATGTTTCCCTCAAGATCAAGAAATATCGGATTCTTGGACTCTGAAGCAAATGTAGATTTACCAACTCCGTTATATCCATAAATAAGAGTCTTGATCGGGGTTATCCTTTTTTTATTACAAATAGGCATCCCCTTAAAAGAAAAAGATTTTTTTCTTATCTGACCTATTTTATCTTGCTCAATTCTAATAAGAGTTTCGGCATTAGCAAGTGGATTTTGTGATACGATATCTGTTTCTTTAATATTCATTTTACTTCCTCATTTAATTCTATCTCTTCTAAAAATACATCGAACCCATCATCGTTAAAATCTTCTTTTAATTGCTTTTTTATTTTATCAATATGCTCAAAAGCATTTTTTTGATTATCATAGATTCCCCTTATTTCACTTGGGGCATGATACATATGATGATGAACAACATATAATTTCATCTATTTTTCCTTATTTAATTCAATTTCTTCAATTGATAATATTTCATGTGTTTCTCTCATTTTATTTTTAGCGTCTTCAGCTTTTTCCAATCTATCAAAATATCAAATAATTCGTATTGGTGAACCAATAAATACTTGTTCTTTTATAATATACTTTTTCATTTAAATCCTAAAGTATGTTCTTTGTGATTGAAATTTTATTAATTTAATCTTCATCTTTTTTTATCCTCTTCAACTTCATCCTCATTTATTGTTAATAGTAATAATCTTAATTTATCTTCTATTTCATGGCATTTCTGTTTTAAGGATCTCGTTTCATCAAGCGCTTCACGCAATAATTTTTTATTCATTTTTTAATTTCCTTATTCGTTATCTAAGTTCATTAGATACCATATTTTATCTCATGTCAAGGGCTTTTTTACCCTTGTAATAATTTTTTTTATAGTTTATAGAATGGAAAAATGTTAATGATTTTTTAATAAGAGGGGATAGAATGAAAACAATTGAGAAAGCTATTAAGTTTTTTGGAAGCCAAACAAAACTTTCAAAGGCTATAGGAGTTAGGCAAGATCAGGTTTCAAAATGGGTTAGGCATATGCGCTATCCGTCAACGAAATCAGCTGTTAAGATCGAAAAGGAAACAGGTGGTAAAATTACGGCAGAATCTATATTGTCTGAAAAATTTAAAATTCAAATACCAAAAAAATTGAAGAAAGCAAAAGAAGTAAAAAAATGATATCACTCATAAAATCACTGTTTCAAAGCACTCAAGCACTTTATAGTATGTTTACTGCTTTCGGTGCGATGCTGATTGTTTGGTTCGTTAGAAAGGATGCCAAAAATGAAGTTAGGAATGAAGTTTTAAAGGAGAATATCAAGAATGTTGAACAGCAAGCGCATAAAAGTATCGAAAATCAACAAAAGCAAGCAGAAATTGCTGCTAATCCTACCCCTTCTCGTGATGGTATTCATGATGGGTTGTGCGAACCAGATTAGTGATAAAAATGAAACCTATAATGCTTTGACAGTCAAAGCGTCCCCTGTTTTTCCTAAGCTTGATGCTGAGGTTGTGAAAGAGCTTAAAGAAGTTTGCCCCAAAGATAAATGTTTCAAGCTTTATGAATGGTTAGCAAGGCTCCTTGTGTTCAAGAAACAGATGCGCGTTTATAAGAAAGAGATGATTTAATTCCAATAGATACTTATCCGAAATCCATCCGCATCTTAAGCTTACTCCATATTCCCACCATAATTTTCTGTTCCATTTATCTAAAATATATAATCCTCTTTTATGATTCATTTCTATAAGATCAAATATTTGTTCAATTGTAAGTCCTGAATGGGTAGGCTTAGGTCTTAATTTTAAAATTGTATCCAATAATTTTTTTTCGTCAGGTTTCATTGTTGGCCTTTTTTGCTCTAATCCCATTTATTTTTATTATTTCTTATCCATTTTCTAATTTATATATTTCCCTTTAAAATCCTCCAATATTATTTTATTTTAATTTCTATCTAAACTTGCTAATCCTAGTAATAGTATTATGAAGAATATTCCAAACGCCGTCCAAAATGAGATTACATTTGCCATTACAAAACATATTAGACTTGAAATTACCAATATCGGATATAAATAATCAGTATTCATTTTAATTTATCTTTCTTACTCTACTAATATTTTTTTTAATTTCATATTGAAATGGTTGAACGAATCTTTCGATTTTTTTAAATCTTAGCCTTTAATTGTTTTTCTAATGCTACATAGGCCTCTGTTTCTAGTGAAGGATGTTTCATATTGGATTTTTTAAACCCATTTTTTTTATAAAAATCCAAAGCCTTTTGGTTGTATATTCCTGTTATAACTTTCAAAGCATTATGATTACGAAAGTTAGATGCTATAAAATCACCAAATGATTTTCCTATCCCCATTCTTTGGAATTGAGGATTAACACATAATATTATGCCAAATATGGCCCTTTCGTCTTCTTCATCCTGAGACAAAAGGCACGCCGATAAAATTTCATGATTATTTTTATCTGTTGCTTTTAACAGCCATCTTTTGCCTGGCATCATACGCCACAAATCTGTTTCAATTTTAAACAAATTGTCAGCCCAAACTTCTTTAGGGCTCCATCTTAATTTCATTTCTTCAGCTGTTAAATTTTTAAATTCTGACATAAATGAATGAAAAAAAACTTTTCTGATTCCAGATAAATCCTCATCTCTTCTTACAAAATCAATTTTCCAGCTTGCATTGCTTCCACATATAAAAATATTTGTTATCAACATTATTGCAATAAATTTTCTCATTTTTTATCTCCTATTTACTTTTTGTTAAAAAAAATAACTTCATGTTTTAATAATTTTATTCCTTAATAGCCTTATAATAACCTGTTTTAATCTTCTCAATTTTGTCTTGAGATAATAGCTTCAAAAGTGCATGCCTCATCTTGTCTTTTGTTATATTGCATTCTCTCATAATTTTCTTTGATTCTATGATCTGAGGATAAAGACTTAACAGAAAATCATAGATTTTATCATCCGTTTTCTTCTCAGGTGTCCGTAAATCTCGGACAAGTGGTTCTCTCAAAGCTAAGACAATTCTTTTACAATCAATGAATCTCTGCCAATTCTCGGCATTAGGGCGTCTGCTATAAGCATTTGTAGCTTCATCCCATTCTTTCTGCGCTTGAATAAGATTCATTATTCCTCATCAATTTTTTTAGTTAACTCTATTACTTTTTCTTCGGAAATTTCTTGAATGCGTTCCATTAAATTGTTTGTGGTAAAATATATATCTTTAATATTTTTTTGAATACCAAATAGTGGTTTAATTAGTTCATATATCATAAAAAATAATATCATTTCACCGCCACCGTCTACCTCCTTATCAATTTTTTCAAAACAATCCAATAAATTTATCTTTACTACATTTCTTAATTTTAAAAATTTTTCAATATTATCTTGTTCTTCCTTATCCATTCTTTATATTACCTTTATTGATGTCGTTAAATCTCATATTAAAAATACATGCAAAAAATCTTAGTATGCTATTGCTTAAGCTCATGACGTGTGTTTAAATTATTCCCATTATTCGCCTTTACTATAATATTTTTTTTCAAGCCGCTTCAAAAGGCGAATAAGCTCTTTGGTAAGTTCTTCGGGCTTATCTTTGCGTGAAAAATAAAAAGAATCGGGGAGTCTGCCAATGTTAACCATAACGACATCAATGTCGATGTC